>R20__coassemble_543_pt1 | contig 27070 bp, 18 predicted proteins | sample R20__metabat2_low_PE_005 | metagenome-assembled genome bin R20 | reverse complement strand
CGTACAAATACTGTACATATACTGTACATATACTGTACAACGGACGGAGAAGGTGTCTTTAGTGGCTGGTTTTCAGCGATGTACGAGGTTTGTTGTGTCATTGTGTGCCGCTGTGTTTCGCGCTGTGTCGCTGCGTGCCGCTTGCGGGTTGCGGTTGCGGAGCGGCGCGGGGCTTGAAAAAGTTTTTTTGCCGCCACATCCTTTTCTTTTAAAAAATATTCGTATATTTGCATTTCTGCTTTGCCTGTCCTGCTGTGGCAATCCGCTTGTTGTCCAGCAAGATATGGCTGATATTTGATATTATGTATATGAAATTTGACCAAAATAAAACACCAATCAAAGTCAACGTGACGTCCGAAACGGGGCGTCTCAATGCTGTGCTTCTGCACCGGCCGGGTGTCGAAATCGAACGGATGACGCCCGCCAACGCGCACGAGGCCCTGTACAGCGACATTCTGAGCAAGGAAATTGTGGACAACGAGTACCGCTGGTTCAGCGGTGTCTTCGAACGCACCACCAAGGTGTTCTATGTCAGCGACATACTTGAGCAGCTGCTTGAGGACGACGACCTGTGCGCGTCGCTCGTCACGCAAAGCTGCCGCGCCGAGGGGTGCGACTACCTGATCGACGTAATGCTGATGCAGGATGCCAAAACCATTGCGCGCGAGCTGATTGAAGGCTTCCCCTACCGTGCCGGCAAGGACCCCGACCGCTACGCCGAGCGCCGCTATGTGCTGCGGCCGCTCTACAACCTGTTTTTCACGCGCGATGCCTCGTCGTCGGTCTTCGACCGCGTGCTTGTCAACTCGATGTCGTTCGACGTGCGCAAACGTGAGAACTTGATTTACAAGTCTATATTCAAACACTACTTCGGCTGCGAGGTGATGAATGCGCAGGAGTGGAACTCGGCTGCACGCACCGAGGGCGGCGACGTGCAGATAGGCCGCAGCGACCTGCTGTGCATCGGCGAGGGCATACGTACCAATGCCAAAGGTATTGAGTTTCTGGCCCATACGTTCAAGGACCGTCCGCGCTTCAACATCATCGCCCAGCAGCTGCCGCACCAGCCGGATTCGTTCATCCACCTCGATATGGTCTACACCTTCCTGGACCGCGACCGCTGTATGATGTACGAGCCGATGCTGCACAAGACGGCCGAGTTTGTCGGCAAACGCACCACGCGCATCGAAATCGACAACGGAAAGGTAAAGTACCACGACTGCAAGAATATGCTTGAGGCGCTGAAGCAGGTGGGAATGGAGATGGAGCCTGTGTTCTGCGGCGGCGACGACCCGTGGGTGCAGCAGCGCGAACAGTGGCACAGCGGTGCCAACTTCTTCGCCCTGGCTCCGGGCAAAGTGATTGGCTATCGGCGCAATATCCACACCATCGAGGCCCTCGACCGTGCGGGTTTCAGTGTGCTGAAGGCCGAGGATGTGGCCGAAGGGCGCGTCAGCATCGACGACTATAAGCGCTGCGTGGTCACCTTCGCGGGCAGCGAGCTTCCCCGCGCCGGCGGCGGTGCGCGCTGTATGACGATGCCCATCAACCGCGACGAGCTGTAGCGGCGGGCGTGGTTGGACTAACGGCAGCCTCTGGATATTCGTTCAATCCGTCTCTTGCCGGCAAGGCAAAGTGCTCGAAAGCAACGAAATAATGCGATAAAATCGTGTAATTCGCAGTTTGAAAAGTATTTTTCGGAGATGCCCAAATCGGACTAAAATACAACCATCAGAAAATTAACAAAAACTCTTTTATAAATGGACAAAACTTTGAAACAGTATCACTTGATGAACAACGCAATAGGCTGGCTGATAGGCATCATAGCCTGCGCTGTTTACATTATGACCGCTGAAGCGACGGCCTCGTGGTGGGACTGCGGCGAGTATATCGCCACGGCCTACAAAGTGCAGGTGGGGCACCCCCCTGGAGCCCCCACGTTCCAGATTCTGGGCCGCCTGTTCTGCCTCTTCACCGACCCCTACCACGCCGCCTTTGCCGTCAATGTGATGTCGGCCGTGGCCAGCGGCCTGGGCATTATGTTCCTTTTCTGGACCATCACCCTGCTCGGCAAGAAGCTGCTGAAGCCTGAGGAACTGGCACTTAACAACACCAAGGTCTGGGCAGTTTTCGGTGCCGGCATCGTCGGCGCGCTGGCCTACACCTTCACCGACACCTACTGGTTCTCGGCTGTCGAGGGCGAGGTCTACGCTATGTCGTCGTTCTTCACCGCCGTGGTGTTCTGGGCCATCCTGAAATGGGAGGAGCAGTCGGACGACCGCCATTCGCTCAGATGGCTGATTCTCATCAGCTTCCTTGTCGGTATGGCCATCGGCGTCCACCTGCTGAACCTGCTGACCATCCCGGCCATTGTGTATGTGGTCTATTTCAAGAAATATCCCAAGACGACGCTCAAAGGCTTCATTGTCAGCGGTGTAATATCGCTCGTCATACTGGCAATAGTGCTGTGGGGCGTCATTCCCGGCATCGTCAACCTGTCGTGCGACTTTGATGTCTTCTTTGTCAACAAGTTGCATCTTGGTTTCAATACCGGCACGGTGGTGTTCTTCCTGCTGGTGGCGCTGTTCATTGTGTGGGGCGTTTGGAACAACTCGCACTTCCAGCGTCCGGGCAAGACGGTCAATATTATCGTTTTGGCTGTGATTTTTGCCCTGCTGTTCTTTGCCAAGATCGGCGCCGGCACCTTCTCGTTCGGCTACTTCATCGTGCTTGTGGCCCTGGGAGCTGCCTCGTGGTTCATCGTCAAGGGCAAGAACCGCCAGGTGACCAATGCGGCCCTGATGAGCCTGCTGATGCTTGTGGTGGGCTATTCGACCTTCTTCATCCTCGTGATCCGCGCCAACACCAACACGCCGCTCAACGAGAATGCCCCGAAGGATGCCGTGGCTATGCGTGCCTACCTGGGCCGCGAGCAGTACGGCCAGACGCCGCTGCTGACGGGCCCCTACTATACGGCCGGCAACCCCATCGGATCGGAAAACGACTATGCCAAGTATGTGCGCAGCACCGACAGCGAGGGACGCGACTTCTACAAGGTGGCGTCGTATGCGCAGACGTACAAATACAATGAGGCACATACGGGCGTGTTCCCGCGTATGTACAGCGCCGACAACAACCGCCAGCACCCCACCTACTACCGCTACTGGGCCGGCGAACCGCCTGTAGGCCAGAAGCCCACCTTTGCGCAGAATATGACCTTCTTCCATCGCTATCAGATGGGTTGGATGTACTGGCGCTATTTTATGTGGAACTTTGCCGGTCGCCAGAACGACATTCAGGGTCACCACTTCGACGACAACACGGGTATGCAGGGTGTCCACTATCCGACGGTCAACTACACCGACGGCAACTGGATTTCGGGCATCAATTATGTCGACGAGGAGCGTTTGGGTCCGCAGGACAACCTGCCCGACGCACTGGCCAACAACAAGGCTCGCAACAAATACTATATGCTGCCCTTGCTGCTGGGTATGCTGGGTCTGATCTATCATTGCATCAAGAACCGCAAGGATGCCTTTGTGGTCTTCCTGATGTTCTTTATGACGGGTCTGGCCATCGCCATCTACCTGAATATGCCGCCGTGCCAGCCGCGCGAGCGTGACTACGCCTTTGTGGGTTCGTTCTATTTCTTCTCGGTGTGGATCGGTCTGGGCGTCTATGCCCTCTACGACTGGCTGACCACCAAGTTTGAGAAGAAGGAGCGCAACTATTACCTCATCGCTGGTGCCGCCTGCGTTTTGCTGGGACTGGTGTTCAATGGCGCCGCTTTCGTCCTGACGATGATTGGCGCCGTGCTGCTCGTCGTCGGCCTTGTGCGTCTGCCCAAGGCGGTGGCATTGCCTGTGGCTTTTGTGCTTTCGATGAGTGTGCCGGTGATTTTGTGCGCCGAGAACTGGGATGACCACGACCGCTCGCAGAAGACCGCCGCGCGCGACTTTGCCAAGAACTATCTTGGTATGGCCGACAAGAACGGCATCGTCATCACCTTCGGCGACAACGATACCTTCCCGCTGTGGTACATCCAGGAGGTGGAAGGCTGGCGCACCGATATCCGCATCTACAACTATACCCTGTCGGGTATGCACTGGTACATCGAACAGCTTTACAACAAGCTCTACGAGTCCGACCCGCTGCCGTTTACGCTGCCCAAGGATATGTACGGCCTTGGCCACGAGGTGTTTGTCTACAATCCTGACGGTGCGCGTATGGAGGTCACCGAAGCGCTGCAGATGGTGGCCAACAACCGCAAGCAGTATGTCCGCGCCGAGCGTGGCGACAGCGTGGTCTATCTGCCTACCAACAAGTTCAAGATTACCCTCGACAAGCCGAAGCTGGTTGCCAACGGTATCATCACCGCTGCGCAGGCTGACACGATTCCCGACTTTGTCGCCTTCGATATCAACCTGCCGCGCCGCGGCTACCTGATGCGCAACGAGATGGCTATGCTCGACTTCCTTGGCACCAACCGCTTCGAACGCAGCGTGAGCATTATGAATCCTGGCTATATCAGGGATGTTTTCCCGGTCGTGGACCGCTACAGCATCGAGGATGGTATGCTGTCGATGCTGGTTCCTTATCCTGCCGACGACAGCCAGGGGCGCTACTCTGAACGCACGGCGGACTACCTGCTCAATGGCATCAAGAATGCCGACGGCACCTACACGCCGCTGCAGTGGGGCAACCTCGACAAGGATATCTATGTCGATCCCATCAGCAAGAGTATGGGCAACGTGCAGCGCCAGTCGTATGTGCTGCTGTCTGACCAGCTGCTGCGCGAGGGCGACACGGCTGGAGCTTGCAAGGCATTGGATATCAGCGAGAAATTCTTCCCGAAGTCCAATTTCCCCAACGACCGTTTCGCGCTTATGATGGTCTATGCCTACAGCCACGTCGGCGACCAGGTGAAGGCCTACGATATCCTTTGTGATGTCTTCGAATACTACACTCAGCAGCTTGCCTATGTCAAGCAGTTCCCGGCGGACAAGTCGTACGGCGTGGAGCGTATGGTTGCGGATGCTTCGTATTTCCTGTATCAAGTCGTTGGAATGTGCAACCACAGTATGTCGCGCAACCCCTTCGACAACAGGCCCGAGGTGGCCCTTACCGAGAGCGGTGCCGAGGCCTTTGCACAGTCGAGTCAGCAGAATGCCGACCGCCTCAAGGCTATTCAGGACTTCGCCAACGGTCCGGTTTACCAGAACGAGGTGCTTCCGCTTGTCGAAAATATGAGATAACATCTTGTGTGACTGCGGTATGCAGCCGTTGATTAGCGAGGCTCCCGACAGGGAGCCTCGCTTTTTTTGTGCCGATGGGAGTGTGTACGGTGCCGATTGCTGTTTTGTCGGGTTCGAGGCCGCCGCCTGGACCCGGCGTGCGGCTGTTGACAAAGTTTTGAAAAAAACATAGTAATCAGGCTTGTGGTTGGATTTTTTTTTGTATTTTTGCAAAAATTTTCAATACTTCAGGATGAAGAAAAAGAAACCGGCCAAGAAGGCGAAAAAAATAGTGGTGACGTTGCCGTATACTGATTTCGAGAGGCTTAGTGCCTATGCGAAGTCGCAAGGCGCGTCGCGACCCATTGTCGCCAAACGTCTTATCAAGGCCCAACTGGCGGCATTGGCTGTGGAAAAACAGCAACATTCGGCCAAGAACCAGCTGGGTTTGTTCGATTCTATGCAGTTGGATATTTTCAACGGTACCTCAAAGACAGTGGATTAGTCCGCTGTCATATTTTTTTTGCAGAATAATAATTTTTGTGTATTTTTGCTTGTTTATTGGATATACATTATTTACACTAAATAATCTTGTAATGAGAAAATTAAAGATATTTTCAATCGTTTTGCCACTATTGGCTTTTGTTTTTGCCGGCTGTTCGAAGGCTGAGGAGCAGGATGTCGATTCGGGTTCGATTATTATCGGACACGTCACCGACTCGCATTCGTGGCACCTTTTCGACTACTATTCGAAGGACGGCAAGGAGCACAGCGTCGCTGTAAACCTGCCGATTATCCTTATCGACGACGGCCATCTTGAGGTCTTCTCGTCCAAGCGGTTCCATCACGGACACGCTGTGTATCAGGGTAAAAACCATACCTATGCCCTCATTGGCGGCGGTTTGACCAAAGAGGAGGTCGTGTGCGTGGAAGGCCCGATGCAGGGCGGCGAAGTGCCGGCTGATGCCTTTGTCGATGGCGAAGGCAATGTGTATGATTTTGTCAAGGATGCCGAAGGCAACACGCTGAAACCTGTCGACATTTCGATTACAAAGACGGCGGCGGCAATCATTATTGCCGTTACGCTGCTGATTGTCATTATTCTGGCTTCGGCCAAGAAGTACAAGGTGCGCGGCAGTGCTGCACCTCACGGTATGCAGTCGCTCATCGAGCTGCTGGTGCTGCACGTGCGGGACGGCATCGTCGAGCCTATTCTGGGCCACAACACGCGCCGCTTCCTGCCTTACCTGCTGACGCTCTTTTTCTTCATTTTCTTCTGCAACATCCTGGGACTGATACCCATCTTCCCGGCCGGTGCCAATATCACGGGCAACATCGCCGTGACGGCTATTTTGGCACTTATAACCTTCTTTATCACCAACTTCAATGGCAACAAGCATTATTGGAAAGATATCTTCTGGACTCCCGGCGTTCCGTCGTGGCTGAAGATTTTCCCGCTGATGCCCATTGTCGAGCTGGTGGGTGTCTTCACCAAGCCTATAGTGCTGATGATCCGACTTTTCGCCAATATGACCGCTGGCCACATTGTCATTCTTGGCTTTGTGGTTATCATCTTCATTCTCAGCAATTCGCTGGGTATGGCCGTTGGCGGTGCCGTGTCGGTGGTGTCGGTGATTTTTGCGGTGTTCATCAGCCTTCTGGAATGCCTTGTGGCTTATATCCAGGCCTTTGTCTTCACGATGCTTTCGGCCCTCTATATCAGTATGGCAGTGGAAGAACCAGCTGAAAGTGAATAGTGAATAGTGACACGAACGCGCTCGTATCACAGGTCACTCATCACAGGTCACTTATCACTTTTAAATATAAAATGCAAATATAAACCCATTAAATCCTCAAAATAATGAAATCAATCAAGGACGTAAATTTCAAAGGACGCAAGGTCCTTCTGCGCGTCGACTTCAATGTGCCGGTCGACGACAATAAGAATATAACCGACGACACGCGTATGCGCGAGTCGATGCCCACTATCAACAAACTGCTTGCCGACGGCGCCGCCATCATCATTATGGCCCACTTCGGTCGCCCCAAGAAGGGTGGTTTTGAGCCCGAACTGACGCTGCAGCCTGTTGCCAAGCACCTTGAAGAACTGACCGGCCGCCCCGTGAAGTTTACCCAGGCCCTGCTGGGCAGCGGCGAACCCGAGGCTATGGCTGCTGGCCTGAAGGACGGCGAGATTCTCCTGCTCGAGAACATCCGCTTCTATCCTGGCGAGACCAAGGGAGACGTGGCTCTGGCAGAGCAGCTTTCCAAACTCGGCGACTGCTACATCAACGACGCCTTCGGTGCCGCCCATCGCGAGCACTCGTCGACGGCCGTTATCGCCAAGTTCTTCCCCAACGACAAATACTTCGGTTTCCTGATGGAGAACGAGGTCCGCAACCTTGAGAAGCTGATGCAGAATCCGCCGCGTCCCTTCACCGCCATCATTGGTGGTTCGAAGGTCAGCAGCAAGATCGGCATCCTCGAGAACCTGCTCGACAAGGTCGACAATATGATTATCATCGGCGGTATGCGCTACACCTTCACCAAGTCGCTCGGCGGCAAGATCGGAAACTCAATCTGCGAGGACGACAAGCTCGATTTGGCACGCGAACTGATGCGCCGTATGGACGAGAAGGGCGTGAAGTACTATCTGCCCGTCGATAGCGTCATCGGCGACAAGTTCGGCAACGACGCCAATACGCAGATTGTCCCCAGCGGCGAGGTTCCCGACGGCTGGGAGAGTATGGACTGCGGCCCCGAGAGCTGCAAGGCCATCCGCGACATCATTATGCAGAGCAAGACCATCCTCTGGAACGGTCCTGCCGGTGTCTTCGAGCTTGAGACCTTTGCCAAAGGCACCAACCACATCGCGCAGAGCGTTGCTGACGCCTGCAAGCAGGGCTGCTTCGCTGCCGTTGGCGGTGGCGACTCGGTGGCTGCCGTCAAGCAGATGCACCTCGCCGACCAGATGAGCTACGTCTCCACCGGCGGCGGCGCAATGCTTGAATACCTCGAAGGCAAAGTCCTCCCCGGCATCAAAGCTATTCAGGACTAGAAAGCTTATAGATTTATGTAAAAAAGAGGACTGTTTATTATGTCCTCTTTTTTTGTAAATAACTCTTTGCCATATTGGGATTTATTCGTATTTTTGCATTTTGAAAATATTGTAAAACTGATGCCGAAGAAGAAAGAAATCATAGAAGAACCGTTGGAGAAGCGCCTGTGGAAGGCGGCAGACAAGCTACGCAAGAATATCGATGCAGCGGAATACAAGCACGTGGTGCTGGGTTTGATATTCCTGCGCTATATATCAGTGTCTTTCGAACGCTTATACGCTGAACTGGTGAAGCAGCAGGCCGATGGTGCCGACCCCGAGGACCGCGAGGAATACCTGGCCGAGAATGTGTTCTATGTGCCGGAAAGTGCCCGCTGGTCTTACCTGGTGGCCAATGCCAAAAATCCGCAGATAGGAAAACTGATTGACGAGGCGATGGATGCCATTGAGCGCGAGAACCGCTCGCTGAAGGGTGTGCTGCCCAAGGTTTTTTCCCGTCCTAACCTTGACCCCACGGCGTTGGGCGAGCTGATAGACCTTATTGGCAACAGCACATTGGAGAACACCAGCACGAAGAGTGCCGACCTGCTGGGCCACGTGTTCGAGTATTTCCTCGGCGAGTTCGCTTTGGCTGAAGGCAAAAAGGGTGGGCAGTTCTATACGCCGCGCAGTGTTGTGGAGCTGCTGGTGACGATTCTGGAGCCTTATCAAGGCCGAGTGCTGGACCCCTGCTGCGGCTCGGGCGGTATGTTTGTGCAGAGCGACAAGTTTGTGCGCCAGCATCAGGGACGCGTGGAGGATATCTCCATTTATGGTCAGGAGAGCAACCAGACCACGTGGCGCCTGTGTAAGATGAACCTCGCCATCCGAGGCATCGATGCCTCGCAGGTGAAGTGGAATACCGAAGGGTCGTTCCTCAACGATGCCCACAAGGACGTAAAGGCCGACTATGTCATTGCCAATCCGCCCTTCAACGACAGCGACTGGAGCGGCGACCAGCTGCGCGGCGATGCTCGCTGGCAGTATGGTGTGCCACCTACGGGCAATGCCAATTTCGCCTGGATACAGCATTTTGTCTATCACTTGGCACCCAAGGGACAGGCTGGCTTCGTACTGGCCAAAGGGTCGCTGACATCCAAGACCGGCGGCGAGGGCGAGATTCGCCGCGCGCTTATCGACAAGGGTCTTATCGCCTGTATCGTTAACCTGCCGGCCAAGCTGTTCCTCAACACTCAGATTCCCGCCTGCCTGTGGTTCATCAGCCGCAACCGCACCAAGAGGGCAGGGGAGATCCTTTTTATCGATGCCCGCAATATGGGCCGCCTCATCAACCGCCGTACCCGTGAACTGACCGAGGACGACATCAGCACCATTGCCGACACCTATCACCGTTGGCGCGACGAGTCCAAGGATTATGCCGATGTGCCGGGCTTCTGTGCCTCGGTGCCTGTCAGCCGTGTGGCGGAATTGGACTATGTCCTCACCCCTGGCCGCTACGTCGGTCTGCCCGAAGAGGAGGACGATTTCAACTTCGCCGAACGTTTCACCGCCCTCCGCACCGAGTTCGAAGAGCAACTTAAAGAAGAAGAACGTCTGAATAAAGTGATACTGGAGAATTTGAGTAAGATAAAAATTGATTAATAATATAAAATATGGATAATAAAGACATTCGCTGGATACAAAGATTCAGCAATTACAGAAAAGCCCTTGTCAAAATGTCACAAGCAGTAAAGCTGATTTCTGAAAAAATGGACTGGGGAGAAGAAGTTGATGAACTGCTTGAAGAAGGGCTCATTCAGAGATTTGAATATACCCACGAATTGGCGTGGAACGTAATGAAAGACTATGAAGTCTATCAAGGATATACAGATATTCACGGCTCGCGTGATGCCATCAGGAAGGCTCTTCAAATTGGAATCATTGATAATGAATTGTGGATGAAATCTATTGCGGATAGAAATCTCACGTCTCACGATTATGATGACGAGACTGCGGATGCAATTCTTGAGGCAATTTTATCTACTTATTACCCCTTGTTTGTTGAATTCGAGAAGAAAATGTTACCTCTTTCCGGACTTGAACCTACTTTGTTTTGACCTATGCCATACGGACTAAAAGACAGTGAGCTGACGAACTTGAAGGCGCTCTTTGCAAAGAATGATAGACTCGAGCGTGTGATACTTTATGGTTCGCGTGCCAAAGGTACCTACAAGCCCTTTTCTGATGTTGACATTACCTTGGTTGGTAGAGAATTGACCCATTCGGACCTGAATAGGATGATTCTTGACATCGACGATTTGCTTCTACCGTATATGTTTGACATCTCAATTTTTCATACCCTCAAGAGTTCTGACCTGATTGACCATATCAACAGAAGAGGAATCGTTATATATGAAAAAGATGCTCCTGAATTAGATTGTACCCTGTCAGGTATTGTGGATGCAGAAAGAGAATTGAGTGGAGAAAACAATTTAACATAAGAAACACCCGGTTGTAAAGGATCACTTTACAACAGAAAAACCAGTTATTAAGGATTACTTAATAACTGAAAATAAAGAATAGAGAATGATATGAGTACAGAAAATGCAAATCTGATTGTGGCGTGTGCATCGTTGGTTGTGATGGTGGTGACACTTATTGTCGCCTGTGTGACGTTACGCTTTATGGTCAAGAACAGCAAGGGATACCTTCGCAGGAAGTTGCGTGAGAAAGAAAGACGGTATAATTCTTTGGATGGTATGATTAAAGATGTACCGTTTTCACCATTTGCAGGTATTGTAAATGAAAAACATTTTGAGGAACGAGATAAATTAAAACAAGAGATAGAAGACATTAAAGAAAAGTTGTAATATGAGTGAATGGAAAGAATATAAGTCTATCTCTACTTTGTTGGTAATAGGCAAAAAGTAAAGAAAAAAAACGAATTTATAAATATGAAACTGTTTTCTGAAAGATATAATTACACGAAAGCATCGGATGTGATAATTAGAGAAAAAATCACACTAGAGATACAAAATGCGATATGCTCTTGTTATGACAAATTGAATGGTTATTTTATGGAAGCAAGGGTATATGATGGTGATCCATATATTGAAATGGAAAAATATTTGTGGACTTATTTCTTAAACCAACGCGAAGGAAAATTTCAAGATGGGAGAAGTTACCATATAGTAGCAACTTGGTTTTTGGAGGACGAAAACAATCCATGGTACAGAAAACTGGATCTGGTCGAGTTCACAATTAAATATCTGTATGCTCAAGAAAATAAAATATTTGATAGATACCATTCTGTTTCTACATCATTTATTAATCAGTTAAATCACGATTTCGAGCGGTTGAATTTTGCCTATAGAGTAGTCAATAATGAAATTGTTGAAATTACTTCAAATGAAGAACTTACTGCAATAGAATCCTCTTTGCAGAATTCTCCTACAAATATAAAGGTACATTTGAATAATGCGTTAGAGCTATATGCTCAACGACCGACGGGAGATTATCGTAATTCTATTAAAGAGTCTATTTCTGCAGTTGAGGCTTATTGCCGTGAACTGACCGGAGAAAAAAAGTTGGGCCCGGCTCTAGATAAATTGAAAAACAAGGGGCTTATAATACCCTCAGTACTAAAGGCTGCATTCGAGAAATTGTATGCTTATACCAACCAACCTGACACAGGAATTCGACATGCTTTAATGGATAAAGATGGTACATATACACCTGCTGCAGAAGAGGCTCTATTTATGTTGGTTTCGTGTAGTGCCTTCATTAATTATCTGAATAAGAAGATAAAATAGTAGATATGAGCGAATGGAAAGAGTATAAGTTGGGAGATATTGCGTCATTTTCATATGGCAAATTGCCCAAGCATGATTTGCTTGGGAAGGGATGTTATGTTACATTCTCTGGTTATAAATACATTGAAAGATACCCTGAATATAATTGTGAAAAAGGTGATGTTATATTAGTTGCTCGAGGTGTTGGTGGTACAGGGGATGTGAAGTTAACTACACAGCGATGTTTCTTGACAAATCTATCTATAAAACTTGATTTGGACAACAGAATAGTTTTAAATGACTATTTCTACAATATGTTCCGGCAAGAGAACCTTCGCTACTTGGATAGCGGATCTGCTCAGTCCCAGATTACTATTCAAGATTTAGCAAATGTGATTATAGAAGTTCCATCTATTGATAAGCAGAAGCGGATAGCCGGGGTGTTGAGTTCGTTGGATGATAAGATAGATTTGTTGCATCGGGAGAACGCGACCCTCGAAGCCCTTGCCGAAACCCTCTTCCGCCACTTCTTCATCGAAAACCCCGACCCCACCTGGAAAGAAGGGAAAGTGTCGGATATCGCTATTCATTGCAAAGACTCCATCAATCCACAGAATCATTCTGACGAGATCTTTTTTCACTATAGTATTCCTGCTTATGACAACGAGAAGCGTCCTACAGAGGAACAAGGACGAAATATTCAGAGTAACAAGTATGTAATTCCCCAGAAATGCATATTGTTCTCAAAACTGAATCCGCACAAGGACAAACGTGTTTGGTTAATGTTAGATGATGTACAGCCGAATGCAATATGCTCGACAGAATTCCAAATAGTCAAACCTCAAAATGACCAATGGTTGTATTTCTTGTATGGATGGTTGACATACAAAGAAAACTACGACGAAATAGCCTCGGGTGTGAGTGGTACAAGTGGAAGCCACCAAAGAATTGACCCGAAAGCAATCTTTGACAATGAGTGTCTAATTGTGGATGATGGGATTCTTGCACAATACAATGAGCAGGTTATACCCATCTTTAAAAAGGTCGAATCTAATCAACAACAAATGCAAACAATGGTCGCTAAGCGAGACACTTTACTCCCTCGTCTAATGTCTGGCGAAGTGATAGTTGGTGAGTGATAATTTGCAAGTGAATACACTATTATCAGAACAATATGAAAGTTAACGAATTTATAAATCAGTTTAAAAATCACCCGATTATCTTTATGGGTGCCGGAATGACTCAACGTTACTATGAGAATGCATATAATTGGGATCAGTTATTGTCGAAGTTGTGTTTTGACTTATTTGGTGAAGAGGAGACATATCTTAATATAAAGTATGACGAGAAGAAAAATTATCCCGTTATAGCATCTAAAATAGAAGAAGAATATGATAAAGTTCTGAAAAGAGATAGAAATGGTAAATTTAAGCATATTAATGACTTGTTTTTTGACCGAACAAGAAGAGATGCGCCCCAATGTAGTAGAATGAAATTATATTTGTCCGAAATAATATCTGGATTAAAGATTAAAGATGGAATTAAAGAGGAAATAGATGCACTTGTAAAAGCAAAGAAGAATATTTGTTCTGTGGTCACAACAAACTATGATATGTTTGTAGAGGACACATTGGGGTTTCAGTCCCTTGTTGGGAATAAAATCATCTTAAGTAACCCTTATGGCTCTGTGTATAAGATTCACGGTTCTGTTGATTGTCCAGAGTCAATTGTCTTGACAAAAGATGATTATGAAAAATTTGATTTAGGTAACGAATTAATAAAGGCGCAGCTTGTATCTTTGTTCATTCATAACCCTATTATATTTATGGGGTATGGAATGAACGATGATGACATAAAGTCAATATTAGAAACAATCTTCAAGTACGTTTCGCCCAATACAAAGGAGTCTGAAAGAATACAGAAAAACTTTCTTTTGGTGGATTATGAAAAAAATTCCGCAAATACACAGATAGAAGATTATTCAATAACACTTCAACAAAACAAGTCTATACGCATCAATAAATTAAGGACAGATGACTTTATAAGTGTATACAAAGCTATTGCTGGAATTAAATTACCCATTTCGGTTATGGACATACGTAAGGTGGAATCTGTTGTTCGCAAAATTTGTGTTGCCAATACTTCTGATTCCATTCAAGTTAGAATTACTGATGATATCGACTCTTTAGAGAATAAAGATACTATATTGGCAATAGGTTCTGAGAAAACTATTAAGTATGAGTATCTATCAACAGCTGAGATGGTTAAGCAATATTTTGAGATAATTGACAATAAGAGAGCTGGAGTGCTGTCCTTGATAGATAAACAGAAAATCAACACATCGCAATATTTCCCCATATATGGTTTTCAAATTGTTAATTCGGAAATAAAGTCAGCAGACAAACTGAAAAATACACAAGATAGGAATCTTGCAAATTATATAAATCGAATAAAATCAGCACAGAAAAAGAAACATACTAGCATCAGTGAGGTTAATGGTGACCCCAATGTTGCTCATACGTATAAAACAGATTGTATTTTATGGAATGTATGGAAGAATAATATAAAAATAGAAGATTTAGAGCAATATTTAAGAAACAGTGCAGATAAAACGACGACAAATTATCGTAAGCTGATATGTTTGTATGATCAGAAAAAGTATAAGCAATAGAAACCATCAGCCGAAGACTCGCCGAACCATCGCCGAAGGATTGCTGGCCCCACAAAGAAGGATCGAAGAAGGGAAACTTACAAAAACAAATGAATTATGACCGTAAAGAAAACGAACATATATAATGGCTACAAACCACCTTTCACGCTGTCGGCAAAGGCAGTGGGGCTGGTGGCGGATATCGCTGCACAGATGGAGCGGTTTGCTATCCGTATGGAGCAGAGCGATGCCCTGCGGCTGCGCAAGGCCAACCGCATCAAGACAATCCACAGCTCTTTGGCCATCGAAGGCAACCACCTACGTGAGAGCGAGGTGGCAGACATCCTTGACGGCAAGACGGTGGTGGCACCCATCCGTGAGATACAGGAGGTGAAGAACGCCATACGTGTGTATGAAGAATTTGAAAAGCTCGATCCCTTCTCGGTGGACGACCTGTTGCGGGCCCACGGACTGATGATGTTGGCCTTGACCGACGATGCTGGGCATTTCCGCAGGGGTGGCGTGGGTGTCTATTCCGAAAGCGGACTGGTGCATTTGGCCCCTCCGGCCGACAGGGTGCGCCTGCTGATGACTGACCTCTTCGACTGGTTGAAGAATGCCGACGACCACCTGCTGGTGCGCAGCTGTGTGTTCCATTACGAGTTCGAGTTTATCCATCCTTTTATTGACGGCAATGGCAGGATGGGACGCCTCTGGCAGTCGCTCATCCTCAGCCGCTGGCATCCTTCTTTTGCTCACTTGCCAGTGGAGAATATGGTATATGCCAACCAGCAGGCATATTACGACGCTATAGCCCAGAGTACCAAGCAGGGCGAATGTGGACCGTTCATCGACTTTATGTTGGATGAGATTTATAAATCAGTATTGCAACATAAAGGAGAACCGTTAAATGCATCTGCAAATGCACCTGCAAATGCACCTGTAAATAGCACTGCAAATGCAACTGTAAATGCAACTGTAAATGCAACTGTAAATCTCAACAAAACACAGAAAGGCATTATTGGAATGATTGCCGAAAACAATAGGGTGACATATAATGAAATGATTGAAAAAATAGGTGTTGATAGATCGAATATATATAGGGCTATTAAGAGCCTTAAGGAAAAAGGGATTCTGGAACGTGTGGGAGAAGACAAAAACGGATATTGGAAACTAAACATATAATGTTATGACCAAACTGACGGAATCGGACATTGAGCAGATGACCATCGAGATACTGCAGGATAGGGGTTATGAGTACCTCTATGGGCCTGACATCGCGCCGGATGGCACGACGCCGTTGCGGTCGTCGCTGGACGAAGTGGTGCTGCGTGAGCGGTTGGAGGCTGCTGTGCGGCGGCTCAATCCGTCGCTGCCTGCCAGTGTGCTGGACGAGGCCGTCAAGACAGTGCTGCGCATCGGCTCCACCGACCTGTTGGCCGACAACGAGCGTTTCCACGAGCTGCTGACGCAGGGCGTGACGGTGTCGATCTACGAACAGGGCGAGGAACGCGGCAAGAAGGTGTGGCTGGTGGACTTTGACGACCCGTGGAACAACGACTTCGTGGTGGTCAACCAGTTCACCGTCGTGGAGAACGGACACAACCTGCGACCCGACGTAGTGCTGTTTGTCAACGGCCTGCCGTTAGTGGTGATGGAGTTGAAGAATGCCGCCGACGAGGAGGCCACCACCACCGCCGCCTACAATCAGATAGAGACCTACAAAGCGCAGATACCGTCACTGTTTGTATACAATGAGCTAATCGTTATCTCCGACGGCCTGGAAGCCCGTGCAGGCTCGCTGTCGGCAGGGCTGAGCCGCTATTCGGCCTGGAAGAGCGAGGACGGCGAGACCGTGGCTTCGCATTTAGTGGGCGAGCTGGTGGTGCTGCTGCGTGGAATGATGAACAAGGAGACCCTGCTCGACCTCGTGCGCTCGTTCACCGTCTTCGAGAAAGACAAGCACGAGGACAAGGCCACCGGCCAGCTGACCATCACCACGGTGAAGAAGGTGGCTGCATACCATCAGTACTATGCCGTCAACAAAGCTGTAGAGTCCACCCTCCGCGCCACAGGCATCAACAGCGCTGTGCCCGAGGCTGCCGAATCGCCAGAGAATTTTGGATTCAAGACCGTCAAGGAACAGCAGGCCGGCGACCATCGCGCCGGTGTGGTGTGGCACACGCAGGGCAGCGGCAAGTCGCTGTCGATGGTGTTTTATACGGGCAAGATAGTGCAACGGCTGAACAACCCCACGGTGGTTGTCATCACCGACCGCAACGACCTCGACGACCAGCTCTTTGAAACCTTCGTGGCCTCCAAGCAGCTGCTGCGTCAGACACCCGTGCAGGCCGACAGTCGCGACCATCTGAAGCACCTGCTGCAGGTGCAGTCGGGAGGTGTGGTCTTCACCACCATACAGAAATTCCAGCCCGAGGAGGGCAACCGCTACGACCTGCTGACCAATAGGACCAATGTGGTTGTCATTGCCGACGAGGCGCACCGCACACAGTACGGCTTCGGAGCCAAGACACGCGAGGTGCGCAACGAGGCCGACGAGGTGGTGGGCTCGGAAATCAAATATGGCTTTGCCAAGTACCTGCGCGATGCGCTGCCCAACGCCACCTATATCGGCTTCACTGGCACGCCTATCGAGCTGAGCGACAAGAACACGCCCGCCGTCTTCGGCAACTATATCGATGTCTACGACATAGCGCAAGCAGTGGAGGATGGGGCCACGGTGCGCATCTACTATGAGAGCCGCCTGGCCAAGGTGGAACTGAGCACCGAGGGACGCAAGCTGGTAGAGGAACTGGACAAAGAACTCGATGTGAAAGAGATGGACGAGGTGCAGAAAGCCAAAGCCAAATGGACGCAACTGGAAGCCCTTATCGGCAGCCCCAACAGGGTGAAGAACATCGCGCACGACATCGTGGAGCATTTCGAGGCGCGCCAGCAGGTGTTCGAGGGCAAGGCGATGGTGGTGGCGATGAGCCGAAGGATTGCCGTTGAACTGTACGACGAGATAGTGAAGCTGCGTCCCGAATGGCACAACGACGACCTGCGCAATGGAGCTTTGAAAGTGGTGATGACCTCCGCGGCCTCCGACGGACCGGCCATAGCCAAGCACCACACCACCAAGACCGAACGCCGTATGCTGGCCGACCGTATGAAAGACCCCGACGACGAACTGAAGCTGGTCATCGTGCGCGATATGTGGCTCACAGGCTTTGACGTGCCTTGTCTGCATACCCTCTATATCGACAAGCCGATGCAGGGGCATAACCTGATGCAGGCCATCGCCCGTGTGAACCGCGTCTATAAGGACAAGCCCGGCGGCTTAGTGGTGGACTACCTCGGCATTGTCTCCGACCTGCGCGAGGCGCTGTCGTTCTACTCCGATTCCGGCGGTAAGGGCGATCCCACCCAGCAGCAGGAGCAGGCTGTGGCCCTGATGCAAGAGAAGCTGGAAGTGGTGCAGCAGATGCTACACGGGCTCGACTACAAGCAATATTTCGTGGCCGACACGTCGGGCAAACTGTCGTGGATACTCAAGACCGAAGACTTTGTGCTGGGATTGGACGACGGCAAGAAACGCTTCGTCAACGAGGTGACGGCACTGGGCAAAGCCTTTGCCCTTGCGGTACCAAATGAGGCTGCAATGGATGTGAAAGACGAAGTTTCATTCTTCCAGGCCGTCAAGGCGCGCCTGTGCAAGTTCGATGCCAAGCCCGGCGGCCACACCAACGAGGAGATAGAGACAACCATCCGCCAGGTGATAGACCGAGCCTTGGTGTCGGAGCAGGTGGTAGACCTCTTCGACGCCGCCGGCATCAAGAAACCCGACATCTCCATCCTCTCCGAGGAGTTCCTTCTTGGTCTGAAAGATATGGAACACAAAAACATTGCCCTCGAGGTGCTGCGCAAACTGCTCAACGACGAGATACAGAGCCGAATGAAGACCAACCTCGTCGAAGGACGTACGCTGATGGAGATGCTCGACGGCTCCATCACGCGCTACCATAACAAGATTATCTCGGCTGCCGAGGTCATCGATGAACTAATCAATTTGAGCAAGCACATAGTTGAGAGCGACAATGCGGCGAAGGAGATGGGTCTGGAACCCTACGAGTATGCCTTCTATAGTGCCGTGGCCGACAACGAGAGTGCCCTCGAGCTGATGGGCAAAGAGAAACTGCGCGAACTGGCGGTGGTGCTAACCGAGACCATCCGCAAGAACTCTACCATCGACTGGACCATCAAAACCACCGTACGGGCCAAGATGAAGGTGGCCGTCAGACGGCTGCTGCGCAAGTATGGCTACCCGCCTGATATGGAGCAGCTGGCCACCGACACGGTTCTGAAGCAGGCCGAACTGATAGCTCAGGAACTGATAAACGAAAAGAACTGAGAAACTATGGGACATTTTTTGCCGATAACGTTGGAGGAAGTGAAGCGGCTCGGGTGGGAGCAGGTGGATGTGGTGCTGGTCACGGGGGACGCTTATGTGGATCATCCGTCGTTTGGGACGGCGGTGATCGGGCGGACGCTGGAGGCGGCGGGGTATCGCGTGGCGATCATCCCGCAGCCGAACTGGAGGGACGACCTCAGGGATTTCCGCAAGTTCGGGCGGCCGAGGCTGTTCTTCGGGGTGACGAGCGGGGCGATGGACAGTATGGTGAACCACTACACGGCGGCGCGTCGGCTACGCCACGACGACGCCTATACGCCTGGCGGGCAGTTCGGCTTCCGGCCCGACAGGGCGACATACGTGTACACGCGGATACTGAAACAGATATACCCCGATGTGCCGGTGGTCATTGCCGGCATCGAGGCCTCAATGCGGCGCTTGGCGCACTACGACTACTGGGACGACAAGCTGTTCCCCAGCATCCTCATCGACACGCCGGCGGACCTGCTCAACTACGGAATGGGGGAGAAGACTACGCTGAAAATCGCCAAAATCATTGAGAACGGAGAACTGAGAACGGAGAACGGGGAGCTGAGCGATGCTGTGCGGTCGCTGCCACAAGTGGCGTATAGAACGAGGAACGGAGAATGGAGATGTGAGAACGGAGAGCGGAAAGCAGAGAGCGACCATTGGAATCGTATAGATCTTCACAGCTTCGAGGAATGCCAGAAAAGCAAACGCGCCGAGGCGGAGAACTACCATATAATCGAGCTCGAAAGCAATAAGATAGAAAGTGCTGTGCTTGTGCAGAAACACGGCAGCCAATATGTTGTGGTCAATCCGCCCGAGCCACCGATGACCACCGAGGAAATCGACGCCAGCTTCGACTTGCCCTATATGCGTCTGCCGCACCCCAAATACAAGAAACGTGGTCCCATCCCGGCCTTCGAAATGATAAAGAACTCCATCAATCTGCACCGCGGATGCTTTGGCGGCTGCTCGTTCTGCACCATCAGCGCCCATCAGGGCAAGCAGATAGCCAGCCGCAGCGAACGGTCTATACTCAACGAAATCAATCAGCTATCGCAAAGCGAAGATTTCAATGGGGTCATCACCGACCTTGGTGGCCCGTCGGCCAATATGTGGCGGATGAGCGGCAAAGACAAGGAATTATGCCGCAAGTGCAGCCGCTACAGCTGCATCCATCCTACGATGTGCCGCAACCTGCAGGGCGACCACCAGCCGCTGATGGACCTTTACGACAAGGTTGCTGCTATGCCTCGCATCAAGCACGTCTACATCGGCAGCGGCATTCGTTGCGACCTCTTCACAAACGACAATCACGGCTGGGAATATTTCAAACACGTCGTTCTGCACAATGTCAGCGGTCGCCTCAAAGTGGCCCCCGAGCATACCAGCGATAACGTGCTGAAACAGATGCGCAAACCGTCGTTCTCTCTTTTCGAGAAAACCAAGCAGAAGTTTGACGAAATCTGCCGACGGGCAGGGCTGCGCTACCAGCTGATACCCTATTTCATCAGTTCGCATCCCGGCTGCCGACTGCAGGATATGGCCGAGCTGGCTGTGCAGATGCAGCGGATGGGCTACCGTTTGGAGCAGATTCAGGACTTCACGCCAACTCCGATGACGCTATCGACAGAGATGTACTATACTGGCATCAACCCTGCCACTATGGAACCCGTCTATGTGGCGCGCCATCCCAACGAAAAGCAGCAGCAACGACAGATGTTCTTCTTCTATAAGCGTGATGTTCAGCCACAAATCCGCCAGTCGCTTCATCGTGCCCACTTGGATCAGTACATATCAAAACTGAAACTTTAGTGCTCGGCTTGCGACTCTGGAATGTCAATAAGTGACGATAAAACAACAAAGTAAAATGAAAACTTTGTCTGCTTTTTTCGCCGTCGGCTAAATAATCTGCAAGATTCACAAGGTCTCGTTCGTTTGCGAGCAGGGCTTCGGGTAAATGTTAAATTTTAACATTTCCGACCCCCTCGAGGGGCATCCTTTGCCCTGACCTATCGCACTGTTTTCCATATACCAAATACCTACCAAAGTTCACTCAAAGCCTAATCAAAGCCTTGCCAAAGCCTTCGCCAGTGGAGTTTAATTGGTTTTAGGTTAGTGTATTACAAAGGCAAAATTCGGAGCATTAGGAGGCTCTTGCCAAAAGCAGTGTTTTGCAAATTGTTGTAAATAAGTAAATTGTATTTGTTAAAAAATTTTCCGAAATTTCTGTTAAATTTAAGTTAAATAGATCCCTTTGGAGTGACATTGCAAAAAAAATGGGCCACAGGAGCGAGAATTGGATATTTATTCTTAACTTTGTACTCTTGAATGCCGATGCCAATGCTGTGCAATGTGCTTGAAAACTACGCTGTTGGCCCTATCGGTAGGCAAATTTTATAAAGGCAACCACTTAGAAACTGTTTTGAATTTGTCCAATGAAATTATTATTCACATAATCAGTACTTAAATGCAAGATTAACTTTTTTTAACAATAAATTTAAAACTTTTTTGCGCCCTTGTTGCACTTATATAGCGGTTAGTAATCGTCAAATACAATGAACAGTGTAAAAACACGTACCCCAAGGGGTAGAAAACATAAAACGAGGACTGGTATTCAGGGTAAAGAATGCAAGGATAATTATTCTCTGCACGATACTGGTAAACGCTTGGAACTGTTTATGTTTAGCCGCGTTGTGGCAAACTGAAAATGTCATCTGATTTTGAATCTAAACTTATCGTAATCAACATAAAACCTTAAACCAATCAAATGAGTATTTATATTTTTGCATCGCGTCTTGTTATCGCCCTTGTCTGTGGAGTGCTTATTGGCCTTGAGCGCCAGCTGCGTCAGCGCAGTGCGGGCCTTACCACCAATTCGCTGGTGGCCGTTGGTGCCTGCATCTTTATACTGATTTCGGAAACTGTCATCGCAAATGCCGCTGCCGCAGGAGGCCCTGTCAACAATGACAACTTGCGTGTGCTGGCGCAGATTGTTACCGGTATGGGTTTTCTTGGTGCCGGTGTGATATTGCGCGATGGTTTTACCATCCACGGTCTCAATTCGGCTGCTACCCTGTGGTGTTCGGCTGCGGTTGGGTCGATGTGCGGCTATGGCCTGTGGCGTGAGGCCATCATCGCTGTTGTTGTGATATTGTTTATCAACTGGATACTCAAGCTGGTGGAGCATTATTTAGAGAGACACGAGAAGGACAACCCCATTGCCGACCCGTATGAAAAAGCCGATTCTGACGAAAAACAACAACGTACATAACCGATTATGAAGCCGTTGGATGAAAACAAACTCAAGATGCCGCGCACTTTGGCCGTCTGCAAAAGTCAAAGCGTGTCGCTTGCGTTTGTTTTTGTCGTTTTGTTGTCGTTTGTCACGTCGAATCTAAATTCGCAAACCATTCTGATGCCAGTGTCGGGTCACGGTGATACGACAATGAGCTATGCCGAGGTCTATGATGACGGTGGCCCTTCTGCGCCGTACTCATCTTCCTGCAACGCGACATACACTTTCCATACTGTCAATCCTGGCGGACATTACCGTGTGGAGGTGAGCAGCTTCTTGACGCATCAGGCGGGCAATGCGAGGCTGCGTGTTTGCAACGGAAACGGGACGGTGGGCTCGGAAATCTGCGCTTTCCCTACGGGGACGGGCGGTGTCTTTTACAGCTCGGGCAATACTGTTACCGTTCATTTTGTTTCGGACGACGACGCCCCGGCGGATGGCTTTGAAGTGATATTGTGTGAATACGACAATGATGTGGCCCGTGATGTGGCTACGGAGTTTGTCGACAGTACGACGATGCACATTTCGTGGACAGGAACCGATTTGAACACAGTGTGGTACGTTGATTGGGCGATTGTGTGTACGGATGAGGAGTTGAACAGTTTCCTTCTCAATTCTGGCATTTATACAACTGACACGCTGGATGTTGAGGAAATGTGGGTCTATGATGTTCCTGTGGGTTGCAGGGTGGCATATAGGATCTATGTGGATTCGATGGGCGCGTGTTCGCCTACGACGGTGGGCTACAGCAATATTTACGAGCGGCCTTTCGAATGTCCTTGTCTGAAACCGCAGTCCTTTGCTGTTCAGGAGCTTGCTGATACGATAGTCCTGACTTGGGTGTCGGATACGATACCTGAATATTGGCACGTCTGGGATATGGGACATTTTTTTGACACTGTTGTTTCTGGCGATGTTGGCGAATTGCGCATTCCTTATGGTTATCCTTGTTATGGGGGAATAGTTTATATATCAAATGTTTGTGAATATGTGTGCAATGTTCTGCAGATAGAACTGCCCTATGGCGGCTGCCGGGAGTCGGTGGGCGGAATCAGATGTGACAGCGTGATGGGAGAATCATTGGTGCTGCATTGGAACGAGGCGCAGGATTCGTCGACGGTGTATATGGTCTCTATGCGAGGGGCTGGGCAGTCGGCCGAGTATGACGTTGTGCTGGACACGCTTGGGTTTGGGACCACGAGTTATCGCGTCGACGGGCTTTCGCCATTGACGGGCTATCGTTTTACGGTTTGTCCGCTTTGCTCGGGCTCGATTCCAGCCTGCTATCCGTCGACGATTATGGTCGTGACGAACATAGACAATTGTATTGATTATGTGAACACCGGGGGACTGGCGACGACGCATTTCGCCTATGGAAGTTACGGGTCGCCTTCGTCGCACGGCGGTTTGGCGCCAGGCCGTCACACGGTGATCAGCGACACGGCGCAGCGCGACCCAAACACGGATGGTATGCTGCGCTGTGTGCCTGTAGGTGAGCTGGCGTCGTTCCGGCTGGGCAACGACGACATAGGTGCGCAGGGCGAAACGGTCACTTACGACTATTATGTTGACAGTCTGGACAAGGATATGCTGGTGTTGAATTATGCTGTGGTGATGCAGAATCCTAACCACAACAGCAGCAACCAGCCTCATTTCACGCTGGAGCTGCTTGATCAATACGGCAATCTGATTGATTCAACCTGCTGCTATGCCGACTTCTATGCTGCTGGCGATATGGGCTGGAACGTCGTTGCGCGGACGAATGTGATTTGGAAGGACTGGACTACGGTGGGCCTCGATATAGCGTCCTATCACGGCCAGACGGTCAGGATACGCCTTACGACGAAGGACTGTGCCGATGGCGGTCATTTCGGTTACGCCTATTTCACAATACACTGCGACAGTAAACGCATCGCGCTTGTCAATCTTTGTGAAGGCAACGACTCTGTGAGGCTTCACGTCCCTCTTGGTTTTGAGTATCGCTGGATGCGGGATGGTGACACCACGGTCATATCGACAGAGAATGAGATTAAGGTTCCTGCGGACAGTACTCTTTATCATTGCTATGCGACTTTTATAGGCAAGCCGGAATGCAGTTTCGCGGTCTCGGCGCGAGCCGTCCTGCCGGTGCCGAAGGCTATGTTTGACTACGAGATAGACACTTGCGGCCGGCAGCTGATACTCTATAACAGAAGCCGCGTCGACATCGATTCGTCCTTTCTGCTGTTCGTCAGGCAGACTGTCGTGGGTATTGAATGGACGGTGAACGGCACGCATTATGTTGGCGACACTGTGGCCATCGATATTGCCGGCAATGGGGCATATTATGTCACTCTGCATTGCCGTCTGAGCGATTCGTATTGCGCCGACAGCGTGTCGCGGGTTATCAATCAGAATGTTTTCCATTCGCATAGCATTGTCGGCGACACATCTGCCTGCTTTGGCGATACGGTGACTCTTGTGGCGCGTGTGTCGCCTGTCGATGAAACGCTGTTGCATTGGAGCAATGCTGCGACCGACTCTGTTTTGACGGTTGTATTGTCTGGCGACACATCGTTTTATGTTGTTGCCGACTACAAGTCCTGTACCGATACGGTGTTTCACCACATCGCGGTACATTATGCCGATGCCGATACTTTTGCTGTCGTCACCTGTCCGCGATGGTGCGACACGCTGGGGTTCTTTGCCGACAGCACTGGGATCTACGATCTGTCGCTCGTCAACCGTTATGGATGCGATTCGTTGGTCAATGTCGATGTGACTGTGTTTCCCGCCTTTTACGACACCGTGGTGGCTGCAACCTGCGATATGTCTTTCTCCAACAGCGAGTTCAGTGTCGATTCGACGGGGTTCTATACTCATTCATACGTGACGGTGGACGGCTGTGACAGTATTTATTGCCTTGATTTTAAAAGGTACAAGCTATTTGCCGACAGTATAGAGGCTGAAATCCTTTATGGCGAGGTGTACAGCGACGACAATTTCAGTTGCGATGCCTCGGGACATTATTGGCGGCAATATACCGATGTCCACGGATGCGACAGTATTTATGCTCTCGACCTTAACGTTGTCGTTCTTCGGTTCCCCAATGTCGTAACACCGAATGGTGACGGCTATAACGATTATTTGGGCATTGTCGACTTGTTGGAGAGTACTATTTTGGACACTCCGCGACTGTATGTCTACGACCGCTGGGGCCGTCTGATATATGGTTGCGACAATATCAAGTCGGAGTCGGATTTTTGGGATCCCAACAAAACCAAGACGCCAGACGGCACATACTATTATGTCTTCTTCACCGCCACAGCAACGCGACAGATTGAGCATAAAGGCGTTGTAGAAGTTATAAGATAATCTTAAACCCTTAACCCCCTAAACCCTCAAACCCTAAAACCCTTAAACCTTCAACCCCTAAAACCCTTAAACCCTCACACCCTTAAACCCTCAACCCCTAAAACCCTCAAACCCTAAAACCCCATATGACAGAATACATCGTTATCGGCCGTACCAACGGCACCACGCGCTTGGGTTCGCCCTATTGCAATCTGAAATTAAAGAAGCAGGAAGAGGAGTTCAGCCTCGCCGTCTGGGACGTTGCCCCCAACGATGCCCCCACTGTCGGTCAGCTGGTCAGCTTCGTCACAATGCAGAACAATGACGGCAAGCGGTCGGCCAAGCGTGGCGATATGCGGCCCGGCGCGATGCCCGATGCGTCGCATCCGCTCTATGCCTTTTTGCCGCGCCCCATCGAGCGCAGCACGTGGGATTCCACTGTCGCCCACCTTGTGCAGATGTGCGCTGAATCGCCGTACAGAGAGATAATCGCCGACGTGGCCGACAAGCTCTATCAGCCTTATTCGCAATATCCTGCCGCCAGCAGCATCCACCACGCCTTCCGCGGCGGCCTGCTCAACCACGTCTATCAGATGCTTCATATGCTCGAAGGCATCGCCCCCTGTATGCCTTACCCTATCCGTGTGGACCATTGCGCGTTGGCCATCCTTTTCCACGACTATGGCAAGGTGCAGACCTACAACCGCGACGGCGACGTGCAGCCCGAAGATGTCCTGCTGGGCCACATCTACATCTCCGCCGTGGCTTTGCAGCGCGAGTTGGAACGCCGTTCCGTGCCGCAGGACGAGGTGCAGCGCATTGTCCATATCGTCCTCTCGCACCACGGCCAGAAGGAGTGGGGCTCGCCGGTGCTGCCCTGCTCACAAGAGGCTATGCTGGTCCATTTCCTCGACAACCTCTCGGCCAAGAGCGACACTATCGAAGGCAGCCCCGATATGGAGTACGTCTCCGCCCTCGGCACCCGCGTGCCCAAACCCAAAGCGTGATTCAAGCATCCCTTATAATAAGTAGGTGGTCAAATATAATTTACATTTTGCTTGGCTGTGTCGCACTATACAGACATTCTTTATAACATAATCAAGACTTTTTCCCATCTCCATCAATAATTAATAAGTAATTGGTCAAATTTATTTGACATTTATGGCAATTCAGTAATAAGTGACCTGTGACAAGTGACCTGTGAAACGAGCGCGTTCGTGTCACTTGTCACTTATCACTTATCACAGGTCACACACATTCAAAATAATTGCTGTTAAATTGCTGATAAT
>R20__coassemble_535_pt1 | contig 27418 bp, 22 predicted proteins | sample R20__metabat2_low_PE_005 | metagenome-assembled genome bin R20 | reverse complement strand
ATTGATACATTGTTGACTTTCCTTTCTGAGTCAACTTTTTTCAGGATAATACAGATTCCCTTGCGAGGAGCCCCTCCTGCCGGGCTTTGGCTATGTATGCTGCGGGTTTTGTCCCCTTTGGTTTACTTTTCATGCAACAGTTCTTGTGCGAGGAGGAAGTCGGTGGGGCTTTGGCCCGCCTCGCGACGGAAGTAGCGGCTGAAGGTGGCCTGGTCGGCGAAGCCGAGGAGGTCGGCGATGGCCTGAATGCTGAGGTCGCGGCGGGTGTGGATCAGCATCTTGGCTTCGGAGACGACGCGTGTGTGGATCCAATGGGCGGCGTTGTAGCCAGTCTCTTGCTTGATGACGTCGCTGAAGTATTTGGGCGAGAGGCAGGCGAGGGCGGCATAGAATCCCACGTCGCGGTGTTCGCGGAAATGTTGCGACAGATGGTGGTAAAATTGATTGCTTACGCGTTTCGCTTCATCAGTTTCGTTCAGCAGTTTGCGGCGGTAGAAGCCCAGCAGGCGCAGCAGATACTCCAGCTGGCGCTGTTGCAGCACGCGTCGCTCGGCGAGGCCCAGGTTCGAAGTCTCTTGCATCAGCTCCACGATGTTCATAATCATACGGTACTGGTGCTTGTCGAGCTCCACATTGGGATGCGGCTCGTAGCGGTAGCGCAGCTGGCTGATGGCCTGCAGCATCGGGTCGTTGAGCTGGGATGCGTGGGCAATGATGAGTGTGGCGCGGTAGTCATCGGTGTGGCTCACCGTACGCAGCCGGTGGTTGGGGTAGATGACACCCACGGTGTGCGTCTCCGAGTAGTCGGGCATATCGTCGTACATCATATCGATGCGGCCGCGATGGCCGATGCAGATGACATAGTCGGGCGACACAAAGCCGTTTTCACCATAGGGCAATCCACGGACATTGTCGATGACAACAATGCCGTCGTCCTTGATTTTCTGCAAGTTTTGTTCTATGGGGTGCTCTCCCGTTCTGTAATGTTCCATATTGCAAAAATACGGATTTTTTTTGAAATATCACCCCAATCCGACTTTTTGCAAAACACTACTTCCGAAATGCTATTGTCCACGCGCGGAAGTTGTTCTATTTTTGCAGTTGGATATTTTTTTGCGGTATTGCTATAAATTATTAAAATACAGATATTATGCTAAAGAAAAGTATTTTGTTCGCGATGTGTTGCATCGCATCGCTGATGACTATGGCACAGCCCGGCGGGGGCGGCGGAGCTTCGACCACTTACACCTTCGGGTCGGATATCGGAGGCCTGTGGCAGTACAACTCGTCGGCCGACGTCTATTACATCGTGGGTCTGATCTACTGCTCGTCGCCTGCCGTGCAGAGCTATGAGCAGATGGGCATCTTTGTGCCGGCGGCCTATATGAATGCCACCTCCAACGGCGACGGCAGCTACACCTGCACGCTCAACAGCACAGCGACGGTGAACGGCTATACGGCAGCAACGGCCCCCGTGGTATTCCCTGTCAACACCTCCGGCTATTCCGCCCAGTCGGCTCCCAGCGGCTGGAGCTCGTCAATAGCCGACTACACGTCGGCGGGATACGTCTACCTCTGGGCAGGATGCCGCGGCCGCGACAATGGTGCACCCCTGGGTGTCACCGATATGAAGGCTGCCATCCGCTATTTCCGCTACCTGCAGGATGAGCAGGGCAACGTGCCGGGCAATGCCGCGCGGATATTCACCTTCGGACACAGCGGTGGCGGAGCGCAGAGCTCACTCCTGGGAGCCTCGGGCAACAATGCCCTCTATGACGACTACCTGACGGCCATAGGAGCCGCAGCGGACTATGCGGACAACGTGTGCGGCAGCATGTGCTGGTGCCCCATTACAAATCTGGATATGGGCGATGCAAGCTACGAATGGAATATGGGGTTGACCCGCAGTTCGCTGTCGTCGGCCGACCAGAACATCAGCAAGGGGCTGGCAGCCGTCTTTGCCGAGTATGTCAATGCCGTGGGTTTTGTGCACCCCTCGTCGGGCGCCACGCTGACCCTGAGCGCCACTAGCGACGGCTACTATCAAAGCGGCAGCTATTACGAGTATATCATAGAAGTGGTAAACGATGCCGTCAGTCGTTACAATAGCTACAACAATGCCAATGTCTCGTCGTACAGCACCACCGACGCGTCGGCTCTGAGCACCTTTTGCTCGTCCTACAAGTCGGCCAGCAAGGGATTGGGGGCCTTCGACGACTACGATGCCAAAAGCCAAGCCGAGAACACCCTATTTGGCATCAGCGGCACGGCAGGCCACTTCGACAAGTACCTCGCCGACCTGGTCAGCCAGTATGCTTCGAGCTACTATTCATCCTTCAGCGCCGACCTCTCGTCGTCCAATGTCGATGCCGTAGGCCGTACGGTGGAGCAGAGGCTGATGATGTATACGCCCCTGTATTACCTGATAGACAACAGCACCTACTACAACGGTGGCGGCAGCGGCAGTTCGACGGTGGCCCCCTATTGGCGCATCCGCAGCGGAATAAAACAGGGCGATGCTGCCCTCTGTGCAGAAGTGAATCTGGCCCTCGCCCTGCAGGCCTACGACGGGGTGGAGAGCGTCGATTTCGAGACCATCTGGGGCAAAGGGCACACCGAAGCCGAGGATAGCGGCGACGCCACCGACAACTTCATCAGCTGGGTGGCCACCTGCTGCCCCGCTGAGGGCGGAACCAACAGCATCGATGCTCCCGAGCAGGCCGCGAGCCTCAAACTCTACCCTAACCCCGTGCAAAGCCTCCTGAACATTGAGGCCGATGGCGTGGTAAACATCTACGACAATGCCGGACGACTGGTAAAGATGGCCTATCCTGTCGACGGCCGCCTGTCGGTCGACGTCAGCACGTTGCCCAAAGGTATCTACCACGCCCGCTGCGGCATGCGAGCATCGAGTTTTGTGGTTGAGTAGATTTATAGTTAAACAATATAAATAATTTTACTTTTATGATAAAGAAAAGTATTCTTTCGGCAATATTCTGCCTGGCAGCGACGTTTGCGATGGCCCAACCGCCAAGCGACAATTCACCCACCTATCCGCAGGGAGCCACCTTCACCCTCAGCAACGGGTCGACGGTGACCAAGAGCGGCGAGAGCCTCAGCAGTTCGACGCAGTACTACAACGTCATCCAGGTCACGAGCGGTACGCTGAACCTCAACGGATGTACCTTCACCAAGACGGGCGACGGCTCGTCGGGCGACAACAGCAGCTTCTATGGCAACAACTCGACCGTCTATGCCGGTGCTGCCAGCAGCACCAACTACCAGAGCACCACGGCGGGTAGCGGCGCCACCATCAACATCACCAACTGCACCATCAGCAGCAGTTCGCAGGGCGCCAACGCCGTTTTCGCCACCAATGGCGCCACCATCAACGTGGAGGGCGTGACCATTAACAACAGCAACAGCGTTTCGCGCGGCCTGCATTGCACCTATGGCGGCACCATTGTGGCCAGCGATGTGGACATCACGACGCAGGGTGCCACCAGCAGCACTATCGCCACCGACCGCGGCGGCGGCACGGTGACCGTCAACGGCGGTACTGCCACCGCGCAGGGAGCCAAGTCGGCCGTGCTCTACAGCACCGGCACCATCAGCGCCACCGACCTCACGGGCACCTCGGCACAGGGCGAGATTGCCGTTATCGAGGGCGACAACAGCATCACGATGACAGGCTGCACGATGACCAGCGGCAGCGACGAGCGCGCCCTGCTGATGATGCAGAGCGGCAGCGGCGACGCCGAGGGCACCAACCCCACGATGACCATCACCAACACTTCGCTGACCGTGACTGACGACAGCGCCCCGCTGCTCGAAGTGGCCACTTGCGTCACCGCCACCTGCACCCTCGACGGCTGCACCCTCACCGTCCCCAGCGGCGTGCTTATGTATGTGATGGACGATTCGCAATGGAGCACCAGCGGAGCCATCGGCAACCTCATCCTGGCCAACGGCGACTACACCGGCACCGTGAAGCAGGACAACGGATACACCGCCAACGTCACCGTGCAGAGTTCCGCCACTTGGAACCTTACCGCCAACACCACCGTCACCACGCTGGTCAACAACGGCACCATCAACTGCAATGGCTACACCCTCAGTTACAGCACCCTCAGCGGCAACGGCACCATCAACACCAATGGTGGCACCACGGGCATCGGCGATGTGGAAGTGGAACACCAGGTGCGCGACCCGCGCGTCTTCACCCTCGACGGCCGCTACCTCGGTACCGAGGTGCCGGCCACGTTCCGCGGCGTCTACCTGCAGAACGGCAAGAAACACGTCAAACTTTAATAAAACAATATTGTTATGAAGAGATTTTCATTTATCCTTTTATCATTCCTTCTGGCGGCAACTGCGTTGCAGGCGCAGAGCGTCAGCGTGGTGTATAATGGCTCGACGGCCACCGTCACCACCGACAGCATCGCCAGCCAGTACCTTACCGTCACGCAGAGCGGAGCACACGTCAGCATCGCCCAAAGCAGCGACCTGGCCACCGAGATCACCTATACGCTCAGCGGCACCTCGTCCGATGGCGAGTTCTATATGTCGGGCTCCTACAAGGCTACCATCGAGCTGAACGGCCTCACGCTGACCAACGCCACGCCCGTCTACAGCGGTGCCGCCGTGCACATACAGAACGGCAAGCGCATCAACGTGAAGGTCATTACCGGCACCACCAACACCCTCGTCGATGCCGCCTCCGGCTCGCAAAAGGGCTGCCTCTACATCAAAGGGCACGCCGAGTTCAAGCAGCAAGGCACCCTCAACATAACGGGCAACGTGAAGCACGGCATCAAGGCCGGCGAGTACATCACCCTGAAGAACGCCACCCTCAACGTTACCTCGGCCGTGGGCGACGGCATCTCGTGCAACCAGTACTTCCTGATGCAGAGCGGCGCAATCAACATCAGCGGCACGGGCGACGACGGCATACAATGCGACCTGGAGGACACCCTCTCGACTGGTGAGACCGCCGACCACGAGGATGAGGACAGCGGCAATATCTACATCAGCGGCGGCACCATCACCGTCACTTGCGCCGCCACCGCCGCCAAAGGCATCAAGGGCGAGGGCGATATGAACATCAGCGGCGGCACCATCACCGTCAGCACCACCGGCAACGGCGAGTGGGACAGCGACGACCTGGAGACCAAGGCGGCCAGCGGCCTCAGCTGCGACGGCAATATGAACATCACGGGCGGCACGCTCACCCTCTCGGCCACCGGCTCGGGCGGCAAGGGTATGAAGTGCGACGGCGTGATGACCCTTGCCGACGGCACCGTTACCGTCACCACTACCGGCGGCCTCTACTACAACAACGGCACCACCGAGAACACCAACTACACGGGCAACACCGACAACGTCTCGAGCGACTACTACTCGTCGCCCAAGGGCATCAAGGCCGGCGTGAAGACCCAGAGCGGCAGCAGCTACACCTACAGCGGCGGCCTCGTGGTCAGCGGCGGCAGCGTCAAGGTGACCACCAGCGGACGCAACGGCGAGGGTATGGAGAGCAAGAACTACCTGAACATCACCGGCGGTGAAATCTTCATCAACGCCTACGACGACGCCATCAACTCGGCGCAGGACCTCACCGTCAGCGGTGGCTACGTCTATGCCCGCGCCACCAACAACGACGGTATGGATGCCAACGGCAACTTCTACATCAACGGCGGCCTGGTGTATGCCATCGGAGCCTCCTCGCCCGAAGTGGCTCTCGACGCCAACACCGAAGACCTGAAGCAGCTCTACATCAGCGGCGGCACGGTCATCGCTGTGGGCGGCATCGAGAACGGCAGCTCGGTCACCGTGCCTCACATCAGCTCCTCGTCGGTGAGCGGCAACACGTGGTACACCACCACCTACGGCACCGATGCTGTGGCCTTCCTTACACCCTCCATCAGCGGCTCGGGCGGCGGTCCCGGCGGCGGTGGTCACGGTCCTGGCGGCGGCAGCTCCAACTCGGTGTATATAGCGGCGCCCAGCACCCCCTCGCTCGCCAACGGCAACAACGTGTCGGGCGGCACCTCACTCTTCGAAGGCAACTGCTACGTCAACTTCATCGTCGACACCACCGCCTCGGGCGACACCACCACGGTGATTGTCTACGACACCGTCACCATCATCACCTACGACACCGTCACCGTCACCATCCTCGACTCCGTCACCATCACCGTCTACGATACCGTCGTCACCACCGTCGTCACCTACGACACCACGGGAGTGACCGTCTACGACACGGTGACCTATGTGGAACCCTACTACGACACCACCGAGGTGATTGTCTACGACACCATCGAGGTGACCATCTGCGACACACTCTATTTCTACGACACCATCTATATCCGCGACACCGTCTACATCACGCAGGAAGGCATTGGCGACATCGACGCGCTGAACATCAAGCTCTACCAGCAGGGTGGACAGATTGTGGTGGAGGGTGCCGACGGCAACCGTGTGTGGCTGTTCGACATCACTGGACGCCTCCTTGCCACCAAGCAGGATGAGCATTCAGCCCTGCGGTTCGACTGCCCCGCTTCGGGAGCCTATCTCGTCAAAGTCGGCAACCACGCAGCACGGCGCATCGTCGTCATCAGATAACCGACGTAACACTCTGTAGCAGAAGAGGGCGGCCACGCATAGCCGCCCTCTTTGTCTGTTTGCCCAAAGGAGCTAATCGAATTATGTGGATTACTTATTTCAGCTTGCTGTACTGTTCGTCGTCGCCGCGTTGCTCCATCACCTTCTGCAGGGTGCCCAAGGCGTTGAGCGAACGGGGGAAGCCGGTGTAGGCATAGAGTTGCGAGAGGGCTTCCTTCATCAGGTTGGCGGTGAGACCCGCCTCGAAGCCCTCGTGGATGGCGAGGGCGAGCGACGACTGGTCGCCACGCGCCTCGTTGCAGGCGATGACGGCCATTGCCGCTGCCTGCCGCTCGTTGAAAGTCAGTTTAGTCATATCTTTGTCAGTTTGATTGGTCTTTCCGCCGCAGGCCACCATCACGCAGGCCGCCAGCGCGAGAAATGCAGTTGCAAAATACTTCTTCATTATTGCGTAGTGCATTGAATGTTAGTCGTTAAATTACGTTCGGCATCCGCCGATTTACTGGCAAAAATACATAAAAATACCCAACCTGCTGTATCACAGATGTCGGCATTTGTGTCACAAATTGCAGATTGCTTTTGCAGAGACCGATGCCCTTTGATGCAAGATGAGTATGATCACCATCTATAATCGAAGTTGAAAAACAACCGCTTAGCCTGAATCAAATGGTGTGTTCAGATAATGGCATCCATACCAAAATGCTATAAAATTGATTCCGTGTTCGCATCATCTGCGTCGCCGGAGAAGAGGCAACCGAAGGTTATTCGTAATAGGTTATCCTGCGCACTACCAGCAGGGTGCGGCCGCTATATTTTTTCGTCCAGTTGCCGTGGCTGTCGTACTTATACTTGTATCGCGAGGTTGAAACTTTGCCGTTGTTGTAGTACTTGTTGCCCTTGGGGTCGATTGTGACGGTCTCGATGTCGCCGTGCTTGTTGTAGGTGTATGTGACGACGCGATTATTTTCATTGGTTTCTTTCACCAGGCGGCCCAACTCGTCGTATTCGTAGTGAACGCCCCAGTGTTTGCTGCCAATGCCTTTGATGCGGCCGTCGTTGTACCATTCGTACCAAGGTTCGTTCCACCGGCTGTCGAAATTGCCCTCGGTTTTTACGGGGAAACCTCGGCTGTCATAGACTATAAAGGCGGTGTCCGGGTGTCCTGTCTTAGATATCACGCTGACCAGCCGGCCATCGGCATCGTAGCGAAAAATCTCTGACGAGGCGCAGTCGCCATCGTAAACAATAGAGTCGAGGTGGGTGCTCCAATGGTAGCTGATATGACATAGCCCATCGACATTGTTGGTGTATTTGTTAAGCAGACGCCCCTCGCGGGAATAGGTGTAGAAGTAGTAGTCGGTGTCCTGCAGCTCTTCCTCGTCGCGCATCTCGATATAGCGGTACTGTACCTCTTTCACCTTGCCTTTGTATTGCGAGGCGTCGACCTTTGGCATAAACCACGGCATCTCCTGTGCGGCGGCCGTCAGGGCCACCGCAAACAGAAACGCCATTGTCAAAACAGTCTTTTTCATAAGGTGTTTTATTTCTAAAAAAGTAACGTTGCCACACCGCGCTTTATTGTCTTCGGAATCAAAGTTTCCGGCACAGGCGAGTGACGGACGCAGTGAGATGGTTTTTACTCTTTGGTCAGGGTGAACGTTTCGCCTTTGAGGTTGAGCGTCATTGTTGTGCCGCTGATGCTGAAAGTGGTTTCAAAGGTGTTGAACGAGGAGAAATCGACGTATAACTTCATCGTGCCTTTGCCTGCCGAGTAGGTGTAGCTGCCGTCGTAGAGGTCCTGAGTCATCAGTCCGTCGACCATATAGGTCTTGTTGACGTGCACCTGCTTCCATTCCTCGAAGTGGACATAGACATAAATGTCGTCGTCCTCGTTCGAATACGACCAGTGTGTGTTCTCCAACAGCTTGGTGTCGTCGGGGGCATTGTTTTCCTCTTCTTTCTCGCCGCAGGCGCCGAAAGTGACTAATGTGGCTGCCATAAAGAACAGCATTGCAAATGTTTTGATTTTCTGTACCATTGTTTTTGTTTTTTTTAGTTCCGCAGACTTTTGACTCCTTTGCCGTACGTTTTCCTGGCGCACACGGGGGTACGCCCCTACGGTTACTTTCCGTCGCCCAATGGATGAGCCTGCAATAACCTTTGCGCGACAGAAAGGAGCCGACCGTTCATCGGTCCACTCATTGATATGAGTAACAAAAAAACAAAGATTTTTACAGCTGGCGTGAATTTTTTATTGATTTGTGACGCAAGGTTGCTGTCCCACAGCTATGTGCCGTGAAAGCTATGTACGGATGCCGTTTGCGGATGCAGTCGACAAGCTTGCGGATATTTTAAAAGGGTGCCAGCCCAAGGCTGGCACCCTTTTTGCAAACTCACATTATGCTGCGTTCATACGCTTTCGCCCAGTCTGTAGGCCTCTTGCAGCTTGGCGTTGCCGGCAATCTCGTTGGGGCCGCCCACACCGCCGCAGAAGAGGTGGCCTTTGAGGGCCGACTTGCCGAAGCAGTCTATCCAGCCCTGCAGGCCGCTCTCGGCACGCGCGGGGACCTTGGCGTCGCCCTCGGCGGCGGTGGTGAGCAGGTAGACGTCGCGGAAGCGGTAGTCCTTGGGGAACATAGCGTTCATACGGTCGATGAGGGTCTTCATCTGGCCACTCATCTCGTAGTAGTAGATGGGCGTGGCCCAGCAGACGACGTCGGCATTGAGCACGCTGTCCATAATGGCTGGCACATCGTCCTTGAAGATGCAGGCCCCCGTCTGTTGGCACGACAGGCAGCCGACGCAGAAGCGGATTTCCTTGCCGCGCAGTGTGACGAGTTCCACCTGGTGCCCAGCGGCTTCGGCGCCTTTGGCAAACTGCTCCGCCAGGGCCTGGCTGTTCGAGCCAGCGCGGAGACTGGTTGATATTACGACTACTTTTTTCATTTTATTTTATGTTCTTGGTGAAAAACTCGGCCAGCGTGTCCCAGGGGATGTAGTTCTTCTCGCCACCGTCGTAGAGGTCGCAGTGGGTTGCGCCGGGAATGATGAGCAACTGCTTGTTCTCGGGGACGGGATTGGGCTTGCCAACGAAGTTGTAGCCGTCAGCTTTGCCCTCGACCATATAGTGGTAGGCGGCTTCGCCGAAGTAGCGGCTGTGGGCCTTCTCGCCGTGCATAACAAGGACGGCCGAGCGTATCTCATTGATGTAGTAGAGGAAACGGGCGTTGGCGTAGGCCTGTGTGCCGATGGCGCGCCAGCCGTCGTTGCTGTTGCCGCTGCGGGCGTGGTAGCCGCGCGGGGTCTTGTAGTAGGCGTGATAGTCGCGGACAAACTGCGGCGCGTCGTCGGGCACGGGGTCCACCACGCCGCCGGCCATCGCCATCGGGTCGGTCAGGCGCTGCTTGGCTTGGGCCTCGCGGGCCGCGTGGCGCGACTCCTCTTTGTCCTCGCTGTCGTAGTAGCCGTTGCCGCTGATGCGGCTCATATCGTACATCGTCGAGGCGACGGTGGCCTTGATGCGGGTGTCGGCAGCGGCGGCGTTGAGGGCGATGCCGCCCCAGCCACAGATGCCGATGATGCCGATGCGCTCGGGGTCAACGTTCTCCTGCTTTGACAGGAAGTCGACAGCGGCCATAAAGTCCTCGGTGTTGATGTCGGGCGATGCCGTGCGGCGCGGCTCGCCGCTGCTCTCGCCGGTATAGGAGGGGTCGAAGGCCAGCGCGACGAAGCCGCGCTCGGCCATCCTCATCGCATAGAGGCCGCTGCTCTGCTCCTTGGTGGCGCCAAACGGGCCGCTCACGGCGATGGCGGCCATCTTGCCCTGGCCTTCTTTGGGCGTATAGAGGTCGGCGGCCAGCGTCAGGCCGTACTGTGTCTCGAACGTCACCTTGCGGTGGTTCACCTTGTCGCTCAGCGGGAACACCTTGTCCCACTCTTGTGTCAGTTCAATTTTAGTGTCCATATCCTGTTGTATGTTTGTGGTCTTCTGGGTGCAGGCTGCAAGCATTGCGCCAAGCAGCATAGCTGTCAATAATGCTTTTTTCATTTGATTGATAATAATATAGAGGTGTTTTGACTTCCTTGGAACATTTTGCAAAGGTACGAAGAATTATTTGCAGTCGCGATATACGGATTGCGGATTGAAGTGCAGAAAATGCGGATTCGCCTCCGGCGCCGTCATTGGCCCTGTAAATAATATGCCTACGGTTCCGCCCTTTTTCTGGGAGTGGAGTCGTAGGCATTTGCTTTGCGGAATGCGGGCCGTTTACTTGGCGGCCGGTTCCCACTTGCAGCGGACGGGCGACACGATGGCGCCTTCCTTTTTCAGTTCGGCAAACGCCTTGTCCACTTCCTTACGGTCAGCACCCAGTACCTTTGTCACGTCGCCTGCCGAGACGGGCTTGCCGGCCTCGCGCATGGCCTGTAATATTTGCTCTTTCATAATTAAAATGTTTTAGAATGTTATTGTCTCCTCCAACTCCATCAACTTGAAGAAGTTGGCCTTGGCATCAGCGAGATAGTACATCACGCCGTTCTCACCATTCTCACCTAAGGCGGCTTTCAGTGAAGGCATCTTGTCAACCAAAGCCTTTCCAACCTCAGGACGGTTGTCTTCTACCAACTTGCATTCAATGCGGAGCGTCTTGCCCTTAAAGGCGCAGATTTCGGCCTTGGCATTATTAGCTATCTGACGGGTTGCGTTAGTCTTGCCAAAGGCCATGATGTAGATCTTGCCCTCGAAGAAGAGCATAGCACCGTAAGGGCGTACACGGGGCTGGTCACCCTCTACAGTTGCGAGATAAAATGTCTTGGCATCCTCTAAGAATCCAAATACTTTCTCAATTCCTTCCATAATTGCCAATTTTTGATTTGATTACATCATTGCTGTGAGAAAGTTCTCGTAGCCCAGCTTGTCGATGTAGTTGAGGTACTGTGCCTCCCAGGCCATATGCTCGGTCTCGCCGTCGATCCACTTGTGGATGAGCTTCTGGGTGGGGTAGTCGTCGGCGAAGGCGGCGGCCATCTCGCTCATTGCCTTGACGGCTTCGGGGTTGTAGTCGCTCTCGATCTGCTGCTTGGGATCGTCGTAGAAGGGGAATTCGATGGTCTTCATGGCCTCCTGCAGCATCTCGGGCTTGCAGCCCAGCTCCACCAGGCGGTTCAGGACCTCTTCGGCCTCGTCCCACTCCTCTTCGGCTTCCTCTTTCCACTTGTCGGCCAACTTGTTCCAGCCATTCAAGCGGCAGTAGGCCGAGAATGCGAAATGCTGTTTGCTGTTGCCAAACCAGCCTGCCCCATATTGGGCAAACATCTTCAATGCTTCGTCTTTAGTCATAATTCTAATGCTTTTAATTGTTAATAGTTTTTTATTAGTCGTTGGCAAATGCCTGTTGCTTACGGATTTGCATCGTTGCCGCGCCTTGCGGCGCGGCCTGAATCCGTGCTGCAAATATACGGTTTTTTTTTATTCATACAAGAGAAAACCGATATTGCGCTGCGCGTCTTGCGCTATGGGCAGACACTTTTTTAGTCCCGCGCCGCATCTGCCCCACCATTTCAACGTTTGTTTAACGTTACTTCAACGTTATTTCTTCGATTGTGCATCGAAGAAATAACGAAGAAGTAACGATGATGTAACGAAGAAGTAACGGCGAAATGGCGGAGCGGATGGCTCGCAAAACGGCTTGTGGTTAGCTGATTCAGGTTGTCACTTTTGCGTCTTGCGGCTGGGAAAAGTTGGCAGGGTAATACGTTTCAGGTGCTTTGTGCCGGCTGGTTTGTCTCAATCCACTATGCGGATTGTCGTCGACGTTGTGTTGGCTCTGAATTCGGGAGCATAGACGCTGCGCAGGCTTCCTATGCCGCCGGCAAAGGTGCCGGCATTGCGCACCCACAGGTCGTACTCTACATAGTAGTGCCCCTCCGCCAGGTGGTCGATATAGCAGTTCAGCGCATCGTCGCGGACATCGGTGTAATAGTGGAACCCTTTGGCGCCTCCTTCTCCGTGGCACCAGCGCCAGCCGCTGGCGGTACTCACCGGCTCGAAGGTAGCGGCACGCTGATCGGTCAGCACCATATTGTCGAGGTCGCGCTGGCAATGGATGTCGATATGCACGCGAACGCGGTCGCCGATGCGAAGCGCCGTCCCAGGTTGCAGCAGGTGCTGGCTGCCATCGGGTGCGACGAGGCTGATGGTCTTGCGTAGGCTGATGCCGCTGCCGTTGGCAGGGATGCTGTCGATCGGCAGCTCGCTGCTGCAGAACACGGCTCCCCAGGCTGGGTAGGGGGTCGGGTTATCCAGTTTTACATTGAGGGTTAATTCGTTAATTTGGGAATTTGTCAATGTGTTAATTTGTGAATTCGTTAGTGTGTCGACAACGATTGTTGCCTTGCCTTGACGGACGCTGCCGGTGGGCTGGCGCAGCAGGGCGGAGAGGGCGTAGGCTGTGGCCATATCGCTCTTCCACGTGGTGCCCTGTTTGGCGGTGAGTATCCATTGCTGTATGCGGTTCGCCGATTCCCAGTCGTGCAGCACATCGGCAAAGACATCGACAAGCAGCGACGCCGTCTCCACAGGTCGCTGGTACCAGCCGTAGCCGCTCGTGTTCTTCACCCAGTACATCCCTTGCTGCTGGTCGACGTGTGCCGATTCTTTCAGCCGGTGTGCCACCTTTTTGGCACTGGCCGTGTCGCCCCAATGCTGCATCAGCAGCGCCAGCTGCCCCTGGCACATAAGCGGTATGTCGTCGTCGATTGTCGTTAGGCACTGGCGGTAGTAGTGGTCGTATGCCTCGCGGGTTGCGCTATCGCATTTCGACAGCGGCTCGCTGTCGAAATACAGGCTTCGGGCGTAGAGGATTGAGATTGTGTTATTACGAAAATGCGAGAATGTGTTAGTGCGTAAATTCGTTACTGTTTGAATCTGGTCGCTGTACTGTTTGACGATGGCCTTGTCAAGTGCCGACAGGGCTTTTTTCAGTTGGCGTTTGTAGTAGCCATCCAATTGCAGTGTGTAGGGAACTATGCGTTCCAGTATTGAGGCTGTGATGTTGAGGTTGGTCTTTTTGCCGCCGGGCATCCAGCTCCATCCCTGTTCTGAGGTCTGCGACTCGAGCAGCTTTTGCAGGTCGCCGCGGGCGCGGCTGCTGATGCGTTTGCGCTCTTTGTCCGTAAGTTGGCCCAGCGTTGCCTTAAGGTTGTTGACGTAGATGCTGTTGGCCAAATAGAGGTTGCCGGGCATACGGTGCCGCTCGAAGTGGGGCAGAGCCTCGATGACGTATTGTATCGGGCTGTCGTTGAATGCTATGTCGACCGAATCGGCTCCGCCTATGGGTATGCTGAACGATGCCGTTGCATTTTGCGATGAATCCTTGCATCCTGCAACATAGAGGGGATGGCTGACGACAATGCGCTCGCGCCGGGACAGTACGGGCAGCAGGCCCTGTTCGCCGTCACTGAGGTGGCCGCCGCTGTGGCGCACCGTGCGGGCGTAGATTTTGTATTCGGCCGTGTGCCACTGGTCGCCAACGGGCACCCGCCATTTTGCGATGGCGCTGCTGTGGCCTTCGACTGTGATGGCGGAAAGCGGTGCTGCGCCGGTCGTCGCAGGGTCGCCTATTTCGAGGGTCACTTCCACTTGGATTGCACTGTTGGTCAGGTTCGAGACTTTGGCGCGGATTTCGGTGGTGTCGCCTTGGCGCAGGAATCGAGGCATCAACGGCTGCACCATCAGCTCTTTCTGGGTCCAGAGTGTGCGGTCTATGTTGCCTGTTTGGAACCGTTCGGTCCAGGCCGTGCCGCACAGATGCCACTGGGCGAGAGCGTCGGGCATAGTGAACGTCAGATGGATGCTGCCCTCTTTGTCGCTGCGCAGGTCGGGCTTGAAAAAGGCAAGTGTCGACAGGTTCTTCCTCAGTGCTATCGGCCGTTCGCCTGTGCTGCCGTCGAACTGCAGGAGCGGCTGTATTTCGGCGATGGCTTCCTTGGGCACATTCACGCCGGTGCGTTTGCGCACGTTGCCTTGCTGTGAGACCATTCCCTCTTCGCCGCGGGCGTAGCCAACGCCGGCCACAGCGGCTACTATCTCGTCACTGCTGCCTGGCATACGGGCTATGTCGCTCGCCTCTAACCGCCTTCCGTGTTCGGGTGCGCTGACGCCCAAGACAGGAATCTTGCTGGTTTTGATTTGGACTGTCTTGAGTGTTGCTCCCGATCGCGTCAGTGCTATGTACAGGCGCAGCCTTTCGTCGCGCCAAATGGTTATGCGCTGTCTTTGGGTGTTGAATCCCATATAGGAAACCACAAGGTCGTAACTGCCTTCGGGAACGTTTTTTATGCTGAAATTCCCTTCGAAGTCGGTACGCGCACCGGTCACTATTTCACCTTTTTTCTTCAACACAATATTGGCGCTGATAAGCGGCTCGCCGTCACGGCTGTCGACGACGGTGCCGTTGAGTCTTCCAGGATTGAAACCGAGTCTCATCTGGTGGCAATAGAATCGCGAGACTGGCAGCATAGGGCCGAATTCGGGTCTGGAATTGTTGGCGGAGGCCTTGATGCTGACGAGTGGGCTATTGAAATTTATTTTGTTCATTCTGGAGCCCGCCAACATGGCCCGTGTGCCTGCGTAGTTGATGCCCCACGGCCAGAAGAGGTAGCTGTCGCGGGCAAATTCGTCCAGCGACTTGTCGAACATCGTGAGGCACAGGTTGGCCTCTACGCCTTTGGCTGTTTTCCCGTGGCTGGTGTCGGCATCGCTGATTTGCAGATGCCACTGCTCTTTCTCTCCGGGATGAAGGTGGTCGCGAAATGTCTCGATGCCGACGTTCAGCCAGCGGTCGGGCCGTGCTACGATGTAGCGGTAATGACGGTTGAAGACCCTGCCGTTGCGCATCGCCGTAAGGGTCACCGTGATGCCGTTCTCCATTTCGTCGACAACGGGGATGTCCAGCGTGGATGTGTGGCTGTTGTCAAGAACCATTATCCCCCTGCGGTAGACTTTGGCGACGCTGCTGACGCTGTAGTAGAGAGGCTGATTACCGAATGGGCTGCCAAGCTCTAAGCGGATGGTGTCGCCTATCTTTACGCCAACGGCCTCATATTCATATCGTCTCTTCGGCGTCGAGCGAACCCAGACGATGTCGTCGCCGGTTACGCGTCCGCCGGGGGCCACGTAGTTCACCACTGTGTCGTATTGTCTGCCGTCGGGGGCTGTGAAACATAGCCGGTAGAGGCTCGAGGGCAGTCCTGCAATGTCGATATGCCGCTCTTCGGTTGTCTGGTCGCAGCGTGTGGCCACTGTCGGCCAGCGGCGTTTGTCGGCCTCTTCGGCTGTGTATGCCAGATGCGGGAATGTCCGTCGGAATTCCTCGCGTGTGCCCACCCACTTCGCGTCGGGATATTCCTGCATTATCGGGTCGAGCATCCGCAGCGTGTCGGGTTGGCGCAGTTGGTACAGCTGCACTCGCACGGCTCCCTTCAGGGGCTGGTGGTCGAAGTTGTTGTAGGCGAAAGCAAGGTGGCTCAGGTCGTCGCTGCCGAGGCTGCAGTAGCCGTCGGCATCGCTGACGTGGAATGCCAGCCGTTGCTCCCTCTGCTCGCCGTCGGCATCCAGCACGAGCACGTATGCTGTGTATATATAGTCTTCGTTTTTGTCTGCCTTAGTTCTCTCGGGCGTGAAAGTGAATTGGAACAGTCCGTTGCTGTCCACCTCGAGGCTGTCGCAGAACGGGTATTCGTCGGCTACCGAGTAGGCCTGGAAGGGGTTCTGCATCTTCTCGCGCGACACTTCCCATTTCACCCGGGCGCCGGTCATAGGTGCGCCGCTGTAGCTTATCGCTGTGCCATAGATGGTTATGAGCTTGCCAAAGCGTCGGACGGTGTTTGCTGTGCTGTCGGCATCTGCTGCGGTGGTGGAAAGTGTCACCGCAAAACGGGGCGGTTTGTAGGCGCTCACCGTAATCGTGTGGCTGTTTGTGTATGAGTCCAGTTCCCAACTTCCGCGACTGGGTTCATACAGCGATAGTGTATATTCTCCATTGCGGCCATCCGTGGGGATCACAAACTCGCCCCAGCAGCGGCCGTACTGGTCGGTGGTCAGTATAATGGTGTCCTTGGTGTCGGTGTAGTCCTGTTCCAGACAGGCCACCAGTTTCAGTTTTGCCTTGGGCTTTAATGTTTCGCGTCTCGTGTCGCCAGTCCTTTTTTTGCTGTAGGCTATGCAGGCAAAGCGCACCGTGTCGCCCAAACGGTAGATGGGGCGGTCGGTCATTATGATGTCCAGAAGTTTCGATTTTCTTCTCGATTCGTTGTGGATTAGCCACCTGAATCCGTATCTGTCTGGATATTCATATTCATAGCCGTCAATGTCGGCTGTGATGTTATGGGGATATTTAAATAAATAGCGTGCATTTGTGGTGGGAAAATGGAAATAGCCTTCGCTGTCGGTGCGGTAACGGCGTTTGTAGCCGCGCGAACCATACGGGCCCTCGAGGTGCAGCGTCACGCGGCGGTTGGGCAGCGGCTGCCCGGTCACTCGGTCTATCAGGTATCCTGACGAGTTTGCCATCTGTGTACGCCTGTTGCCGGAAGGCTGGTCGCTGTAGGTTATGAATTCCGCGTCGGCCGATTGCAGTTCGTTGTGGCTGTAGTTGCTGTCCGACAGCGCCACCAGATAGTAGTCGCCTTGAGGCACGGGAGGCAGAGCCACCAGGTGGCGGTGCATCAGGTGGTCGTCCGATTCGGGCAATGCCTGACGCCATTCCGTTATGGCGGGAATCACGCGCAGGGTGTCGCTCTTTCTGTTGCGCATCAGGCTGTCGGGAACGCTCTCTTTGGGTACTATTCTGAAAGTAAGTGTGTCGACGTTGCGTGCTTCAACACAGGCCAACCGGCTACGGCGCGACGACTCGACGGTGTTGTAGCTGACCTTGATTTCGACCCTGCAGATGTCGTCACGCAGCTTACGGCATTCGTCAGCGCCCCACGTGTCGGGATACAGCCGCTCTGTTTCCAGGCACAGCTGCTCGGACTCCACCCGCCTTTCTGCCTTATAAAGACAAATTGCGCGGCAAAGCTTCAGCCAGGCTTTCATCCCGTCGCTCTTCAGCAGCGGCCAATAGTGGTGTTCCAGATTTTCGACAGCTTCTGTCAGCGACGAGTCGAAGCCGCACGTCTCAAGACGCCGCAGGTCGAGCCACAGCTGCTGGTCGGCAGGCGACTCGGCAAACGCGCTGGCTACAAGCCTGTGTATCGAAAAGGGGTAGGGCAGGCCATCTGAGGTGTTTTTCAGAAATAGCGTAAGGGGTTGCTGTATTGCTGCCCGTTGCGATTCGTTCAGCAAGTCGCTGTTTGCATAGTATCGTTCCGCTACAATCAGCATTTGCACCATCATACCCATCAGGCTTGTATCCATCGGTTGTATCTGGTCTTCTCCGCTGCTCAGCCAGCGGTAGCCTTTGGCGCTCGTCGTCCGCAGCAGGTCGGCTTTGGCCATTATGCTGTCGACGCAGGCCGTCAGGCTGTCCACCATCCTTTGCGTGTGCCACTGCGGCCATCCTAACGCCTTGTCGTCCGATGGCTTGTTGTTTGCCAGAGTGTATCCCCTTGCGGCATAGAGCCATTTGTAGGTCTGGAACAGGAATGCATACGCCACAGTCTGCTCCACACCTTTCAGGCGATGCGCCAAGCTGCTGTAGCGCATCAGGGCCGAATCCTCAGGCGTTTTGCTGTAGGCGTAGTCGATGGCGGTAAGGTAGAATGCGGCTTTCAGCTGCGCCGCACCGTCCGACTGCTGCGACTGCCGCCATTGCTCCTGCGCCAGCTTGTACGCACTGGCGTACTCCATCTTTCCTATCAGGGTGTCTATCCTGCTGTGTCCAAAGCCTTCCTGGCTGTAGGCGGAAAATATTGCCACCAACAGCGAGATGACAAAAACTGTAATATTTCTGAATTTCATAGTTCGACCGTTTGGGTTTCGTTCCGGTTATAACGAACCAAACGGGTTTTTATTGTGAGAAACAGGACTTTCGCTTTCTTTTTTTTTCGCAGGCGCCTCGCCTGCGTACCGGCTTTCCGTTTATCTTCCGAATCCTACGGCGCGGCGGACGATGTCGTATTTGCGGGTGGCAATCTCGTTGGCGCGGTCGCGGCCACGGTCCAGCACCTCGTCGACATAGTCGGTCTGCGACAGGCGCTCGTATTCGGCCTGCACGGGGCGCAGGGTCTCGTAGATGACCTCGAGCACCTCTTTCTTGAAGTCGCCGTAGCGCTCCCAGCCGGTGAAGTGGTCGATGGCCTCCTGCAGCGGCGTGCCGCTCAGGGCCGAATAGAGTGTGATGAGGTTCGATATGCCGGGCTTCTTCTCCTCGTCGAAGGCCACATAGCCGTCATTGTCGGTCACGGCGCGGTTCACTTTCTTTTTGATGGCGGCCTCGCTGTCGAGCAGGAAGATGATGCCCGACGTGTCTTCGGCCGACTTGCTCATCTTCTTGGTGGGGTCCTGCAGGTCCTTGATTTTGGCTCCCACCTTGGGGATGATGGGCTCGGGAACGACAAACAGGTCGCCGTACTTGCTGTTCATCCGCTCGGCGATGTCGCGTGCCAGCTCGACGTGCTGCTTCTGGTCGGCGCCGACGGGCACCACGTTGCTGTCGTACAGGATGATATCGGCAGCCATCAGCACGGGATAGGTGAACAGGCCGCAGCCTATGTTGGTCTGCTTCTCGCTCTTGGCCTTGAACTGCGTCATACGGCTCAGCTCGCCCATATAGGTGTGGCATTCAAGTATCCACGCCAGCTGGTTCACGGCGGGAATTTCGCTCTGGACGTAGAACGTGCAGTTCTCGGGGTCCAGTCCGCAGGCCAGGTAGAGGTTGGCGAAGCGGCGTATGCGCTCCTGTATCAGGCGCGGGTCGCCCTGCGGCACCGTGATGGTGTGCATATCGGGAACAAACAAAAATGAGTCGTATTCCTTTTGGTATTCAAGGAATTGGCGTATGCCGCCGCAGTAGTTGCCTATTGTCAGTTCGCCGCTGGGCTGCAGGCCCGAAAGGAGGCGTTTTTTCGTGTTTTCCATCGTTTCCGTTTTCGTTTTTGTCTTCGTTTTCGTGCGAAGCCTTTTGGTTTTCGTGCGAAGCTTTTTCGTTTTCGTTTTCGTTTTCGTGCGAAGCCTTTTGGTTTTCGTGCGAAGCCTTTTCGTTTTGGTTTTCGTTTTCGTACGAAGTTATCTTAAAATAAGAAAAGCACTTCAACTTTTGTGTTGGAAGTGCTTCCCAGGGTGGGAGGTGGGGCTCGAACCCACGACCTCCAGATCCACAATCTGGCGCTCTAACCAGCTGAACTACGCCCACCGTGTTATCTTCGAAAAGATTTGCAAAAGTACTACTTTTATCGGAACTGACAAAATGTTTTTTGAAATATTTTTACAAGCGGCTGATAATGATGTGTATAAAAATGCAATCGACACCTATCGTTTCCCTATTTTAAGGTATTGTTGGCGCTTCGGTTCCGGAAATTTCTCTATCGCATAGCGCAACATTGTGCGCGGCATACGGGTGCAACGCCCGTCGAGATAGGCCGTCAGCCGCTCCTCGTCGCGCTTGCCGGCCTCGCGCAGCAGCCATCCTACGGCTTTGTGTATCAGGTCGTGCGGATGGCCGAGCAGCAGGTCGGCAATGGCGTAGGTGTCGTCGAGCCGCCCGTTGCGAAGGAACCACATCGTGCTGACGATGCCGATGCGCTGCTCCCAGATGGTTCGCCCGTCGCGCGCCAGGTCGTACAGCAGCGTCGCCTCCTTGTCCACCAGCCAGCGCCCCAGCAGCTCGTAGCAGCTCAGGTCGACCAGGTCCCAGTTGTTGACGGCCTCGAGGTGGTCCAGATAGAAACTGATGCACTCCTTTTGACGCTCGGCGTCGCTCTTGGCGTGCGTAAACAGCTGTACCAGAACCAGCAATGCCGCCAGCCGCACCTCGTGCCACTCCGATGCCAGGCAGGGCTCGAGGTCGGTCAGCGTGCACTCGCGCCACAGCCTTTTCACCACTTGGCGCGTCTGCGGCACCTTGACGCCCAGAAAACGGTCGCCATCGCCGTATTGGCCCGGCCCGCACTTGAAAAAGCGCGACAGCACCTCGGCCTGCCCCTCGTCGCGCAAGGCCACGATGGCCTGCATCAGCTTGTTGCTCACGCTGTTATTCGTCCTGTTCATTGTTCTTGCTCCTTTTGTGTCAAAATGCAAAATTAGCAAATATTTCACGCTCTGAAATGTTAAAATTACGAATTTTTTAACAAATTATTTTAACATTTATAAATGCCTGATTGTCAAGGGCTGCAAAAATGCTTCGTCAGAAATTGCCCGCACCTGCTCTGATTTTTGGCCTCATAAGACCCTGTGCAAAAACCTATTAAAGCCCACTGGCGAGGGCTTTGGTAAGGCTTTGGTTGGGCTTTGGGTGAACTTTGGTAGGTATTTGGTGCCTGGAAAACAGCCTGTTCTGTGGTGGCAAAAATGGCAAAAACAGGGCCGCGAAATGTTAAAATTTAACATTTCGCGGCCAGGGTTTTGGCGGTTTGCGGAAGGGGGCTGTTTGTTTCTTGTTTTACTTGACGTTGCGGCACACCCCGTCCTTAGGGCAAAGCAATTCGTGTGCTGCGCCGTCGGAACGGCTTTCCCTATTTTCCGAATTTGGCTTTGGCGGCGTCCATACGGGTCGGGATGTCGACGCCGAAGGGGCAGCGGGTCTGGCAGGCACCGCAGTGGGTGCATTCGCCGGCGTGGTGGGGCAGGGCGTCGTACTGGGCCTGCAGTTCGGCGGTGAGGCCTTCGTTTTCGGCCTTGTCGAGCAGCTCGTTGACCTTGGCGATGGGTATGCCCTGCGTGCAGGGCGAGCAGTGGTTGCAGTAGGTGCAGCTGGCGTTGGCAAGTTCCTTGTTTTCAGTTCTCTGCTCTGCCGTTGTCCAGTCCTTTTCTTCGTCGGTGGCACGGAGCCAGTGCAGGTCGGCGTGCAGCTCGTCGAGGTTGTCGATGCCGAGGATGCAGGTGCTGATGCAGGGCTTGGCCAGGCAGTAGGCGATGCACTGCTCGGGGGTGTAGGCGCGCCCGGTCTGCGAGGTCTTGGCGTCGAGCAGGCGTCCGCCGCCGCCGAAGGTCTTCATCACGGTGATGGCTATCTTGTGGGTGGTGCAGTAGTCGTAGAGCTCGACGCGCACGGGGTCGATGCCGGCCTGCAGGTTGTCCATTGCGCCTTTGTCCCAAGGCGTTGCGCCGCCGCGCAGACGGTCGAAGGCGGGGTTGAGCGAGAACATCAGCACCTCGACCCAACCGCTTTTAACGGCCAGGAGGGCCACTTCGGCGTTGTGGCTGCTGAGGCCTATGTGCTTGATTTTGCCCTCTTTTTTGAGCTGGAAGACATATTCGAGGAAAGGCGAGTTCTGGATTTCTTCCCATTCCTCGAAGCTGTCGGTGATGTGGACCATACCCACCTCGATGTGGTCGGTGCCCAGCCGAGCCAGCAGGTCTTCGAAGCCCTGGCGTGTCTCCTCGACGTCGCGGGTGCGCGTGTGCTGCCCGTCTTTGAAGATGGTGCCGAGGTGGCCTTGGATTATCATCTCGTCGCGGCGGCCCTGGAGGGCGTAGCCGATGTTGCTGCGCACGGTGGGGTCGGCGTCGTAGATGTCGATGTAGTTCATTCCGCTGTCGAGGGCCATCGTCATCAGCTCGCGCGAAGCTGCGCTGTCGAGCTTGCCGAAGCCGCCGCAGCCGATGCTTATCTCGCTGACTTCAAGCCCAGTGGCGCCCAGTGGACGGTACTGCATAGCGGTCTGCCGTTCGGCCGTTTCGGCCTGTTTTTGTTTGCAGCCCACAGCCAAAAGGCACAGGGCCGCCAAGAGAAAGGTGTAGATTTTTTTCATTATGATAGTCGTTTTTGTGAATAATCCAATTCGTTGTTTCGTCAGAGCTGTTTAGTAGAGTAGCCCAACAATCCATAGTGGCAGTTTATTGCCAGCCGGCCACTCGGTGTCGTCTGCCAGGATGTACGAGTTCGGTATGTCAGCAATCTGGTCAAAGGTTTTGTTGTGGCCGCCAATTTCGAACAGGTATTTCCCGTCGATTAAAAAATCGCCGTTCTTTTTCCCGTACTCTATTCTGTGTTGATATCCAAGCTGGTTGACGGCAAAAGTCTCGCGTGCTGTTCCGATATTGACATTGTTAAGTGAAAACACGTGCAACAGGTTGGGATTTTCAAGATACATTTTATCGGGTTTTTGCACTTTCTTCAGTGAATGGATGTCGGAATAGAGGAGGGTGATGGTTTTCGACATTGCGAGGTATTTCAGATAAGTCAGTACGGTGTTGCGCGAAGATTGAAGCAGGAGGGCCAATTTGCTGATGTCTAATTCGTAAGGCACGTTGCCAGCCACCACGTTGAGCAGCACTTGGAGCTTACGGACATTTACGGTTTCAACTTTGCAAACCATTGGCAGTTCTGAATTGATTACGTAATTTACAACGTTTTCAATGCGCTCGTAGTAGCGCCCAGCACCTTCAAGATAGAAGGGGAAGTAGCCAACCTGTAGGTATTCGTGGAAGAAAGGCACGAGATGGCATTCCTTTGTCACGGTTTTGCATATTTCGTCGGGATGGTTTATTATGTCGTCGAATGTGCAGACAGGCAGGTCGATTCCTTTGTAGAATTGCAGGAATTCGCGGAAAGAGAGTCCCTGCATATTATACCAAATGCAGCGTCGCGAGAGGTCGGCCTCCGAATTGAGAATCTGCAAAAGTGACGAACCGCTAATGGTTACTTACAGTTCGGGGAATGTGTCGTAGATCAGTTTGATTTCGCGACTCCAATTGGGATAGCGGTGTATCTCGTCTAAAAAAAGGTGCTTTCCCCCACGAGTCACAAAGAGTTGCGCCAAATCGAACAGGGAATTCTGGATGAAGTACAAGCTTTCGGTAGTGGCATATAGCACTTCGGACAAACACTCGTTGTAATTAAGTTTGATATACTGTAGCATCAGGGTCGTCTTTCCAATGCCACGAGGCCCTATAATGGCCGAAAGTCTTTCGTCCCAGGCTACATCATCAATGCATTTTCTGACGAGGTTTAGCGAAACGCTGTCCAGCCGTCGTTTGAACTGCGATATCAAAGCATCCATAAATGACAAATTTACAATGATAACTCAAAAATTGCAGATATATTGTTCTTTCGGGAGATCAATTTTTGTTTATTTTGCACTCTGGATAGATCAATCTTTGTATGTGTTTTGTAGTCAGTTTGTTCGGATTGTTTGTTCGTCTTTTTTCGGTATTGCTGCCATAAGTGTCAATTATTTTCAGGTTAGGATGCATTTTTCTATAGTTGTGTAGGATTTAACAGTCCGGCACGACTTTTAATGATCTATAGCCTTTAGTCCCAGTTGCTTGATTATTTTGTCTTTGAGGGGATAGCTGATGTCGCCGAAGGCTGGGCTGCCGTATTCGAGGGCCATCGTGTCGCAGACGGGGATTCGGGTCTCGTCGCTCAGCAGCAGGTAGTTCCAGGTGGTGTCGCTCATCGGGTGGGGGTGGAGATTGTAGAAGTACATACTCATCGAGTGGCGGCATCGCCCTATGGTTATGAAGTCGACGTCGCTGACGGGGCGAGTCTTGCCGTGCGACGTGACGCTGTCAGCTGTGCCGTATTTTTTCAGTTCGATGCTGACGCATCCTGCTGCATCCAGCCGCTGGCGTATGCCTTCAATCTCGTCGGGCGTGAGGCCGATTCGGCGGCCTATGGAGGCGGCGTCGAGTGATGGGCCGTGGTATTCTCGCCAGTTGTTCGACACGGTGTCGCCCGCAGGGCAGGTGTGGAACATTGCCACGTCCTTTCCGTCAAATTCCAGTCGCATCCAGGCTCCGCTGTCCATCGCCGAACGGGCGTATTTGGCGGCATCCCATATTTCGGCTTCGTGCTGCTCGTAGTGAGCAATGAGGTTGTCGGCATCCACCTGGCTTGACGAGTGTTTGTCTTGCAGCCATACGCCAATGGCAAGCAGGATGTTTGCTGCGCCCCAGATGACGACGATGCGGCTGTGGGTGGTGCGCTTCTGTGGGTTGCAGAACCTGATGATGTTGAAAATCAGAACACCCAGCCCGATCGGCAGTAGCGGCAGCCAGAAGATGGCGGTGAATGCGAAGAGTAGGTCGAATTCTTCGCCGGCGATCAGCATTACGATGAACAATGCAGAAATGAGCAACATCGGCAAAGCTCCAAATGGGAGGTTGTCTCTTTTAGGGGTGTCGTTTTTTTCGTTGGATGTGGTCTCTTTTGTGTCGGACATTTTTTGAGGTTGTTTTCAGGTGTTTGACTCGGCTGCCATCGGCAGGGGTTCGTTTTCGTCGGTGGAGTAGGGGTGGGGTTTGTGTTTGTAGAGCGACAGCAGGTTGTTGTTGAGCTGCAGTTCCACCTCGCGCATCGTGCGTTCGATGGCGGCGGGCTTCAGCTGGCATTCCCAGACGACGATGACCTGCCATCCGTTGTCCTGCAGCAGGCGGTAGTTCTGTTGGTCGCGCTCCTGGTTGCGGCGTATCTTGCTGATCCAGAAGTCGCGGTTGCTCTGCGGAATCTTGCAGCAGGCGGAGTTTTCCAAACACTCACGCATTAACGCATTCTCGCAATCCCGCATTTTTACACCGTGGCCGTGCCAGAAGCATCCGTTGACGAATATCGCCGTGCGGTAGGGCCGCATCACGATGTCGGGCTTGCCGGGCACGCTCTTGACGTTCAGACGGTATCGGTAGCCGTGGCTCCACAGCCATCGCCGCACCGCCAGCTCGGGCTTCGTGGCCTTGCTGCGTATGTGCGACATACAGCGGTGCCGCTGCTCGGGTGTCATTCGGTCGGTCATTGCTGTTGCGGTATTTCGTAGACAATGCTCCAGCTGCCCATCTTCGTTCCGCGGCAGTCGAGTTCCTGGAAGTCAGAGACTTCGAAGCCGAGGTGGCGGTAGAAGGCAAGGTTGCTCTCGCTGTTGGTGAAGAAGCAGAGGCGTGTGCCGCCGTGCTGGCGGATGTAGGGTACGACGCATTCCGTCAGCATCTCGCGGCCATAGCCACGGCCTTGGTGCGTGGGGCTGACGGTGAGCGAGCTGAGGTACCACGTGGTGCCGCCCAGCAGCGTGTGGCAGTAGTGGCCGGCGCGGGTGTCCATCGCCAGCCATTCGTTGACGATGTCCTGCTTTGGCAGCCGCAGCACGCGCCACCAACCGTGCATCAGGTATTGCAGGTCGGAGGGCTTGCGCCAGTCGGGCGGGAAGAGGTCGGCCACGGCCACAGGCTTATCGTCGCTGCGGCCGACAAGGAAGTGCGCGCGGTGGCGTGTGGTGCGGTACTCGCTGTGTATCATCGCACGCATAAAGGTCAGCCGCTCGTCGCGGTCGGCAAAGAAGTTGGTGAAATATTCGTAGTCGGCAAACGCCTGCACCGACAGTTCGGCGCACAGGCCTATCTCGTCGTGCCGCATAGGCGATATGGTTAGATGCTTGGTGGTCATTACGTTTTTGTTTTTAGAAACTGTTAGACTGAATCAAATTCATTTCAAACAGTTTCTTAATGGGTTTACACAAGTCCGTATTCCCTCGGTCAGCTGGATGCGTTCTGTGTTCATCGATTACAGGTATTTCTTTTATAAATAATTAGTCAAGGTTACCTCTAAAAATTCGTTTAATTCGCGTTTTGCTTGCAAAACAAATTTCTCAATAATAATTCGTTTAATTCGAACAATTCGCCGTTTAAAATAATTATTGGAGGTCTCCTCAAATTTATTTGACATTTATGTTAATTCACGGATATTCACGTTCTAAAAAAGAAATTGTTGATAATTGCTGTTTAATTGCTGATAATTGCTGTTAAAAGAAAAAAAATCTTGTTAATTCCTGGCCAATTTCTGGCAATTCCTGTTAAAAGAAAATGAAAGTTATTTTTACCATTTACTTACCATTGGGTGACCTCTATAATTCGTGTTTCGATTGTATATTTGTTGAATATTCGTGTTGTTCGTGAAATTGTTGGAGGTTTCCATTGGTTTTGTGACTTACATCGTCTTTAACTTCCGCACCAGCGCCCAATCCGCTGGCAGCCAGTTGACGCTTTCTATCTCATCCTTGCTGAGCCACTTTGCGGCCTCGTGTTCCTTCAATTCAAGATGCCCACTCTCCACGTGGCATAGGTAGCAATGCATAGTGAGATGAAACTGAGGATAGTCCCATTCCACCGTCTCCACTATGTGCTCCACGGCGATGCGCGTCTCCAGCTCCTCCCAAATCTCGCGTCGCAAGGCCTCCTCTGCCGTCTCACCCGCCTCGATCTTTCCGCCAGGGAATTCCCAGTAGTCCTTCCATTCGCCGTAGCCCCGCTGCGTGGCGAATATGCGTCCGCACTCATCGTGAATAATAGCTGCAACAACTTCAATCTGTTTCATACAGAACGATAACGGATAAATATCGGGTTTATTGTCGGCATTTGACAGTTGTTAGTATCGGTTGGTCTCTGGAATCTTGTAGCTAGCGGAGTTATGTGTATTAGGTTCTTCTTCTGCAAGTGCTAATATACTTGTTCGATACCTTTGTTACCTCTGGCGGAGATGTGTTGTTTTGGCCGAGTTGAAGTGGAAGTCGATTGAGATATTGGCGTCGAGGTTGTAAAAGTTAGTGTTATGGTTTTTAAATTCTTCAGTAAAATCTGCAATTTTACATTTTTCTCTAAATAGTCGAGCCTCAAAAAGCCCAGACAGGCATGGTCGCGGCAGGTTTCCAT
>R20__coassemble_509_pt1 | contig 28217 bp, 28 predicted proteins | sample R20__metabat2_low_PE_005 | metagenome-assembled genome bin R20 | reverse complement strand
TTTCCGCGGGTGATCCCGGGCGGGCGTCCGCTTAGCTTGGGGTCCCATTGCCCCCCCCGCGGGGGGGGGGCGGCGGGGGGGCCGGCGCTGGCCAACCCCGACAAGGTAGAGCAGATGATGCAGGAGCTGAAGAGACACGGCGCGCTGAAAGCCAGCGTCAAGATGCGCATAGGCTTCACCTCGACCGACGAAGGGCTAAAGACAATCGAAATCCTGAACGACTTCGATCTGGAATACATCACCGTCCATCCGCGACTGGGCAAGCAGCAATACAAGGGCCAGCCCGACCTCGAGGCCTTTGCCAGGCTGAAAGAGGCTTCGCGGCACCCCATCGTCTACAACGGCGACATCACCTCGCCGGACGACATCGACCGCATCGCCAGCCTTTTCCCCGACCTGTACGGCATAATGATAGGCCGAGGACTGCTGGCACGTCCCACGCTGGCCAAAGAGTGGCGCGAAGGGCGTGAATACAGCGAAGGCGAGCGGCTGGCGACGAGCCTCGAGATGCACCGCCGACTGTACGAATATGCCTGCCGGACGCTGCAGGGCGACCAGCAGGTGCTGGCGCGAATGCAGGCCTTCTGGGAATACCAAAAACCGCTTGTGGACAAGAAAGTCTACAAGCGGCTGATGAAGACGACAAGCCTGCGCAATTACGAAGAGGCCGTCAGAAGCTTAGAGTGACACCCAGAGTGTGGATCTTGTCGGCGTCGGTGCCCGTGCGGAAGGTGGGCAGCAGGTCGTAGGTCAGACCTATCGAGCCGCCGAGGTTGGCCGGACTTCCCAAGCTTACGAATGCGCGCAGCTGCCAGGGATTCATCACATCGGTCTTTTCGCGAGTACGGTTCCAGCGGTTGTCGGTGCCCATAGTGCGGGTCACGAGACGCTCGCCGACATTGCACATTGCATCGACACCGAAGTTCAAGAAGAACGGTTTCTTGCCCGTTTCGGGGTTCCGCTGCCCAAAACTGTAGTAGAACTGCAGCTTCACGCCCAGATGCTCGGAATAGAGATGCTGCTGCGGTATCTCGCCCGAAGTTGGAGTGTTGAGCTGCAACGCGTTGCCGTTATAGCTGACGCTGTTCAACAGACTGTTCCAGTCTACATCAAGGTTGAGCCACGGTTTGAAAGTGAAGTTTTCGGCCAGGCGGAACGGCTTGAGGAAAGAGGTAGCCATCGTGATGCGGTAATTCTCGCCGCGGTTGTAGGGCGAACCGCTTTTGTTGTTCATATAGAGCGGAACCGGCGAAGTGAGTCCAAAGCTGACCGACACGCCTTCCAAGTGTTCCGTCCAGCTGCGGTTCACGTTCTTGACGCTTAGGTTGCGGGCGACGTCGGTTTGGTAGAGCGAACCGAAGCTATTGATATCGTTCCGGACCTTGGTGTTGTTGCTGATGAGCACGGGGCAGTGCACGGTGGCTCTGTAGGCACGCAGCAGCGTCAGTTCGTCGGCTGCCTGTAGCGTGTCGAGCCGCAGCGTCGCGTCGTGCTTCACGTCGACCTCAAGCGACTTCTCGCCTCTCCACGAGCGGCCGCTGACGGTGGCGCCTTCAAAAATATTCACGTTGGCACCTTTGCCGTAGAACAGCAGGTCGTCGGTCTGGACGGTGGCGTTTTTCTCGATTTGCAGATAATGGAGTTTGTGCTTCAGCGTGATTTCCACAACCGTGCTTTTCGGCATCTGGCTGTTGCTCCGCAGGGTCAGCTCGCGACCTTTGAACGCGCTGATCTGCGGCTCGTTTCCTTCTTCGAAGAAGACGCTGCACGGCGTGACAATGGTCACCGACGACTGCTCGCCGTGGCGGATGCGTACCTGCCATCCGTCGGAGATGACGAGGCTCGAGATGCTGTCGGGAATGGGTTGGCTGATGCGGTATTCGTTTTGTGCGCTGGCATTTGTGCCAAAGGCGAAAACGATAAGAACAATAAATGTTGCTGCTGCTAAAAGAGTTGATTTTTTCATTTTGATACGATTTTTTGTGTTTCTGCCTTAAAGACGAACGACACTCGGATTTCTTACAGTTTTTTTTGAAAATTATTTTCGGTTTTATCATACCACAGCCTCGGAGGGGCTTAATCTTAACAACACCGTACAAGCGGAGCGCAGTGCGGTGATTCAGAATGCGCTGCCTCCTATACCAATGGTGGTACCTGTACTTGAGATGTTTGTAAAAGCGAAAAGGGGCGTATTCTCCTGGCTGGGACGCACTTCGGGACGGCACCCCGAACCGCACACCAAACGCGATGAGGTACGTTCATAGACAATCGGAGATGTGGGATGTGAGATGTGAGAACTATTTGATGCGTCAGATTCGTCCTCCGTTTCCACGTCACCGATTTGCGTTTCTTCGGCCAAAAGCAACTCGTCGGACAAAACGGTGGCCGTTTCGAAAGCGGTTTCTTTCTCTTCAATTTCATTCTGCCGCGACTCGGGCGACTGCACCTCGGCCAGTGCTTCGCTTTGCGCAAGAATCTGAGATGTGTGCGGCTTCAGCACCGGTACGACGACATCGGTTTGCGTAGCGGGGATGCCTGCAGTCGAATCGACGGCAGTTGTCAGTTGCGGCTTGGTTCCGGCAATCATCTGCTGCTGAGACGGTGAAGTGCTGTCCTGTGAAAGAATGTGCAGCCCTACGCTGGCCAGCAGCAGGACGCTGGCGGCGATGCCAATGTACGGCCACAAAGTCCTTCGACGCTCTCCGTTCTCAGCTTTCCGTTTTTCGTTTTTGTTTTCGTTTTCGTGCGAAGCTCCGCTTTCCGCCATACGGTCAATCATATCGCTCAGCTGCTGCTGGCGGCGCAGGTCCGCCTCGCGGCGGCGCGCGGCTTCAAAAAGCTTGTCAATATCAGGATTGTTGTTCATATCTTCAGGGTTTTGATTTTATCTTTTAATGATTGTATTGCGCGCGAAATGGTAGTGTAGACGTTGCTGCTGCTCATCTGCAGGGCCTGCTCGATGTATTGCGTGTCGCGCTCTTCGACGTACTTCATTTTCAGGGCCTCGCGCTGTTTATCGGGCAGCTCGCCCAGCAGGCGGTCCAGCAGGGCGGCACGGCTGGCGGTCTCCTCAACCTCCATTTCCACCTCCCTGTCGCTCAGGTAGGCAATCTGCTCGTTGTGGAAAGCGTCGCGTTTGCGCTTGCGAATCAGGTCGATGCATCGCAGGCGCACCATCTGCAGGCAATAAGATTCAAGCTTCACAACACGGTCCAACTCCTCGCGACGGCCCCAAAGAGCAACAAAGACATCCTGCACAACATCCTCGGCGTCAGCCACATCGCCAAGCATACGCTCCGCCAGCAGCTGCATCGGGCTTTGCAGGGGGATGATATGTCGTTTGAAGTCGTTTTGATCCATCTAAAATTTGTTTTTGACTATATGACGAACAAAAGTCAGTTTTCTTACATAAAGCGCAAAAAAAAATTATCGTATGCGTTATACAAATAAATTGCGAATAGTGACCAGTAACCAGTGACACGAACACACTCGTTTCACTGGTCACAGGTCACTCACAGTGAAACGAACACGCTCGTTTCACAGGTCACAGGTCACAGGTCACTCACAGTGAAACCGACCATCTTCTACCGGCGTCGAACCGGGTAAGAATTTGGGTAGAATTTGGGTAGAATTTGATAAGAAGATGGTCCTGTTTTGCAGCACTTTACAAGAGGGGTAAAAATGCCCTTTTTCGCCCTGTTTTGAAAAAAAGCAAACAGCACCGTTTCGTGACCCAATTTCGGGAAAAAAGGATGCCCCCCGGTGCTCCGCAGAGCCCACAGAAGGCATCGTCACCGCAGGTTGGCAAGAAAAACAATCGGCCATCATCCGCCTGATTTACAACAGACAAGATCCAATTCATCCGAGGAGTGCAATATTTTTTTCACAAAAAGATGCAACGAATGAAAAAAAAGTTGTACTTTTGCACCCGTTTTCGAGAGGGGACAAGCGGTTTCGTCCCGCCAGGCAAAACACAATGGTCTGTTAGCTCAGTTGGTTCAGAGCGCTTCCTTCACACGGAAGAGGTCTACAGTTCGAATCTGTAACAGACCACGATTTAGCCCCTACAAAGGGGCTTTTTCTTTGCCCTAAATCGTTGATTTTCATTGTTAATACGCTGATATTCATTTGTTGCGGTTTTTTGTTATTTTGCACTTGTTTTGATGTTATAAGGTACATTTTTGTTACCAGTTTGTTACCCGTATCAAAATTTTTTCGTACTTTTGCAAACGGAAACAAAATAATTTTATTGAGTATGCCGAGAAAAAAAGTTGCTGCGAAAGCAAAAGAACCCGTGCGTTTGAGAGAGAAAAAGCTGTCAAACGGCAATGTTTCTTTATACCTTGACTATTACAAAGACGGGCGCAGGGAATATGAGTTTTTGAAACTCTATCTGATACCCGAAAAGACCCCCTTTGACCGTCTGCACAACACAGAGACCTTGAACGCTGCAAACGCAATCAAAGCGGAGCGCACCAGCGCAATAATTGCCAACGAAGCCGGATTGAAGCGCGTGAGCCAGTCGAAAATGTTGCTATCGGACTGGATGCTGCATTGTGCCGACCGAGCCGAACAGAGAGCCAGCACCGCAGCGAACCGCCACACCTGGGGGCGCACAATCGAAATGACAGCCGAGATATTGAAGCAGTACGCTGGTGAAGCCGTGCGACTGGCCGACATTGACAAAGATTTCTGCATCGGTTTTATTGAGTATCTGCGCACGGGCTACGTTATCAGTAGCAGGGCGCAGAATAGAGGAAAGCACCTGTCACCCAGCACGGCAAATAAGCGTTACCAGTGCCTACGATTTGCCCTGTCGGAAGCCCAGCGAGAGGGAATAATAACAACGAACCCTTGCGACCTGTTGGCAGATGCCGACAAAATCAAAGTGCCGGAAAGCACACGCGCCTATCTGACAATCGAGGAACTGAAACGACTGGAAGCGACACCCACGGCCAGCGAGGGAACGCAACAGGTGTACTTGTTTATGTGCTATTGTGGGCTGCGAATTTCGGACGTGCTGCGGTTGCGTTGGGCAGATGTGGACACACAGGGCGAACCGTGGACAATTGCCATACGCCAGCAAAAGACACAGACACCACTCTATTTGCCATTGTCAGATAAGGCACGGGAATATATGCCAGCACAGGGCGAAGCAGCCCCCAGCGACCCCGTTTTCACAGCGTTGCCGACAGAGCCAGCGATGAACCGTACATTGAAAGCGTGGGCGCGTCGGGCAGGGATTGACAAAGACATTACCCTGCACACCGCACGGCACACATACGCTACAACTCTATTGACAAAGGGCGCGGATTTGTACACCGTCAGCAAGTTATTAGGACATTCCGAGGTGGCCACAACACAGATTTATGCAAAGATAGTTGACAGCAAGAAAGTGGCAGCGGTGAACCTGTTGAACAACTTATAATCGAGAGAACTGACAATGGAAAAAAACGAAGAATTAACCAGTTATTCGGGGTTGGAATACAACCAAAAATGGATTGTTGATGATTTGGCAAAGGGGGAAAGAACACCAGCGGATATTGATTGGTTGCAGGTGTCAAGTGGTAGTGTTGACAATCTGAAATATATTGCCTATGCACTACAAGAAAAAGCGGGCAATAAACAGGCTGTTGAAATGGTGGAATGTGCGTTGTGTCAGTCAAAAATAGACAGCAAGGCCAGCGAGGATTATGTAAAAAGAGTGTCGGCGTTACTGGAGTATTTGCAGAAAATAGAAAGCAGGTATCAGCAGCCAGCCGACAGCGGAACCGACCAGCCAGCAGCAGAACCGACCACGGGAACGAGTACCGAGCAGCAGCATCCCGACACGTCAGCAGATGGTGGCACAGGACAGCCCCCAGCGTTTGAGATACCCCAATACCTAACAGAAAGCAAAGCCGAACAGATGTTGCTGGAATTGGAGAAAACGCAGGGCTACAGCAACAAGAAAGTGTTAGACAGAACTGCAACCCCGTGGGTTGTTTCGTCAATGCCGGATTGGGGGAAAGCAGCGCAGATAATACAGGGGAAACTATCTGTTGATATGTGTTGGAATGATTGGGCAAAATTGATAGGTAAGACTGGAACCGCCCTCAAAAGGGCAACTTATAAAAGCACCTGCACCCAGAGCCAAAATAGAATAGCGTCGGCACTTAACAAGTTGTAATAGAGAATAAACACCCCCGACCGTACCCCCGACCGTACCCCCGTACTGTCGGGGTTTTTCTTTGCTTTTGTTTGTACTTTTGCACCGTCAATCAGTCGAAAATGTGGGTAGTCAGCACATTGGAGAGATTGCCACGGGTGGGGGCGCGGTTAGACTGACACCTAAAACAGCCCCAGCAATGAGTAACAACGAAAAACAATGTCTATTGAACAGAGATTAGAACGCATTGAGCAATTAACCCTATTGTCGGCCAAGGATGCTTTAACAATGGATGATGCAGCAGCCTACACGGGATTGTCGAAATCATATCTTTACAGGCTGGTTTGTAAGAAGCAAATCCCCTACTACAAAAGCACAGGTGGAAAACAAACTTACTTTGCAAAGTCGGATTTGTGCGACTGGCTACTGAAACACCGAGTTTCGACCACCGAGGAAGCCCAGCAAAAGGCCGTGGCCTATTGTGTCAACAACCCACGAAACGGCAAGAAAGGGGGCGCAAAATGAGCGGTACACAACTAACAATATTTGATGCCGACCCGTTGACACCCCCGTCAGATGCCTATGCACAAAGGGCAATATATACCTTAATGCGTGGCGGTGGATGGTTCACCAGTCGGCAAATATCCGAAATATGCAAGTTGTCAGACCCACGGGGCAATATCAGCCAAATGACAAAACGCGGTTATGTGTTTGAGAAAAAGCGAGACGTAAACAGCCACGGGAAAAGTTATAAATATTACCGTCTGAATATAGATGAAAGCACAAAGAATGTTGAACTTATAAAAGAACAAAACCAATGCCAGCAGCAAGCATAAATAAAGGGAAATGCCCCGTTACAGGCTACGAAATGCAATCTTTGCAATGTGCAAATTGCCGTTACAATCGGGTTGAAGATTTGGTAAGATTTGCAGCCTGTCAGCGGACGGAGTGCAAGACGTTAGGCACGGTTTGCATTGCCACAGATGCCGACACCCAGCCAGCCGAAAAGGTAACGCAAAATCCGTTACCAAAAGTAACGCAAAATCCGTTACCTTTGCAGGGCAAAAGCACCAATAACGCAATATAAAGAACACGCGCACACAGGCGCAGCCAATAATAAGGGGGTTTATAATAAGCACTATGATTGACACGCTAAATATGAGGTTGACAGCACAGGACATTGGGGGTGTTTCTCCATTGTCTGTAGGGCGTAATATAGACGTGGAGAAATCGGGTGTTTATGCCAGCACGGGCGCACCGTACATTGTGGGTCACGTTGCAGGTTATAGGGTGTATGCAGACAGTATGCAGGTGAGATTGTCGGGCAGTATTGCAAAACTGGTACAGGGTGAGAACGTCAGCACCCCCACCCGTGGGCAGGTGTCCGACGGTGTGCAATGGTTGTCGGACACGCTGCACCTCAATATCGGACGTGCCGAGGTTGACAGATTGGACGTTGCACACACTTTCAATCTGCCAGCAGAGCCAACAACCTACATTGGCGAGTTGTCGAGCCGTGCCGAAATGGAACGCGCCAGCATTGGAGAAAACACCCTTTATTTCGTCTCAAAAGGCCGTGCGCTGTGCTTCTACGACAAACGGGCAGAAATGGTCAGCAGAGGGCAGGAAATGCCCCCAGCGTGGGCAGGATGTCAAAACCTATTGCGGTATGAGTTGCGACTATCGGGCAATGTTGCCCAGCAGATAGGGGCGCGGACATTGGCAGTATCGGACGTAACCAAGCCCCAGCGGTGGGCGCGGTTGGTCAATCTGTGGGCTGATGAGTACCGCAGCATTGGCAGAACCAGCACCGACAGAATAACAGCCAGCACCACCCCGAAAGAAGCATTTAACGCTATCTTTGCCGACTTACTGCAATATGCACCAGCAGACTATTTACAGAACACGTTGAAAATGCTGTGCAAACGTGGGGTTATGATTAAGCAAAGACGGGCAGACCTTAAAAAGATGATAACCGAAGCGTTGAACGGGCGCAAACATTCACTAATCAATCAATTAGATGCTGCGGTAGAGCAGGCGAGAGCCGAAGCCGGGAGTGTCTGAAAACAACAGAGATTTACAGAATTATGGAAAAAGGACACACGAATAATCCCAATGGCAGACCGAAAGGGAAGCCAAACAAAGTGACGGGCGATGTACGCCGTTGGTTGGCTGAACTGATAGACGGGAACAGGTCACAAATCAAAAAAGACCTCAAAGCATTAAGCCCCAAAGACAGATTGTTGGTACTTGAAAAACTGATGCAGTACGTTGTACCCAAACAACAGGCCACGACGTTAGAGGTTGATTATTCAAAGATGACTGATGCACAGTTGACAAATATTGTTGAACAACTAACACAAAGCATTGAAAATGAAGATTAAATTACATAGACAGCGAGCCGTGGAGTTGCTGCAAGCGTTACAAGTGCGAGAGTTAGACCTCGTTTGTGTGTGCCGTTGGTTTGCCGAAACAATCAGCACAATGGAAGATGCGGACGTGCAGCCCGAACTGGAAGCCATAAAAAGGGCGTTTGATGCCGACACCCGAAAGCGTATCAAGGAAATGACCGTGTGTGCCGGATGCCCAAAGTACGCAATAGAAAATGGGGGTTATGACCTGTCTTTGCTGACAAATGAAGAATTAGCGCAAATCCACTACCTTATAACAAAATGCAATCCCCGTGCAACTCCCGAAGCGATAAAAAAAGCGGAATGTATTGCCAACTGCAGCAAAGGAGATACCCGTTTTAACAACTTCGAGTAAATCAGCGTGGGGAACTGTAAGCACTGCCCATTGGCAAATGTCAGACGAAAGACCACAGAGACAGCGGACGGCCTTATTGTGGGCTTGTCGGTGTCAATCAACAGACTGTGCAAGTATCGGAAATATGATAAATACGCCTATCTGTCAAAGTCTGAAATATGACAGATGCAAGCCGGTACACCCCAAACCACTACAGAGGGCAAAAAAAGAGTGCCAGCCAGTAGGCCAACACCCCAATTTAAGAAAAAACGGAAAATTTGTGTACTACACAGCCCCAGCCGTGCGCCTGGTTGTCGCAGGTGTGGCGGTGTGCGTTTGTTTGACAGCAACAGCGGAATATCGTTTGCAGACTGTGCAACGGCAGATTGAAACATTGCAACACTTTGTGGGTGTGGGGTGCTTTTTCATATCAGCCCCTCCCCGTTTGTAATTGGCACAATGTCAAAAAACGTATCTTCAATGCTTTCTGACACCATAGAGCGCAGCAGCGACAAAAAGCCCTCTACAGCGCAATTTTTTTCTTCTTCGTCAATGTTATTCTCATAATCAGCGAGAAAAGCATTGATGCAGTTTGTAAGTTGTACACCGTCGGCCAGCAGGTTGAGGGCAGCAGCCGTTTTTTCTGTCAACCCCGTGGGGGCTTGTGTTGAAAATTGAAAACCTTTTGTTTCCATTGGTTTTAAGCATTAAAAACCCCGTTTAGGTGTGCTTCGGCTCCAATGGTAGCCGTGTGGCTGTTTCCAGTACCACCACCTTACGGGGCAAATTCATTTTCTAACAACGGAATACAAGCCGTTGCCATTGGATTTTAAGCGGTGCAAAGATACAGACAATTTTTGAACCGACAAAATAAAAAATGCGTTTGTTTTGATAATAATTTGATGATGTTTGATGTGTTATAACTACGTTATAACATTTGTTATCAGAAAGATAACATTTGTTATTGAAAGTGGGTGATTTTTGCAGTTGCTAAAAATCAGATAGTTGCATAATTAACGCACATTTTAACGCACACTATAGCATACAAAATCAGTGTTTTAGTGTATGTTATACACGCATTTTTGCCATACCCCGTGGACTGGATGCCGTGCGCTGCGGTCTGCCATCGGTCGGAACCAGCCAGCAGTACCCCGTGGGGAACGTCTGCCCATCGGACTGCAATAATGCCAAAATTGAATAAAAACAGAAAAATTGCAGAAAAATGTGTAATTTTGCACCGTTTTTGAGAGCGAAAAACAGCAGCCGGAAAGCCTATATAGGTACAATTTTGTTTCCCGTTTGTTATTCAATAAAGATTTTATCGGCTGCAAGCATTGAATAACAATTTGTTATATCAGTGTTTTGTGGTCTGTAACAGACCACTTTTTTATTGTCCGAAGCCGAGACTATCCGTGTCATAGCCCGACAGCAACCGTAACAAAAGAGAGCCCCGAATGCCGCTGGCATTCGGGGTTCTTTGTTATTTACATTAAAAGCGCTAACGAATTAAGGCATTAACCCATTAGCGCATTGGCATCCTACCACGCAAACAGCGGGCGGTTCTGCATCATCTCGTTGGCCTGGCCGGCAACGCGGGCGCGGACGGCCTCGTCGGTCGGGTTGCAGAGCACGGTGTCGATCATATCGACAATCACCTTCATATCGCCCTCTTTCAGGCCACGGGTGGTGATAGCCGGCGTTCCGACGCGCAGACCGCTGGTCTTGAAGGCGCTGCGGCTGTCGAAAGGCACCATATTCTTGTTGATGGTGATGTCGGCGGCAACCAGTGCGTTCTCAGCCTCCTTACCGGTCAGTTCGGGGAACTTGGGACGCAGGTCGATAAGCATCAGGTGGTTGTCGGTACCGCCGCTGATGACCTTGTAGCCCTTGGCCATAAAGGCCTCGCTCATCACCTTGGCGTTCTTAATCACCTGCTGGATGTACTGGTCGTAGCTGTCGGTCAAAGCCTCGCCCAAAGCAACAGCCTTGGCGGCGATGACGTGCTCCAGAGGACCGCCTTGCGTGCCGGGGAACACGGCGCTGTCGAGCAGGGCGCTCATCTTCTTGATTTCGCCCTTCGGAGTGGTCTTGCCCCACGGATTGTCGAAATCCTGACCCATCAGGATCATACCGCCGCGCGGTCCGCGCAGGGTCTTGTGGGTCGTGGTGGTGACGATGTGGCAATACTTGACGGCATTGTTCAGGTAGCCCTTGGCAATCAGACCGCTGGGGTGGCTGATGTCGCCCATCAGGATGGCGCCAATCTTGTCGGCAATTTCGCGCATACGTGCCCAATCCCAGTCGCGGCTGTAAGCCGAACCGCCACCGATGATCAGTTTCGGACGGTGCTCGAGGGCCTTCTTCTCCATATCGTCATAGTCGACCGTGCCAGTCTCTTCCTTCACCTGATATCCAACCACTTTGTAGTTGATACCGCTGAAGTTGACGGGGCTGCCGTGGCTCAGGTGGCCGCCGTGGTTCAGGTCCATACCCATAAAGGTGTCGCCGCTGTTCAGGCAAGCCAGGAACACAGCCATATTGGCCTGTGCACCGCTGTGGGGCTGCACGTTGGCCCAGCAGGCGCCGTACAGTTTCTTGGCGCGCTCGATGGCGATGGTCTCGCTCTGGTCCACAATCTGGCAGCCGCCATAGTAGCGCTTGCCGGGATAGCCCTCAGCGTACTTGTTCGTCATCACGCTGCCCATAGCTTCCATAACCTGGTCGCTGACAAAGTTCTCGGAGGCAATCAGTTCGATGCCCTTGGTCTGACGCTCACGCTCTTTCTGTATGAGGTCAAAAATCTCGTTATCTCTTTGCATATCAATGATATTAAATTATTTTTAACATTATTTGTAATTTGCAAAGATACAACAAATAAACCATTCAGCAAAATATTTTTTTTAAACAAAAAGAACAAGTTATTTCTGCCTTTTACAAATTGCCTATTGTGAATAAGGAATTCAGTTTGTTTCACTCCTAAAATCCCATTACACGATATACAAGTAAAACATATACTTTACAACATTTACATTAATTTACTCTACCTATCAGCTTCGGTATCTCGCACGACATACGGCGGTCGATTATGGCGACATCATCGGGCAGGTCGTCAAAGGGGCGTATATCGTCGTGGGCGAATAGGTGTTTTTTCATACGTTTTTTTTCGTCATTGCCAAGAGCCAAAACCCTTGCGTGCTCTTCCGGAGTGGTGGCACGAAAGCCCATCAGCAGTTTCTCGACGTTCCAACGGTTATGCTCGACGCGCGCGACGTCTTCAAAACGGTTTTTTAATTTATCGATTCCGCCAATGCCTTTCAGCTTAACTGGTATGGCAGCCACATTGTAAAGACTCGACCAGCGTTCAAAGACAAGGCTTGATTCCCACTCACCACGAATTATCTCCTTGTTGCTATAGTCCACCTCTGTATCTTCAAGATGCAAATAAAAATGATTGAGACGCTGGGCACAGACAATATCTTCGGAATCAAAGCGATTGGGAATTTCTTCGCCAGACATACCGAAGGCGACAACATTCGAGAACTTCGATCCCTTGAGGTACGAGGCCAAATCGCCTTGCGCCGACTGGTAAACCCATATGGGAATATTGTTTTCGACAACAGCGTCAGGCATATAGAGTGCCGTGGCAATGCCGTGATGCGACGACTCGAAGCAAATGGCAAGCGTAATGTACTGCTTCGTGTCGGCAGCCCATTCGACGAACTTGTCACGCACAAAGGGCGACTCAACATTGGACTCAATAAATTCAAACTCAATATCAAGAAAATCCTTCTCTGCCTTGGGTTTATGTTCCTCAACAGCACTGACGCCAGAATTCAGATTCTGAAACGTGTAACAGCAATGATCAAACAAGTGGTGATATTGGCCAACGAACGACGTCATCCGCTCCCTTGCAGCCTTGTCGATAAAGGTGATGCGCGTCTTTGTGCCACATTTAAGGTAGCCCGGATAGTGGCACACAAAGGCCGCCTCGCGTGCCAAAGCCTCGCCCATCTGCGTCATACCGACAATCACCAGATGCACCTGCTTCTCAGGATGGTCGCAAATCAAATCGCCCGTACGGCCGTCAATAAAGCACGAGCTGTTCAGTCCGCTATATTCGCCCGTGACCATCAGCCTGGCCCATTCGTCATAGAAATTGAAACTGTGGAAGTGCGCCAAAGCAGCATCGAACTGCTTATCTCCGCTCCCTGCATAAGTCTGGAACAGAGCAAATGTCGACTGGTGACTTATATTGACGTAACACTCTGGCATAGTCTTATGGCTCAATTTACTTATTTCATTGAAACTATTCATATTCAGCGTATCGCGAGTTTCCTCACCCGACTCGCCGATAATGTAAACCGCCGAGGCCTTTTTCACTCGCAACCTGCGCAAATCCACCCGATTGCAGCGATTGGCACGCAGCACCACCACGCGACGCCGCTTTCGTTTGTCAAGGCTGGGATACAACATATCATAGCACTTGGCAGCATCGCCGGCAACAGCCACAACGATGCGTGACTGCGTTTTGACACAAAGCCTCTTTATCATACCGATAACCATATCATCATAGCCCAGAAAAACGATGTGTCCCCTGAAGCGATAGCGCACATCGCCCTTGCGGAAACGATCGCTCCGCGTACGCAAGCCGTTGGTGATGGTGGCTATCAGCACACCCGACAGCAGTATGGTACCCAGGATGTATGCCGACCACACGAGCCAATTGTGCGGAAACTGGAGACCTTTATTCTCTGTATCGTACAGAATACTGCGCAGCGTAATCGGACTCGACATATCAGCAAAAGTCTGGTCGAAGGCGCACCTCCGCAAACTGACGGAATAGGCAATGCCTAAAAATACAAATACTATGCCAAAAAGCACAAAGGCCACCAAAACCTGCTTCCAAATACCGCCCGAAATCGTCCTGTCGAGCCATAATCTGATGCTGTGTCTATTTTTCATAATCCAGTTCTTTTTGAAGATGCAAAATTACAAAAAAATTGGATTTAAGCGCCCATTGAACAAAAAAAATATGGTACGCAGGCGCCTCGCCTGCGAAAATATATCAACGCGGTAGCCAAGAACGCATTAACGCATTAACACACTAACGCAATAACATTAACACATTTTTTCGCCATATAATAAAAATTTCGTATTTTTGCATTTTGATTTGATAATATAAAAAGGCAATATGAAAAGACTCTTTTTGCTGATTACGTTGGTGGCATTTGTCGCCATAAATGCTGACGCTCAAAAACTTGCAATGAACGCCAGCACCAAGACCTACGGCTACAAAAATAACGAAGGCGCCTGGATGATTGCACCTCAATTCCAGTATGCGTTCGAATTCCAAGGCCATTACAAACGCTTCGCCGTCGTCAAAATCGACCGCTTCTGGGGCTGCATCGACAACCGCGGAAAAATGATTGTCCGCAACATTTTCATCACCAGCGACGAGGCCGAACAGGCAGGTCGCGAATGGGAGAAAGGCGACGAACCTGGCAAATGGCTTTATGCAGCCCAGAATCCTGCCAGCGGCAAATGGGGCTTCGTTGACTATTACGGCAACTGGAAGTTCCAGCCCGACTACGACGGTGCTTCGCAGTTCGAGGGCGACGAGCCGATGAGCTTCGCCGCCGTCAAGACCGCCGGCCGATGGGGTTGCATCGACCGCAAGGGCGTGATGGTCATTGCCCCTACCTTTATGGAAATGGAACACGCCCAACTGGCTGGCAGACAATGGATCCACGGCCGCAACTACGACACTTGGCGCTACCCCACCAAGGACAAGGACTCCGGCAAATGGGGCTACGTCAACTACCTCGGCCGCTGGGTCGTCGATGCCGAATACGAGGACTATGACTACTTCGGACCCGACCACAACTACATCTACGCCCAAGTGAAACGCGACGGCCGATGGGGTTCCATCGACCGCAACGGCAACACCATATCCAAGTGCATCTTCTTCACCCGCGACGATGCCGACTATGCCCTCAGCCAGAAAGAGCACGGCCGCAACATCAACGACTGGCGCCTGCCCGTAACCGACATCACCACAGGCAAATACGGATGGGTCGATTACGAAGGCGAATGGGCCATCAGCCCCATCTATGACGATGCCACACGCTTCACCAACGACACCGGCCTCTTCGCCACCTGCAAGCTCGACGGCAAATGGGGCAGCATCGACAACAACGGCGAACTGCTGTCGCAGATCGTCTTCACCCTCAGCAGCGAAGCCTGGCAGGCCGGCTACGAATGGGACAACGACCAGGAGCTGGGCCACTGGCTCTACCCCATCCGCAACCCCGAAACCAAATACTGGGGCTACGTCAACTTCAAAGGCCAGTGGGTCATCGAGCCCACCTTCGAGGACGCCAAGCTCTTCATCAAGACCTGGAACAACCGCGCCGCCCCCGCCAAGATGGACGGCCGCTGGGGCTGCATCGACCACACCGGCCAGTTCGTTGTCAAGAACATCTACAACACCTCCGCCGACGCCTACGAAGCCGCCCGCCGCTGGGCCGAGAAGACAAAATTCTGATTTTGCGACAATTGATTTGACCGATGGACTACCTGATTCATAACGCCACCATTGTCAATGAAGGCAAAATCTTTAAAGGCAATGTTTTCATCGAGAATGGCATCATTGCAAAAGTCGACACAAGCAATATCGATTCTTGCACCCCATCTTCCGCTTTCCGCTCTATCGACGCAAGCGACTTATTGTTGCTTCCGGGAATTATTGATTCTCACGTTCATTTCCGCGAGCCGGGGCTGACCGAGAAGGCCGACATCGCAAGTGAGAGCCGCGCGGCAGTGGCTGGCGGCGTCACCTCGTTCATTGATATGCCCAACACCAAGCCGCAGACCACCACGATGGAACTGCTGGAAGAAAAATGCCAGCTGGCAGCCGAGAAAAGCGCAGCAAACTACGGCTTTATGCTCGGCGCAACAAACGACAACATCGACGAGCTGCTCGAGGCCGACCCCACCAAATATGCCGCAATCAAGCTCTTCCTTGGCAGCAGTACAGGCAATATGCTGGTCAACGACGAGCGCGTCCTCGACCGCCTTTTCTCGCAAGCGCGCAAACTCATCGTCGCCCATTGCGAAGAAGAAGCTATCGTCCAGGCCAACCTGCACAATTTCAAGCTCGAATGTGCCGGCACCGACCGCGAGACCGCAGCCCTGCATCCCCAGATACGCACCACCGAAGCCTGCTACGTCAGCACCTACAAGGCCATCGAGCGCGCCCGACGCTACAAGACGCGCCTCCACATAGCCCATATCAGCACCGCCACCGAGCTGGACCTGCTCAGCAACCTGCCGCTTGACCAGAAGCACGTCACTGCCGAAGTGACCCCCAACCACCTCTGGTTCGACGACCGCGACTATGCCGAGCTGGGCAACCTCATCAAGTGCAACCCCGCCATCAAGCGCAACGAGGACCGCATAGCCCTCTGGGCCGCCCTCTACGACGGCCTGATCGACACCATCGCCACCGACCACGCCCCCCACACGCTGGCCAGCAAGCAGCAGCGCTACTTCGACGCTCCGGGCGGCATACCCAGCATACAGCACTCGCTGACGATGATGCTCGAGCCTCTGATGCACAACAGTTACAACGCCGACGAGCAGCGCGAGTTCCGCGACAATTGGCTGCCTTTGATTGTCAAGCTGATGTGCCACAACCCCGCCACGCTGTTCGGCATCCGCGGACGCGGCTTCATCCGCGAAGGCTACAAGGCCGACCTCACGCTGGTGCGCCCCAACGTCGAAAACCGCGTCACCAAACAGAGCCTGCTCTACAAGTGCGGCTGGTCGCCCGTCGAGGGGCAGACCTTCCACAGCCGCGTCGAAATGACCTTCGTCAACGGCCATCTCGCTTATGAAGCGGAAAGCGGAGAGCGGAAAACGGAAAACGGAGAACGGAAAGCAGAAAGGCTGATATTCGAATCCTGACGTACACATATTTATTGTATCAATTATATAAACAAATAAACCATAATGAAAAAACTGATTCTCACACTCTTCGCTGTTGTCGCCCTGTCGGTGACAGCATCGGCGCAAATCAAACAGATAAAGAGCACCCAGCTGCCAGCCCAGGCCCGCACCACCATCCGCAACGCCTGGAACGGCGCACCCATCATCGACGCCTGGCGCAACAAGCAGGGCCGCAAGGTGGAATACAAAGCCTCGGTCGAGGACGGCTCCACCATCAAGTTCGACGCCTCGGGACGCTGGATCGAGATGAAAAGCTACGGCGGCGTGCCCACCAAGATGCTGCCGCAGGCGCTGCTCAACCATATCGGCAAATACTACGAAGGCCAGCAGATAGTGTGGGTCACCAAGACACCCAAGCGCTACCAGGTGCAGCTCACCGACGGCAACAAGCTGGAATTCAACGCCAAAGGCGTATTTCAAGCGTTTCTATAGAACCCATTTCCGACCACAAGCACACGAATTGCAGAAATTTGATTGTTGTCGGTTTGTCTGAACAAAATCTTTATTAGATTGTCCGGATAATGCGACACATCCCCGGGGTGTGTCGCATTGCTTTTTTTATTCAAAAGAGCGATTAAAACGCAGACAAAGCAAAACTGGAGTTTTCTGCCAAATTTAACTTAAAATCCGGCATACAACTTTCATAATCAAAGTATTACAAAAACAGTACAAAAAAGTTCGAAACAGGCCGGAAAAGTCAATTTTTCGGCCTTTATAAATGCCTGCAAAACAGGACCATCTTCTTATCAAATTCTACCCAAATTCTTACTAAATTCTAACCAAATTCGACGTCAGTAGAAGATGGGTAGATTTTGGTCAGTTTTCTGTAGGGCGAAGGTGCTGCGCAGGGGGGTCGGCGAGTCGGTCGACGCGGGCCGTCGGAAGCCCGTCGCACCGCAGCGGGCACGGTACGTTTCGGGACAGGCAGGGGTTCACTTCTGATGCCATTAAATATAATTCGGAGCGAAAAGATTGCATTTTAGAAATAATGTTAGTATTTTTGCAGCGCGAACCGGGAAGAGGTTTGCAGTTATATAAAACTATCAAATAAACTCTTATAACAAAAATAACGACTATGAGCGATATTAAATTCCGCACAGAGAGCGATTTGCTCGGCACCCACGAGGTGCCCGAGGAGGCATATTACGGCGTGCAGACCGCACGCGCTATGGAGAATTTCCACATCAGCGGCCGCCTGCTGATGGACTACCACAACTTCATCAAGGGTATGGCGATGACCAAGAAGGCCGCCGCTATGGCCAACATCGAGGTTGGTATGATCACCAAGGAGCAGGGCGAAGCCGTCATCTGGGCCTGTGACCAGCTGATAGAGGGCCGCTACCACGACCAGTTCCCCATCGATATGATTCAGGGCGGCGCCGGCACCAGCACCAATATGGCTGCCAATGAGGTGATTGCCAACCTGGCGCTGGAGCATCTGGGCCACAAGAAGGGCGAATACCAGTTCTGCTCGCCCAACGATGTCGTCAACGCCAGCCAGAGCACCAACGACGCCTATCCCTGCGCCATCCATCTGGCTATGTTTCTTGAGCACGAGGCTTTCCTGCCCCATCTCGAAAAGATGATCAGCGCACTGAAAGCCAAGTCAGAAGAGTTTGCCCACGTGGTGAAGATGGGCCGCACGCAGCTGCAGGATGCCGTGCCTATGACGCTGGGCCAGACCTTCGGCGGCTTTGCCGCCTCGCTGCGCGGCGAGGTGAACAACCTCAACCTTTCGGCCCGCGAGTTCCTGACTGTCAATATGGGCGCTACGGCCATCGGCACGGGCATCTGCTCGAAGCCCGGCTACAGCGATGCCTGCATCAAGGCCCTGAAGAAGGTGACCGGCTGGAACATCCGCCTGGCCGACAACCTGATAGAGGCCACCAGCGCCACCAGCTGTATGATCCAGTACAGCTCGGCCCTGAAGCGCCTTGCTTTGAAAATCAACAAGATCTGCAACGACTTGCGTCTGCTCAGCAGCGGTCCGCGTTGCGGCCTGAACGAGATACACCTGCCCGAGCGCCAGCCCGGCAGCTCGATTATGCCCGGCAAGGTCAACCCCGTCATCCCCGAGGTGATGAACCAGGTGTGCTACAAGGTGATAGGCAACGATATGACCATCACCTTCGCCAGCGACAACGGCCAGCTGGAGCTGAACGTGATGGAGCCCGTCATCGCCTACACGCTGTTTGAAAGCATCCACCTGCTCGAGAACGGCCTCGACACGCTGCGCACCCTCTGCATCGACGGCATCCGCGCCAACGAGGAGCGCTGCCGCCAGCTTGTGGAGCACTCGATCGGCATCGTCACGATGCTCAACCCCATCATCGGCTACAAGCAGAGCACCAAGATTGCCAAGGAGGCCAGCGAGACCGGCCGCGGCGTGTACGAGCTGGTGCTGGAGCACAAGCTGCTGACCAAAGAACAGCTGGACAAGATTCTGCTGCCCGAGAATATGCTGAAGCCCGTGGATCTGGAAGCACTGAAGGAAGAGAAATAACGACAGCGCAACATAAATGAAACCAAAGGATTGTGGACTGAAGGCCGCAACAGCCGTCCGACGGTCCACAATCTGTTATTCGCTATTTGCAGCACATATATTATGAATACAATAAAAATAAAGAAAGGGCTGGACATCGGCATTCCCGGCACGGCTGCCAGGACTGTTCACACGTGCGGCAGCGCCGTGAAGGGGATGCTCTATGCCGTAAAGCCCACCGACTATGTCGGCATTGCGCCGCGCCTTACGGTCAGCGAAGGCGACGTGGTGCAGGCCGGCAGCGTGCTGTTTGAGGACAAGCACAACGCAGCGGCACGCTTCGTTGCGCCAGTGGGCGGCACGGTGAAGTCCATCGTGCGCGGCGACAAGCGGGCCCTGCTGGCTGTGGTCGTCGAAGCCGACGGCAGCGAAGCCCGTCCGACAGCAGCCATACAGCCCGGCAAGGAACGCGAGGCGATGATCGAAAGCGGCTTGTGGACACTTCTAAAGCAGCGTCCGTTCGGCACCGTTCCGCAAGGCGACGCCAAGCCCAAGGCCGTATTCATCTCGGCCTTCGACTCTTCGCCCCTGCCGGTCGACATCCCGTTTATGCTCAAAGGCCGCGAGAAGGATTTCCAGGCCGGCATCGATGCCCTGAAGGCCATTGCCGGCACGGTGCACCTCTCGCTGCAAGGCAACCGCGACAACAGCTTTCTCGAAGAGGTAAAGAACGCTGAGATACACCACTTTCAAGGCCCCCACCCTGCCGGCCTTGTCGGTACGCAGATTGCCGCCATCGACCCCATCAACAAGGGCGAGACGGTGTGGACCGTGTGTGCGCAGGATGTGGCCACGATAGGCCGTTTCTTCACAACGGGCGTCTACAACCCCGAGCGCCTGGTGGCGATGTGCGGCCCTGCGGTGGAAAATCCGCAGTACTACCGCACTTTGGCCGGTGCCAGCCTGACAAGCCTGGAGGCGGAAAACGGAGAACGGAAAGCGGAAAACGTCCGTTACATCTGCGGCGATGTGCTGAGCGGCGTGAGCGTTGCCGCCGACAGCTTCATCAGCGCCGCCTGCGACAAGGTGAGCGTCCTGCCCGAAGGCGACTACTACGACTTCCTCGGCTGGCTGCGTCCCAACTTCAAGAAATTCAGCTTCTCGCGCACTTTCCTTAGCGGCTTTCTCAAGCGGAAAGCGGAAAGCGGAAAGCGGAAAGCATTCACATTTAATTTCGACACAGGTCGGCACGGAGGCGTCCGTCCGCTGTTCGTCACCGGCGAATTCGAGAAGCTTGTACCGCTGGACATCTACCCAATGCAACTCATAAAGGCCTGTATTGCAAGCGACATCGAGAAGATGGAGAATCTGGGCATCTACGAGGTGGAACCCGAGGACCTGGCGCTGTGCGAGTTTGCCGACACATCGAAAACCGAGATTCAAGCCATCATCCGCGAGGGTTTGGAAAGAATAAGAAAGGAGAGCTGAAGCAATGATTATAAGAGACTTTTTTGACAAACTGAAGCCCAACTTCAGCAAGGGCGGCCGCTTCGAGAAGCTGTCGTCGACCTTCGAGGCGTTCGAGTCGTTCGCCTTCACGCCCAACACCGTCACGGGCGGCAAAGTGGGCAACACCTACCGCGGCAGCCACATACGCGATGCCGTCGACCTGAAGCGCACCATCATCACCGTCGTCATCGCCCTGCTGCCCGCCCTGCTGTTCGGAATGTGGAACATCGGCCACCAGACGGCGCTGAGCTACGGCCTCGACTGGGGCTTCTGGCACCAGTGGTGGTTCGGCTTCCTGCGTATGCTGCCCATCATCGTGGTCAGCTACGTCGTCGGCCTTGCCATCGAGTTCCTTTTTGCCGAAATCAGACACGAGGAGGTCAGCGAAGGCTTTATAGGTACCGGCCTGATAATCTCGATGATAGTGCCCGTCACCGTACCCCTTTGGCAGCTGGCACTGGCCGTTGCCTTTGCCGTCGTCATCGGCAAGGAGGTTTTCGGCGGCAGCGGCTACAACTTCCTCAACCCCGCCCTGGTGGCACGTGCATTCCTGTTTTTCAGCTATCCAAGCCATATGTCGGGCGACAGCGTCTGGATTGCCACGCCGTTCCATTTTGCCGGCGACGCCGTAAGCGGTGCCACGCCGCTGGGTCAGCTGATGGCTGGCCAGCCGCTGCAGGCCTCGGCGCTCGATATGTTCATCGGCACCATCCCCGGCAGCACCTGCGAGACCTCGGTCGTCGCCATCCTGCTCGGCGCGCTGCTGCTGCTTGCCACCGGCATTGCCAGCTGGCGCATTATGCTTAGCGTCGTCGTTGGCGGCGGACTTATGGGTCTGCTTTTCAACGCCATCGGTGCAAATGAATATATGCAGGTGCCTTTCTACTACCACTACCTGATGGGCGGTTTCGCCTTCGGATGCGTCTTTATGGCCACCGACCCCGTCACGGCTGCGCAGACCAACACCGGCAAATGGATCTATGGATTCCTGATTGGTGCCTTCGCGGTGTTGCTGAGGGTGTTGAACCCCGCCTATCCCGAGGGTATGATGCTGGCAATCCTGCTGATGAACTGCTTTGCTCCGCTGATTGACCACTGCGTGGTTGCGGCAAACATCAAGCGCCGCCAAAAGCGCTGGCAAGCGAAGTTGAACGTAGAAGAAAGGAGGATCGCATAATGAAGAATTTCACCAACCGTTATATGCTGCTCTATTCGCTTGGGCTCGCCGCCGTGGTGGCTCTGTTGCTCACCGTTGTGGCCACCGGCCTGAAAGAGCGGCAGCAGAACAACATACGCAACGAGAAGATGCAGCAGCTGCTCGCCACCATCGGCATCGACGCCCCCCGCGACGGCGTGCAGCCCATCTACAACCAATACTTTAAGGAAGAACTGAATGTGGCTCAGGACGGCCAAGAGCCCCTGACGCTGTATCTGTATGAAAAAGAGGGACAAAGCGGCTACGTCATCCCCACCACCGGCAACGGCCTGTGGGGCAAAATCTACGCCAACATAGCCCTTGCCGACGACCTCAACACCATCACCGGCATCACCTTCAGCCACGACAGCGAAACGCCCGGCCTTGGAGCCGAAATCACATCCGAGGCATTCTGCAACCAGTTCATCGGCAAGCAGATACTTGACAATGGCGGCAACGTTGTTTCTGTCGCCGTCGTCAAGCACGCCGACCCCAGCGACCCGCACCAGGTTGACGCCATCAGCGGCGGCACGATGACCAGCAACGGTGTCAGTGCAATGCTGATCGACGAGCTGAAACGCTATCAGGACTACATCTCTTCGCAACGAAAGGAGGCTAACAATGAACAGTAATCGCAAAAAACTAATAACCAACCCACTGGGCAAGAACAACCCCATCACCGTCCAGGTGCTGGGCATCTGCTCCTGTCTGGCAGTGACGGCCCAGCTGAAGCCCGCCGTCGTAATGGCCCTGTCGGTCACCGTCGTCGTCGCGCTGTCCAACCTCATCATCTCGCTGATGCGCAAAAGCATACCGCCGCGCATCCGCATCATTGTGCAGCTCGTCGTTGTCTCAGCCCTCGTCATACTGGTCAACCAGGTACTGATGGCTTTCGTCTACGATGTCAGCAAGCAACTGTCGGTCTACGTGGGACTTATCATCACCAACTGCATCGTTATGGGCCGCCTTGAAGCCTTCGCTATGACCAACAAGCCGTGGGACTCGTTCCTCGACGGCATAGGCAATGGGCTCGGCTACGGCCTCATCCTCGTCATTCTGGGCTTCGTGCGCGAACTGTTCGGACGCGGGACGCTATGGGGATACCCTGTTTTTGAAAAACTTGGGCTCTACAACATAGGCTACGAGAACAACGGCTTCATCATTATGGCGCCGATGGCGCTGATACTGGTGGGCATTATCATCTGGATCCAGCGCAGCCACAACAAAGAACTGCAAGAGAAACCTTGACTTTAACCTTAACGTTAACTGGAAATGGAATATTTTAACATATTTGTCAAGTCGATATTCATCGACAATATGATCTTCGCATTCTTCCTCGGAATGTGCAGTTATCTGGCTGTGTCGAAGACGGTGAAGACCTCGTTTGGGCTTGGCGTGGCAGTGACCTTTGTGCTTGTCATCACCGTGCCTGTCAACTACCTCATCGACAAGTACCTGCTGCAGCCTGGCGCTTTGGCGTGGATCAGTCCCAAGCTGGCTGATGTCGACCTCAGTTTCCTGAGCCTCATCCTCTTCATCGCCGTCATTGCCGCCATCGTCCAGATGGTGGAAATGGTCGTCGAGAAGTACTCGCCGTCGCTCTACAACGCCCTTGGCATCTTCCTGCCCCTCATTGCGGTCAACTGCGCCGTGCTGGGCGGATCGCTGTTTATGCAGCAGCGCGAATACGCCAACGTCGGCGAGGTCACCTGCTTCGCCCTCGGCAGCGGCATCGGCTGGCTGCTGGCCATCGTCGGCATCGCCGCCATACGCGAGCGTTTGAGCTATTCCGCCATACCGCCGGCACTGCGTGGCGTAGGCATAACATTCATTATCACTGGACTTATGGGCATCGCCTTTATGTCATTTATGGGAATAAAAATATGAGTGCGTTATTGCGTGAGTGCGTTATTGCGTGAGTGCGTTAATGCGTTAGTGTGTTAATGCGTTAGTGCTGACGCGGTAGCCACTAACACAATAACACAATAACGCAATAACACAATAACACAATAACGCAATAACACAATAACACAATAACGCAATCGCTATGACACAGACTATAATTGCTTCATTGGTCATCTTCCTGACCATCATACTTGTACTGGTTGTATTGCTGCTTCTGCTGCGCGCCAAGCTGGTGCCGCAAGGCAACGTCACCATCACCGTCAACAACGACAAACAGCTCAGCGTACCCACCGGCGGCAGCCTTATCTCCACCCTTGCCGAGCAGGGCATCCATCTGCCTTCGGCCTGCGGCGGCAAAGGCTCGTGCGGACAGTGCCGCTGCCAAGTGCTCAAAGGCGGCGGAAGCATCCTTCCCACCGAGGTCGGATTCTTCACGCGCAAAGAGATACAGCAAGGCTGGCGCCTCGGTTGCCAATGCAAGGTCAAAGAAGACCTCAGCATTGCCGTACCGGCCAGCATTCTGAGCATCAAAGAGTACGAATGCACCGTCATCTCCAACCGCAACGTTGCCACCTTCATCAAGGAGTTCAAGGTGCAACTGCCTGAGGGCGAGCATATGGACTTCGTCCCCGGCAGCTACGCGCAGATCAAGATACCCGCATTCAAAATCAACTACAGCGACTTCGACCGCAGCCTTATTGGTGACCAGTATTTGCCTGCCTGGGAAAAGAACAAGATGTTCGACCTGCAGTGCGTCAACACCGAGCCGACCGTCCGCGCCTACTCGATGGCCAACTATCCCGCCGAGGGCAACGTCTTTATGCTCACCGTCCGCATCGCCACACCGCCCATCGACCGCACCGAAAGCGGAAAGCGCAGAGCCGAAAACGGCGGCAGCCCCTTCATCAACGTCAATCCCGGCATTGCGTCGAGCTACATCTTCTCGCTCAAGCCCGGCGACAAAGTCGTTATGAGCGGCCCCTACGGCGACTTCCACGTCCGCGGTACCGAAAACGGAGCCATTGAAGCGGAATGCGGAAAGCGGGAAGCGGAAAGCGACCTTGACGCATTCAACACCGAGATGATTTGGGTTGGCGGTGGTGCCGGTATGGCCCCGCTGCGTGCACAGATTATGCACCTGACGCGCACACTCCACTGCACCAACCGACAGATGCACTATTTCTACGGTGCCCGCGCCCTCAACGAGGTCTTCTACCTTGACGACTTCCATCAGCTGGAGAAGGACTTCCCCAACTTCCACTTCCATCTTGCCCTCGACCGTCCCGACCCCGCTGCCGACAAAGCCGGCGTACCCTACACCCCGGGCTTCGTCCACAACGTGATGTACGACACCTACCTCAAGAACCACCCCGCCCCCGAGGACATCGAATACTATATGTGCGGTCCTGGGCCGATGTCCAAAGCCGTCACCACGATGCTCGACAACCTCGGCGTCCAGCGCGAAAACATAATGTTCGACGATTTCGGCGGATGACAACGGAACACCAGACAGACAATAACAGATACATCTTTAACTCACTGATATGCAAAGAAGCGAGACCTTATGGGTCTCGCTTCTTGTTTTGCTAAGTGGCGCGTCGACCTCCTTGTCCACCATCGCGGCACTCACCTTGTAGCGGAACGTGCCGATGCCTTCCAGCTTGATGGAGCGGCCGTCCTTCATCCGCAGCGTCATAATCTTGGGCAGCACCAGCAGTACCGCATTTTCACCCAAGGACGATGCCGTGGTCGAATCGACGATATACTCGCATTGTTCATTGGTCGACACAGACTATCCCTGCGTCACGGCAGTGACACTCCATTTCTCCTTGCCCTGCCATTTGCGTTTGATTCTCTTGATAAAAGCCATAATATTAACGCTTTAGTTATTGGGTTAAAAGGTCCTGTTCCGATGCCCGTTGTCGAGGTCTCAGCTCGACCCTGTCGAGGTCTCGACTCGACATTGTCAAGGTCTCAGCTCGACACCGTCAAGTCGAGACCTCGACAAAAGGTCGTCAATCACAGGTCGATTGCAATGCCATTTCCTTGCAGGTGAATACGTTCAAGCGACTTGCCCGCTTTTTTCAGATTCGATATTGATGCCAACTCCAAAACAATAGCAGCCACGCCGAAAGCTATCGACACGACATACTGAAATTCTAATGCCCCATTGTCGCTTGTGAATCCTAACGATGCTTCTTTTGATCCCAAAAGAGCGAAAAGACCTGCTGCCGTTCCCGTCCCGATGGCTCCATATTGGCAATTTGCACTTTGTTGTAGGTAATATGAAGGTGGCTTCATGCTAAAGTCTGTAACGTACATACCTACATCTTTGGTGTTCTTTGCCATATTGGATTCTCTGTTTTCAACATTTTTAGGCTCGTGGTTCTGAATGCGACCAAAAGTCATTCGATTCCATCAGCGAAACGTATTTCTTTCAATGCTTGTATGTCAAGAATTTCCGATGGCTCGTCCCCTGCAGGGTATCTTTTGTATTTGATATAACTATCTCGCACATCAGTCACCGTTGCCACATAGGCCTTGCCTGTGTTCAAAACAAGAGTGTCTTGTGCCTTTAAATCATTCGCGAAACATTCAATCAGACCGATTGCCAAAACGATTGCTAGCTGTTGTATTTTCATCTTTTTATTCTTATGTTTTATATTCTCTCCAAAAATTCAGCCTCACTCAACACCTCAATATTTTGGCCTTGCTCCAATAACTGCAAAGCCTTCTTCTGTTTGCCGCTTTGGCCGGAATCCCCAACGACGCGATAATCTTGCTGTCCAACAACAAGCACATCGGTTGAATTAGTCACAGTGTTTGACGGAATGCCACCAATGTCCAATACCTTTTGCAGCAGTTCTTTACGGGTTCCGAATTGGCATTTTCCTGTGAAACACACGCTTTTCCCATAGAAATAATTTCCTTCATCCACCAGATCGGGATGTGCCTCGAGCGCTTTCAGTACACTCTCCGACTTGCCGCCCTTGTTGGTGGACAGTTGGGCAACAAACAGACCTGGGGCGAACTTTCCTCGATGAAACTTATATTTGGCTTCTATGCTATCAAGGTCGGAATCATCCAACTCGAGACATTTCAAGAGCACCAGCGCACATCCCAACGAGTCGCTATCTGCCCTATGATGTGTCCCGAAATCTAGACCCATTTGCTCGGCAAGTACGTTCAGCGAATAGCTGTAACATCCCTTCACTACGTAACGGGCAATGCGGAGCGAGCAAAAATAGTCGAACGTAGGATACTCGATGCCATAGTCATCAAAAGCATTTCGCAGGGCGTACATATCGAAGGATGTGTTATGCGCCACAACAATTTTTCCTTCAATATACGGTTCCACCTCTTTCCAGACCACATCAAACGAGGGACTATTTTCGGTGTCCTTGGGAGTGATGCCGTGAATCCAAATGTTCCATTCGTCATACTCGTTGCCTTCGGGGCGCACGAGCCAACTCTTGGGCTTTTGTGGAACACCGTCAACCACCTCGGTGATTCCTATCTGGCAGATACTGCCGCGATAAGAGGTAGCCGTTTCCAAATCCAATGCTACAAAGTTCAGTTTCATTTGTTTAGATTTAAAAATCGTCTACTGTATTAATGTCTTTTACCAATGAGTTTAACATGGGAACAACCTTTTGTTTAAAATGCATCTCCCTGAGAAATGCATATTTTGAAGAGCGCTTGTTCCAGTTAATATATTCCTCTAATGTCATCTCATCGTTAGACAAAATCGGATTGGTCATTGGATTATCTTTAGGAATAGCCTTTGTCTCAATACTGGCAGTTACATCTTCTATTTTAATTCTATACTTCCCTTTCTTTATATCAATCGTCATGGTGAAACTGTAAGTGACTTTGTCCTGATACCATGTGGTTTCAGTGATTTCACCATCATTTGGTTCAATTGCTTTGCCTTTAAGAATAATCTTATGGGCACTTCCATCTTCAAATTGGACAACAGCCTTATAACTGCCAAAGGTTTTTGCTATCCACTGTTTTGCGTTCAAATATTGCGTGGCAGGTGGAACTGTTGTTTCGAAGACTTGAGAAAATGAGTTATTCTCAAAAATCACCTCTTTATCGGTCAACTGACCAAAAGAGATTGCGTAAATAGAAACAAGTACAACAAATAGGATAAATTTTTTCATTGTAATTACAATGGTTCGGAAATAAAAAATTAACAAATTAGGCGGCACGAGCCGCAATAT
>R20__coassemble_482_pt1 | contig 29017 bp, 15 predicted proteins | sample R20__metabat2_low_PE_005 | metagenome-assembled genome bin R20 | reverse complement strand
TGGCCTCGGGACGGATGAGGCTACCACCCCAGCCGTAGCTCTTGCCGGTCAGAGCGCCGGTCGAGTGCTCGCGGGCCAGTTTCTTGTAGGCACCATAGAGGTAGCCGATTTCGCGGCCGCCAACTCCCACGTCGCCGGCAGGGCTGTCCTGGTCGGGACCGATGTTGCGCCACAGCTCATACATAAAGGCCTGGCAGAAGCGCATAATTTCGGCGTCGCTCTTTCCAACGGGGTCGAAATCCGAACCACCCTTGCCACCACCGAGGGGCAGCATCGTCAGGCTGTTCTTGAAGATCTGCTCGAAGCCCAAGAATTTCAGCATCGAAACGTTCACAGCCTTGTGGAAGCGCAGACCACCCTTGTAAGCACCGAGGGCGGCGTTGAACTGGACACGGTAGCCCAAGTTGGTGCAAACCTCGCCCTTATCGTTGACCCAAGTCACGCGGAAAGTGAAGATGCGGTCGGGCTCGACAATGCGCTCGACGATCTTGGCAGCCTCAAATTCGGGATGCTTGTTGTATTCTTCTTCGATGGTCTCCAGGACCTCGCGAACGGCCTGTAAATACTCGTTTTCGCCCGGATGTTTGGCCTCCAGGTTGGCCATAATTTCATTTACTTTCATCTTAATCAGTTATTTAAAATAAAATTTTGTTTTTATTTGAGAAAACAAATGTACTACATATTTCTGATATGGAAAAATTTTTTTTAGTTTATTTTTCACAATATGTGTATCGCATTGATTTACACCGCCTGGCAAACGTGCCCCTCTGTCGGCCACAAAAGGTCGGGAATGCCGCCGCGCCGTCTTGCGCCGCCGGGCACCGGCTCCCCGCCCCTGCCCCGGCTCAGGCGTAGCACTGGCAGACGAAGTGGCGCAGGCGCGTCTTGACGTAGTCGCGGTCCTCCATAAACGACATATGGGCCACGTCGTCGAGCAGCAGCACCTCGGCCCGCTTGGGGACCATAGCCTGCGACAGGCCCATCTCGATGGGAATGCGGGCATCGTTCTTGCCATAGACGAAAAGCACCGGCACATCGAGGCGCGCCAGCGTCCTGACGCGCGACGTGCGCACCTTCATTCCCCGCTGGGCGGCGATGATGCCCTCCTCGCTCGTCTCGAGGCACTGGTCGCGCAGCTCCTTGATGTCCTGCGCCAGGATTTCGCGCTTCGAGTCGTCGAACAGGTTGGTGATAAAGTCGACGATGAAGCCGGCGCGGTTCTGGTGCACCTGGCGGCACACCTCGTCGCGACGCAGCCGCTTGGCGCCGTCGTCGGCCATAGCGTGCGAATGGAGCAGCGCAAGTCCCTGAAGCATATAGCCATAGCTGTCGGCAAAGGCAAGGGCCACATATCCGCCCAGCGAATGGCCGGCCATCACGCAGCGCTCCACGCCGGCATCGTCAAGCACGGCCTTCACGGCATTGGCCATAAAGTCCATCGTGTGCACATCCGAGTAGGTGGCACTGTATCCGTGGCCCGGCAGGTCGATGGCTATGACGCGCATCGTGCGCATATATGTCAGTATGAACGAGCTCCAGACGTTCTGATTTTGCAGAAAGCCGTGCAGCAGCACCAGCGTGGCCGGATGCTCGCGACCCTCGTCGCGATAGTGCAACTCGCGGTTTTCAAACGTTATAACCTTGTGTTTTTCCATTGTCGACAGTGTTGGAATTCGGGTGCAAAATTACGCCTTTTTTCCGCAACTGCAACTGTCTGTGCAAAAAAGAAATCATCAGCCAAATGTTAATAAAGTGTAAAAAAACGGCCCCTCTCCCACCGTCCGCCCCCGGCCAGGGAGCGGAAAGGCCCAAAATCGACCCTCGCAAACCACTGATTTACAGCACCAGTACTGCCCGTTGTACAGTATATGTACAGTATATGTACAGTATTTGTACGCTTCGGAAGCGTACAAATACTGTACATATACTGTACATATACTGTACATATGACGGAGAAGGTACCCTAACGGCCTATGGCAGAGTGCGTTACGAGGATATAAACGTATATCTTGCTGGCTTTCTGACTGTTGGCCTAAAATTTGCAGGACAAAGAAAGCCATCGGCCCGGGGCCGATGGCTTGTGGTTGATGCCGCTGCGGCGCGCCGGGTTGGGGCTGCCGCAGCGTATGCAGAAGTGGCTCAATAGCTGATTCTTACGCCCACGGCAGCGGCATTGCCGTCGCGCTTGGCAAGGCTGTTGCCATAGGGCGAGAGGACAATGCGGTCGGGGTCGACGCCGCGGTCGGACAGCTGGCGTTTCAGCTGCGAGGCGCGCGACTGCGACAGGTTGTAGCAGAACGTGTCGTCGCTGCCCTCCACGTTGACGACGATTTCGACGGTCAGGTAGGGATGGCTGCCGAGGAAGGCGGCCAGGTTGGCCAGCTCGATCATTGCGCTGGGTTTCAGCTGGTCGCGGTTTTTCTCGAACACGATGCCCGGCAGGGGCAGGACGGCTCCGCTGCGGGCCATTGCGTTGAGTTCGCCTTTATCGTAGGCGCGGGGCTGCAGCGTGCTGCTCACGGCGGGGCTGAAGGCGATGGCCGGCAGCAGCAGGCCGTCGCAGCTGGCGTAGACGGTGTACTGGTGGTCGGCATAGAGCGACGTCTGCCACTGGCTTTGGCGCGCTATGCGCTGGCCTTCGGCCACAGCCTTCTGGGTGGCGTTGTCGACGATGTCGATGCTGAAGCCCACCTCGTCGGCGACTATCGTGACGGTGCGCATACGCTCGTCGACGGTGTGGAAGGCGGCGACGCTGTAGGCCCCGTAGCGGCCGTGCGAGTTGGAGCTGTAGACGAGCGTGCGGCGGTCGGCTCCGAGGCTGACCGAACGCTCGTCGAGGCCGCTGTTGACCTCTTTGCCGTAGTTGACCGGCGCCGACCAGTGCTGCCAGTCGTCGGTGTTGTCGCGCGTGGCAAAATAGATGTCGCCACGGCCCAGTCCGCCGCGGCCGTCGGTGACGAAATAGATGGTTTTCAGGTCGTCGCTGACGACGGGACTGCATTCCATATAGGGGCTGTTGACGTTGATGCCGAGGTTGACGGCGGCGCCCCATCCCTTGTCGGTGAGGGGGCAGAAATATATGTCGCTGGCCAGCGCCGTGTCGCCGTGGAAATAGGCGCGCGAGGGCTGCAGGTTCTGGCCGCCGGGGCGGTCGGAGGCGAAGAGGATGCCGCTGCTGTCGGGCAGCATAAAGGCGTCGTAGTCGTTGTAGGGGCCGTTGACCGGCTGGGGCAGGGTCTCGGTCACCGTCCAGCGGTCGCCGTCCAGCTGTGCCACCATTATATCGCCGTCCTTGCCCAGAAGCATCTTGTTTCCACCATCGAAAAGGCTAAAAATGTGAACATTGCGGTTTTCGATATTGGTAAAGGCGATGTCGCCGGTGCCTTTCCACACGCCGCTCTTTTTGGTGGCGGTCCACAGGGCCGACTGGATGGAGGTGCCGTCGGCGTCGGTGCGCTCGTAGAAGAGGCGGTTGCCGCTGGGGTGCATCACGGGACGGACCATATCGTAGGCGGGCCTGACGAGGGGCGTGGGCGCAAGCTTGGGGTTGGCCGGACGGTCAAGGATGGAGCGCAGCTCGGCCACCTGGTCGACGCAGTTGTCCTCGAAACTGAGGGCAAAATAGTCGATGCGCGCGTTGGCTTTTTCCCAGTTCTTTGCCGCAATGAGGGGTTGCAGCGTGCGCAGCAGCGCCACGTACGACTGGCCCTTGCCGGTGAGGTGGTATATTTTCGACGCCCATTGCGCAAATTCCTTTTCGACGAAGGGCATCGAGATGTCGATGGAGTCGTAGCGGCGCGCGGCGGCGATGGCTCCGTCGAGGGTCATACGGAAGGGGAAGTTGGGGTTTTCGTCGCTGAACTTGAGCAGGGGCGACAGGTTGCCTTCGACCGTGTGCCAGTTGTAGTAGGTCAGATAGATGTCGTTGTAGTTGACATCGAGCGGAAATTCATCTATATAGATATGCACTGCCTCGATGTTGTGCTCTTCGGTGATCTGGCGTTTCAGCTCGCTGATGGCGCGCTCGGCAAGCGGATTGTCGGGGTTGTTGAGGGCAAAGTCGGCATACTGGCGCGGCGTGGAGAGGTGTTCGAACTGGTCGTTGACAAGGCGTTCCATCTTGTCGAGGACCAGCGAATACTCGTTGCTGCCGGGGTATTTGTTGATGAAGTCGCGATAGGCCTGCGGCGACGGGTTTGCCACCAGGCGGGCATAGGCTATGGCGCTTTTGCGGCGCTGGGCTGCCGCATTGACGCTCTCGATGCCGAGGTAGCCGTCGAGCAGCGAGTCGACCTCGCTTTCGCGCTGCGCGTTGGCCACGGTGCGGTCGGCCACAAGGGCTATTGCTTTTGTCGCCTCCTCGCCTTCTATGGTGGCGGCATAGCTGTCTATGAACGACTTGTAGGCTTCGAGGGTGCCGGCGGCACAGGCTTGGCGATAGCGGCTCTCCATACGGCGGTAGTCGACGAGGCGCATCGTGTTCTGGTCGTTGCGGAAGGCGTCGGAATAGCTGTCGAGGGTGGCGTCGCTGATGGTTTCCTCGCTGTCGAGGTACTGTCGCGCATTGAGGATGATGCCGTATTTTGTCTGCCTGATGAGCTGCAGGTTGATCTTGTGCTTCAGCAGGCGTGTGACTTCGCGGTATTTGTCGCGGTCTTCAAGGATGACGACAAAGCGGTCTTCGGCCGAGGTGATGTACTTCATCGCCGTCGCGTAGTTGCGCATCGGGTTGGCCGTGTCGGCATAGAAGGTGGCCAGCGCAAGCATATTGGCCACATTTTCAGGCTCCTTGACGTAGTTCTTGTACAGTTTGTTGTATTGTCGCGCGTATCGCGAGGGGTCGGCGGCCTGCTCTTCCTGCGCGTTCAGGTTCAGGGCAGGCATACAGAGCAGAAACAGGGCGAAAAAGCTGATTTTGAAGGGATGAAAACAGATTCTGCGCATTTTTCTTTTTGGGTATGGAACAGTGGAATCCGGAAGCGGCGGCGCCGACTTGGACTCAATTGTCTGGCTTTATTGAATTGATGATGTCGTCAAAGTCTTTTTCAAGCTCCTCGAATGTATCGACAGAACTTTCGAGACGTATTTCCAACATATTGTTTTTGCGGTCTTTGACATATATCATTTTGAACTCGTAGTCCTTGCCGTCATCCTCGTCGGTATAGGCTCCGAGGTATTCAAGGACGCCGTTCTTGTGCAGCTTTTCGTCGAGCGACTGGAAGGGCTGCACCATAAAGCGGCTGTAAGCCAGGTCGTAGACCGTGCCGTCGTAGTTCTTGCGGACATAGATGCGCATAAAGGGGACGATGGTGTCGCCCGAGCTGTCGATGACGTCTTCGGCCGAATAGGAGTAGAGATACAGCACCGTCTCGTTGCTCAATTTATTGGTCTGTAAATACTTCCAGCCACCGTTAGGGAAATCGAAACTGACACTGGTTTCGGGAATTCTGATTTGTGCCGACGCCAGCGTCACCATTGCAAGCATCAGCGTCAATATGAATGTTCTTTTGCTATTCATTGTTGTGCATTTTCTTCTATAACGCGTCATCTACAATTTTATTGTAGAACCCCACGAGTCTTTTTGAAAGTGCTTGATTGCTATACTTTTCAGCGACAAGTTTTCGCGCGTTTTCCCCGATTTGGCGGCACCATTCGGGCTGATCCTGACAGCGTTGCAGCTGGGCGACAAACTGCTCGGGCGTGTCGGCAATGAGGAGATCCTTCCCGTCGGCGCACTCAATGCCAGCGGCACCCACCGTGGTGGTTATCACTGTCTTGCCGAGCGACATTGCCTCGATTATCTTCACCCTTATGCCGCTGCCTGCCAGTAGCGGGACAATGTTGATCTGCTTCGACGCGATGAATGCGGCGGCATCGGGCACCTCGCCCACCACGCTGACGCCCTCGACATTCAAGGTCATCAGGTCGTCAGGCATCTTGCGGCCGGCCAAATAGAGGTGCAACTGCGGCAACTGGCTGTGCACCAAGGGCCAGACCTTGTCGAGAAACCAGCGCACGCCATCCTGGTTGGGCATCCAGTCCATAGAGCCAATATGGAACAGCGACCCAGGCTCGGGCTCGGAAGCGGGCCCTGTCAGGGCGTCGGCCTCAGGCTTCAGGTCGATGCCAAACGGAATGTCGATCAGCGGCTTGCGGCAGCCGAGCTGCCTGAACGTGTCTGCATCGGCTGCAGTGATGCACGCAACGCCGTCAAAGTCGTTTATATGTTCCAGCTCATAGCAGCGCAGCGCCAGCGCCAGCTTCTTCATATACCAGCGTTTCAACGGGTTGCGCGTCCCGTCGGCCATCTGGCGCCAGATGCGGTGCTCGACGTTGTGGGCGCGCAGCACTATGCGCGCGCGGCTGTGGAGACGTATGGTCGAAACGTATGGGGCCAGGAATATGCTTTCGATATGGACAACGTCGAAATCGTCCCTCTTCAGGATTTCTTTCAGCTTGATAGCGAAATCGTTGCTGACAAAGCGCCTGACGTTGTACGATTCGCCACACAGCAGGGCCACCGCAGCTTCAAGCGGACGTACCGACAGGTCAATATAGACCGACTCGAAGCGCGTGGCCTGGAGATAGTCTTCCTCCAGCAGCTCCGCCCTGACGGGATGCTTGTCGCTTTCGACCGACAGCACCGTTACCTCCTGGCCGCACGCCAGCAGGCCCTTCGTGATGCTGTCCATCGCCAGGGTGCCGCCGTCGACGGGCGGATGCGGCGGCTTGTAGCAGAGCTGAAGGATTTTCATTGCGTCCCTATTCTTCGGGCAATGCCTTGAAGCCAAAGCCCATAATCTCAGAACTTTCGATCACATTGACGAAAGCGTTGGGGTCGAGGTGGCGCAGGTTCGACTTGAGCTTCACAAGGTCGCCGCGATCCAGGGTGACATAAATCATCTTGCGCTCCTGGCCCTGATAGAGGCCGACGCCTGAGAAGCAGGTACCGCCGCGCTCCAGATCCTTGATGATGAAGTTCTTGACTTCGTCAACACGGTCGGTAATGATGAAGCAGGTCTTGTAGGTCGAGAAACCTTCGACGACAAGGTCGATGATTTTGCTTTCTATATATATAAGTATAATAGAATAGATTGGCAGCTTGATGTCGCCGATGATGAGGGTGGTCAGCGAGATGCAGCTGTCGACAATCAGCACCAGCACGCCGAGCGAAATCTTGGTGTATTTGTGGATAATCATCGAGATGATGTCGCTGCCGCCAGACGTGGCGCCGGCGCGGAAGATGACACCAATGGCAACACCATAGATAAGGCCGGCGACAACCGTGTTGAGGAATATGTCGTCCACAATCAGCGGCGCATAGCCGTAGGTGCTTTCAATGATATAAGTAAAGACAGGGATAAGTATAACCGAGACAATGGTTTTGATGCCAAATCGCGGTCCCAGCACCAGCGTGCCTATTATCAGCAGCGGAACATCCATACAGATACCCGCCACCGAAATCTTCCAGCCCCACAACGCGTTGAAAATGTTGGCAAGACCGTACACGCCACCAGGCGCCAGATGGTAGGGGTTGACAAACATCACGTCGCCCACGGCGAACAAAAGGCTTCCCAATGCCACAAAAGCATAGGCCACAATTTCTTCTTTCAAACTCTTTTTTTGCATTTTATTCCGTTCTTATATATTGATTGTTAATTCATTGCATCAAACTGAGGTACGCAGTCCAAAATGCAAAGATACACAAAATAAGTTAATTGTGGCCTCCGATTGGCAAAATGCCGTTCACAACTTCTCGAACGAGGTCTTGATGCCCTCGTCGTAGGGCACATAGTCCTCGATGCAGTTGCAGGCGGGGCTGTAGTAGAAATAGGTCCCGTTGGTACCCTTGGTGCGGCAGACGTACTCCGACAGAATCTTCTCCACATAGAGCGTGGCGCACTCGACGCCAAGGTTCCAGGCCGTGCGGTAGGCGTCGGCAGGCGACAGCCGCTCGAAGTGGGTCTTCATCGTCGCCTTGCCGTCGCGCAGCGATGTCACGGTGCCGCGAAAGGTCTCCTCTACCTCGCGGTTGCGGAAATAGACCGCCCCCGTCGTGTCCCTTCCGTCGAACTGCATCCAGACATTCAGCGACAGGTGGCGCAGCTCGTAGGGATAGCTGTAGGTGATGCCGGCGCGCGTGCTGAAACGGCTCTCGGAGGGCTGAATGTACTCCTCCAGCTCCATCTGGGCAAAATTGACCGTCAGGTGCTGCTCGTCGGCCACAGGCAAACGGCTGGCATCGGCAACCGTAACGATGGGTATCTTCGTGCGGCTCAGGGTGTAGAGGAACGCCGACGCAAACTGGCCGAGCAGCGTGCTGTCGTCGACGCGGTTCAGTATGGCGGTCTTCGACGCTATGACCGAATCCTGCTCCCGCTCGCTCATAAACATAAAGCCCGCAATGTCGTTGAGTGAGCTGTTGGTGTGTATCAACTGGCGCGGCAGGGCCACGTAAATCTGCTCGGTGGCATTGGTTTTCTGCCTCTCGAACTTGTTGAGGAACGTGCCGGCATAGTAGAGGTCGCTGGTGCAGCCGGCCAGCAGCAGCAACGGCAATAGTAATGTTATTCTTCGCATAGATAGTCTTTTTGCTTCAGAAACGCGCGCCGGCATTTTTTATTGTGCCGCAGCGCCTAAATTATGATTTCGCTCAAAAAAGCCCGCATTCGATATTTTTGCGTAAATTTGCACTATGAAACGTCTTATAGCAATCATCCCGTTCCTCATATCGGGAACACTGGCTTTCAGCCAGATAACCATCGACACCAACTGCAGCGCCGATGTCAAAACCGTTGTCCTGGCCCCCTACGAAACGCGTATGGGCGACGCCTTCAACCCCAATGGCGAAGCCTTTGTGCTGGCGTTCGACATACTGGGCCCGCAGCCCTCGCACCTGCGCTACCGTCTGCGCCACTGCGACGCCGACTGGCGGCCCGACGGGCTGGAAGCCGGCGAATTCATCAGCGGCCCCGCCGAAGCCAGCATCGAGAACTACCAGTCGTCGTTCACCACGCACACCGACTACACGCATTACGAGCAGAGCTTCCCGTCGCCCTACAGCTATTTCACCGCCTCGGGCAACTACATCGTCGAAGTCTTTCCGCAGGACAAGCCCGACAGTCTGCTGCTGGTGCGCCGCTTCTGCGTGTACGAGGACCTGGTGGACATCAGCATCGAAATGTCGAAACCGTCAGGCGCTTTCGGACGCTTCAACTGCGACCAGCAGGTGAACATCGGCATCACGCCGCGCAGCGGCAGCTTCCTCGCATCACAGGAGAAACACTACCTCGTCGAACTGCAGCAGAACCGGCGGCAGGACCTGCGGCGACGGCTGGACTTCAGCGGCTACAGCGGCACGGCGCTGCGCTACGAATGGACGGCCCAAAACGTCTTTGCCGGCGGCAACCACTTCCGCTATTTCGATCTCAGCAATCTGCACGCCACTATGTACCACGTGCAGCGTATCGAGCAATGGGGCGGCGAAACCTTCGCTTTCCTGCAGCCCGACGAAGACCGCTCGCGCAAGGCCTACACACAATACAACAGTCTGAACGGCGGTATGAAGGTCAACATCCGCGACCGCTACAATCCCGACATCGAGGCCGACTATGTGTGGGTCAATTTCAGCCTGCCTATGGCCCGTCCCTTCCTGGACGGCAGCGTGCACATAGCCGGCGAGCTGACGCAATGGCAACTGGGCGACGGCAGCCGTATGGAATGGAACGACAAATACCGGGCCTACACCAAGCGGATGCTGCTCAAGCAGGGCTACTATTCCTACCAGCTGCTGTTCCTGCCCACCGGCGAAAGCGAGGCGCTGACGGCAACGCTCGAAGGCGACCATCTGGCTATGCCCAACGCCTACACGGTGCGCGTCTACTACCGCGCTCCCGGTGCACGCTTCGACCGCCTGGTAGGCATCGCCAACGACATCTTCCATTGATCCATACCACCCATCGCAACAGCAACGGGCACAACCACCCATCCACCCCACAACAGCACCGCCATTTCGACCATCGTTCAACGTTCGTTCAACGTTACTTCTTCGATTCCCTATCGAAGAAATAACGGCGAAATAACGAAGAAGTAACGAAGAAATAACGGCGAAATGGCCTTGCGGGCGGCTCGCAAAACGGCTTGTGGTTTGCCGAGTCAGGTTGTCACTTTTGCGTCCTGCGGCTGGATTTGGTTGACGGGTTGGCGGCTGTCGGCTGCTTTAGGTTGTCAGCCGTCCGTGGCGTCAGCTTTTTGCTGTGCAAGGCAGGCCGATGGCGATTGCCTGCGGGCAAAAAAAATTCGCGGGCAAAACACCCGCGAACCACACTTCAAATCAAGTATATTAAAAAACTCATTTAAGTCGGAAGAAGGTCCAGCTGAAGCTGCCGAAGTGCCAGATGACCAGCTCGTCCGAAACAAGCTCGACACCATAGTCGCCGTCGCTGCCGCCATCCGAGTAGCTGAGGCTGAAATTCTCGTCGCAGTCCGAGCCGCTTCCAGCGCCCTCGCTGACTATCAGCACCTGGCCGCTGATGATCGGCAGGTTGGGATCATCCATCTGGATAGCCATATAGCCCTGGAAGGTGTAGGACGAGGGGTCGATGGTGCTGCGGTCGACGTGCAGAACCACGTTGTAGCCGTCCTCTTCGCAGACCCACGTTTCGTAGCCGTCGGTTTCGACAAAGTTGAAAGCTATATCGTAATCAAGATTGTTGAGCGTGAACTGGCTGCTCTGGAAGTTGAAATTCGGGGCCGCCACCGAATAGTGGATGCCGTTGATCGGCTGGCCGTTCAGCAGGCTTGTGAGGTAGAGGCAGGTGCTTCCGGCAGCGACGCTGAAGCCCGAATCGGCAGGATTGAAGCGGTTGTAGGCCACCACGCCCACATTGAAGGCACTGGGCTGCAAGGTGTTCGAGGTGGAATAGACACGGCTTTTGACGGTGTCGGCCGTAATCAGCAGCGCCATCGGGTCTTCGCCATAGCCGGGAATGCTGCAGATGTAGGTCTTCACCTGGGCCGACATTGCCGGCGGCAGTGCGTAGGCATATCCGCTCCAGGTGCCCGTCTTCTGGTCGTAGTCCATCACCACTGTGAGGCCCTGCTCTTCCATCGAGCGGCACCAGGCTTTCATCTCGGTGCGGCTGGAGGTCTGGATGCGGTTGCTGTTCTTGGTGCTGTCTTTCGATTTCTTCTTGATGGCGGTGCCGTGCTGCCTGAAAACTGCCTTGTCGGTATTGTAGAAAGTCACCGTGTTGCCGGCCTGGACATAGTCCATAAAGTTTTCGAGCTGCTCGTCCCAGGCCTCGTCGCTTTCAAGGTTGAGCTGCGTGGGTTGCGACATCGAGCCGGCATAGATGTCGGCATTCTGGACAGCGTAGACGATGCGATGGGCCGGTTCTTCGGTATTGTTGCGGTGACAGGCGACGGCTGTCAGGGCTATCATCACTATGGCTGCAATTATCTTGATCGATTTTTTCATAATCTGTATTTGTGTTTTACGTTTGGTTGTGGTCTTATTTGTTCATCATCAGGTTCATCTGGTAGTCCATAAGGCTTTCGTACTGGACACTGTCGTCGATGAAATACATACACACCGTGCGGCGTGCGGGCGATGCGATGACCTTGCAGCAAGGCTTGCCTTGCCAGCGCATACGGACTTCGGGATGGTCGTTTTTGCCCGTCCAGGTGGCCACACCGCTTGCGTTGCGGATGTCGAACTCCTTGCAGAGCTTCTGCCATCCCGCAGCGTCGTCGGCCACGAGGATGAGGACGTCGACCTTGACACTGTCGTTGAGTTTGAAGCCCTCGACCTGTGCCACGGCGAGCTCGGTGCGGGCCGCATAGCGCTTGTAGAGCGCCTGGCGGTCGCGACGCGGGCGGTCAGGTCCACCGGCCTGGGCAAGCATCGGCATCAGGGTGACGATGAAAAGCAATATAATGGTCAGGCGTCTCATACTTGGGCAATTAGCATATCGTCGGCGACTTGAAGCCAATACTCGTTACTGATGTCAGTGCGGTTGCAGGCTATGTTGTCGTAGCGACGGTTGTCGGAATTGAAGTTGAACAGCACCGTGCCGCCTATTAGGCACACGGCGACGATGCCGAGGACAGAGCGGCGCTGCTGCCGGCGGCGGCGCCAGGCTGGATAGCCTGCTGCCATATCGCTGACGGCCTGTTGCGTGGCTGCCTGTTCCCACAGGTGTTCAAATTCTTGTTCGTTGATACTCATTGTTCTATTGTTAAAAAAGTTATTTTTATGTTCTTCAGTTTGCGATTCGGTTCATTATCTGCCTCAGTTGTTCTTTGACCCTCACAAGTCGCACGCTCACATTCTTTTCGGTCATTTCCAGCTTGGCGGCGATCTCGGCGTAGGCGTAGCCTTCAAGCTGCAGGCGGACGATGGTGCGGTCGGGTTCTTCGAGCAGTGCAATCTGCTCTCTGAGTGTGTCGACCAGCGAGTGGTCTTCGTCCTGGATGCTATCTGCCATCTGCTCGTCGAGCTCCGAGAACGAGGGGGCCTTGCGGATGGTGTCGATTGCCGTGTTGCGTGCCAGTTTCCATATCCACGACTTGCGCTGCACGCCGTCGGGCACCGACCAGAGCTTCTCTCGCTGTCTCCATAACGCCACCGCGATGTCCTGCATCAAATCCTCGACGGTCACCTCGCGGCTTGAAAACCTGCTGCAAAGCCTATAGAGCATCGATTGATGCTGCATAAGCACTTGCTCGAACGACTTGGAGGCATCTTTTGTTATGGGTGTGTCAGAATGCATCTTCGTTTACTATAACGTATCTTTGGGGCGAAAAACTACAAGAAATGAAAAAAAATTTCAAAAAATTATTTTTTGCTTAGTTTATTTTTCGAACAGTGCACAGCGTAGACGCAGGACGGAAGCGGTAGTCCGCGTGACCGGGGCAAGGGCCGAAGCGCGCAAACCTACGACCCAGAGCACCGAGCCGTCGGCATCGCAGAGCAGCCAGACGCGCTCCTTGTCGGGCAGGCTGAGCTTGAGGTCGCTGAGCAAGTCGCTGACCAGGCGGCTGCCCTTCATTCCGAACGGGACAAAGCGGTCGCCGCTGCGCCAGCGTCGCAACGTCAGGGGGAAATGCACCCTGTCGAGGTCGAACCAGGCCTCGCTGTGCGGCAGACGGATGGTGTTGGAATCATTGGGCGCGACACTGCAGTGCAACGGCAGCGGCAGCATCGACAGTGCCCCGACATCGGCAACAGGATATTCGGCGGCCGAAGGCTCGGCAAGTGGCACTATCAGCAGGCGGTCGCGATCCTTGACTACGCGGTGTGTTGACGAAAGGAACTGCTTGCCGCTCTGTGCATCGAGCGCATCGGCTACTTCAGCAGCCACAGCCGACGAAAAGCCGAAGGGACGCAAAAGTTCGAAGAGGCAGGTCGACAAAGGGTCGAGGCTGCGCAAAGCGGCGACGTCGACGGCATAGCCGTTTCCGTCAGGCTTCAACAGGGCATCGCACATAGACTGCATAGCCGAGCGGTAGACCGTATCGGCATCGGCAAGGTGCTGCAGGGTGGACTGCATCGTGGAGTCGAACGAGGGTGCCAGCGAGCGCAACAGCGGCATAAGCTGCAGCCGTATGCGGTTGCGCAGATAGAGCGGCTGGCTGTTGGTGGCGTCGTCGACATAGTCGAGCGCGTTGCGACGTACGTAGTCGTCTATCTCGTCGCGCCCGAAAGGCAGCAACGGGCGCACAATGTTGCCGTTGCGCAGCGGTATGCCGCGCAGGCCGGCAAGGCCCGTGCCGCGCAGGAGGTTTATGAAGAAGGTTTCGATGGCGTCGTCGCGATGATGGGCCGTGGCGATGACCGACAAGCCCTGCTCGAGGCGCACCTGTTCGAAAAAGGCGTATCGCAAATTGCGGGCTGCCTCCTCGACCGAAAGATGGTTTTCGGCGGCATAGGCCAGCGTGTCGAACTGGGCGACAAAGCAGGGGACGCCATAGCCGTCGGCAAGGCGGCGCACAAAGGCCTCGTCGCGGTCGCAGTCGCCAGGACGCAAGTGGAAATTGCAGTGCGCCACGGCAAAGGGGATGCCCGCCGAAGCGACAAGATGGCAAAGCGTCACCGAATCGCGACCGCCACTGACAGCAAGAAGCACCTGTCCCCCATCAGGGAACAGGTGCTCTTGGCAGATGAATTTTTCGAAGCGTTGTTGCACTACCGTCAGCGTTTCAGAACCATTTTACGCATCAGGCGCATACCATCCTTCTCGATACCGTAATAGTAGGTACCCGTTGTAAGGCTGGAGCTGCCGAAGGTGATGGACTGGTTGCCCGACGAGTAGAACTGCTCGTCCTGGTGAACCAGGCGTCCCAGTTCGTCCATCACGAAGAAGCGCACATCGCCTGAAGTAGGCAGATAGAATTCTATGCGGGTAGTGTTGTCGAACGGGTTGGGATAGTTCTGGCGCAAGACCATACCGTCGGACTCGCTGACAAGCGGAACACCCTCGAAGTAGTTGAGAACAACGATGTTGGTAGTAGTGTTGTTGGACAGGTCGTAGTCGCCCTGGAACGACAGGACATCTTGTCCGTTGTAGGTACGCGTAGGACTCTTGGGGACTTTCTTCTTGAAGTCGATAGTGACATAGCCACCGGGCTGCACCTCGCGGACAACATTGTTGGCCTTGATTGTCACGCCGTTGATTGTAACCGAATTGTCGATAGTCTGCTCCAAGTGGTTCACAACATTACCGACGTTGGCCACCTCAACACGAACGCGGCAGGAGTCTGTACGGTTCTCTTCGATGAGGACGCGCAGCGGTCGCAGATCCACGTAGGGATCGACGATAACGCTCGTCGTGTCGTTGGTGCGGTCGCTGTCGTCGTCGGTGTAGACATAGGCAGTGACATACTTGTAGTATTCGCTATGCGTCGGCAGGTCGGGGAACTTGTAGCACAACGTGCCCAGTGCCGGGAGCGGCAGGGCTCCGTTGTAGACATACTCTGTGCGGGTATTAGTGTCCTTGTAGTACCAGAAACCGATCTTGAAGTTGTTGACGCCACGTGCGCCGACATTTTCGATGAGCAGACTGATCTTGACAGTATTCTGGTCGGTGGTGTCGACCACAATCTCGCGAGCCTTGAGGTCGGTGATTGCCGAGAGACCGGTGATCTTCATCGAAATAGTGTCATTGTATATGTAGTCGTCGTCCTGCATCTGGATATAGGACACAAGGTTCATATTACCCATCGAGGCACGGAACTTCTGCTTGAAGGAATAGTTGAAGTACTCGAACGACTCAAGGTCGTGACCCAATATCTCTTCAAAATTGATTTCCTCCGTAACCGTGAAATTGCCATTGTAAATATAAGTGGCAGTTATGCTGTGGACAGGTGCCTGTCCGAAGTTGCGCAGGCGTGCGGTGACGGTAATCGAGTCGCCGGCGACAACACGTTCGAGCGGGTCAATGAACGAGATGGCGCCCATATCGTTGTCGAGCGGCGAGAGGTAGAAGTCGCTGCACACAGAGTCGTTGTCGGGATACATATCCATATTGACAGTAGTAAAGGCACAGATCTGGAACGTGTCGGGGAAATCGTTTCGGACGATGAACGGTGTCTGGAAGACATAGAAATCGGTGGCACCCGGCATCAGACCTTCCTCATTGCGATAGGTGCCTGTACGGGACAGGTTGACACCATAGGGCAGATAGGCCAGATTGAACTCCCTGAGCGTGTCGAGACCGAAGTTCTTGACGACGACGCGCGGATGGATGCTCTGTCCGAACTTGGGATGCGTCGGGTAAGTAATGGCTATGACACCGACATCAATGGGACGACGAGCACGGCCGACGACAAAATTGTCGAAAGCGATACCGTCGCAGGAAGCTGCCTCGACTTCGGCTTTGTAGACCAACCTGAACTGCAACTGTTGACGGAAGTCGCTAGCAATCAAGCTCAACGGGAAACGAAGCAGCTCATAGCCCGCACCCGCAGTGGTGGAATCCCAATAAGTGCCCCTGTTGTACCACGCCGAATCGTTGCCCGAGCCGACTGTGCTCCATTGGCCAGTGTAATCGCAGAACTCAAGACGCGAGAGGTGACCAGCCACCATATCGCGTGCCACATAAAGCTGAAGGGTATCCGGGCGGATTGTCGAGATGTCGAATATTGGCGTATAGGCATAGCTGACATTACCTGTAGCGGCCACATTGACATAACCAGTAAGATTGGTCGTCAGGATGTTGGAATCGCTGACCCACGACATAATGTGCGGTTTCTGAGTGCGTCCTATCTGCCACAGGTTCTCCGAGTACGGCGTGTAGCCACGCGGTATGAACCAGTCGGACAATTCGTCGAAATTATCAGTGTAGATGAGCGTCTTGATCGGAGCCCTGTAATACTGATAGTAGAGTGTGTCGTTAGCCCCGTTTGTGTCGCCAGGCGTGGAAACAGTGATTGTCAGGTTGGTGACACCAATTCTGAAGAGGTGCTGAGGCAAGTCTACGACTGCGCTGTGACCCGGTTCAATAGTGCCATTCCACTGTATCGAACCTGTTACACTGCCATTGCGCAAGTTGCGGAAGGCGTAGTTGACAGTAGCACCGTTAACAGCCAGGCGCCCTTTGTTTGCTATCTGGAACGACACCGTCACCGAATCGTCGGCGCCTTCGCCCGTGGAACCGCCTATCTGCTGTCCGCGAGGCGAAACAATACGTGCAGCACAGATGTCGACATCCGTCGGACGGTCCTCAATATAGAGAAGGTAATCGTGGACGCAGCCGAACTTGACTTCATCATAATTACCTATATCGACAGGTCTGAAGTTGTTCTGGTCAACGACGACACGCATACGCATATAGCCAGTGCGGACATCTTCAGGCAAAGTGAAGATAAACTTCTTTGGAGTGTTACTGGTTATTGTATCCTGATAGAAAATCTCCGTGTAAGGATAAGTGTAGTCGGCACTGTCTTCTGCAAGCCACAGAGGCATATACTCAAAGTGTCCGTCCCTGTTGACATCGACCCATACCGACAGCCAGCCACGAGTTGTAACGTCATTAGACTTGTCGCTGTTCTGGCATTCGACAATCATCGTGTCCACAGTACCCTTAATGAGGTGTAACGCTTTCAAGGATCCAAGACTCTGGACATCAGCATTGCCGTTATAGTCAGGAACTATCTCATCCAATGTCTGTGGCGTTGTGACGGACAAAGTCTGAAGCGACGCGTTGGTGAAGTTGATGTACTTGTGACCGGCGGGAGACACTCTGTTATCCATCGAGCTGTATGCCACGCGAGTGATGTCAAGTCCCTGTTTGTTAGTCACATTGACTTCCATATATCCATCACTGCCGGCAGTGAAAGTGGCCAGTTCGCGCAAGGTATCGTTCAGGCGTACGCTCTCGTTGGGCAGATCTGTCCAAACTCGCAATTTGTACCTGTCATTACCTGTGTTAGCCCACTCAGGAATGCTTAGCAGCGAATCGAAACGGAATACATAGATCGAGTCTGGCTGCACCGTTGCTGTGCAAACCTCGCGGACTTCCTGCAGCAACGTGTTGTTGAAGCTATAGAGCTGGTACACCACCGGGATATTGGTAGCCGCCTGCGAACCATAGTTGATGAGCGACACCTTGACCGAGTCGTCGTGCATATAGACGCGGTTCAAGACAGGTTCAACAACATTGAGCACTGCCATATCGACCGGCACACGCGGATTGAGGATAACGTGAACAGGGTTGTAGTAACTGGTGCAGGCCACCTGTTTACCGAAGTTGGTGTGCGGAATCAGAGTACTGAGATAGTATGTACTGTCGAAGAAATACTGCGGTGTTTCCCACCAGCAGGAACGAGCATAATTGTTGGCTGTGAAATAAGGAGCTTCGGTCGAGTCGCGGTGCCAACGGATGATGCGATTAATCGGGGCACCTGAGGGAGGATAGTCGGTCTGAGTAGCGAATATCGTATCCCAGGTAGCATAAGGTATGTGCAAGTCGGTTCCAATAGGAGCCCTCGGCGTATAGTAGGAATTGACATTCTGGTACGAGGAAGTGTCGTTCAGAGGCTTCTGGTCGTACTGATGCTGAGACCAAGCGCGGATTCTGACTACAATATCCTTGTCGTTGCCAGTAGGATAGAGATTCGGTGTGGTGTTGAAATCAAGTATTACCGATTCGTTGGGTTCTATGTCGTAAGGCAGAGTCAAGTTCTCGACAAACGACACAGGCAACGTCGAGACAGTGATATCAGGAGTCTGCAAAATGGCTTGGAATCCGACAGGTACTTGCCATCCGCCAGGGAAGGCCTTGCGACCGACATTCTTCAGCTTGATACCGACAGGCGTATTGAAGAGGCGACAACCAATACTGTCGTATATTCTTACCTGTTCTGCCATAAAGTTGTAGGCAGGATCAAGGAACAGAATCTTTTCCGCCACATTGTTTTCCGGCACCGAGTCGTTGACAAGCGGGAAATAGACAACAACAGTCTGCGTATCTATCACACCGATAGGCATAACGATGTAGTTGGAGTCGACAATGCTTTCCTGCGGCAGAAGCTCATCAATGATACGGTCGGAAGAGCGCAATGTCGGGGTGACATCCTTGATCTGGGCCCACCAGCGCAAGTTGCTCTCGGTCGAAGTACCGTCGTTTGTGAATTTTGTCACCACCCAAAGCGTATCGCTTTCAACATTGTCGGTAAAGCCTGAAACCTGAGTCGAGTAAGTCTTAATACCAGGCTTGGTAATCTCCATAATGGCGATATTGTGGTTCTTGCGGAAGAACTCGTCGGCACCGATGGTAGGATTAGGAATCTGCGGACGAATCTGCTGGTCAAGGTCCAGAGGTGTCTCGGTGTTGTACTGGGCACGTTCGCAGAGATTACCTATCGAAAGGTGCAAGTCGGTATTGGACACAAAGTAAGGCTTCTCGTTCAGCGAGTGGTTATCCATACCGTTGGTCTGCTGAAGGATCAGGAACGTGTCGCAGTTGGTGCCCCAGTATGCCAGACGGTCTTCGGCCGACGACCAGTAGTCATTGTAGTCCGAGTTGGTAATATTGGCAGCCATCTGTGCATACAATGAATAGCCGGCACTGATGTTGCTGAAGATGTTGTTCAGGATATACATACCCGAGCTGGTCGTTCCGACATACATAGCCTTCGTGTTCTGTCCCTGCGAGCCGGTACCGGCATATACCTGACAGCTGTTGAAGTAAATATTGGCCCACGTGGAACTGTCAATCGAAATGCCAGCCGAGCTGTTGTTTGTGTTGCCATAGATGGCGCACATATTGTTATGGATATGCGTGCGGGTAGCATTCGAACCATCAACATTGACAATTCGGATACCGACCTTAGCGCCGGTGAAATTGTCGCTAAGAATAATGTTGTTGCGTTCGATAGTTGCCGGTCCGTTATGCTGGGCAACGAAGATACCCGTAAGGGCCTTGCCGTTACTGGAAGCACCAGAGGTGACCAGATTGCCAACGGCATACACATCGTCAACCTTGCGCATATAAAGACCCATAAACATAAAGTGGCACAGAGTGTCGTTGGTCAGATAGACGCCCTGCGAAAGTCCAGGATTGGAGACCATACTGCGAATTGAATAGTAGCCGCTATCGACAATCGTATTTGTAAGATAGAGCGACGTGACACCTTCGCCGACAATCACGCCTGACGCATTGACATTGTTCACGCCACCCTTGACGCGGATCATCGAATTGTCCAGGTGAATCTGGTTGGAATTCTCGAGCGACACAACATTGTTATAGTTGCCCGTACCGCGGCTCATAATGGTCATCCATTGGAAATTGACAAACTTTGCCCCGTCGAATTTGACGACATAGTTGTCGTTGTTGGTAGTGGCATAGCGGAGCTTCACAGCATACTTGTCGTTCACCACACCTTTGAAAGTGACAGTGTTCGTTGCCGACACGCCATCGACAGCGCCAAGGCTGATTTGCTCATTGTACGTACCGCTTTCCACATCGAACACCACGGCGCCATCAATACCGGCATTGACCAGAGTGTCGATGGCCGTAGTGAAATCAGGATACAGGCCATTGGGACCAACAGCATAGGTGCCGGCGCAGAAACGCACATTGACCATACGCGAAATAGTGTCGTTCGACTGTACGGTATCGCCTTCCAGCGTAACGGCAAGCTTTATCAGGTGGCGGCCAGGAGTGAACAGATGCTTGACGACCGACACGTTTATCGCCGTATTGCTCGGAACGGCTGTCGTGCCATTGTAGACACCGTGCAGCGTGTCGATCCAGTAATCAATAGTGTAAGTGTCAAAAGCCTGGACACCTCTGTTGCGCAGCGAAACACCGATTATCGTGCTGTCACAAGAGGTGAAGCCCTGCGAGCCAGACCCGGTACCAGTCCCTGGCTCCGAATCCGTCCAGGCCAGCGACGCATCCGATGCCGGAATATCTGTTACAGTGATATAAATCGGCATTGCAGGACCTTCGCAGCCGTAGCCCACGTGGCCGAAGCGGATATCCGGACGGTTACTGCCACGCGAACCGTTGCCGGTGAAGTCCACAACGCTGTTGTTATTGTCGTTCTTTATAAGTACCTTGTTGGCGGCGGCGGTGAAACGCGTTCTGGCACCCTGCGTGATATTGGGATTCACGGTACGCGTAATCTGCACGACGACATTGTCGACACCGTTCCAATGGAAGGCCGAGTCCAGATTGTGGATAACCCAACCCTTGTTGCTGTTGGAAAGCGTCAGCGTGTCGATAGTGCACATCGGCGTCACCTGCTGCCAGTTGTTCTGGCCGGTGAAAGTAGCCTGCGACGTGGTACCGAACGAAATCACATAATCAGTCAGGCTGAACGAACCCGAAGGAGCCAGCACCGTATCGAGGTAGAAAGAGACAGTCTGTATCGGTCCGGCCACAAGTCCGGCTTCCAGCATTTCTGCTGCAGTGTACAGATACTGCTCTTTGACATATTTCTTATTGGGGTTGTAGGGCGACGGATAGGAGTTGGCAGCATTGAGCGATGCCAGCGTACCTATCGCATATTGCTCTATGCGCGCACCAAAAGCGGTGACGTACATCGTGTCGTCCTCATAGATGTGGTCAGTGGTGTAGACATTGCTCGTGTCGAGCGGCATCATATTGCGGTCGTACCAAGCCAGCGAATCCGTCGGAGTCGTTATCGACTGCAGCGTCAGCGTACCGTCGTAGACCACCGTGTCATACTGGCTTACATTGGGATAGCCGGGCATATACATCGAAGTCAGCGACTGGCGCACCGTATCGTTGAAGCCCGTATTGTCGACCGAGACCTTCTCAACCCAGACCGTAACGTCGAAGTCCACCGAAGCCGAAGCCACCGTGAAGTTGGGAACAGCGCTGAAGGTGTGCATCAGGGTCGAAGAAGCGGCAACGCCGGCGGTCAAGGTGTCGCATCCCGTCTGCAGGGCAATGGCCTGGCCGTTGTACTGCGGATGACCGTCAACGCGATAGTGGACCACAAGTTCGCCGCTGGGATAAGCTCCGCGGTTGTGCAGAGCCACCGTGATAGGCTGGTTGCCCATACCGCATCCGTCGGCAAGGTCGAGGCCGTCGACAGCCATATCGACATTGGGCAGATTGATGAGATGTATGCGGACAGGAGCCGTCTCGCCAAGACAGCCGTTGTCATAGAAGCGAATCAAATTCTTGTTCGTAGTGCCAAGAGTCATCCTGTGCGAATCGTCGGCACGCTGCCACATCGTTGCCGACGGTGTCAGCGACGCCGGATATTGCGGCCAGCTCGTGCGGTACACACCGGCGGTGGGAATACTGTCGGGCAGCATAATACCATTGCCGAACCAGGCCGTCCGCGGCACGTGCTGGTTGGTCCAGTTGTTGTAGACCGTGTCGTTCAGTGCAACGGCATCCTCAATATTTCCGTTATGGATATACAGGATACCCAGTTTCGAGTTCTGCTGCGGCGACAGGGTTACCATTGCGCCAATGGTCTTGGTCGAGTCAAGGTTGTTGATGCCCGAGCGGTACTGCAGCACCAGGCTTGCACCCGGCTGAATGGTCACGTTCGGGAAACGGTATTTCTTGTTGTTGTTTGCACTCTGGTTGCTGACGATCAACACCGTATCGCCTTCCATATTGGCAGGATAGTCGCCCACATTGGTAAACTCGATGGCAAAAGCCGTCGCAGCGTTCATCCACAGAGGCATAGGATAGGTCACACCAGGCTGGTTCTGCTTGATTTGCACCTCGGTGATTTTCACAAGCGGATAGTCGCGCTTCTGGCGGATATAGAATGTCGTGTCGGTATAGAGCGGGTCGGTGGTGAAGGTATTTCCGCGCCATATAGGCGTATCGCTGTCGGCAGTGGTGTACCAGTAGACCTCCGACTTGTGCTGCGTGCTGGTGGTATAGACGTTGGAATACCACGTCTGCAGGCCGCCCGTTGCAGTGACCGTTGCCGGCACACCGTAGTCCGAATTGACGCTGATGCTGTCAGGAGCCGGGGCGTGATAGCGCGAAGTGACAGACGTCACACTCGTGTCGTTGGCCGGGTTGGGGTCGATGATCGAGGTCAGCCAGGCATAGAGCTGGTAGGTCGTGTCGTTCATACCCTGTGTCGGGAAGGGGATGCTGATGTTGGTGGTCAGGATGATGGTGTCGAGAGCAGGAATAACCCTGTTGATAACCATCGTGCCCGAAACGCCGGGAACCAGAACACCCGGAACAGTGCCGCGCGAAGCCGACAGCTGCACGCTCGACGAGCTGGTGGCAGGATCGTAGGCATTGACGCCGCTGTTCTTGATCACCACACGCAGGGGCACCGTAGCCGGCGCGTCACAGTATTCGGTATAAGGCTCGACAAACTCGATAATCTCAAAGTCATAGGGCAGCGACGAGAACTCGAAGGCACCGACGCAGGGAGCCGTAGCGTTACGCTGGGTGCCATAGATGTCGACATCGACCTCGGCAAAAGGAACAGCGTGGCCCTTGACGTTCTGGCTGTAGGAGCGCAGGTCGGTCAGCGAGCTGCCAAGGAAGGCGGGATTGACGTTCTGCGAGTTGCCGTCGGTGGGGCAGTGGCTCTGCCAGTTGGCGAACGACAGGCAGTTGATACCGTCATACTTGTTCAGCAGCGGACCGCGCGAATAATAAATATTGTATCCAATATTATTAACGGCATCTTCCGTCGGGATGTAGTTGAAGGCGAAGTTGACCGTGTCGTAGCAAGCCACAATGTTGTTGTAGAACATACTGTTTTCAAGCACACCGCCGCCGAAGGTTGCGGCAGCGATGCCGCTGCGGGTCGGGGCCGTCAGCTTCACCGAGTTGAAAATCACCTTGGCATAGTTGGCCGTGATAATATTGAGGGGCGTGGTCAGCATATTCGACGTACCGTCGTCGTTGCTCACCAGCATATTGTTGGCCACAACGGCATAGCCCGTTGCCGAACCGTAGAGCTGGGTGGCGCCGATACAGGAAGCACCCGAGGTGACATAGACCGTATTGCGCGTCACGCGCGTGGCACCGCTACAGTCCTGAAGCAGGATGGCATAGCTCGAGTTGGCGTAGACCTCGTTGCAGACGTTGCTGTCCACAACGGCGTCAATCTGGTTGCGGATCACCATACTGTTGGTACCCTGATGCTGGAACAGGTTGCCCCTGACGATGCTACCGTGGGCCATATTGTCCTGTGCCGGGCCGACAAGGCTGAGACCCATCGTACCGCGGTTGAACGTGTTGTTGGTAATCACCAGCGAGTCGGCACCGCCCGAATACAGCAGGGCCGACGAAGCCATATACGACTCCGACATCGTTCCGCCCTGCACTTCGCTGAACAGACAGCTGTCGAACTGGCAGCCCACGCTGTTGGTACCCATACGCACCAGGTAGGTCGCCGGGTTGCTCTGCGAGTTGGAGAGGAAATTGATTTTCTTGAACCTCACGTGGTGCGTGCGCTGCAGGTTGACCAGCGAGTTGACCAGCGCCGTGTCGCCCATTGCCGAAACGAACGTCACCGTGCCGCTGCCGAGGGGCTCAAACTGGACATAGTTGTTCTTCGAAATGCCCGGAATGACGGGGAACGTATGGGGCGTGTAGTAGCCCGGCGCCAGCTTGACGGTCAGCGGACCGTCGACACCGCACTGGCTAAGTGCGAAGAGCAGCTTCTCGAGCGACGCATAGTCGGGGGTCGAACCACCGACAATGCGCGTGCCGTGCATCGGACCGTCGCAGGTGATGAAGCGCGTCCACAGCGTGTCGTTGAACGGTTCGTGGTCCCTGTAGCGCACACCGGCCGTCGTCACCGAGTCGTCGACCCAGGCCAGCAGCTCGTGGTAGCCGGCAGCATACTGCTGCGTGCTGCTGACGGTGACGTTGGTCTGGGCACCGCCGGCCAGCGTACCCGCCCAGTCGAAATACTGGTGAGGGCCATTGTCGACGCTGTAGTAGATACGCACAGCATTGATAGGCTGGACGCCATAGTTCTTGAGGGTCACAATGACATTGTCGTTGACATTGGCCGTACCCGGCGTCGAGTCGTTGGGATGGATGAATCCGCCGACACCGCAGTCGTACATCAGCGGAGGGTTGGTATTGACGCGCAGCGTGAAGTTGGGACGCGTCGTCGAAAGGTTACCCGTGTTGAAATAGGACGACGTGAAGACGTTGACATTCGACGAAACGCCATAGCTTTTCGTCAGCGAGCCCTTGCCTTCGGTGTCGAGGGAATTGTAAGTCCTGACGTTGACCGGCATCGGGTCGGAATTTGTGTTGTCGGTATAGAAGGTCAGCATCAGACCCTTACCGGCATAGAAGAACGTGTCCTGAAGGTTGATCACGCCCAGCGTCGACGCGTTCTGCGTGATGGTCAGCGACGAGTCGTAGACCGTCTTCTGGAAGTCGGTCGAATAGTAGCGTCCCGGGCTGTAGGCATAGCCGTTGGCGACATTGCGCATCTTGATAACCACGCGGTTGCGCACCGAGTTGGTGACGTTCGACACCACGGGATACCTGATCTGCGTGATGGCACCGGGGCCGAAATGCTTCGACATTTCAAGGCTGTCGAACAGTATCTCGCTCTTCGAGTCGCCGTTCGACGGGAAGGGGATCACGTTGGTTGTTCCGGGGGTATAGTCCCAGTCGCCGATGGTGGCGATAGCCGAATAGGCCTCCTTGCCACGCACCGACCTGTATTGCATCCAGCCCGAGGCATCGGCGGGGAAACCCGTCTCGTTGTGGTTCACCGTGTTGTCCTTGCCGGTGATGCGCCATTTCACGATGGTGTCGTATCCGCAGAAAGGCAGGTAGGCCTCATAGGTTCCCGTCTGGCCCGCAATCGGAGTCATCGTCTTGCGGCGCACAATGCCATCGCTGCCAAGCTGATAGCTGACATACACCGAGTCGTCGCACATACCCTGCGTCAGCTGCGTCTGGAAGCTGGCCTTGAGGTGCGTCGCACGGCTGGTGGGATATTTGTCCAGGTCCGGATAGTCGTGCATCGTTATCACCGGAAGCAGCATCGAGTTGGGGCTGCACTGCACCTTGATGTTGTCCAGATACCAGCCCGACGTCGTCGCGCCGGCAGCGGTGCGCGGGCGCAGGCGGAACCGCACCAGCAGCTTACGCTCGGCCAAAGGCACCGTCGACACCTTGAGGGCCAGCATAAAGCGCTCGCGCTTCCACCAGGTGTTGTTCATCTGCGTGCCGCTCCAGGTGTTGTACGACCTTTGCGAGTAGGAGTCGAGGCTGGCAAAGTCGCTGCTGCCGCCGCCCCACGTAACGTCGTAGAAGTCCGTACCGTCCAGTCGCGTCCAGTCGGTCTCGTTCGGACGGCGCACCTCGACGGTGGCCACGTTGGTAGCCGAGGCGCAGGTTTGCGGATCGACGTCGCAAATGTGCATAAAGTCCAGATAGAAATACTGGAACGAGCCGTTGTCCGTAAAGTCGATCGTGTCGAGCTGGATCACGGTCTCGGTCGAGCCGTGCTGCAGCTTCAGGCTTCGGCTGCCCGAGGTGGCAACGCTGGTCACCGGAGTGGCCGTGCCCGACACCACGGTGTAGCCCTGTGTCTCGCCCGTGGCCTCAAATCCTTGTTGGTACTTTGTCACTATCTGACCTTGCGCCGAAAAGGACAAAATCAGAAAAATCAGTCCCGTTAACAATGATGCTTTTTTCATATTGATATATTTATATTTTATTCTTTTTTAATATCTTACACACACATTACACTCTACCGCAGGGCTTCTGGGCAGAATGCTTACAAACATACAAAGTTACACATAAAAAACATATTTTCGACATTTTTTTTCAAATTTATTTTCACACAACTCTAAAACATTAATATTCTTTCTTTTAGCGAAAGCCCGAATCTTCGGCGCAAAATGCCCGTTTTCTTGGATTCGGACCACCAACGCCTATATAGTAGAACAAGGGCCAAAAAAAGTTTTAAAAACTTAGTTAAAAAAACTTAAAATTTGCAAAATTGGAATTATATTATTGATTTTCAATCGAATAGACAAAAACTCAACCAAACCTCATAACCAATTCTGCTTCAGGACGTTAAGACACCTTCTCTGCCCGTTGTACAGTATATGTACAGTATATGTACAGTATTTGTACGCTTCGGAAGCGTACACATACTGTACATATACTGTACATATACTGTACAACGGGCACAGCAGGTGGTGCAAAAACCTAAGAATGAACGGCAGCCGAAAAGGGGCCTAAACCGTCATCGCGGGGTCCGCAGGGCGACGGCGGCGGGGCCGCCCAGGGCGGAAAGTGGGGCAAAGAACAACACAAAGGGGGCAAATCAAAAAAAAAGTGTAAATTTGCATCTCAATCCTAAAGACAGTATGCAGAAGCAAAAATCTGACAATCAGCTTTCTTCATTCCTCAAGAGCGGCAGCCTGCTCTCAATTCTCGTCATTGCCTGCACAGCCGTGTGGGTGCTGACGCTCTTTTTCCCGCTGGCCGACTACCTCTACGAGCTGCCCTCGGGCACTTCGCGGGGTGGATGGTTCGGCTGGCTGGCGCTCTCGTCGGCCTGGTCCGGCCTGCTGCGGCGCCCGTGGACGCTGCTCACCTATATGTTCCTGCACGACGGGCTGTGGCACCTGCTGCTGAATATGGTGATGCTGTGGTTCGGCGGCCTGATGTGCTGCCGCTATCTGGGGCAGAAGCGGTTTGGCTGGATCTACTTCCTGTCGGGCATCATCGGCGCGCTGTTCTACCTTCTGGTTTTCAACCTTTTCCCAGTCGGGCGCAACTCGGTGTCGACCCTTGTCGGCGCCTCGGCGGCCGTGCTGGGCGTCTTCATCGCCGTGGCCGTCTACGTGCCCAACCAGGAGGTTGCCGTCTGGCCCTTCCGCAACAGCCGCATCAAGCTGAAATACATAGCCATTGCCTTCGTCGTCATCGACCTGCTGTCGATACCGGCATCGAACGCCGGCGGCCACATAGCCCACCTTGGCGGCGCGCTGACGGGATGGCTCTATGTCGTCGCACTGCGTGCCGACATCGGCAAACTGCTGAAAAAGAAACCTTTCAAAGCCAAGGAAACCAAACGCAACTCCGCCTCGGCACGCCCGCTGAGCGACGAGGAATACAACCGCCGCCGGGCGCGCGACCAGAAGCGCGTGGACGAGATTCTGGACAAAATCTCGCGCTCGGGCTACGACAACCTGACCAAGGAGGAGAAGGAGTTCCTCTTCAAAATGTGACGGCCAGCCGCGAACGGCCACCGGCGCAAAAGCCACTTCCACAACCACCCGCAAACAACCTTTCACCGACACACTGCCAATGAAAAGACTACTGAAAACAATACTGCTGATACTCAACATCGTGCTGGCGCTGCTGCTGCTTGGCTCGACCCTGGCGGGACACGTCGCCCCGTCGCGCTTCATCGGCTTCTCGCTGCTGGGCTACGGCTACCTCTACCTGCTGGCGGCCAACGTTGCCTTTGTCGTCCTGTGGCTGCTGTTCGGCAGCAAATGGTTCATCCTTTCGGCGGCCGCCATCATAGTCCGCTGGGCCTTCATACCGCTCTATTTCCAAATCGGGGGCACCGAGGTGCCGGCCAGCGACACCGACGGCGGACGGACGCTGAAGGTGCTGACTTTCAACGCCCACCATTTCCACGGAATCAATCTCGACAGCTCGACGGGCGACACGAATATGTCGCTTTTCCTGCAAATCGTCGACGAGGAGCAGCCCGACCTGATGGCTATGCAGGAATACATAGGCCGCGGCGACACGCTGCACCTCACCGAACAGCTGCGCCGACGCGGATACGTGCACCAGGCTTCGGGCTACGAGAGCGGCTCGATGACCGGCGAGGTGATTTTCTCGAAGCTGCCCATTCTGCGCGTGGTGCGCATCGAAGGACCCGCCAAGCTGTACACCGAACTGCTGTGGGACAGCGACACCCTGCGCCTCTACGACCTGCACCTCAACTCGTATGGCCTCGACGACAGCGACCACCGGCAGATACACGACATCTCGCACGGCAACGTCGACAGCCTGACGGGACGCAGCACGCTGAAGAAATTCTGCGCCACCATCAAGGAGCACGAGGAGGAATGGCAGCTGCTGCAGCCCTATCTGGACAATCATCGGCGCCTGTCGGTGGTGGCCGGCGACCTCAACGACCCGCCGGCAGCATACTTCTACCAGCAAAGCCGCGCCTACCTGAAGGACAGCTATTGCGAGGCCGGGCAGGGCTTCAGCACCACCTACCACGGCACATTCACGCGCCGCAGCAGCACCACATTCCCGGCTTTCCGCATCGATATGATTCTGCATACACCCGACCTTAAAGCCGTGGCCTACAAACGGATAAAGTCCGAAATATCGGACCACTACCCCATCATCGTCACGCTGAAGGAGGAAAAACAGCCCGCCCCCTAACCCATCCCCTAAAACCCTCAAACCCTAAAACCATAAAACCCAAAAACCCTAAAACCCTAAAACCCAAAAACCAAAAAACCCAAAAACCCAAAAACCCAAAAACCAAAAAAAGCAAAACACCAAACACGAAAAACACCAGA
>R20__coassemble_448_pt1 | contig 30290 bp, 28 predicted proteins | sample R20__metabat2_low_PE_005 | metagenome-assembled genome bin R20 | reverse complement strand
GCGCCTACAACTGCGACATCACCTACGGCACCAACAACGAGTTCGGCTTCGACTATCTGCGCGACAATATGAGCCGCAACCCCGACGAGCTGGTGCAGCGCGGCCACAACTACGCCATCGTCGACGAGGTTGACTCGGTGCTGATCGACGATGCCCGTACGCCCCTCATCATCAGCGGCCCCACGGCCAAGGGCGACGACCAGGAGTTCGACCGCTTCAAACCCGTCATCGAAAAACTGTACAACACCCAGCGTATGCTGGTCACCACCATACTGGCCGACGCCAAGCGCGAACTGGCTAACGGCCTGGACCTGAAGCCCGACCATCCCGGCGCGATGGCATTGCTGCGCGCCTATCGAGGCCTTCCCAAGAACAAGGCCCTCATCAAGTTCCTCAGCGAAACCGGCGTCAAGACCCTGCTGCAGAAGACCGAAAACTTCTATATGCAGGAGCAGAACAAGTATATGCACATCATCGACGACGAGCTCTACTTCGTGGTCGACGAGAAGCAGCGCACCGTCGAGCTGACCGACAAGGGTATGGACTATCTGGCCGATATGGGCGAAGACCGCCGATTCTACCAGCTGCCCGACGTAGGTGCCGAGATTGCGGAACTGGAAAAGGAACAGCTTTCGCCCGAAGAAAAAGCCCAGAAGAAAGAGGAGATATACAACAACTTCGCCATTCAGAGCGACCGTGTCCACACTGTGGACCAGCTGCTTAAAGCCTACACCCTTTTCGAGAAGGATGTCGACTACGTGCTGACCGACGACCGCCAGGTGAAAATCGTCGACGAGCAGACGGGCCGTATTATGGAGGGCCGCCGCTGGAGCGACGGCCTGCACCAGGCTGTCGAGGCCAAGGAGAACGCCAAGGTGGAGGCTGCCACGCAGACCTACGCCACCATCACGCTGCAGAACTATTTCCGTATGTACAAGAAGCTGGCCGGTATGACGGGTACTGCCGAGACCGAGGCCGGCGAGTTCTGGAACATCTACAAGCTCGACGTGGTCGTCATCCCGACCAACCGCCCCATTGCGCGCGTGGATATGGACGATATGATCTACAAGACCAAGCGCGAGAAGTTCAAGGCTGTCATCGAGGAAATCGAGCGTATGCGCGCCGCCGGCCGTCCGGTGCTGGTGGGCACCACGTCGGTCGAGACCTCGGAATTGCTCAGCAAGATGCTGACAATGAAGGGTATCAAGCATAATGTCCTCAACGCCAAGCTGCACAAGAAGGAGGCCGACATCGTGGCCGAGGCCGGCGAGCCGGGCCGCGTGACGATAGCAACCAATATGGCTGGCCGTGGTACCGACATCAAGCTGAAGGGCGACGTGCGCGAACGCGGCGGTCTGGCCATTATCGGCACCGAACGCCACGAGAGCCGCCGCGTGGACCGCCAGCTGCGAGGCCGCGCCGGCCGTCAGGGCGACCCTGGCAGCTCGCTGTTCTTCGTCTCGCTCGAGGACGACCTGATGCGCCTTTTCGGCTCCGAACGCATCGCCTCCATTATGGACCGTATGGGTCTGCAGGAAGGTGAAGTTATTCAGCATTCGCTGATTACCAAGCAGATTGAGCGTGCCCAGAAGAAGGTTGAGGAGAACAATTTCGGTATGCGTAAGCGCCTGCTGGAGTACGATGACGTGATGAACAACCAGCGTACCGTCATCTACAACAAGCGCCGCAATGCCCTCTATGGCGACCGCCTCAGCATCGATATCAGCAATATGTTCTACGACACTTGTGAGCTGATTTACAACGATGCCAACCAAAACAACGACTATGAGGGCTTCAAGATGGAGATGATCCGTGTCTTTGCCCTCGATGTGCCCTATACGGAGCGCGAGCTTTTCAATTCGCGTGGCGGCGATATGGTCCAGAAGCTTTACGAACTGACCTACAACGCCTATCGCGAGCGTATGCAGCGCCTGGCCGAGGTGGCCTATCCTTTCATCCAGAACATTCACGACAATACGCGCTATCTCAACGTCGTGTTCCCCATCACCGACGGCGTCAAGACGATGAATGTCATCTGCCCTGTGCAGAAGGCCTACGAAAACGGCGGCCGCGAGGTGCAGCTGTCGATCGAGAAGAACATCACGCTGGCCATCATCGACGATGCCTGGAAGGAGCATCTGCGCGAACTGGACGACCTGAAGACCTCGGTGCAGAACGCTTCGTATGAGCAGAAGGACCCATTGCTGATCTACAAGTTCGAGTCGTTTAACCTTTTCGAGAAGATGCTGCTCGACATCAACCGCCAGATTGCGTCGTTCCTGAGCCGCGCCAGCCTGCCTGTGAAGCAGGACAGCGATATGAAGGAGGCCCATCAGCCTACCAGCAACCAGAAGGGGCTGCGCACCAGCCGCAACGATGCCCCCGAGGCGCAACGCACGGCCCCGCGCGAGAAACCACAGCCGGTGCACGTCGAAAAGAAGGTGGGCCGCAACGACCCGTGCCCCTGTGGCAGTGGCAAGAAGTACAAGAACTGCCACGGCCGTGATTTGGAGGCGTAAGGTGCTGGAGCGGACCGAATTGGAGAATAATAACATTTAAACAATCAAATACTTATGAAGAAACGAACCTTTGTTTTTGTACTTTTGCTGGCAGCTGTCGTCATTCCGGCGCGTGCACAGTTGTTTCAGATGGGCCTGAAGTTCCAGTACTTGTCCGCCTCGGTCGACGATATGATCAACAATGTGAGCAGCGAGGTTGAGAACTTCTCGACCGAGTTTCTCAAGGGCTGCGAGGCCGGCCTTATGCTGCGTGTCAATTTGGGCCGTCTGATTACCGTCCAGCCCGAGGCCAACTTCTCGATTGGGTCGCTATGGGATACGGTTGACGCCCAGGGCGACTTCATTTCGGCGACGATGACGGCGTTCGAGAATGTGCAGACTGTCAACCTGTCGGTGCCTGTCCTGGCGGCGGTGCATCTGGTGGATATCGACAAGCTATTGGACTTGAGGCTGTTTGTGGGCCCTGAATTCTATACCACCATCAAAGGTGCCACGTCCGGCGGCGGTATGGATTTCAGCAAGTATTCGCTCATTGCCGGTGTCGGTGTCGACCTTTTCGATGTCCTTTATGTCGATGCCCGTGTGGCTCGCTTTTCGGAGGGCGAAATGTACTACCGGCTTGGCTTGGGCCTTTTGTTTTGATGCAAATATATGACTGTCCGCCGCATTCTGTTTGTCCTCTTCCTTATGGCCGCGTTTGGGGCCGGTGCACAGCAGGTTAGCGGACGGGTCGTCGATGCTGTCAGCAGCGAGCCGGTGGCGTTTGTTTCGCTCAGCTGGGCTGGCAGCACGTCGGGCGTTGTTACGGATACGGCAGGACGTTTTGCGTTGTCGATGCTTCCCAAGTTGCACACGCTTGTGGTGCGCTCGGTGGGCTATGCTTCTGATACTTTGATTGTTCATTCGGCTGCCGACACGGTGGTCGAAATCCGCCTGAGGCGCAGCGGCATCGAGCTCGATGCGGTAAGAGTCCGCGGGCGCCGTCGCGCCACGTTCAGCAAGATGAACTCCATCGAGCAAACCGAGGTAATCACTACCGAAGGCTTGCGTGGTCTGGCCTGCTGCAATCTGGGCGAAAGCTTTGAGAATTCGGCCACGGTCGATGTGGGCTACAGCGACGCCGTGTCGGGCAGCAAGCAAATCCAGCTGCTTGGCCTTACGGGTGTCTATTCGCAGATGCTGCTTGAGAATGTGCCTTTCCTGCACGGCCTGTCGGCTCCGTTCGGGCTGGGCTATGTGCCGGGCCAGTGGATGGAGAGCATCTCGGTGAGCAAGGGGGTGGCGACGGTCAAGAATGGCTATGATGCCATTACGGGTACCGTGAACCTTGAATACGAAAAGCCCGACAAGGGCGACCGTTTCTCGCTCAACCTGTACGAAAACAGCGACTTGAAGTCGGAAGTGACGGCCAAATTCAACCATCGTTTCAACGACCGTCTTGCGACGGGGCTCTATGTTTTCGGCACCTACAACGCCAAGCGCACCGACCATATAGGCCACGACGGCTTTGCCGACTATCCGCAGCAGCAGCAGCTCAACGTGGTCAACCGGTGGCGTTATGAGAATGGCAAAGGCTTTGTGTCGCAGTCGCTTGTGAATTATATACACGAGGAACGCCTGGGCGGCGATATGCGGTTTGAGAAAGATATGCGCGGCGATACGTCAGTCTATGGTTTTGGCGGTACTACAGACAGGCTGCATTTTTTCACCAAGAACGGTTTCCGCCTATCCAATACCGCCTCGTTCGGCTCGCAGGTGGCGGCCACCTGGTTCAGGCAGGATGCTTTCTATGGCCTTTCGGATTACAAAGGCGAGGAGAAAAATCTGTATGTCAATCTTTTGGTTAATGCCGAAGTGGCTGGCGGACATACTGTCGATTACGGCGTTTCGTTCCGATACAACGATATAAGCGAGCAGCTGTCGTATTTTCCGTATTTAGGTGTCGTTGCGCAGACGTGGTTCGGCGATGGCGACAATTTCCAGATACGGGAAATCCAGCCCGGTATTTTTGGCCAGTTCACGTTCCTCTATGGCGACCGCTTCAATGCCACGCTGGGTCTGCGTTATGACTATAGCGTTGCTCCGCAAAAGGTACATCCTGTGATGTTTGCCCATTATGCTGGCGACGATTTCCGCAGTCACGCTTTTGCGCCCAGACTGCATTTCCGCTGGAACGTATGGCGCGACTGGATTTTGCGCGGCTCCATAGGACGCGGATTCCGCACGCCGAACCTGATTGCCGAGAATTTTGGCGTCCTGGCGTCGGGACGGCGCATCGTCGTGAACGAATGGATTGGGCGCGAAGAGGCTTGGAACAGCGGACTTAATCTTTCGAAACGTTTTAAGATCGGCGGCGAGCGCGAGGCCGCCCTGACGGTCGATTTCTATCATACGCGCTTTGTCAACCAAGCGGTTGTCGACCTCGATGTTGCCGCCGATGAGGTGCATTTCTATAACCTGGACGGCACAAGCTATTCCAGCGTGCTGCAAGCCGATTTCAGCATCGACCCGTTCGAGGGTTTCTCTGTTTCGTTGGCCGGCAAACTCAACGATGTGTGGTGTACGTATCATAACGTATTGATGCGCAAGCCATACACGTCATTTTGGAAAGGTCTGCTGGTATTGAGCTATCATACGCGTTTCGACAAATGGCGTTTTGACCTGACTACGCAGCTCAACGGCCCGCAGCGGCTGCCGCTCAACAAGGGTGCCGTGCAGGGCGAGACGGAGCCTTATATCTATATGCTCGGCCAGTTGACAAGGAAATTCAAGCATTTTGAAATCTATGGCGGAGTCGAGAATATCACGGGCTATGTCCAGCCGCACCCCGTTATTGGCTACGACGCGCCTTTCTCGCAGGCCTTCGACGCCAGCGTTGTCTATGCTCCGCTGATGGGACGGCTCTACTATGTCGGTCTGAGGTTTAATGTGTTGTAAGCTACTGTATTGTTAATGATTTATTATATATATAATAATAGTCCATTTTGATTAGTTTGTAATAGCCTTTTTAAGTTGATTGAGGTATTTGTTTTCAATCTTCAAAAGTAAATATATTATCCGAAAACAATATTTATTTGCCAAAATAATATTATCAAACGAATTGCGTTATAGGGAAAAACATCATTGCAATGAAAAAAGCTTTTATTATACTTTTTGCTGCCGTTGTGTGCTGTGTGTCGGCCTCGGCGCAAAGCAGAGGTGGCAAGAACACCAAAACGACAGAGATTTCCATTCCTGGATATTGCTGTAAAGGCCTGAACGCCACCATCGAAAAAACGCTGGCCTATGAGCGTGGCGTTGTCGAATGGACGTTGCATCAGGACAAAAAGTCGGTCACGGTTGTTTATAAGGAAGGCAAGACCGACCCGGTAAAAATCGAGAAGGCTCTGGCTGCAAACGGCGTGCGTACAGCCAACGAGAAACCTAATCCCCGTGCTATAGAGAAGCTGCCGGCTTGCTGCCAGCCCGCCGCCCGCGGCGAGGCTTCGTGTGGCAAGATGTGAGGATAATGTGTTAATTCGTTAATGTGCTAATGTGTTAATTCGTTAATGCTGACGCTGGTAAATAGTGACCAGAGATTTGATAAATTAACTTTCAACTTTCTATCCACATTGAATATTATTGACCATATCCGCAACACGCGCGACATTACTCGCGACGAGCTGGAGCAAATCCTTGAAACGGAAGATAAAGCAAGTATAGAATATCTGCGCAGCTCGGCGCGCGAGGTGGCCACGGCTGCCTACGGCAACAAGATTTTTATGCGCGGCCTCATCGAGCTTTCGAGCCATTGCAAGAACGACTGCCTCTACTGCGGCTTGCGTCGAAGCAATAGTGCCGCTGTCCGCTACCGCCTTAGCGATGAGCAGATATACGACTGCTGCGAGCAGGGCTACAAGCTCGGGTTTCGTACTTTCGTGATGCAGGGTGGGGAAGACGGCTGGTTCGACGACAAGCGAATGTGCCGCATAGTCAGTACGGTGCGCCAGCGTTATCCTGACTGCGCCATTACCCTCTCGCTGGGCGAACGCAGTCGCGAAAGTTATCAGGCTCTATTTGATGCTGGAGCCAACCGCTATCTTCTGCGCCACGAAACGGCATCGCCCGAACATTATGCACGTCTGCATTCCGCCGAGATGTCGTTCCAAAACCGTATTGATTGTCTATATGCTCTTAAAGAGATTGGTTATCAGGTGGGTTGCGGCTTTATGGTCGGCTCGCCCTATCAGACCATCGACACGCTCTATGCCGATCTGCAGTTCATTCGCACGTTTCAGCCCCAGATGGTGGGCATAGGACCCTTTATTTCGGCCACGGGCACGCCTTTCCAGGACCAGCCCAACGGCAAGGTCGGCACCACGCTGCGTCTGCTGGCAATCATCCGCCTGCTGCATCCGCCAGTGCTTCTGCCGGCAACGACGGCGCTCGGCACGCTGCATCCGCAAGGACGCGAACTGGGCATACAGTTCGGTGCCAATGTGGTGATGCCCAACCTTTCGCCGCGTGATCATCGCAAGGACTACGCCATCTATGACAACAAGATATGCACTGGAGAAGAGGCAGCCGAATGCCGTGCCTGCACCGAGGGCCGCATCCGCAAGATTGGGTATGAGACCGTTGTGGACCGCGGCGATTTCAATCCGAATCTGGAGTATTAAATCTTATTGTTTGCTTTTTCGGTAAAGGTCGCGATTGTCGCAAACGAGTGCAAGGTTCTTCGCAGTCGGAGTGTCGGCATATTTCCTCAGGACGGTGTTGTATCGGCCCAGTCGCAGGTGATAGCGTGCCCGTGCATCGTCCGTGCGCAAAGTCGTTAGGGCCTTGGCGCGGAGCTGCTTAACGGCGGAAGTGGCTTTTTGGGCATATTCAGTTACGGAAATGTCTTTTATCAGGTCTTTTTGATAGGAAGTCAGCCACCAACACATTCCGAAACTGTTCTCTAATCCAATTGTGTACTCCAGCATCGCCAGACCGCGGCGGTCGGCATCGCGACTGTAGAGCATTATGCGTTGCAGCGAATCCATCCGTTGGGCGAAATGAAGTTTGCATTGTGTGCTGTCTTGGCATTGGTATGTGCGGTCGATGCCAAATGGGTCTATGTAGCAGCGGATATTCATACGTCGCTGGTAGTCTGGCGATACGTAGCGCAGATGGGCGACGGCAGCACTGTATTTTCGCTCACGCAGATAGTGTGTGCCTATGATGTCCTGCCAGTAGTCGCCGTTTGTGTATCCTCGCGCGTTGAACCAGCGGTCGATGTCGTCCTGTGGCCGCAATTGCCGCTGCCGGTACTGTTCAATGGCTTTGGCTGGCATTGCGTCGGCCAAGGCAAAGAGGCCGTTGCTGTAATCGTGATGATTGAAACGGTAAGGCCAAATCATAAAGACGCTGCCAGAAAGCAAGGTGGTGTCGCGTGTCGAAAGGAGAGAGACGGTCTTGAATTCGTTGTTGTTGTCCTGGTACCAGACAAGGTACGTGCTGTCGGAAGACCTGCGTACGTGTTTTATGGTCTTATTGTTGCATATTTGTATGAAATGGTTGTCGGCCAGGTTGGCCATCTGCAGTGCGCGGATAGGACGGCCGGCCCTCGCCATCCGCCAGGCTAACCCTGTGCTGTCGGTCAGAACGATGCGTCGCAGAACGGCATAAGAATAGAGACAGTTTGTCTCATTGGCACATTTCCATCCGTCGACATTGCTTATTTCGGACTGGTTTGCAGCGGGCAGGCATTTCCAATCGCGGAGCATCTGGTTGTCGAGCCATTGTATTTCTTTCAGGGCGTATTCTTCGAAGTCGTCGTTGATGGGTTCTGTCTTTGAGCGCAGATAGAAAGTGAGAATGCGCGTGGAACGCCGCAGGAAGGTGTCGCCACCGGCAGGACTTCGCAAATAGGATAGCGCTTCGCTCGGTTTGCCTTTGTAGTCGAGAATGCAGGCTGCTGCGTATCGCCATACGGTTTTGTTGCGTACTTTGGGATTGGCTAAAGCCAATTTGGCGACAGCCAAAACGGAGTCGGCTTGATATTCTTCGGGTCCCCAAGGATATGATGCTGCCTGGTCGCGGTCGATATCCGTAAGGTAATCTTGTATTATGCTTGTCGCATCGGGCGAGTTGGGGTCTATCTGCAGCAAAAGACGCAGACGTGCGGCAGTGGTAGCGTAGGCGGGAATCAGCTGCAGGCATTTGCCTTGCCGACGATAAATGGCATAGGCTTCTTCTTGCCGACCAAGATTTTCAAGGCTGCGTGCCACGTATTCTTCTGTTTCGTCATATAAAATGCTATTTTTCATTGCAGGAGCGAAGGTTTTCCAGAGCGCCAATACGGTGTCGTGCCGATCTGTGGCCCACGCACATTTGATGGTTAGAAACCGCCAGCGGTCGGCGTATTTGCTTTTGGCACTGCAGTTTTCCAGAACAGTGTTGTATAGTTTTTCGAGTTCACGTTTCTCGTCTGTTCCTACACGACTGTTGTAGTACCAAGGCGAGCGTTGCGCATTGCGAAGTGCCTCGTAACGCTTTGAAAAATAAAGCAGACTGATGGCATCTTTGTCGGCATTGTGTCGGTAATTCTTAATGTTTCTGATGAATGTATTTGGATAGAACCAGTCATCAGTTTTTATGTCAGCATTTCCTATGTGTTTTTTTAGAATTATATCTTCATACAGCCGTTCCCAGTCGGCGAGAGTGCCTTGGTATATGGCTTGCCGTATGGCACTGGTGTCGGTGCATCCGGTTTGTTGGCTCCAGAGGAGTAGGTTTTGCGTGACGAAGTCGTCGCCGTTTGCAGGTTTCCATAGAGGAGGCAAAACACGGTATATGCGGTTGTCGGCGGCCGAAATGTAATATGGCCCGCAGGCTTGTGCACAGTGCCATAGAGTCAGCAGGCTAACGAGAATAAAAAGCTTCGATTTCTTCATAACTGTATTTTGAAAGGTTTAGCGAGTCGAGATGATAAAGGATTGTTGTGTGGACGGTGTCCAGTTTTGGAAGGGCTTTTTGTGTGCGTCGTATTTCGCGCGGATTGCCCCATTCCTCGCGGACTCTTGCGTTTTTGCCTTTTGCATCAGTCAGGTCGATTGAGTTGACAAGTCGCTTGAAGTTGTCTTTGTCATCAAACTCCACTCCCCAGCCATAAACGGGCCAGGCTATGTCGGTGAATGGTAGCTTGTCGCAACTATAATGATTCAGATATGGTCTGACATCTGAAAAGTCGAGGATAGAATTGCGGGTGTTCGGATCTTGTAGTCTGCCGGTATTGTAGCACATAAGCATAAGGCGGTCGAAAGGGATGTGGGCATCGTTGTATCCGTTCTGAACCCACTGTTTCACAATGCCCAGTTGATGCAGCCTAAGTGTGCTGCTCAGTGTTATGCCGCGTTCTTGCAGAATGTCCTTGATTGTCCGTGCAAGTGCAAAATAGGCTTGTTCGCATTTGCTGGTCCAGTCGCAATCGAGCTGCACCTCGCGGATGTCGCCATCCCAGTGGTCTGCCATCATATCGTCGATACGCTTGACAATGAGCGAAGCATACATTTCTCTTGTCGTCCAGTCGTAGGTTGCATTGCCCAAAGCCCGGATGGCATCGGTGGTGATGTACACTACTGGTACGACATCCAGATTGTCGGGCAGTTTCTGACGGAACTGTGTCGTAGCTGTCGGAACCATTCTCCAGTCTGGCTCGCCGGCTTTTTCGCCCGCCTCAATGTCGAACAGTCGAATGTACAGCCTGTCGATACGGTGCTCTTCAATCCATTGTTTTTCCCATTGTGTTGGATTGTAAGTTGTTTTCCAGTGATATACGCCGCGATGGTTTGGCGCTGGCGCTCCGTCCTGGCTTTTGCAGGAGCATAATAACAAGAGTGTAACTATTGCAATAAAAAGTGCTCTATTCATTGTGTAATTTTTTATGCTGCAAAATTACACTAAAAAAAACGTCCGCCGGTCAAAACCGACGGACGATGTATGAAATGGTGCCCTGAATGTATGAAATATGCTTTCTGGACTGTATGCGGCATTCGGCTTCGGGTGCCGATGTGCCGTTATTGCTTGCGGAAGACAATATAATTAAGGTATTTTGCCTTTATCGGCGCCGAATGGTCCAAGTGGGTCACGGTGCCATCGGCATCGCGGTACCATCCGTCGGCTGAGCCGCCAACAAGCAGAATGGCTTCGCGAACGCCGAGGTGTGCCAAGGCGCTGCTGAAATCGTTCATCAGTACACGGTCGGTGCTTCCGACGATGCACACTTTGCCGTCAAGGTTGCACAATGCACGACGGAAAGAGGCGTTTTCGGGGTTGTTTTTCATCATTGCGCCATTGTGTACGGAAGGATATTGGCGGAAAAAATATCCGCCTTTTTCGGTGGCTTGCTCAAAGAACGGCGAGTTGTCGGCAACGCCGATGGTGGTGCGGCCGTCGATGATGGCGCAATAGCCTTTCTTGGAGAGTCCCCACGACAGCGGCTCGCCGGCAAGCACAAAGGCTCCGACTATCTTGCCGTTGTCGCGGCGCAGGTCGGCGGCCATCGCAGCAAAAATGATGTCCGTATCGGCGGTGGATAGCTTGCCTACATATAGTTCCGGGGTGGCATTGAAAGGAATGTAGATTTGCAGGTTAATATTGTCGACGACGGTGTCGCGAACGACTGTCGTAGCCGGAAGCGATGCGTCGCTGTTCTCGAGCCAGATGTCAGTTTGTTCTGCCGTCGTGTCGCTGGCTGGCTGCTGGATATCGGCCGGTTCGGGTGCCGGCTTATTGTTTGGCAAAAGGGTGGCAACGGCAACAGCTGCAACTGCAATACCAACAATAGCAATGACCCAGATCCACCAAGCTGTGCGTTTCTTCTTTTCAGCGTTTGGGGCTCCTATGACGCGTATCTCGTTCTCGGAAATGATGTTGTCTGCATCGTTTTCCCAATCACGTATGCTATTGTTAATGTCGCCGTTTTTTCTCATATTGCTTCTTTTTCTATTAAGTCTTTCAACTGCTTGAGGGCCTCTTTCGATGCCGAAAGGGTATGGCTGGTTGCGTGTCCGACGGCAAGAACCAGCTGCTGTTTCGGCAGGTTGATGTAGCTGATGTATGAGCGGTTGATGATCAGGCTTTTGCCGATACGGATGAAGTTTATTCCTGTCATAGGAAGCTGCTTTGCCAGCAGACGTTCTATTTGTCCAAGTTGCATTGTGACCACTCGCGATTCGCCGTATGTGAAGACGAAAGACGAATAGTTGCCGTCGGAAGTGATGAATACAATGTCCTCCGAGGCTGTTCGCATCAGGTCGCTGCTCGTAGATATGATCAGGTATTCAGTCATTTGTATCGGCATTGCAAGCTTGTCCAGCGAGGAAATTATGTTGTCAGGACATCGTCTTTGAACCAGCGAAAGGCAAGTAAAAAAACAGCCGTATCGGACGGCTGTTTTTATTCTTGTCGTTTGTCTGCAATCAGTTGCCCACTTCCTGCTGGTAGCGGTTCAGGTCGCTTTCCGAGCTGCGGACAGCTTCGTCGGCTTCGTTGGCTTTCTGCTGTGCGCTGTCCATCTTCGACTTGCTCTTCTCGATGTTGGCTTGGAGCTTCTCGATGTCCTTGTTGCAGTCGTCGATTTTCTGCTGGTATTTTGCTATATTGGCCTTCTTTTTCTCGATTTTTTCCAAATCGGAGTTGATGCTTTTCCCGATTTTGGCTACTGCGGCAGCAGCCTTGGCTTGGTTTTTCTGTGCCTTTTCAAGGTTCTTCTGCTCGGCGCCGACTTTCATCTGTGCCTCGAATTTGGAGACGTAGCGCGGAAATCCCTCGGCAAAGGTACGCACATTGTTGTTCAGTTCGTTCTGGCTGATGGTCAGGTTGGGCGACTTGGCGAAGAAAGTCACCACGGTGACGCGGTCTTTCTTTTTGCCTTGCTCTTCGACTTTGGCATAGAAGTCGATGGGTTGGGCGTAGATGGCATCGAAGGCTTGGTTCAGTACGGCAATGTATCCGTTTGTCTTGGTGGATTTTACTGACGACTCTTTGATGCGCTGAATCAGTGCTTCGCTCGTTATGTCTTTGTCCTGCTGGACGCTGACGGTGAATGCCGGCACAGTGAAATCGCCGTATTGGATTGTCGTTTCTTGTACACCTTGCGCTTTAAGGCTAGCCACCATTGTCAGGGCGATGGCCAGGAATGATAATTTCTTCATAATATGTTTTTTATTTGTTGTTTTCACTCATTTCGTTAGCCATAGAGTAGATGTCTTCGAAGGTGTTCTTGATATCCTCATTGAGGTCGGTCTTGCGGATTTCTTCGAGGTACATCTCGCTGAATTTCCTTGAGCTTTTGTCGTTCTTGTATTTGTTGTCGTACTTGTCCATCATCTGCTCCATTTCGTTGTAGCATTCGCTGAATTTTGCCTTGCTTTCGTCGCTTGGAGCTTCTTCGGTCGTGTCGATTAGCGAGAAGCACTGTTCGGTCTTGTGGGCCAACAGTTTCGCATCCCGACGCATATTGGTTTTGCAGGATGTCAGCATCGACAGCGCGGCAAGTATGGACACAAATAAGATAGTTTTCTTCATATTTTTGAATACTAATTTGTTATTACGATGTTTTCTGTATGATTGGTTTCGCAAAGGAAAGCCGATGGTGCAAATTTGTTAAAAAAACAGGCGAAACAACCATTGTTGTCCGTCTGTTTTTCTATGTTTGCAAAAGGGTGTGCACAGGGCTTATGCTGTCAAAGTTCTATCTCGTCGATGAATTTCGAGTCGGTCTCAAAGTTCATCAGCCTCATATTTCTCCACTTCTTGGTGAAGAAGCCCTTGCGTTGTCCTACAAGTGCCTGATAGGTCACTTTGCTCTTGATTTGCAGGGCATAGAGCTCTTTGATTTTATAGCCGGGATGCATTTCCTGCACTTTGTCGACGATGTTGTGGGGGAAATATTTCTCTTCCACATACCAGCGTGTCTCCATACCCTTGGGTGAGAAGCGATAGGCCGTTTTCGTGCCGTTTTCGTTCGTGAAGCAGGCGTCGTAGATTAGTGTGTCGATCAGTCGCCATTCGACGTTTTTGGCATTCTGGGTTTGGCGGTTGAAGTCTTTGATGTAGCGTTCGGGGACATCTTTTTCCGAAACGCTTTTCCCGTTTTGGGCAAAGAGCACGGTTTGGCTCAGCAAAACGGCTACTGCAAATACGAGTATCTTTTTCATTTTAAATATTTTATTATAATTATTGTCTTTTGTTAGAACTTACAAATATACGAAGAATATATTTTCTGTGCAAATTTTTTATAGCTCTAATTTTTCAATAACATTTTTCAGCACGTTTTCGCCGTCGCGGATGACCTGCAGGCTCCAGTACAGTTTCAGCTCCAGTTGCTCCTCGGCGCTCATCTGCCAGTGTATGGCGGGGTCGCGCCGTATGCGCTCGGTGGTGCTGAAAAGGCTCAGCGCGGCGCAGACCGATATGTTGAAACTTTCGGTGAAGCCGTACATCGGTATCTTGACATATCCGTCGGCACCCTCAACGGCCTCGTTGGTCAGGCCGGTCAGCTCGGTGCCGAAGACAAGGGCCACAGGCGTGCTGAGGTCCAGGTCGCCAATCATTGTGTCGTTTTCGTGCGGCAGGGTGGCAATGATGCGGTAGCCCTTGTCGTGCAGCTGTTTGTAGGCCTCTTTGATGTCGCGGTGCTTATAGTAGTCCACCCACTTGCTGCTGCCCACGGCCACGTCGCCGGCGGGGTTGAAGGGGTTGCGGTTCTCGACCACGTATACGTCCTGCACTCCGAAGCAGTCGCAGCTGCGCAGCACGGCGCTGGCGTTGTGCGACTGGTATATGTCCTCGAGCACCACAGCGATATGGCGCGTGCGGTGCTGGACCAGGCGGTCGAACAGGTTGCGCTTGTTCTCCGAAAAAAGTTCGCTCAGGGCTTCGTAGAGCCTTTCTTTCTGTTCGAAAGTGTATTTGTCGAATAAACCCGGTGTGTTTGTCTTTCTTTCTGGCATTTGCTCTTGTGGTTAAAAAGTGTGTTGTATCAGTGTCGATTCCTGGCTGTCTTGCTATGCGGCAGCCCTGTCATCCTCAAACTAACGCGGAATAGTTCCGTTTTATTGTTGATGCAAGCTCGTCGACAGTGGTTTTTCTTATTTCCGCGGCGGCGCGATAGATGGCTTCGATGCCGCACGGGCTGTCGTCGGTTTCGAGCAGGAACGGGCCGTCGTTGGCACTCAGGCTCTCGCGCACCTTGGCGCGGCGCTCGTCGAGCAGGGCTGCTCCATACGACACCCAGATGTCTGCCTGGGACAGCTGCCTGGCCAGCTGGCGCGAGCCCGTGAAGCCGTGCACCACCCAGATGCCGCTGCCGTTCTGCCGCCGCAGGGCCATCAGCTCGTTGAAGGCCCGCACGCAGTGGACCACCATCGGCTTGCGCAGCCCGGCGGCAATGTCGATCTGCCAGCGGAACACGCGCTCCTGCACATCCATCGGCACGGCGCACACCTTGTCGAGGCCGCATTCGCCTATGATTTCGGCTTCGGCAAAGCGGCTTCCGCAGGATGCGCGAAAGGCGTCGAAATCGCTTGCCTCGACCGCATCGGCACGCCAGGGGTGAATACCAAAACTGCGGGGGGTGACGACACCCTCCGCAGTTTCACGGTGTGTATGGAAATCGATGAATTCCATCAGTTCATTCTGAAGTTAACGTTAACGTTAAGGTTAAAGTTTGCTACTTCACAACCAGTCGGCGCACGATGCGCTCGCCGCTGTTCTGGAAAACGACGTTGTAGATGCCGCTGCCCAGCTTGCCGGTCTCGACGTTGTAGACGATGTCGCCCTGGGCGTTGAGGGTCGAGCGGTGGGCGATGCGGCCCATCAGGTCGACAATCAGCACCTCGTACTGCTCGCCGTTGCCGAGGCTGAGCTCAATGCTGGCGCGCTCGGTGGCGGGGTTGGGATAGAACTGGCCGAAACGCTGCTCGCCGGTGGGGTTGATGCCGGCGGCGGGGTTGACGCCAAGGTAGAAAGTGTAGCTGCCGTCACCCTTTTCGGAGGTCATCGGCTTGGTGATGGTCTTGCCGTTGTTGCTGGTGGCGCTGATGTAGTAATCAACGGTGGTGAAACCCTCGTCGTTGGAAGTGAATGTCGACGTGGGAATCTCGCCGCTGAAGGTGTTGTCGGCACCTGCCGTCAGGCTGGCTTCGTTCCACTGGCCACCGTTGACGCGATAGAACACCTTGGCGCTCTGTATGCCGCTGCGGTTGGTGATGGTGGCTGTGATGGGCGCATTGGTGCTGGTGTAGGCCTCTTCGGTGTTGCCGGTGATTGAGGAGTGCATTATGCGGATGGGGTTGTCGGCGGGAATCTGCTTGGTGATGCAGTGGATGGCGCCGCCGCTGCCGTCAAAGCTGGCCACGTTGATGGGATAGATGGTGTAGCCGGGATAGGCTGCCGCCACCGAGTCGATGCGCAGACGGTCCCACTCCGAACTGGGCTGCCCGTCGACGACGTTCGAGAAGCAGGGCTGGATGATGACGTTGTTGACGAAGGTGTGGTTGCTGTAGGTGCGCGTATACTGCTGGTTGTAAGCGCTCTGGCTGCTGAAGTAACCACCGTTGTTGGTGCAGGGGAAGGGGATGAAGCGCCTCTTGAACTTGTTGCCCGACACGCTGGTATAGCTGCACAGCGTGTCGATGTTCTTCTGGGCGGTGCGGTAGTCGGTCCAGCTGCTGTAGCGCTCGGGGAACTTGGAGAAGACAAACTCGTTCTCGTCCAGCATATCGCAGTAGAGGTCCAGGTGGCCCGTGCCGCCGTCGTATTTGAATGCCGGCAGGATGTGGGCGCCGCGCGGACCCATAATGTGGGCCAGCGAGTCGCGCACCTGTGCCTGGGTCAGCGGGGTCTTGCTCTCGTAGTTGATGGTGCTTTCGTTGACGCCGTCCCACGTTATCTGGCCGTAGATGTCCATATTGTTTTCGTAGATGGCGTCGCTGCTCAGCACCATACCGGCACCGTCGACAACGCAGTTGCCGCCTTCCCACTCGATGGTGGTGATGTAGTTGGGAATGCCCATCTGCTCCTCGATCAGCGTGGGCAGCGAGTCGTCGAGCGCGCGGCCGGGATAGTACATAAAGTCGACCATACCGACGCTGTCCTGCTCGCCATAGTAGAAGGCGATGGGGCCGCAGTCGCGGAACCAGAACGAGTTGCCGGGGCCGATGATGAACTTCATATTGTCGCTGTGCAGGTTCATACGCTGCAGCTTGCGCTTGATGATGCTGCTGTCGGCGGCATTCTCGATGCGCACCCACGCCTCGGCGCCGCCCGTCTGGATGGCGTCCATCAGGTAGAAGAATACGTTGGCAAAGTTGGTGTTGCTTGTGTCGGGCACCGAGATGTAGGGGCCGCCGCCGCGACGGTTGTTGTAGCTGCCGTAGTAGTAGTCGGCATAGCCTGCCACCAGCGGGTCGGCAAACCAGTTGCCGTCGTTCTCGTGGCCGGGCACAAGGTGGTCATAGTAGCAGGTCACCACGATGGCCTTGACCTCTTCCCATTCGCCTGGGAACCAGGCACCGGCCGGAAGCTGCAGGCCTGCGCTTTTGGGGCTGGCGGTCTGCTTGGGTGCCGGAGCCAGCTGTATGTTGCTATGCAGGTGGCGCTTGGCAATGTCGCGTTTATGCTGGGTTTGAAGCAGGTACTGGCGCATCTGCTCGCGTGTCATATTGTTTTCTTGGGCTATAGCTGTCCCCAGACAGAAAATGCTAAGAGCCAGAATGAAAATTTTTTTCATCGAATTGTCTGATTGAAAATGTTTTGAAACTTATTTTTGTTTTCGTTTTGGTTTTCGTACGAAGTTTTCGTTTTCGTTTTGGTTTTCGTACGAAGTTTTCGTTTTCGTCTTCGTTTTCGTTATCGTACGAAGTCTATCTGCGCTTGAGGCTGAGGATTTCGCGTGCCTCGTCGCTCGTGGCGATGGGGCGGCCCAGCAGTTTGGCCATACGCACCACCTTGTCGACCAGCTCGCCGTTGCTCTTGGCAAGCACGCCGCGCTCCAGGTAGAGGTTGTCCTCAAAGCCCACGCGCACGTTGCCGCCCATAACGATGGCGGGAGCGGCCAGCGTGAAGGCGTTGCGGCCTATGCCGGTGGCTGTCCAGGTGCTGCCGGCGGGGATGTTCTTGGCCATCCACACCAGGTTGTCGACCGTGGCCGAGGCGCAGCCCAGCACGCCGAGGACGAAGTTGAACTGCATCGGTACCAGCGGCAGCGGCTTGCCGTCGGGACCGGCCACGCCGAAAGCGCTGGGCACCTGGCCCTTGCGGGCCATATGGACGATGGTCTCGAGGTGGCCCATCTCGAAGCACTCGTATTCGGGCTTGATGCCCTTCTCGATCATACGCTTGCCGAAGGCGCGCATTGTGGGCATCGTGTTGTCGAAGATGTCGTCGCCGAAGTTGCACGTGCCGCAGTCGAGGGTGGCCATCTCGGGGATGGGCGTGGTGTTGGTCGAGTCCAGACGCTCGTCGGGGGTCATACCCACGGCACCGCCCGTCGAGGGGATCAGGATGACGTTGGGGCACTCCTTCAGGATGGCCTCGGTGCACTCCTGGAAGCGCACGTGGCTCTGGGTGGGCGTGCCGTCGTCCTCGCGCACGTGGAGGTGCACGATGGCGGCACCGGCGTCGACGGCCGACTTGGCCTCGCGGACTATCTCTTCAACGGTGTAGGGCACATTGGGGTTCTGCTCCTTGGTGACTTCTGCGCCGCAGATGGCGGCGGTGATGATCAGTTTTTCCATATATCTTTCTTTTTTTATTGTTTAAAATTTGGTTTACGCCCTGACTGACAGGCTGTTGTATTGGCCTTGCCGCGCAGGGCAAAATGCAAATATACGCATTTTTTTGTAACCGTGGCCACTTTTGCTGCTGATTTTGCACCTTTTTGCCGTAAATGCCTTGCTGCCAGTGGATTGCCCCGTGTGATGTTCTCCGTTCCGATGCTGGGCGGCAACGGCCGGACGGGGCGTGTTTTCGGACGGCCGCAAGCGCCTGATTTCCAGCACCCGCTCTGCCCGTTGTACAGTATATGTACAGTATATGTACAGTATGTGTACGCTTCCGAAGCGTACAAATACTGTACATATACTGTACATATACTGTACAACGGACGGAGAAGGTGGCTTAAAGGGTTGTCTTTCTGCTGGTTATGGGGTTTGTTGTTTCGCTGTGCGCCATTGCGTTTTGCTGTGTGTCACTGCGTGCCGCAGGGGCGCAAAAAAAGGGCTTCCGGCCGGTGTGGGGCATCGGTCGGAAGCCTGAAAACTGCATTTTCTTCCTTTTCGGCGGCGGGGCCTACAGCAGGTCGAGGCACTGCTCGATGGGTATGCCGCGGCATTTGTCGGGCAGCGCCCGGTTGCGCTCTATCAGGCGGCTGACGGTGTCCATCGCCGTGCGCGTGCTTTCCATCAGCGCTTCGCCGTTCATCAGGTGGCCTATCAGTATGGCCGAGAATATGTCGCCCGTGCCGTGGAAGGAGACGGGTATTTCGTCGTATTCGAGGCAGAAGTAGCGCCCGTCGCCGATGTGCTGCGTGAAGCCCGCCAGGGGCTCGTCGCTGCGGCGCCCTATGACGCAGCTGCGCCCGTCGACGCGTGCGCTGGTGATGATGGCCGACTTGGCGCCCAGGGCGGCGATGCCGTCGAGCAGGGCGCAGGCTTCGGCCCAGGTTGTGCCTTCTGCTTTGTATTGGCAGCCAGTAAGATAGCAGGCTTCGGTATAGTTGGGGAAGGTCAGGTCGGCCACGCTGGCCATTTCGCGCATCAGCTCCACCTGGCGCTGGCTGATGCCGTTGTAGAGGCGGCCGCCGTCGCCCATAATGGGGTCGACGAAGACGGTGGTGCCCTCGGCGTGCAGCTGCTTGCAGTAGTCGGCCACGAGGCGCGCCTGCTCTTCGCTGAACATCAGGCCGGTGCATACGGCGTCGAACTTGAAGCCCAGCTTTTTCCACACGGGGATGGTGCCGCGCATATAGGCGGTCGTTTCGAGGGTCTCGAAGCTCCCGTAGTCGAGCGTGTTCGACACCAGCGCCGTGGGCAGGTTGTAGGTGGGGTGGCCAAGGTAGGTAAGTATGGGCAGCATCGCCACCATCCCCACGTGGCTGTAGCCCACAACGTCGTTAATTAGCAGTATCTGTTTCATTTGCGCACACTTTCTCGTCGTGATATTTTGTGCAAAATTACGAAACTTTTGCGTATCGGCGTGAAAAATAATCAAATCTCTGCAATAAAACGGTTTTTTGCGCGTTCATAGAGTTAAAATCCATCATTGAAGTATGCACACACGTAGATATATCCTGCCGCTTATGCTGCTTGCCGCCCTCGCGATGGCCACGCCGGCAATGGGGCAGAACCGGTCGAAAAAACAGCTCGAGAAGGAGAAAACGCAGCTCGAGGCCGAAATCAAGAAGCTCAACGCCGACCTGGCCAAGGCCAAGAAGAACACCAAGCTGACCAGCAGCCAGCTGGCGGCCCTGAACAAGAAAATCAAGGAACGCAACCGCTTGATCGACAACATCAACGGGCAGCTGTCGCACATCGACGGACAGATTTCGCTGATGAACGACAGCATCACGCGCGTGCAGTCGCGCCGCCAGTCGCTGCAGGAGAACTATGCCGCCGCCGTGAGGGCCCTGTATCGCGAATACAACAACGTCGACAAGTGGGTGCTGCTGTTCGACACGCCGTCGTACAACAAAGCCCTGCTGCGCACCAAATATTTCAAAAAATATAATGCTTATCGCCTTGAGCAGTCTGCAAAAATACGCGACTGCGAGCAGCAGCTGCGCGATGCCAACGACGAGCTGCAACGCCAGCGTTCGGAGCAGAGCAGCCTGCTGACGCAGGAAAAGCGCCAGCGCGACCAGCTGACCAAGGAACAGCGCCAGAAGGAGGCTTCGGTGAAGCAGTCGCGCGACAACGAGAAGCAGCTGACATCGCAGCTGAGCAAGAAGGAGGCGCAGAAACGCAAGCTGCAGCAGCAGATTCAGCGCCTCATCGACGAGGAGGTGCGCAAGGCGGCAGCGGCCAAGGCAGCAGCGGCCAAGTCGTCGTCGAAGGGCGGCAGCGCCAAGCCGGCGGCCGGCAAAAGCGGCAGCACTGCAGCGCCTTCCAAGCCCGCCGAACCGACAGTGACCGATAAGACTCTGGCCGAAGAGGCTGCACTGAGCAACGACTTTGCCTCGAACAAGGGCAAGCTGGCCTGGCCGGTGGCATACACCTCTATTGCACGCAACTATGGCATCTATACGCACGAAAGCGGCGGACAGAATATGAACAACGGCATCGACCTCGTCACTGTGCAGGGCACCAACGTCTATGCCGTCTTCAAAGGCAAGGTTACGCGCACATTTACCTGTCCCAACGGCACTTACGGCGTCATTATCCGCCACGGCGACTATATGACGGTCTATTCCAACCTGGCCTCGCGCAGCGTCAAGGAGGGCCAGTCGGTCTCGACCCGCGCCACCATCGGCACCGTGGCCGACGACGGCGCCGGCCACGGCGAGTTCAGCTTCCAGCTCTGGAAAGGCCGCGAAAGCCAGAACCCAAGAAGCTGGCTGAGGTAAGGAATGAATTCTTCTATCTGGTCGTTTTTGTGAAAATGAATTATAAAACATCCTTTTAAGCAATGACAAACTTATCCAAAGAACAACACGATGCGCAGATTGACGATATGCGGTCGTTCGACGAACAGATGCCGAGCGTGGGGATATTTTGGTATGATCCTGCAGACAATACTCTTTTTGGTGTACGAAAAAAAGAGTTGACGCCTCGCGAGGTGGAGGAGGCCGCCGAGAAAGGAAAGCCGTTTATCAATTATCCGCATCTGCATCGCCAGGTGTGGGCCAAGGAGTATTTCCGGGCTCAAGCCAAGCACCTCGACACCAAGTTCAAGGGAGACTATACGCAAATTCCTCGCGGACGTGTGGCTTGGACCATCGACAAGTTCATCGTCCTCGTCGGCCACTGGGCTGAACCTATTCAGGACAAGCTCACCGAACTGATTGAAAAAGAGTTCGCCCTACCATATTTCGAATTCGTCTATGACGAACATTGGGATCTCGGCCACGGCTGGTCCGGCGATATGCCGGGTTCCAGATAAAGCCATAATATGGAAAACAATCGAAGATGCCAATTTTTTAATTACTAATTAAAAAAAACAGGCATTTTTTAAGTTAGTAACTAAAATATTGGTGTACTGATGAGGCGAAAATGATATGGGAATGGGCTATTCGAAAGATTTCAATTCGCAGGTTTCGCCGTCGAAGACGGCGTAGTTGCGGTTTTGGATCCAGTTGCCGACGTTGATGTAGGTGGCAGTGCCGAGGGGGCGGACGACGGGGGTGTGGCGGTGGCCGAACAGGAAGTAGTCATAGGGCTGCACGCCGGCATCGAGTTTCTGCTGCTGCATCTGCTTGCAGTAGAGGTATATGCATTCGCGGTCGTCGCCAAGGTAGCCCGAGTCTGCGGCGCTGTGCTTTTTGCGGCTGCTGTTCGACCAGCGGTAGGCGATGGGGAAGCCGATGTTGGGGTGTATGCCGGCAAAAAGCCACTGGTTCAGGCGGCCGCGGAAGACGCGCTTCAGGCAGTTGTATTTGCGGTCGCCGCTCCACAGGCCGTCGCCGTGGCCAAGCAGGAAACGCTTGCCGTCCAGCTCCATAGCCTCGGGGTCGCTGTGCATCGTTACGCCAATTTCTTTTTCCAGATAGTCGAACATCCACATATCGTGGTTGCCAATGAAGAAGTGGAACTCGACGCCTCTGTCGGCCATACGCGCCATTGTGCCCAGCAGGCGGACGAAACCGCGCGGCACGGCCTGCTTGTATGTGAACCAGAAGTCGAATATGTCGCCGAGCATTATGACTCTTTTTGCTTCGGGCTCAATGCTTTCGAGCCAGCGAACCATATCCAGCTCGCGCTGGCGGCTGTCGGCTCCGCTGCCCAGGTGTGCGTCGGTGACAAAGAAGGTCTTGGTTCTCATCGGCTTCAGATGCTTGTTATTCCACTATGAATTCCTGGCCGCTCTGTTGCTGCTGCTGCGCGATGGTGCGTGCGCTGCGTGCGCGCTCCACGCGGGTCTGGTAGTACTGTGTGTGGGGATTGTTGGGGATGCGCTCCTGAAGGCCTTCGAGAACGGTTTCGAATACTTCGAAGTCTGATTCAGAATAGAATACGCGAGCCGAACGGTTGAATGGGGCGTCGACGGCATAGAGTGTGCTCAGCGAGCCGCGGTTGTCCTCGATGAAGTTGAGGAACATCACTCCCAGCAGGTTGTGCTCGGCAATGAAAATAGAGTCGGTCACGCTGTGCGCCTTTTCGTATTCGGCTTCGCTCAGCGTCTCGCGGTTGTGCTTGTCCTGCTGCGCGATGTCGGCAATGGTCTTATTGGCATCGTTGATATAGCTCTGTATCTGCCACATAAGGCGCGATTCGGGCGACCCGTCGACCATATAGGTCGAACCCAGGTTGTCGGCGTTGCCGCTTACGCTGATTTTCTCGCCGTCGTTGGGCAGCAGCACTATGTAGTCGGCTGCGCTGCTGTGCAGGTTGAAGAAGGTCTGGTAGGTCATCGTGCCTTCGAAACTGAAGTGGCCGTCGTCGTCGCAGCGTATCGAGTCGACAAACTGTGCGCCGTTGTCGGGGGTCATCTCTTCGATGTAAAGCATTTTGCCTGCGGCGTTTGCCAGCGTTCCCTCGATGCTGAACGTCATCGTGCCGTCGCTGTTGCCACCCTTGCAGCCAGCAAAAAGGATGGCGGCGAGGAAGAGTATTGTTGTGAATCCTGTCTTTTTCATTATCCTTAAATTATAAAGTCGACAATTGTGAGTGCCGCCATAGCCTCGACGACGACGACGGTCCGTGGCAGGTGGTTGCGGTCGTGGCGCCCTTGCGGCGTGACCGTGTGCAATGTGCCGTTGCGGTCAATGCATTCGGTTGGTTGGCCTACGGTTGTGGCGGGATGGAATGCGGTGCGGAAAACTATCGGCATCCCGTTGCTGATGCCGCCTTGCGTCCCGCCGCAGTGGTTGGTCTGGGTGCTGAAGTCGGGGTTCCATTTGTCGCGGAACTGGCTGCCGGTCATCTTTGCCGCCGCAAAACCGGCACCCATCTCAAAGCCTATGGCCGACGGAATGCTCATCATCGCTGCTGCCAGCCGAGCGTTGAGCTTGCCGAAAACTGGATTGCCAATGCCGGCCGCAAGGCCGCTGACGGTGCACTCGATAATGCCGCCCACGCTGTCGTTGGGAGGAGGGATGTATGACTCCAGCTGGCGGGCATTGATGCTGATCCCCTTTTCGCGGAGAATCATTTTGGCGATGGCACCGGCCGCAACCCGTGCAGCCGTTTCGCGGCCCGAAGCGCGTCCGCCGCCTCGAGGGTCGCGCAGACCATAGCGTTTGTAGTAGGTGTAGTCGGCGTGGCCTGGGCGGAAACTGTCGGCAAAGGCATCATAGTCGCTGCTGCGTACGTCGCCGTTGGCGATTGTGAAAGCGATGGGCGTCCCCAGCGTTCGGCCTTCGCAGATGCCCGACAGGAACTCGACCCGGTCGGCCTCGCGCCTGGCTGTGGCGTCGGCGCCGACGTGACGGCGTGCCATCTCGGCGACGATAAACGGCTCGTCGACGGCCAAACCCGCCGGACAGCCGTCGATGACACCACCGATAGCCGTGCCGTGCGACTCGCCGAAGGTGGTGAGCCGGAAGCTGTGTCCTGTCGTATTCGACACTTTTTCAGCCTATTTTACAATCTGAAGCAGTTCCACTTCGAAAATCAGCGTCGATCCTGGCGGAATTTCGCCTGCCGGATTTTCGCCGTAGGCCAGATTGTAGGGGATATAGAGCATATATTTCGAACCCTCGTCCATCAGCTGCAGGCCTTCGGTCCAGCCCGGAATGACGGCTCCGACAGGGAATTCCAGTGGCTCGCCGCGCTCCACGCTGCTGTCGAAAACGGTGCCGTCAATCAGCTTGCCGGTGTAGTGCACTTTGACGGTGCTGTTGATGGTGGGACGCTTGCCGTTGCCATCCTTCAGCTTGCGGTATTGAAGGCCGCTCTTGGTGGTGTAGACCGACTTGTTGTTGGCATTCTTTTCGAGGAATTTGGCGCCTTCCTCTTTGTTCTTGTCCAGCGATGCCATCATATCTTTCTGCTTCTGTTGCTGGCGCTGCTCAAACTCGCGCTGAAAGCGTTGCAGCAGGGGGGTCATCGTCTGTCGGCTCCAGGTGTTTTTGCCTTTGGCCATATCAAGCATCGACTGGGCGGCCACTTCGAGGTTGATGCCCAGTTTCTGCTGCTGCCAGCTGGTGGCGATGTCCTTGCCGATGGCATACGAAGCCGAGTCGTTGAAGGTGCGGATTTGGGGTGGCTGGTTCTTTTTCAGCTCTTTATTGGCCTGGTCCAGCTGCTTTTGCAGCTCCTCGTTCTGCTGCATCAGCTGGTTGTAGGCCTCAGCTTTTTGCTTTATTTGGTAATAGTAAGCCTCGTCCATCGTCGCCTTGCCGCGCTTGATGGAAACGTCGGGAGCCTGGGCCATAATGGCCGTGGTGCAGCCGATGGCGCAAAGTGTAAGAATTATTCTTTTCATTGCAAGTGGTTTATATATTGAATGTTGAGTGCCTTCGTTGCGAGGGCACCCAACATTCCGTTTATTTTGCGATTTGATTACTTGTAGATTTTGGCTTTTGCGCCGTCGAGAATCTCCTTGCCGCACATTGCAAGTGCCAGCATCTCGTTCTCGCCCTTGTAGACCTTGACGGGGGCAATCCAGTCGATGCGCTCGGTGATCATCTGCATCCAGGGCTTGCTGTAGGCGATGCCGCCGGTGAGCAGGATGGCGTCGACCTTGCCGCAGACGACGGCGGCCAAACGGCTGATTTCCATCGACACCTGATAGCAGAAGGCGTCGACCAGCAGCTTGCACTTCTCGTCGCCGGCCAGGGCTTTCTTCTCCACCTCGTAGGCGTCGTTGGTGCCCAGATAGGCCACGAAACCGCCCTCGGCGGTGACCATCTTCTTGAGCTCGGCCTCGGTGTATTTGCCGCTGCAGGCCACCTCGATCAGCTTGCTGGCGTTGATGCTGCCGCAGCGGGTGGGCGAGAAGGCACCGAGTCCGCACAGGGCACGGTTCACCTCGACCACGCGGCCGTGGTTGTGGATGCCCACGCTGACGCCGCCGCCCATATGGGCGATGATAAGGTTCAGATCCTCATATTTTTTGCCCAGTTCGCGGGCATAGAGCTTAGCGGTCATCTTCTGGTTCAGGCAGTGCCAGATGACGCCCTCGCGGCTGGGGTCGAGGTCGAAGACGGGGTGGCCGCTGATTTTGGCATATTCGGGACGCTCGTCGACGATGCCGGGGTCGCTGATATAGGCGTGCTCAAGGCCGATTTCGCGTGCGATGCTGTCGGCAATCAGGGCGCCGAGGTTGCAGGCGTGTTTGCCCTGGATGCCGTCGTGGCATTCCTGCTTCATCAGGTCGTTGACCTCGTAGGTGCCTGATTCGCAGGGGCGGGTCAGGCCGCCGCGGCCCATAACGATGGCAATCTCGTCGGTGCCGACGTTGTGGCGTTTCAGCATATCAAGGATGGCGCCCTTGCGGTAGTCGAACTGGTCGGCAACCTCTTTGAATTTCTGTATCTCCTCGATGGGGTGGCTGAGGTTCTCGGTGAACACTTCGCTTTCACCATCATAAATGGCGGCTTTTGTGGATGTTGCGCCAGGATTGATAACTAACGTGTATTTCTTGGTATTCATATAATTTTGTTGTTTGATTACATATAAATATTTTGTGCAAAAGTAAGCATTTTTTTGCAAACCGAACAAGTTTTGTTTACCAAATATGTGATTTTCTGCCCGACAATTGTTGAAAACTTTTTCCAGTTGTTTGAAAACCATAGTCTTATGGTTTGATATTTTTTTGATATTTTTATTGCCGCAAATGCCAGATTCTTCACTTTTCAGGCCCGAATTGCACTGCGCGGCGTGTGCGCTTGCCAGTCAATGTGGACAGTCTGGTGTTTTTTTGATGTCGGGCGGACGGCAAAAAACGTTTTTCGAACCGTGTTGAGGCTCGGCGATTTTTCTGATCACTTTTTGTTAAAAATCGACGTAATGTTTTTATTTTCAGTGGTGTATGAAAAAGTTCAAAAACGAGTAAAAACCCTCAAAAATCGGCATTCCTAACGTGCTCATTTTCAATACCAATTACCTATCAAAGTTCACTCAAATTCCTACCAAATTTTGACCAAATTCGACTGCGGTGGACTTTGGGTCGTTTTTGCCCACTTTTCGGTCACTTTTTTCTGCGGCAGGGGCGTGGGCGAGGCGGCGCGCGACGGGGACGGAATGGCCGCTTAACATTATTTTTAATTATTGAAACAATAATTTTAATTTTTTGGAGTTATGTTTCGCAAAATCGTGTTTTATGAGTCTTTTTGCAAACCGCCATACTGTTTCGTTCTTTTTGCTCCTTTCCTTGCTGGCTCTGCCTTGGGCTGCGTCGGCGCAAAAGGTTGAGGATGATTTCGATACAAATTTTTATATGGCCATCGACGCCGCCAACTACGACAGCCTGCTCAACAATTTCTATATGCAGCAGTTCCGCAAGACGGCCACCAGCCACCACAATCGCCGTGCCACGATGCTCTATGCCGATTTCGACAATATTCCCGACTCGGTGTTTGTGCAACGCCTTCAAAGTCTGCACACTGTGGTGCCGATGACCTACAACGCCGAGGTGCGTGCCTATATCAAGGTCTATGTGCGTATTATGAGCCGTCGCCTCGATGCAATGCTCTCGTTGTCACAGTATTACTTCCCGATGTTTGAAGAAACCCTCGACCGCCACAAGGTGCCCGAGGAAGTGAAGTACCTCACCATCGTCGAGTCGGCCCTCAACCCGCAGGCCACGTCGCGTGCCGGGGCTGCCGGCCTATGGCAGTTTATGTACGCCACGGGCAAGCATTACGACTTGGAAGTCAACTCGTTGGTCGACGAGCGCCGCGACCCCTACAAGTCGACCGTCGCCGCGGCGCGCTATCTGCGCACGCTCTACGAGATGTATGACGACTGGCAGCTGGCGATGGCGGCCTACAACTGCGGCCCCGGCAATGTCAACAAGGCCATTGCGCGTTCGGGCGGCAAGCGCACCTTCTGGGAAATCTATCCCTACCTGCCTCGCGAAACGCGCGGATATATCCCTAAATATATAGGTGCCACGTACATAATGAATTATTTCCACGAGCACGGCCTTGTCGCCGGCCGCTACGAGATTCCGGTGCGCACCGACACGGTGCATCTGCATCGCGATGTGCATTTCGGTGTTGTCGAGCACTTTACGGGCATTCCGCGCGAGCAGCTGCGGCAGCTCAACCCGCAGTTCCGCACCGATGTCATTCCGGCTTCGTCGCGCACCTACGCGTTGTGTCTGCCTGCCGCCAAGACGTCGCTGTTCCTGCAGAAGGAGGATACGATCTGCAAGGTGTCGAGGGATTCGATTTCGAAGAATGCGGTTGTGTCACTGTCCTCGAGCACAGTTGTTTATCATAAGGTCAAGAGGGGCGAGACGTTCACTTCGATAGCCAAGAAATATGGTGTTTCGGCCTCAAGCCTGCGCCGTTGGAATGGCAAGGGCCGCAACAGTACGCTGAAGGTGGGCACCCGGCTCAAGGTGCACCTGCCGGCGTCGGCCCAAAGCGCCCCGGCCAAAGCGGCTGCGGCCGACAGCACGAGCAAGGCCGACAGCACGGCCGTGGTTGCCGACAGCACTATCGCCACCGAGGCCGCGTCGACTCAGGACAAGCCTGCTACGCAGACCAAATCGCCTGTCTATTACACGGTTAAGCGAGGCGATAACCTGTCGCACATCGCCAAGCGATATGGCACCACGGCGCAGAAGCTGCGCCAGATGAACGGCCTAAAGAGCGACGTCATCCGCGTAGGACAGCGTCTGCGTGTTAAGTAACATCTTTAAAATCAGTATCGTTATGAAGAAAATCAAAGAAACTCTGTTTTGGAAAATTATTAAGAACAAGTACGTCATTGTCTGTCTCGTGTTCTTTCTGATAATACTGATTCTGGATGAGAACAACTTGCTTGTAATCCGCTCGTTGCGAAAGGATGTGGCCGAGCTGGAGTACACTATCGACACGATGAGGCAGGGCATACATCAGGACAGTCTGCAGGCCGTCAGGCTGATGTACAATCTTGATACCATAGAGCGCTATGGACGAGAGAATTACTTTATGAAACGCAAGAACGAGGACGTTTTTGTCGTTGTCGAGAACGAGGAATGAGCGCGCGCAGCCTTTTGTCAGCTAATATAATCCAATAAAAATAAGTAAGCAATGAATATCCGTAAAGCAATGTTTCTGGTCGTTTCGGCACTGGCTTTCGCGCTGTCGATGTCGTCGTGCAAGGCCATTAAGCAATTTCTCAACACCGAGCTTTCCGACGAGGATTATATTGTCGGCCAGCTCTATGCCGACGAGTATGTCAAGGAGACACCGTTGAAATTGGAACGTGCCCATCAGGATGCCCAGGGCGGCTCGGCTGGCAGCAGCGCCACGGGTATTGCATTGAATGACAAGGATAACCGCAATCTGTATGCGGCCATTGACAGTTGGTACGGCACGCCCTATCAGTATGGTGGCTGCACCACGTCGGGCGTCGACTGCTCCTGTTTTGTGGGCAAGATTTTCAAGACTGTCTATGGCGTCAACCTGCACCGCACGGCCAACGATATTCAGAAGGATATGGACAAGATGTTGGGGCGCAACGCCTTGCGCGAGGGCGACGTTGTTTTTTTCACCAACTCAAACGGCAAGGTGTCGCACGTGGGCATATATCTGAAGGATGACTTGTTTGTCCATTCGTCGACATCGAACGGTGTGACGGTCAGCTCGTTGGAGAACAGCTATTGGAAGAAGCATTTCTACAAGGGTGGTCGCCACAAGGCGGTGACGACAAAGTATTGATTTCCTTTATTTCACCTTGTATCCTTCGGCGACGAGCAGGGCGGTGACTTTTTCACGGTGGTCGCCCTGTATCAGGATTTCGCCGTCTTTGGTGTTTCCGCCAACGCCGCATTTGGTTTTCAGCATTTTGCCCAGTGCTGCCAAGTCGTCGTCGGTACCTATAAAGCCGCTGACCAGCGTGACCTGCTTGCCGCCGCGCTGCTTGCGGTCGAGGCAGACGTGCAGTTTCTGCTGCTGGGGAGGCAGGGTTTCTGCTGCCGGCTCATCGTCGTCGTATTGGTATTCAAAGTCCGGGTTGGTCGAGTAGACTACCCCGATGCGGTTTTTCTTGGACATTGATTAAATTTATTGTGTTATTGCGTTATTGCGTTATTGCGTTAATGCGTTATTGCGTTAGTGGCTGACGCGGTCAATTCACTTTTCACTTTTCACTATTCACTATCACGGCACAAGCACTTTGAGCGACTTTCGGATGTTGCGGAAGTGCAGTTCGGTGCCTATGCGCTCGCCTTCGCCGTCGATGTTTACCCACTTTTCGTCGTTGTTGAACACCGTGACTTCGTTTGCCTTGAAGTATTCGACGTGCTGCGACAGCTCGAAATGGTTCAGGTACATCAGCGGCGCCGTCAGCGGCAGGTGCAGCAGCGGAATTCGGTCGACGATGCAGACATCGATCAGGCCGTCGTCGAGTTTGGCCAGTGGTGCTATGGCGGTGTTGTAGCCGAACTGGTTGGAGTTGGCGAAGCTTATGAACCACGCTTTGCGCTCTATCT
>R20__coassemble_447_pt1 | contig 30306 bp, 25 predicted proteins | sample R20__metabat2_low_PE_005 | metagenome-assembled genome bin R20 | reverse complement strand
ACTCGCGACCCCGACCTTGGCAAGGTCGTGCTCTACCAACTGAGCTATTTCCGCTGACTCCTCTTTTATCAGGGTCGCCATCTTGTTTTCGAGGCCTTTTTCCCGTCAAAAGCGATTGCAAAAGTACACACTTTTTTTAAACTGACAAAAAAAAATCATTTTTTTCCTACAATTTTTTTTATTTCGTTCAATTTCAAGAGCGCTTCAATCGGTGTAAGTGTATCTATATCAATATCTAAAATCTTATCTCGAATTTCAAGCAAAGTAGGGTCGTCAAGCTGGATAAAACTGAGTTGGAAGCCCGGTTCGGGGTCATTTTTTTTCTCTTTTTTCGATTTTTTCGCACTTTTTGAGTCGGAAATTTTCTCGTTTTTCGACTCCAGGAGTTCCAACATCTGGTGCGCCCGTTTCAGCACCTGGGGCGGCATACCGGCCATACGTGCCACGTGGATGCCGAAGCTGTGCTCACTGCCGCCCATCTCCAGTTTGCGCATAAATATGACCTTATTGCCCACCTCTTTAACAGAAATATGGTAGTTCTGTATGCGTTCGAATTGGTCGGCCATCTCGATAAGCTCGTGATAGTGAGTGGCAAACATCACCTTCGAACGCACCTTCTTGTTGTCGTGCAGAAACTCCGTTATGGCCCAGGCTATCGAAATGCCGTCGTATGTGCTTGTGCCGCGCCCTATCTCGTCGAGCAGCACAAGGCTGCGGTCGCTGACATTGTTCAGGATACTGGCCGTTTCGTTCATCTCAACCATAAACGTCGACTCGCCCGACGAGATGTTGTCCGACGCGCCCACACGTGTAAATATCTTATCCACAATGCCTATCGTAGCCGACTGGGCCGGACAGTAGCAGCCTATCTGCGCCATCAGCACTATCAGCGCCGTCTGGCGCAGCAGGGCCGATTTGCCCGACATATTAGGGCCTGTGATGATGATTATCTGCTGCCTGTCGCGGTCCAGATAGACATTGTTCGACACATACTTCTCGCCCAACGGCAGCTGCGTCTCGATCACCGGATGGCGACCCTCCTTGATGTCTATGGTCGTTCCTTCGTTCAGTTTGGGACGGCAGTAGCCATTGGCAAGCGACACCGCCGCAAAACTCTGCAGGCAGTCCAGCTGCGCAATCAGCTGCGCGTTGAACTGTATCGGCTGCACATACTCCGTCAGCGTTTGCAGCATCTGCTCATACAGCAGGTTTTCAATGGCTTGCATCCGCTCCTCAGCGCCAAGAATCTTCTCCTCATACTCCTTCAGCTCGGGCGTGATGTAGCGTTCGGCATTGGTCAGCGTCTGGCGCCGTATCCACTCTTGCGGCACCTTGTCGCGATGCGTGTTGGTCACTTCCAGATAGTAGCCGAATATATTGTTGAAGCCCACCTTGAGCGACGGGATGCCCGTGCGCTCGCCCTCGCGCTGCTGCAGGTTCATCAGGTACTCCTTGCCGCTGCCTGCCAGCGAGCGCAGCTCGTCCAGCTCGGCATTGACGCCGTCGGCTATCACGTTGCCTTTATCCACCTTGACAGGCGCATCCTCGTTGATTTCCTTGTCGATCTTCTCGTATATGGCGTGGCACACATTAAGTCGCTCGCCGTAAAGCTGCAAGGCTGCATTCTTCGTCTTGGAACACAACCCCTTGACGGCATCGATCTCGAACAGCGACCGCTTCAGCTGCAGCAGCTCGCGCGGATTGATGCGCCCCACAGCCACCTTCGATATCAGACGCTCCAGGTCGCCGATGCCGCGGATGTGCTGCCGCAGCTCGTCGCCAAAAGCACCGTCCAGCACCAGCTGGTCCACCACCGACAGGCGCTGCTCGATGGCGGCCACCTCCTTGATAGGCATAACAATCCATCGCCTCAGCAGGCGCGACCCCATCGGCGTAAGGGTCTGGTCGATGGTGTCAATCAGCGTTTTGGCATTGGCGTTGGGCGAATGCACCAGTTCAAGGTTGCGGATTGTGAACTTGTCCAGCCACACATACTTGTCCTCCTCGATGCGCGTCAGGCGGCAGATGTGCTGCGTGCGGTCGTGCTGCGTCTCCTGAAGGTAGTAGAGCGCCGCACCGGCAGCGATGACACCCTCGCCAAGTTCCTCGACGCCAAAGCCTTTGAGCGACGTGGTGCCGAACTGCTTCATCAGCAGTTCCTCGGCAAAATCGGTAGTGAACACCCAGTCGTCGAAGGTGTTGGTGTAGTATTTTTCGGGAAATTCTTCCTGAAAACGCTGCAGCATCTTGCGTTGCAGCACCACCTCGGTGGGGTGGAAATTCTGAAGCAGCTTATCTATATAATGTATATCGCCCTGCGCCACGTAGAACTCGCCCGTCGACACGTCGAGGAAGCTGATGCCGCTGATCCGCTCCGTCAGGTGCAGACCGCACAGGAAGTTGTTCTCCTTGACTTCCAGCACCATATCGTTGTACGACACGCCCGGTGTCACCAGCTCGGTGATGCCGCGCTTCACAAGGCCCTTGGCGGCCTTGGGGTCTTCGAGCTGCTCGCAGATGGCCACTCTCTGCCCGGCCCTGACCAGGCGCGGAAGGTACTGTTCCAAAGCGTGATAGGGGAACCCCGCCATATCGGTGTAGGTCCCCGACCCGTTCGACTTGCGTGTCAGGGTTATGCCCAATATGCCGGCACTTTTGGCGGCGTCGCTGCCGTAGGTCTCGTAGAAATCGCCCACACGGAACAGAAGCATCGCATCGGGAAACTTCTTTTTCATCTCCAGATACTGCCTCATCAACGGGGTGTTGCTCTCTTTTTTGCTTTCTTTTGCTGCCACTTGACTCTCTTTTTGAAAATGCAAAAATACAAAAAATATTATTGCATCCCCGAAGAAAAAGACAGAATTGATTGCACAAATTAGCGCAATCAGCTATGTAAAAGGCTTTTATGTGTTAGCAACTTGACATTCACGCCCGATTGGTATCCCTTTCCGACAAAAGTGGAAACGCCGTCAAGGCCTGCACAAAAGCCAACAGGTTAGGACATAAGATTTTATAGAGGCCGTTTCGGACACTTTGGGCCCGTTTCGGACGCCACCTGCTCCGCCAGTTCTTATATCGTTCTTATATTGTTCTTATATCCGAATAGAAGAACGGATATAAGAAATGTATAAGAAAGGTATGGGAAAAGGCGTAGCAGGTGCGGGGCCGTGGCGCGGCGTTGCCGGCTGCACCACAGCTTCAGAACTTCGGACTGATAGGTTTTATCAGTCGCGTCCGCTGAGATAAATCATCAGGTAGTAGAACAAGTTAGCAACTCAGACGCTCTTGTCCGAAGGCACACGCATTTTGTAACTCAGGAAGAAAACCGCGAAGCCCGCCGTAAGCACCAGCACAAGATTGTAGTTGGTCAGATATCGGCCAATCCTGTCCAGCTTTTTACGTTCGCTTTCAGCCACCAAGCCGTTGGCGATGAGCCATTCCGAGCTGCGCTGTGCCGCGTCCTTGTCGACCGTGCGCATCAACAGCGCCAGCAGCAACATCAGCACCCACAACGACAGCAAAGACACACCTATCAGCATAGGATTCAAATAGATGACATACAATCCGGCAAGCAGAAACAACGGCAGCATACGCGACATCCATTCCATCACAGGCGCCAGCCACAGGTAGAGGTCAATCATTCCAAACCCTTCCTCGTGCTGCACGGCGTTGGCCGCGGTCGTGGCAGCGCGCATCACCTCGTAATAGCCGCTGTTGTAGCAGGCGTGGGTCGAGATCACTATGCGCTTCTTCTTGGGGCTGTAATAATAGCGTTGCACAATGGCGTCTTTCGGAACCACCGTAACCTCCTCGATGCCAGCTTCGCCCAGCATTCGCTCTATCACCTCTTTGCCGCTTACAAGCCCCTCGGTACTAGGTTTCCGCAAACTTTCTTTCTTTCTGAAAAACAGTTCGCGAACCACTGCACCGGCTGCTACCACGGCATATATTCCGCACAAGGCCAGCAAGAACCAATCCATATTATCCATAACGCAATAGTTTTGTATGGACTGCTAGTCGCGTCCGCTGAGATAAATCATCAGGTAGTAGAGCAGCGTGGCCAGCGAAGTCAGTGCGCTGACGACATAGGTGTAGGCCGCCGAGCGCAGCGCGCTTTCGGCATAGGGGTGCGTGTCGGGACTGGTGATATTATGCGTGTTAAGCCAAACGAGGGCGCGCTTCGAAGCGTCGATTTCGACCGGCAGGGTGATGAACGAGAACAGCGTCGTCACGGCAAAAAGGATGATGCCCGCCAGCAGAAGCGTGGGGAACTTCTGCACCATCAGGATGCCTATGAAGATAATCCAGGGCGTGAACTTGTTGGAAAAATTCACCGCCGGCACCATCCGCGAGCGCAAGCCCAGCCAGTAGTAGGCCGTGGCGTGCTGCACGGCGTGGCCGCACTCGTGCGCGGCAACGGCGGCGGCGGCCACGCTGGTGCCGCGATACACGTCGCGGCTCAGGTTGAGCGTCTTGTTCACCGGATTGTAGTGGTCGCTCAGCGTGCCGTTCACCTCCTGCACCGTCACGTCGTGTATGTCGTTGTCTCTCAACATCTGTTCGGCCACCTCGCGGCCCGTCATATTGTAGTTCATCGCAATTTTCGAGTACTTCCTGAACTTCGACTCCACACTTTTCGAAGCCACCAGGCTCAGAACAAACAGCACACCGAAAATAATCCAGATAAGTGAAATGTTCATACTTTTGCTTTGTTTTGTTTTCTTACTGACTTTGATTTGCTTTCAATCCTAATGCCGCTCCCTTTCGGATTTCGCGACACCATAAAACGCCCCGGCCCCGCAAATATTGTATTCCGCCTTACGATTTTAGGAAAAAATAACACACACCGTCCAAAAAACAGCGTCTCTGCCATCGCCGCCCCGCCATCCCTGCCCCCGTTCCGACATCGCCGTCGACGGTCCTCGCCTGCCGGAAAATCCTACAAGCATTATACAAAATTCTTACCATATTTTTCAACAGTAGAAGTTGGGAAGAATTTGATAAGAACTTGGGTAGAATTTGGTAAGAAGATGGTACCTCGAAATCAGGGGGTTAAGAAAGGGCATTTTTGGCCCGTTTTTTGGAGTTATCAACAGGTTTTGGCGTCCATTTCCCATCGCCCCCGAAATTTTGGCACGGTTTTTGATAATATACATATATATATAATACTCCCCAGCAACAATTAATCTGCCTAATAAGCCTAACTTGCCTAACCCGCCTAAAAAGCCTAACATAGCCCTGCCCCCCAACAATATTCCTTGCATTCCCGAATATTTTCGTATCTTTGCACCCGGTTTGGTCGCCGAAAACGACGGGCAAAAACGCTGCATCACCGTAGCAGACAGCCCGTTAGGCGTCAAAAGGGAACAATGTGAAATCCATTGGCAGTCCCGCTGCTGTAAGTTCCGCAAAAGGCAGCCCCAAGCAAGCCACTGTGCGTCGCCACAGACGTATGGGAAGGCCGGGGCGCCGGAACAGAGCCAGAAGACCTGCCAGACCGACAGCTATTAACGCCTTCGAGGAAAGGGCATTAGTTATGAAACATATACTATCCGCCAAAGACATATCATCCCTTGTGCTGGCCCTTGCAATGTGGGCCACAGGCATCGCGCCCCTTGCCGCGCAGGACACCACCAGCCGGCACACACCACAGCGCCAAGAACTTACACCCGTTGTCGTAACCAAAGGCAAGCGCCCGTCGGCGACGCTGTCGCAGGCTCCCGTGCAGGTGGTCGACAGCAAGCAGATGGAACGCAGCGGCGCGCTGCTGCTGAGCGACGCCGTCAGGCAGATGGCCGGCGTGACGCTGCGCGACTATGGCGGCATCGGCGGTATGAAGACCGTCTCGGCGCGCGGCTTGGGCAGCCAGTTCAGCACGCTGAGCATCGACGGCGTTGCCGTCAACGACGCCCAGAACGGGCAGGTGGACCTGGGGCGCTACCTGCTGGCAGGCAGCGCTTTCGTCAGCCTCAGCAACGGCCAGCAGGACGAGATGCTGCTGTCGGCACGCGCCACGGCGGCGGGCAGCGTCATCAATATGGAGACGCGCGAGCCATCGTTCCTGCCGGGCGAGCGGACGTATCTGCGGCTGGGCACCGAGGTGGGCAGCTTCGGGATGCTGTCGCCGTCGCTGAGCATCGACCGCCGGCTGGGCAAGCGGCTGTCGCTCACCGCTTTCGGCAACTGGCTGCAGAGTCGTGGCAACTATCCCTTCACGCTCTACTACACGCCCTCGCACCAGGACAGCTCGTCGGTCGAACGGCGCGAGCATTCGGCGATGTGGATGGCCACGGGCGACATTTCGCTTTTCTTCCGCCCCGCGCTGAACAGGCTGCTTACGGCCAAGGTGCACTATGTGCAGGGCCACCACGAGCTGCCGGGACCCGTGTTCTTCTACGTCAGCGGCGGCTCGGAAGAGACCCGGGAAAAACTCTTTTTCGCGCAGCTGAAATACAGCGAGGCCTACAGGAAAATAAGCTGGCAAGCCATCGGCAAATACCAGTACACCAACGACATATACGAGAATTTCAAAGCCCCCACCCTGTCGCGCTACCAGATGAACGAGTATGGGCAGCAGGAGGGCTACCTGTCGGGCAGCATCGTGTGGCGCCCGGCCGAGGGGCTGGCTGCCAGCCTGGCAAGCGACGCCGCGCTGACGACGCTGCACAGCAACCTGGCGACCAACAGCGAGGTGCGTCGCGGTACGTCGCTGACCGCCGCCGCACTGCAGTGGTCGCGCCCGCGCCTCACGGCCAAAGCCAACCTGCTGGCCACGGTGGTCGGCGAGAAGGCCAGCGACAAATCCCACGGCGTCACCTACCGCCGGCTGTCGCCATACGCCGGCATCAACGTCAAACCGCTGGCCAAGAGCAATCTGCGTCTGCGCTATTTCTTCAAAGAGACCTACCGGGTGCCTAATTTCAGCGAGATGTACTATTTCGTTATGCCGCTGGACACGCTGCGGCCCGAATGCGCCAGCCAGCACAACGTCGGCATCGCGCTGCCGTTGTGGCAGACCGTGAGCGGCGACTCGACGCTGACGAGCACCTTCTCGCTCACCGTCGACGGCTACCGCAACAGGGTGAAAGACAAGATTATCGCTGTTCCGCGACAGAATATGTTCATCTGGTCGACGATGAACCTTGGAAGGGTGGACATCACCGGTCTCGACATCAAGGGCACCGCCGACTGGCACTGGAGCAAGATAGGCATCAGTGCCACAGCGACATACAGTCTGCAAAATGCCGTGGACCACACCAATCCCGACAACCCCAAAACCTACGGCCACCAGATACCCTACACGCCGCGCCACAGCGGAGGGCTGACGCTCTACGTGCAACACCGCTGGGCGAATGTCGGGTACAACTGTATGCTTGTCGGACGCCGCTACGACCAGCAGCAGAACAGCGACGAATCGATGCTGCCGGCCTATGCCGACCACGGCATCACGGCCGACCGCACCTTCGAGCTGCCCATCGGCAACCTGCGCATCCAAGCACAGGTGCTGAACCTGCTCGATGTGCAGTACGAGGTGGTCCGCTCCTACCCGATGATGGGCCGCAACTTCAGAGTTTCAATCAGATACGAATTCTAACAAATAAAAATAATGATTCCTATGAAAAAAACATTTCTCAAAGCAATGGCCGTGCTGACCGCTCTGTCGGCTACGGTATTTTTCACCGCTTGCGACGACGACCCCGTCAAGCCTGACGAAAACACCACCGAGGTCAGTTTCGAAAATCCGCGCTTTATGGCCGAAGCCGACGGAAGCATCTACGTCACCAGCTACTATCCGCTCGGCGTGGCACGCTTCGACATTGGACAGCAGAAGTTTACGGACTTCTGCAAGCTGGGCCAGTTCCATCCCGAAGGCATTGCTGCCGCCGGCGGCAAGCTCTACATTGCCAGCAGCAGCATCTCGGACGAGAGCGGCACCTACAGCTACGACAACAAGCTGTATGTCGTCGACATAGCCTCGTTCAAGCTGGTGGACAGCATCACCGTGGGCCGCAACCCCCAGTTGGTAAAAAAGCTGGACGACAGCCACATAGTCTTCAACACTTGGGGCGACTATGTCAGCGACCTTGGCGGCACCTACATCCTGAATACGAACAACAATGAGATTGTCAACCTGAACCAGCCCCTGACCAAATTCGACGTCTACAACGGCTTCGTCTACGGCTACGCCACCACCTACAACGAGGACTACACGACGAGTACCAATTTCTACAAAATCGACGGCAACAGCCACAATGTCACCACCATACTGGAGAACGAGCAGTTCTCGGACGGCATCTATGGCATCTCGGTCACCGGCGGCTACCTTGCCGTTTGCACCGACGGCAACTACATCGCCAAGGGCGACTGCCGTTTCTACAGCATCGGCGACGGGAGTCTGGCTCACACCTCAAGAGCCGGCCTCTTGCCGAGCAATGTTGTTGCCGACGGCACTGGCCGCTTCCTGATCCTCAACGAGGGCAACTGGGGCAAGAACAACGCCGGCATCACCCAGACGGGCATTTCGGACACGACCACCATCGACAACTACTTCGAACAGAGCAACAGCCGCGGCCTCGGCGACGTGGCACAGGACATCATCCTGGTCGACGGCAAAGCCTACATCACCGTCACCTTCAGCAACAGCCTCGAAATAATGAACCCCACCACCGGCAAATCAACCCGAATCGCAACTTCAAAATAAGGGAAGATAACATCAACAAGCAACAGGCCGCGCCACAAAGGGGGCGCGGCCTGTTGCATTAAAACATCTCTAAAATATCATTTTTCGGGACACGAACGACACGAATACGTCCATCGAGGTCATAAGCACCCTGTACTCCAAGCGGTAAAATCGGAAATCGTCGACTCCAATATCCTACTGGCGACTTGCAGACTACGCTTTTCATCCGTAGGGTATCATTATGGTATTCAACCCGTTGCCACCCTCAGAGATATTTCTTGCCCGTATATCGACGAAAATGCGTATATTTGCAGTCGCATATTATATATATTTATGGCAAGAATAGACCGTGCCGCGTTGCGGCAAAAGATACAGGAACTTGCAGGGCTGAGCGACGACGAGCGGGCGGCGCTGCTGCAGCTGGCGGCCGAGGGGCGGAGCTACGGATTGGTGTGGGAGGACCGCGAGGAGGCGGTCGAGGAGCGGCTGCGCGAGGAGCTGCCCGTGCTGGTGGAGGACAAGGAGCTGGCGCTGACCGACGGCGGCCAGGAGGCACCGAACCACATCCTCATCGAGGGCGACAACCTGGAGGCCCTGACCGCCCTGAGCTACACCCACGAGGGGCGCGTGGACGTCATCTATATCGACCCGCCCTACAACACCGGCAACAAGGATTTCGTTTACAACGACAGCTTCGTGGACAGCGAGGACAGCTACCGCCACAGCAAGTGGCTCTCCTTTATGAGCAAGCGCCTCCGCATCGCCAAACGCCTGCTCTCCGACCGCGGCGTTATCTTCATCAGCATCGACGACAACGAACAAGCCAACCTCAAACTCCTCTGCGACCAGGTGTTCGGGGAAGAGTGTTTTATAGGATTGATTTCCAGAGCAACTGGTACAACAACCGGTCAAGATACTGGGAGTCTTGGAAAAGCTTGCGATTATATTTTAGCATACTCTAAACAAGTTGGATATATGATTGGAGGCATACCGCTATCCGAAAAGGATTTGAGTCGATATGACATGACGGACGAGAAGGGTGCTTTTTCTATTCTACAGTTAAGAAGAACAGGTGGAGAGGATCGAAGAGAAGATAGGCCTACAATGTTTTTTCCGATTATTGCTCCTGATGGAACAGAGGTTTATCCTTATGGCCCTTCAGGATATGAAAGCAGATGGAGAGTTGGTCCTGAGACAGTGGTCAAAATGAGAGATGATAATCTGCTGTACTTCAAGAAGGATAATAAGGGGAATTGGAAAGTCTACTATAAGTTCTATGCTGAAGGCAAAACGAAACGGCCATCTAACCTGTGGGCGGATTTAGACGGTAATAAAAAAGCACAAATTGAACTGAAGAGTGTAATACCCGACGTGAAATTTGAAACCCCTAAACCAATTCAAGTAATAAAGAGAATTGCTGAACTAACCACCGATAGCTCCTCCACCGTCCTCGACTTCTTCGCTGGCAGCGGAACGACGCTGCACGCGGTGATGCAGCTGAACAAGGAGGACGGAGGCAAGAGGCAATGCATATTAGTGACGAACAATGAGAACAACATCTGCCGCGAGGTGACCTACGAGCGCAACAAGCGGGTGATAGAGGGCTACACCACGCCCAAAGGGGTGCAGGTGGAGGGCCTGCACGAGAACAACCTGCGCTACTACCGCACACGCCTGCTGCCCCGCGAGCGGACAAACAAGAATATGCGCGCCTTGGTGAATGCCGCCACCGACCTGCTGTGCATCAAGGAGGGACTCTTCGAGGAGCGGAAAGCGGAAAGCGGAGAGCGGAAAGCGGGGCTGACGCCAAAAGATGTGCGCCTGTTCTCGGACGGTGAGCGGGCGATGATGGTCGTCTACAACGAGGAGGCCATCCCCGACATCGTCGACTGGCTGCAAACCGATGCCATTATCAATTCACTATTCACTAATCACTATTCACTAATCAAGGTCTACGTTTTCTCGCCCGGCGCCTACGCTTGGGACGACGACTTCGGCCCGGTGCTCGACCGCGTGGAGCTCTGTGCCCTGCCGGAGGCCATCTACCAGGCCTACAAGAATGTGCTGCCCAAGAAGAGAGCGCCAAGAAGGGACGAAGAACCCACAAAGAAAGAAGGAGGCGAGGAATGAAAAACAACGAGATGACAAGCAGCCAAAGAATCGATGCTTTGTTTGAGCGCATATCGGCCTTGATAGAGCAAGGACGTGGGCGGGTTGCCAAAGCGGTAAACATAGCAGAAGTATATACGAGGTTTGGCGTAGGCCAATATATAGTGGAGGAAGAGCAGAAAGGCGAAAGCCGAGCCGAATATGGGAAAGGAGTGCTGAAAGGCCTCTCGGCGAAGCTAAACGCCCGTTTTGGAGGCGGGTGGTCGGTGGACACATTAGAGAAATGCAGGAAATTCTATAGCGTTTATTCAATTTCCGCTACACCGCAGCGGAAATTGCCAGGCAAGAAATCCGCCACACTGCAGCGGAAATCGTCTGCACCGCAGACGAAATCGGAATCACAAGCCGATGAGAAGCCCTTGTTCTCGCTTTCGTGGAACCACTATCAGGTGCTTATGCGCATCCAGAATCCCGACGAGCGCAGCTTTTACGAGATTGAATCCGCTCAGCAGCAATGGAGTGTACGTCAACTGCAGCGTCAGGTGGGCAGCAGCCTCTACGAGCGACTGGCTTTGAGTCGCGACAAGGATGAGGTGATGCGCCTGGCCCGCGAAGGGCAGACGGTGGAGAAGCCTAGCGACGTGCTGAAGAATCCGGTGTCGCTCGAGTTCCTTGGGTTGAAGCCCAATGCCGCCTACACGGAGTCGAAGCTGGAAAACGCCATCATAAGCCGTATGCAGCAGTTCCTGCTCGAATTGGGCAAAGGGTTCCTCTTCGAAGCCCGTCAGAAGCGCTTCACCTTCGAGGAGCGGAACTTCTATGTCGACCTGGTGTTCTACAACCGCCTGCTGCAATGCTATGTGCTTATCGACCTCAAGAGCGGCGACCTGACGCATCAGGACCTGGGGCAAATGCAGATGTATGTGAACTACTACGACCGCTACGTGCGTCAGGACTTCGAGAAGCCCACCATAGGCATCCTGCTGTGCCAGACGGCCAGCCAACCGATGGTGGAACTGACCCTGCCCAAAGAGGCTAACATCTATGCCCAGCAGTACGAGCTGTGCCTGCCCGACAAGGCGTTGCTGCAAAGCAAACTGCACGAGTGGATAGAGGAATATGACCAGTGGAAGGAGGAAAAAGAATGATAGAACTGAAGACCTACCAACGCAACGCTGTCAACGAGCTGAAGGGGCGGCTGGTGCAGATGCTGGGCTACGACGAGCAGCGGCAGCGCTTAGTGCTGAAAGCCCCCACGGGCAGCGGCAAGACGGTAATGGCCAGCACGGCTATGGATGAGCTGACAAGAGAATTGGCATCGGGAGCCACCGACTGCAACTACAGCAGCGTGGCGTGGGTGTGGCTGGCGCCCAACAAGCTGCACCAGCAGAGCTACCGCTCGATGCGCAACTTCTTCAGCGAGACGCGCTCGCTGAGGCCCATCTGGTTCGACGAGGCCGAGGTCGGCGAAGGCCTGCGTCCCGGCGAGGTGCTCTTCCTGAACTGGGAGAGCGTCAACAAGGACAACAACCTGCTGATCCGCGACAACGAGCAGAACCGTACCCTCGGAGCCCTGCTGCAGAAGACCCGCGAGGAGCGGCCCGTGGTGGCTGTCATCGACGAAGAGCATATGTTTGCCGGCAAGAATGCCGAGAAGAGCGAACGCCTGCTGCGCGAGGTGATCAAGCCCAAGATAGAGCTGCGCATCAGCGCCACCCCCACGTCGCGAAGCGACTATCAGGTGACCATACGCCGCGAGGAGGTGATAGGCGAGGAGATGATCAAGAAAGGCGTGCAGCTGAACCCCGGCGTGCGGAGCGACACCGAGCAGCACGCCCTGACGGTGAACCAGCGCCTGCTACAGCGGGCGTTGCGCAAGCGCGACGAACTGGCCGCCGCCTGGCAGGAGTACGGCATCAACCCCCTGCTGCTGGTGCAGTTGCCCAACGACACCAAGGAGGCCCTGGGCGACGACGAGCGCAAGATAGCCGACGAGGTGAAGGCCTACCTGGCCGACCCCGCCATCGACATCAGCGAGGAGAACGGACGCCTGGCGGTGTGGCTCTCGAAGGAGAAAAGCCCCAACCTGGCCGACATCGTCCACGCCGACGACCCGACGCGGGTGCTGCTCTTCAAACAGGCCATCGCCTTAGGATGGGATTGTCCGCGGGCCGCCGTTCTGCTCATCTACCGCGACCTGAAGAGTCTTGTATTCACCACCCAGACGGTGGGGCGCATACTGCGTATGCCGCAGCAGCACTTCTACACCGACGACCGGCTGAACTACGGCTACGTCTACACCAACCTCTCGGCCGATATGGTGCAGGTGAGCCAGGATGATATGGGCTATCTGGGCACCGTCTTCGCCAACAGGCGCGAAGGGTTGCAAAACATCGACCTGCGGAGCGTGTATATGGACCACCACCAGCAGCGCAACCGACTGGGCAGCGGATTTCGCAGAATATTAAATGACGTAATAAAGGAAAGGCTAAAAGTTGCGCAGGCGACGCTGGAACTTGACATTCCAACAGAGGACGACACCGAGTGGACACGCCAGGCGGGAGAAGAGGCCACGCTATTCGATGCGGAGATGCGTCGCAACCGCACATTGGCAAACAAGAGCAGGTTGAACCTCGACGTGAAGAATATCTTTGTGGAACTGCCCAAGGATATGCGCCTGACGGGAGCCGACGGTGAGGTGGAGGTGGTGGAGAAAGCCCGCATAGCCATCAACGTTGGCGAGATGCGTGCCGCCCTGGAGCGCTACTGCCGCGAGCACGTGGGCAGTTTCGGGAAATACGACAGCGCACCCATACTGCAAGGCGCCCTGCTCGACGCAATAGAGACCCTCTTCGGCATACCCGAAACCGAGGCTCCCAAGGTGATACTCTACAATCACGCACCATATAACAATCGTGGTTTCTTCGAAGACGCCATAGCCGGAGCATTGTCCCGCTACCGCAACACCCTGCGGCAGACGACCATCGTGAAAGCCTACAGCACGGAACGCTTCGAAATTCCCGCCACGCGGCCATACAACAGCGCCGTGGTGCATCCGGCAGAAGACATCTTCAACCACGCGTTGAAACCATATTTCGAGCAAAACAACGCTTCGAAACCCGAGCGCGACTTTGCCCGATGGATCGACCAAAGGACAGAGTGGGTCGACTGGTGGTACAAGAATGGCGACGAGGGCAAGCAGCACTTTGCGATTCCATACACAGGTTCGGACGGAGGACAACGATGCTTTTACGTCGACTTCATCGTCCGCCTGAAGAACGGCACCATCTGCCTCTTCGACACCAAGACCCCCGGCAGCGACCCCGACACGCCAGAGAAGAACAACGCCCTGTGGCAATACGTGACGGAGCACAACGAAGCCTACAGCGAGAAGGGAATACGCTTTGTGGGCGGCGTACTGGTGCAGGTGGGCGACAGCTGGTACTACCCCGGAGGCCCCATCGACGACGACAAAAACACCGACGGCTGGAGCCGCCTCGACCTGGCCACATTATGAAAGACAAACGAAGAAAAATGCTGGAGAACCTGGCGTTCTACAGCTACGGAATAAAGAAAGATATGAAGAAAGGATTAGACCGCACCTTCCTGCACTATGGCATCCGTCAGGAGGATATGAACATCATCGAGGATGCCGCCCGCGATGCCGACATCGACGCCAACTGGCTGAAGGAATACATCCTCAAGCCCTACAACGAAGCACGCAACGAAGAGGCAGTAGACGACAAGAAACTGCGCAAGATACTGAACAAGGCACTCAAAGAGATTAAGGAGGGCCAGATATGAAGATAACGCACATCTACGCCGAGAACTACAAGACCTACCGCCGACTTGACCTCGACCTGGCAGCCGACGAAGAACGCCCCATCATCCTGATTGGCGGCGGCAACGGATGCGGCAAGACGACCCTCTTCGATGCCATATACCACGCCCTCTACGGCTTGGAGATAAAGACGGCACGCCAGTTTGACGAATACTTCAACGCCGGCGTGAAACTGGAGCAGGGCATAGAGAACAAGAGCATCGTGTTGGAAATATCGTTCAGCGGATTGGTGCTGGGCAACGAGACACCCTACAAGCTGCGCCGCACCTACCAGCTCATCGACGGCAAGGTGCGCTGGAATGTGGACCTCAATATGAACGGCAACCGCTACAGCTACGGCATAGCCACCCCCAACGCCCAAAGGGTGCAGAACGAGGAGGTGGTGAAGAAAATCATCGCCGCCAACCTGCCGTCGGAGCTGAGCAACTACTTCCTCTTCGACGCTATGAAGACCAGCGAACTGGTGAAGGAAGAACAGATCAGCCGCCTGATAATGAAAAACATCAACTCGGTGATGGGCTTCAACAAATACTACCAGCTGAACGAAGCCGCCGAGCTGCTGCTGGCCGAGAAGAAAGCCGCCAAGCTGGAGAACGAGAAGCAGCGGCAGGAATACGAGCAGCTGGGCCACCAACGACAGCTTAAGGAAGCCGAGTTGAGGCAACTGCGCGAAGACTACGAGAAGGCGTTGGCCTACTCGAGCGAGAACCGCGAGCACTACGAGCAGCTGAAGCAGGGACGCTCGGCCGACAATGTGACGCGCGACCGCATAGCCAAACAGAAAGAAAGCATAAAACAGGTGGAGAAGAAAGCCGCCGACTATCGCGACAGCGTGGACAAGGTGGTGAAGGACCTGGAACTGAACGTGCTCTTTCCCGCCTTGGCCCACCGCATACGTCCCGAGGTGGAACTGATTGTCAACGAGCGAAAGCGCCTGGCGCAGGAACGCGGCGAAGAAATCAGCGACGAACAGCTGACGCGCATCACGCGCGACATTGTCGACTACCTGACGGAGAGCTACCAGGAACTGCAGGGCGTGAAGGTGGACGACATCGTGCGCCATATGCAGAAAGGACGCAAGCACGGCGATGTGCTGGCCGAGAAATACCCCTACCTGAGCGACGCCAACGTGGAGGTGCTGGAAAAACTCATCACCGATGCCTACGTAAACCAGTTCCTGCAGCTGGACAACGAGCGCGAGAGCATCGATATGGACGTGGCCGACCTGCCACGCAAACGTGAGCAGTTGCAGAACTACGAACGCGAGTTGAGCGGATTGGATTATAACCTCATCACCCTCTATGAAGACAACGAGAAACGGATGGTGGAGCTGAAAGGCAAGATTGCCGAAACGGAACGCGATATACAGCACCTGACCGACCGCATAGCTACCTTCGACTACGACATACCGCAGATTCCCGATCCGCAATACGATATGTTGTGCAAGTTGCCGGGATTCTTCAAAACCCTGTCGGCCAAACTGCTTGCCGCCAAGCGCAAGAACATAGAACAGATGATGAAGGAACAATTGAACCTGAATCTTGTGGTGTATGCCGGTGTGATAGGACGTGTGGACCTTTCGAGCGAGAACGGCGAAGAGATGAACTTCAAAATCTATCACCAAAATGGCAATGAGATATACCTCAGCCAGCTGAACGCCGGTGCCAAACAGACGGTGATGCAGGTGCTGCTGAAGGTGCTCTACGAGTTGGGCGACTACAACCCGCCGGTGATGATCGACACGGTGATGGGTGTGCTCGACAAGGAGAGCCGCGAGGTGATACTGGAGCACTACTTCCCCGACCTGGCGCACCAAACCATCCTGCTCAGCACCGACACCGAGATCACCACCGAACGCGACTTCAAGAAGATAGCCCCCTTCGTGGCGAAGACCTACACCCTACATCGCGACAAAGAGGCACAATGCACCAACATCACAAACGACTATTTCGGTATCACCATTAACGATTGAGAGATATGACAGTAGATAATTTGGTAATAGATAACTCGATAAAGAGTATTGAGGGCATTAACGAACAGTTGGTTGATTTAAAGACTGCTATAGAACAGCGAATCAACTTGCATCAATATCCTTCTGATTTAAGGCCAATAGTTGTATCTCAAGTAGGCATTATGAGGATGTGTCTCATTGCTGGTTTGTCTGATAGAACGCCAAGGACAGAGAAGGATATCCCTGACAATCAAATGCCACTTGCAAGCGGAGCATATTGGGCAACATTATTTACGAAATCAAAGATAGGATCGCTCATCGAGGCGTTGCTCAAAATGCGCTATCATAATGTGGATGCTGACTGGGATTCATCTGCTGTGGTCAGTCGTGTGATTGGCCACGAAATACTTCGTGGCCGCGACCTGCTGATGAAAGAAGGAGGCATCGATGACTGGCTGCGGTTCTCGCCCCTGCGTGGTGGCGCCAGCACAAGCGACATCCCCGTGTTGAACCTATGCATTGGCAGCTACGGCGATGATATGCCTGCCACACTCGATATCAACAGCCGTTCCATCGCCAACACGCAGATTTTGGTGGCGGGCACCACAGGCAGCGGCAAGAGCAACCTGCTGGCTGTCCTGCTGCAACAGCTCCGCTCGGCATCAAGCGACACACATTATCCTGTCAATTTCCTGCTCTTCGACTACAAGGGCGAGTTTTCCGACCCCGCCAATGCCGCTTGGTTGTCTCATTTTGATACCGACAGCAGCTGTATTCTTAATCCGATGGAGCATCCGCTGCCATTCACCCCGTTCAAGGACTTCACAGGTAAACCTGTCAACGAACTGAATCTTTATTCCACTACGATGGCGACGGCCCTGCTGGCAATATCCTCGGGAGCGAAAATCAGCGCCAATATGGACAACCGATTGAGTGAGGCCATTGTGAACGCTTACAAAGCCAACCAGATGCGTCCGGTGAACTTCAAGATGATTTTCGACCACTACAACCGTCTGCTTCCCGAGAAAAAACAGGGCGATATGGACAGCGTGAAGTCGGTACTCAACCAGCTGGTGACCAATAACATCTTCGCCGACGAGGACAAGATTGACCTGGTGCGTACCTGCAACATCATCAATCTTGGCAAATTCGAGAAGAACGGAATTATAGCAAAGGCTATCGTGTATTTCGTCATCTCAAAGCTAAACAACATCTACGAGGAATTGCCCAAACAGGCCACCAACGATGAGCGCGTGGAGATACGACACTTCACCATCATCGACGAGGCGCATTATATGCTTGGATTTGAAAACAAACCGTTGCAGAACCTTATCGCTGTGGGGCGCAACAAGGGTATGAGCATCATTCTGGCCACGCAGAATATGGAGGATTTAAAGAGCAAGGGTTTTGATTTCTACGCCAACGCCCAGTACCCGCTAATTATGAAGCAGCAGCAGCAGAACGACGCGGTGTTGAAAGACCTGTTCGGCGTGAGCGGCAGCCAGCTGCAAGACCTCAAACAGGCCATTACCAACCTGCAGAAGGGCGAACTCATCACCCGCGACAGTTCGTTGGCGGAATTGGGGTTGGGGCCAAGTTGGAAGAAAATAAAGGTGACACACCTGATTTGACGATATGGAGGACACCGGCTTCGACAAGTATGCAGAACAGCTTTCGTCGATGAGATGAAGCGGAGAGAAGCTCTGCTGGTGAGCAACTCCTCAAGGAATAGTCGACAAGGTAAAACACCGATGAAAAGGTGCCGAATTATAATGAACCCCCGAAAGTTGGACAAAACTTTCGGAGGCTGGAATGAGAATCCGTCTCACTTAATCCGCGGCAGCTTGTGATCGCGGAAGTAGTCGGTGTCGATGCTGCGGCCGTCGGCGCCGGCGAGGGCCAGGCGGAACTCGTCGAAGGTGCGGTGGGCCATATAGATGACATTATAGACATCGCCCACATTGTCAATAAAATGGGCATCACTGTCGGTGATGAAATTGAACCGTTTCAGGTAGGCAAACTTCTTCAGCTGCTCGGCCTTGGTGGTGCGGAAATTGATTTCCAGCCCGTCGGCCTTGATGTCGGGCGGCACAAAACCCAGCTGGCTCATCAGCGACGTTGTGCCCTTGTTGATATGTGCCGGAACAAAAAGCCCGCCGATGCGGTGCACCTCGTCGTAAATGCCGTCGAGGTCGACATCGATGGCGTTGAGCAGATGGTATTCCTCTTCGCCGACAATTTCATCCTCCTCATCCACAATAAGCTGGTATCCAAAGCGGTCCTCATCGTTGGGGATAGGCGGAAGATGCGCGTCAAGAAACTCCTGAAACTCATCCAGCTGTGCATCGTCGGCGAAATAGCAGAGACAGTGCGTCTCTTCTTGCGACGTAACTTCCACACCGCCAAGCACAAACAAACCGTTCTCGCGACCCAACTTCTGCGTCACCTTGACCTGGCGCGTAGTGTTGTGGTCGGAGATGGCAATCATATCCAGTCCCCTTGCCAGAGCGTGCTTCACGATGGCCGACGGGCTCATCTCGAGGTCGCCACAGGGCGACAGGACTGTGTGGATATGCAGGTCTGCCTTGTATGGATGCAGGTCGTCCACAATGCTTTATTTGCGCAGCAACTCGTAGATTTTGCCGGCAGTCTCAAAGGTCTCGGCATCGGTCGAAAGGAAAGGAATGCCCTCTTCGTTGCTCTGCTCGAGGGTGTCTTCGCTGGCCGACTGGCCTTTGACGAGGATCACGGCGGCAAGCTCCTTGAGCGAAGCGATGGCCATCACATTCTTGTGCGTCTGCAGCGTCACCCAGATGTTGCCCATCTCGGCGTTGCCCATAACATCGCTCAACAAATCGCTGACATAGCAGCCTTCAACTTCCTTATCCAGGCCCTGTTCGCCCGAAAGCACTTTGAGGTTCAACGCCTCAACGACATCTCTAACTTTCATATCTATTTTATTTTTAATTTATTATCCGATTGGTATGAATTAATTTGAAAGTACAAATATACAAATATTTTCGTTTCTACGCCACACGGGCGAAAAAGTTTTATTCGTTATGGTACGGTTCGTGGCGCAGAATGGTGAAAGCACGATACAGCTGCTCGACGAAAAAGAGTCGCACCATCTGGTGGTTGAAGGTCATCTTGGAAAGCGACACCTTGCCGCTTGCGGCAGCATAGACACCCGGAGCGAAACCGAAGGCCCCGCCGACGACGAAGGCAAAATTGCGCACGCCGGCATTCATTTGTTTCTGAAGATATTGTGCAAAATCCACAGACGTATGCTGCTCGCCGTGCTCGTCGAGCAGAACAACGCGGTCGCACTTATCCAGCTGCCGCAGCAAAAGGGCTGCCTCGCGCTCCTTCACTTCTTCCGGCGAAGCCCCTTTCTGGTCTTTAAGTGCCGGAATGACAACCATTTCGAAGTTGACATAATGCTTCAGTCTGGCCACATAGACATCAATGCCCTGCTGCAGATATTTCTCATCCGTTTTGCCGACGACAATCAGTTTGATATTCATAGCACTGGCATTTAGCTTACAATCAAATAAATAAACGGTGCGACGCTCAAAGCCTTTTTGTAGCAGCGGCGCTGGCGCAGGCCGGAAGGTTCGCCCGACGGCGCCTTGTCGATGATGGCGTTATAGTGGCGGCTCATCCAAAGCTTAGGGCCGTGGCGATGAGTATTGTAGCGTCCCGGCAGCACGCTGAGGCTGAAGCCATAAGGCAGCAACAGCTGCCGATAGTCGTCGACCGGCAGGATACGCTCCGTCCAGCTCCCCGTTTCGGGGTTGCAGGTATTGTCAGGGTCGAGCAGCAGGTTGGGCGATTGCGACTCCACAGCACGCTCCACATCGCTGTAAATCAAGCCCCTTGTATTATCGGCCCAATAGTCCAGCTCACGCTCCGACATCTCAGGCTGCAGTTTCTGGATAAAGTCGCGCCGCATTTGCCAGAATCCCTTCCTGATCGTCGTACCCAGCTCGTCGGCCTGCATAGCCTTGCGCAAACGTCTGGCAACGCGCTGGTTGAACGGATTCGACGCCGTGGTGAAAATCATCTTCATTGCTGGCGAAATCTCGTGCAGCATAGCAAAAAAATCGTCCAGCACATAAATATGCTCGATAACATCCATCGCAAGAACGCCGTTGGGCACCACACCATTGTCGCGGCACCAGTCGCGCAGCGTCGCCGCATCGCCCTGCAGCACAATGTCGGGCTTCGCGTCGAGCATCTCGCCCAGCAGCTGCACGGTCTGCAGCGCGCCAGGACTGTAGTCGACATATATAACATTGCCAAAATCAAGCTTTTTGGCCAAAATGCTCAGCAATCCGTGTCCGCCGCCATAGTCGACAATAGTGATTCTGTCGGGCGACAGATTGCACATCTCCAGCATACGGTCCAGGACCCCGCGATAGATGTCGAGATAGTACTCCGCTGCGTCGAGGGTGCGCTGCAAGGCCGCACGGCTGCCCGACGGCAGGTCCAGCTTGCGCACACTGATCCCGGCAAGGGCGGCGGCCAGCCCAGACTGGATAGCATCAGGAGTATTCATACACAATTATTTATGCAATTTTACAAAGAATTCAACCAACGGATTGCCGTATTTGCTGATTTCAAAGAAAGGAGTCTGCACCGCGCCGAACGACCTGTAGAAATACTCGATTCCCTCATCCATACTCCCCTCAAAATCAAAAGCCAGCGTCTTGTCGCTCAAATACTTGATAAGTTCCCAGAAAAGCGTCTCGCTGTGGCCGTTTTTGTGCAGCGACATATCCTGCGCCGACATCAGCGAATAGGCACAGCGGCCGTCGTAGGCCACAAAGCGAGCCGCCAAAAGGCGCCCCTCGGCGTCGAACAGCGAAGCGATGACACCGTTGCCGCAGCCCGTGGCCGTGCGGCACACGCGCTCTATCAAACTCTTGTCCAGCACATCACGCTTGCCTTTCGCAGCCCAATAGCTGGCGTGGAAAGCAGCAAACTCGTCCGCAGCCATATCGAAGCGGACGCTGGTCGCCGCCTCATAGCGCCGAATCTTGCGTTGGCGCTTTTCGGCATCGAAAGCATCGAAAACACGCTGCGGGTCGCGGATGTCGGGGATGCGGTAGGTGTAGCGCGTAGTCTGCTTGTAACCAGCCCAATAGAACGGCAGCCAGTTGGTAACCGCAGGCGACAGGTTCTGCAGGAAAACCGAAGGCTTGCGGCCTTCGACCTGCTGCAGCAGCTGCGCCACCGTATGCTTTTCGAAATCAAGCCGATGGCTCTCGCTGATGCCCTGCGGATAGAAGAAAACAGGGCCCGAAAACTGCGTCAGCTGCGGCTGGACGATAAACGTGAGGCACCCTTTCCGGCCATAATGGTAAGGCATAGCCCCCGTCGGGCGGTCGCCGTCGAAGGCCAGAGCCACATCCCACAGCTTCCCCTCGCAGACCGCTTCCATCCACCAATGCTGCAAAAAAAGGGGAACACAATATTCCCCCGATTCGCAGAGTTCCCGATATTTCTCCTTGTTAGACAAAAGATTACAGTATTTCTCCGTACTATTGTATGATGATAGCCACGCGGTTGTTGGCAATGCGGCCCTCATAGGTCGAATTGTCGCCGATGGGGTCGGCCGTGCCTTTGGCCTCGATCTCGATGCGATACTCGCTGACGCCGCGGGCCACCAGGCGCTTCTTGATTTCAACCGCCCTCTGGCGCGACAGGCCCAGGTTGTAGGCCTCGGTGCCCGTATTGTCGCTATAGCCGCGCAGCAGCACCTCAAGGCGCTCATTCTGAAGCATATAGGTAGCCAGACTGTCGATCATCGGCTCCCAGCTTTCGACCACCGTAGCGTCGTTGGGGAAGAACTTCACATCCTTGAACGACTTGGCACCTTCGGCCGCCGAAGGGAACAGGTTGATCTTCTTGGTGCCGAAATAGAGCAGCAGACCGACGTGAAGAAGCTGGTCGGCAGGCTGTTCGGTGGTGAAGAAGTCCGACCCCTGCCAGTAGCGGTAGTCCACCTGCGCCACGTTGAGCTGCAGCTTGTTCTTCAGCTTCTCGTCGGCGGCCCAGGCCTGGTAGGTTTTGAGGGCCTCGAGGGCCTCTTCCCTGCCCTGCTCAATCAGCTGTTCGCGCTGCGCGTCGTCCGTCACATTGGGGTTGACGGCAAAGACGGCGCAGATGCGCATCGGCGAGCGCGCCACGGTGGTCAGGTAGTTCATCACCGGCGTGAAGTTGCCCCATTCGGGACGGCGTTCCTCGGTCAGGGCCGGGATGGTCGAATAGTCGAAGTCGCAATAATATATCTTCTTGGCGTCGAAGGTGGTAAACTTCCAGATCGAGTCATAGTCGCTCTTGCGCACTTTCTGTTTGCCCTCGATGAAAGGGCTCACGACCTTGGCGCCTTTTTTTGTGTTTTGCGCGTTGGCAGCCATCGGTGCCAGCAGGGCCACAAGCAGGAGAAGAGTCAGTTTTTTCATCTGTCGATTATTTAGTTTGGGTATTAACGTAGCCGTTTAAAGTTTATTGTGCCTGATCGTCGATTTGGGGGTCCACCAGCGTGCCGTCCTCGCAGCACACCACGCGGGCCGGGAACTTGTCGATCATCATAAAGTCGTGCGTCGAGATAAGCATCGACACGCCCGAGGTGCGGTTGATTTCGGTCAGCAGGTGCATAATCTCGCTCGACGTGATGGGGTCCAGATTGCCCGTCGGCTCGTCGGCCAGAATCAGGTCGGGCGTGTTGACCAGCGCCCTGGCGATGCCCACGCGCTGGCGTTCGCCCTCCGACAGGCGGTAGGTCTGGTCGGCGGCCTTGTCGGCAACGCCCACGGCCGTCAGCACCTCCATAATGCGGTCGTCGATCTGCTTCTTGTCCTTCCACCCGATGCTTTTCAGCACAAAAGCCAGATTGTCATACACATTGCGGTCGGTCAGCAGCTGGAAGTTCTGGAACACGATGCCCAGCCGGCGGCGCAGCAGGGGGATTTGGCGCCGCTTGAGGTTCGACAGGTTGAAGCCGCACACCACGCCGCTGCCCTCTTCGAGCGGGCTGTCGTCATAGAGTGTGCGCAGCAGCGACGTCTTGCCGGCGCCGCTCTTGCCGATGAGGTACACAAACTCGCCCTTCTGCATACGGAAGTTGACGTTGCGCAGCACGACGCCTGCCTCGTTGCTGACTATCACATTGTTGAGGGATATTATCGGTTCTTTGTCCATATCGCTTGGTTTACTTTAATCATCTTTTATGGCAACCCGTAAAACGGACTATGTTTCAAAATATTGTACATCCGGCAAAAAAAACATCTTTTGCCTCGCCAAGGCACTCCCCGCCGCCACCCGAGGGCACTGATTTTCAGCACCCGCTCCGCCCGTTGTACAGTATATGTACAGTATATGTACAGTATTTGGACGCTTCGGAAGCGTACAAATACTGTACATATACTGTACATATACTGTACATATGACAGAGAAGGTGGCTTTAAGAGTTGGTTTTCAGGGTGTTAATATGCAATTTTTGGCATATCGAATCATTGGGTGCCACACTGGTTCGCAATGTGTCACAGCTTGTCGGAAAAGGCACCGCAAGCCGCAATTGCCGCCCTCCGGCCACCGATGGCGGCGGCAGGAGGGCCGCCTTTCAGCGGTTGCGCCAGAAGCCGGGCAGGAAAAGGATGAAAACCGTCAGGCATTCCAGTCGGCCAAGCAGCATCAGCGTGGAGCACAGCAACTTGGCTGCCGCCGGGAAGGCCGCATAGCTGCCAAAGCCGCCGCACGAGCCAAGTCCGGGGCCATAGCTGGTGAGGCAGCCGAAGACGGCGCCAAGCGATTCGGTGGCGTCGACGCCGCACAGCATCAGCAGCAGGACACCGACCAACATCGTGATTACGAAGACGATAAAGATGACCATCACGTTGGTGACCATCTCGTCCGACACGGGCCGTCCGTTGAGGCGCACGGGATTGTAGGCATTGGGATGCAGGCGGTTGGCCAGCGTCGTCCTGACGCTGCGCAGCAGTATGAGCACACGCATCACCTTGAGGCCGCCGGTGGTCGAACCGGCCATTCCGCCGCACAGGTTCAGCACGAGGAAGAGCAGCACGATGGGGGTCCACCACAGGTTGGTGTCGCCCACGACGCTGCCCGTAGTCGTTACCACGCTGACAGTCTGCACGATGCCGCAGCGCAGCGCGTCGGCCAGCGCCATACCGTTGCGGCTGTGAAGCGACAGCACCACGAAGGCGATGCCTGCCAGCGTAAGCGCCAGGTAGAAGCCGAACTGGTCGAGCTTGTGGCGCAGGCGGCGCCAGCGGAAAGTGAAGAAGTTGTAGAGCAGCGCGAAGTTGACGCCGCCCAGGAACATCGCCGCCGCAAGAATGTACTGCTGCGTCGGCGTGAAGCGCGCTATGCTGTCGGCGTAGATGGAGAAGCCACCGGTCGATATGTTGGTGAAAGTCAGGTTCACAGCCTCCCACAGCGTCATTCCCGACAGCATCAGGGCAACGACGAAAAAGAGCGTCAGCGAGGCGTAGATGACCAGCGTCTGCTGCACCATAGTGCGCATCGAGGTCGAGGTCTTGCCCGTATTGTCGGCGCTGCTGGCCTCGGCGGTGTAGAGGCTGTACTTGTTGAGGCCCATCGAGGGCACGACGGCGAGCACAAGGAGTATGATGCCGAAGCCGCCCAGCCATTCGGTAAGGCTGCGCCACAGCAGCAGCGACGCCGGCAGCCGTTCGACATCGGCAAAGACCGTGGCTCCCGTCGACGTCAGGCCCGACAGCGACTCGAAGAAGGCGTCGACGAAAGATATTGAGAATCTGAAGTTCAGAGGCGACAAGCCCGCCGCGGCGTCCACCCTTTCGATTCCTGCCAGCAGGAACGGCAGCGTGCCGAACAGCGTCATCACCAGCCACACCAGCGTGACCGTGAGGTAGGACAGTCGGCGGTCGCTGCTGCCCGATGCCGCCTGGCGCGGCAGGGCCCTGAGCAGGGCAGCGCCGACCGCAATGGTGAGCAGCGCGGCGACGAGGATGCGCCAGTGGCTGCCGTCGGCATAGTGCAGCGACGGAATCAGGCAGGCCAGCATAGCCACCCCCTCGCCGACAAGCGGCACGCCCAGGGGCCGCAGCACCAGTCCCACAGTGGTGGCGCGCTTTTTCAAGTCCTTTGTCCGACGTCTGTGTTTCATTGTTTTCTGTTTAATGGTTTATTTTCTGCGCCTCCAGTATTCGGGCAGGAAGATGGACACGATGGCGAATATTTCAATCCTTCCGGCCAGCATCAGCAGCATCATCGTCCATTTGGCAGCGGGCATCAGACCTGCATAGTCGAGGCTGGCGCCGAGGTTGTTGATGACCGGCGAGGGACCCAGGTTGCTGATGTTGGCCGCCGCCATACAGAAGGCGTTGGGTATGTCGCTTCCGCAGACGGTGAGCACCAGCGCACCCACGGCCACAAACAGCAGATAGAGAAACACATACGAGAATATGCGGACGATGTAGCTTTCTTCGACCACCTTGCCGTTGACCTTGACGCTGAGCACGGCGCGCGGATGTATCATTCGGACGAAGTAGTTGCGCACATACCTTGCCAGTATCATTATACGCTTGAATTTCAGTCCTCCGCCCGTCGAGCCGGCCGAGGCGCCGACAAAAATGAGCAGGAATGTCACCACCGAGACCATCATAGGCCAATGGACGGGCGCGGTTGTGTAGAATCCGCAGGTGGACATCGTCGAGGCGATGTGGAAAAAGGAGAAGCCCACGCGGCTCCAGTCCAGTCGCCCGTCGGCTATGCAGAAGGCGACGCTGCAGAGCAGGACGGCCGTGGCGAAGACGACGACGTAGCGCCCCAGCTCCTCGTCGCCGCGTATCTGACGCCAGCGGCCGGTGAAAAAGCAGAACAGAACTGCCAGATTTACACCCGAAAGGAACATAAAGAGCGTGATGCAGCACATCGAAAATGTTGAGAAGCCCGCCAGGCCGGCGTCGTGAGTCATAAAGCCGCCCGTCGAGACGGTGCTCAACGCCGTGCAGAGCGAGTCGACAAAGCCGTTGCCGTCGACATAGAGCAAGATGAAAAGCACCAGCGTAAGTGCCACATAGACAGTCCACATCAGCACCACATTGCGGGCCATACGCGGATGGAGCCGCCGCTGCAAAGTGCCGGAAAACTCGGCTTCGTACAGGCGTGCGCTGCCCTCGTTGAGGCGATGCAGGATGGCAATAACGAAGAGTATAAGTCCCAGGCCGCCAATCCATTGCGACACACTGCGCCACACCAGCAGCCCTTGCGGCTTCGACTCGACCGATTCCAGCACCGACGAGCCTGTGGTTGTGAACCCCGAAAAGGATTCAAAAGCGGCATCGGTGAAGTTGGTCACCGTGCTGGTGAAGAGGTAGGGCAGCGCGCCCATAAGCGGTATGACGAGCCAAATGATGGCTGTGAACCAGAAGCTTTCCTTCTCGTGCAGCTCGAACGAGGCTCCGACACCAAGGAAATTGCGCAGGAAAAGGCCGACGATAAGAATCAGCAGCCCCGCCGCGACAAGTCCGAACTGCGACCCGTCGCCGTAATAGAGCGACACGCCGACAGGCAGCGCCATCGAGACGGCCATAATCACCAGCAGCATACCCACCAGCCTGAAGGCCAGGCGGAAGTTGAAGGTCGGCCGACGCACGGCGCGTCTTTTTATGTTTGTACCCTTGCCTGACGCCATTAACGCTGTTGTTTTCGGAGCAGAAAAGCCATTAGTCAAAAAGTTTAGCCACCTTGTCCATCGCGTGGGGCAGAGCGAAGACCACCACCTTGTCCATTTCGCGCAGCTGCGTGTCGCGGGTGGGCAGCAGGGTCTCGCGTCCGCGGATGATACCGCCGATAGTCGCCTTGCCGTCAGGCAGATGCAGCTCGCCGATAGGCACACGCGTGGCGGCGGAATGGCGGCCGACGACAAACTCGATAAGCTCGGCGTTGGTGCCGCTGAGCCACTTGCTGCTTACGGCGTCGCCCTTGACGATGAAGCGGGCAATATAGCTGGCCGTAATCAGCTTCTTGTTGATAATAGTATCAATTCCAATATCTTGCGAAAGGTTGATAAAACCTGTGTTTTCGACCAGGGCAATGGTTTTGCGGATGCCGAAACGGCGCGCGTGCAGACAGGTCAGCACGTTGGTTTCGGACGAGTCGGTGACGGCGATAAAGGCATCGGTGCTTGTCAGGCCCTCTTCCTTGAGCAGCTCTATGTCGGTGGCGTCGCCGTTGATAATGAGGGTTTTGGAAAGCAGGGCGCTGAGGTCTTCGCAGCGTTTGCGGCTCTGTTCGACCAAAGTGATGCGTTTCTCGTCCTCGAGGGTCAAAGCGGCATAGCGTCCTATGCGTCCTCCGCCGGCTATCATCACGTTTCTGATGTCGAAATCCATACCTCCGGCCAGCTTCTTGACGGTATCCATCTGGTTTGCCTTGCTGATAATGTAGGCCATATCGCCGGCCTCGAAGACCGTGTCGGAATGGGGAATGATGGTTTCGCCGTGGCGCAGTATGGCGACGATGCGCACCTGCAGCGACGAGTAGATCTGACTCAACTCCTTGACCGACTTGCCGTTGACTGGCGATTCCTTCTCGAGGCGAATCAGATACATCGTAAGCAAGCCGCCGCTGAAGTCGAAAAACTCGGTGGCGACAGTATGGTTCAGCAGGTTGGTAATCTCCTTGGCGGCAATACGTTCGGGGCAGACCATCTCGTCGATGCCCAGGTCGCGGAACATTTCGCGGTGCTTGGGCGAAAGCAGTTCAGCGTTGGTGATGCGCGCCACGGTCTTTTTGGCCTTCAGTTTCTTGGCCAAGATGCAAGTAACCAGATTGATAGACTCGTCGTGCAGCACCGACAGGAATAGGTCGCAGTCCTGCACATTGGCTTCTTCGAGCACCTTGGGCGAGGTGGAGTCGCCGACAATGGTCAGCAAGTCAGTCTCCTTCTCGAGCCTTCTGAGCAGTTCGGAATTAGGGTCGACAACAGTAATATTGTAGTTAAGCAGCGTCAGCGATTTGGCCAGATAGAAGCCGACCTCGCCGTCTCCAGCAATAATGATATTCATCGTATTGTGTATTTTTTCTTCCTGCGTACAACCGGCTGTTCCTCGTCCGAAACGACTTCCATCAGCTCGCGGTCGATGTACACAATCATAGCCATACTGATTCCCGAAATCTCGACAGCGAAATTGCCCTCCTCGCAATCGCTGACAAGCATTCCGATTTTGCCAGCCAAGGGGCCGCTGAGGATGCGTACCCGCGAGCCGTATTTCAATTTCTCGGTCGTCTGCACCTGAATGTCGATTTCGGCGGCAATGAAGTCTTTCATCATCTGTATTTCGCTCTCCGGGATGGTGGCAATAGCGTCCTTGAACTTAATGATAAACGACACATTCGGGACATTCATTACCGGAACGACCTGGCGGGCTGTTATTTTGGCAAAAATATAAGACTTTAGAAGCGGCACCTCGACCCACTTCTTGCGGTCGCTCCACGAGTGCAGCTCTCTGCGCAAAGGCAAGTAGACCTCATAGCCGGCCTCCTTCAAATTCTGCTCCGCCTTCTTTTCGGCACGCGGGTTAGTATACAATGCAACCCATTGAGGTTCTGACGACAACATAGCGATATGGCATTTTTTATTTCACAAGTAATAAACTGCAAAGATACAACAAAAAAAACAAACAGGAGTAAAAAAAGAGAAACGGGCAGCCAGAAGCGCTCTCTGCCAGCGGATTATATGACCAGCGGAATGCTGTCGACGATGTCCGATGCTATCATCGAAGCCTGCGAAAGACGCTCGGCGGCGATGTCGCCAGCCCGGCCGTGGACATACGCCGCCAGGGCGGCAAGCTGCTGAATGCCATAGACTTCACCGGTATGCCGCTTGCCATAGGCCGCAGCCTGCGCAACGAGACCCAAGGCGATACCCGTAAGGACATCGCCGCTGCCAGCCGTGGCCATACCAGCATTGCCAGTATCGTTGGCGAGGGCGGCCGCATTGGGAGCATAGATGCGGGTGCGGTGGGCTTTCCTGACGATGACGACATTGTGCACATCAGCCATCGCCTGCGTGTCGGCATCGCCGAAAAGACGCTGGTATTCTGCGTTGTGCGGAGTGATGACGGCACCTGTGGCAAGGTGAATCCTGTCGGGGTGCCGGGCCAGGATGTTCAAGGCATCGGCATCGAGGACAAGCTTTGGGCGGCCTTCCATCGACTTGGACTGTACAGCCTCAAGCAGCTGAAGCAAAGCACATTGAGTGGCATCATCCGTCCCCAGCCCCGGTCCGGCGGCGATGGCGGCATAGCGGTCGATATCTTTCGGCAGCGACGAGAAGCAATAATCACCCTCATTGATAGAGAGCATAGCCTCGGGCACGGCGGTCTGCATAATGCCGACGCCACAGCGCGGTATGTGCACCGTGAGCAGTCCGATGCCCGAACGCAGGCAAGCCCTTGCGGCGAGCACGGCGGCCCCCATCTTGCCATAGCTGCCAGCGACGAGCAGAGCGTGGCCATAGTCGCCCTTGTGGCTTTCGGGGTCGCGGGCCGAGAGGAAGTGGAAATCTTCGATTGCAGTCATAGAACAAGTCAAAAAATGGCGGCGCGCGGCCCCGCGCCCCCCCACGGACCCATAAAAATTGAAGAATTAATAATTTTAGAGCGTTTAGTTGAACAACCCCATTTTGAAGAAAGGGGGAATATGGCGTTT
>R20__coassemble_430_pt1 | contig 31110 bp, 29 predicted proteins | sample R20__metabat2_low_PE_005 | metagenome-assembled genome bin R20 | reverse complement strand
GGAATTTTATCTATCTTTGCAAACGTGAGTTGCGTTTTGGTCTGGAATCTATAAATTAAACGAAACGTTTTTTCCGTTTTCAAAAAATTTGCTATATTTGCATATTGGACAGAATGCGCAATGAGGGCGCAAAATGCTAACAACAAACTGAAAGACATCTCATTAAGTAAACATAAAGCAATTAATGAAAATTGAAATTACACGATTGTTCGACCTGCTGGACCACCTTGTGGTGAACCATCCGAAGGACGATATCCTGGCCGGCAAGGTCAACGGCGAATGGGTGCGCTACAGCTCCCACGACTATTATAAGTACGCTCATTTTATGGCCTATGGCCTTATGGAGCTGGGCATCAAGCCTGGCGACCGCGTGATTACGATCTCGAACAACTGCCCGGAGTGGAACTTTATGGATATGGCGCTGGCGCTGATGGGTGCCATCCACGTGCCTGTCTACCCCACCCTTGCCACGGAGAACTACGTCCACATCTTCCGCCACAGCGAGGCGAAGCTGATACTGGTGAGCAGCAAGGTGCTGCTAGGCCGCATCCTGGGCGCCGTGCAGCAGCTTGAGGTGAAGCCCGACATCTACACCCTGGCCGCCATCGAGGGCTATCACCGCACGCTGGAGATTCTGAAGCTCGGCATCGCCAGCCGCGAGAAGCACCTGGCCGAGCTGGAGCAGCGCAAGGAGCAGGCCAAGCCCGACGACTGGCTGACGCTGATCTACACCAGCGGCACCACCGGCGACCCGAAGGGCGTGATGCTGAGCCACCGCAACATCTGCAGCAACTTCCTGGCCCACGCCAAGGTGAACCCGATGACGCCCGACTATCGCGTGCTGTCGTTCCTGCCGCTGAACCACGTCTTCGAACGTTCGATGAACTACCACTTCCAGTATCTGGGCGTCAGCATCTACTATGCCGAATCGATGGGCACCCTGCAGCGCGATATGCAGGACATCGGCTGCGGCGGCTTCTGCGCCGTGCCGCGCGTGCTGGAGATGTTCTACGACAAGCTCTACGCTGCCGGCAAGGACTTTCCGGCCATCAAGAAGGCCATCTACTTCCGCGCCTTCAAGCACGGTATGCGCTACGACAACGGCATCATCCGCAAGGTGTCGCTGTGGTACCAGATTATGCACCGCTTCTACGACCGTATGGTCTATCGCCACTGGCGCGAGAAGTTCGGCGGCAAGCGTATGATAGTCATCAGCGGCGGCAGCAGCATCCCCGAGCGCCTGGTGCGCCTCTTCACCGCTGCGGGCATCAGCATCTATGAGGGCTATGGCCTCAGCGAGACGTCGCCCGTCATTGCCGTCAACAACCCCGTCGACGGCCTGGTGCGCTTCGGCACCGTCGGACCGATGCTGAGCGGCACGGAGATGATGATTGCCGACGACGGCGAGATCCTGACCCGCGGACCGCACGTGATGATGGGCTACTACAAGGACCCGGAATACACCAAGCAGGTGATCGACGAGGATGGATGGTTCCACACAGGCGACATAGGCAAAATCGTCGGCGGACGCTACCTGAAGATCACCGACCGCAAGAAGGACATCTTCAAGCTGTCGGCAGGCAAGTACGTGGCGCCGCAAGTGCTTGAGAACAAGCTGCGCGAGTCGGAATACATAGACCAGGTGATGGTCATCGGCGAGCACCAGAAGATTGCCGCCGCCATCATTTCGCCCAACTTCAACACGCTGCACTACTGGGCCCTGAAGCACCATCTGCACTATCGCGACAACACGCAGCTCATAGCCCTGCCCGAGGTCAACAAGAAGATGCAGGAGGTCATCGACCAGTACAACAAGGAGTTTGCCCCGCACGAGCAAATCAAGAAGTTCCGCCTGGTCAGCGAGGAGTGGACCACGGCCAACGGGCTGCTCTCGCCCACCCTCAAGGTGCGCCGCAAGCTGCTGCAGGACAAATACAAGGACCTTATTGTCGACATTTTCGGCAAGCAGGACGACACGAAGTCGGGACTTTTCTCGTCGTTCCGCACCATCGACCTGCCTTCAATCAAGCTGCCCTTCCGCGACAACAACTGAAACTGACTGTTTCCCATACCGAAAACGCCTGTATACGTCATCCGCATACAGGCGTTTTCCATTATGGACGCAGCCTTGTTTTCGTCAGTTCTTGAGGCACCCGATGGGCACCACCAGCACCCCGTCCTTGCGCTGGTAGGCATAGCCGCCAGTGGCCGTCAGCACCATCATAAATGAGGGATCCTTCATCTTGTTTGTGTCGATCTTGCTGACCAGCTTTTTCAAGTTGGCGGCACCTTCCTCAACGAGAGTTTCACCGCCAAGTTTCACTTCCACAAGGCCGTAGTTGCCGTTGTTGAGATGGATAACGGCGTCGCACTCCAGTCCGTTATGGTCCCTGTAGTGATAAACGCGACCGTCGAGAGCGTCGGCATATACCCTCAAATCCCTAACCGCCATTGTTTCAAACAGAAGGCCATAGGTGTTCAGGTCGTTTATCAGGTCTGTCGGCCCAATGCCGAGCGCCGCCGTTGCTATCGACGGGTCGACAAAATACCTTGTATCCGAAGTGCGGATGGCCGTTTTGCTCCTCAGGTTGGGGTTCCAGGCGGGCATATCCTCAATGACGAATATCTTTCTCAGCGCCGAGAGGTAGAGCGCAATCGTATTTTCGGACAATGAGCCGCCGCCGTTTGCCGACAGGTCGGCGTACAATGTGCCGACAGACACCTGGCCGCCTTGGTGCCTTGCGTAGGCACGCAGCAGACGCATAGCGAAGCCCGGATCGCGCTGCACGTTGTCCACGCGCGAAATGTCGCTTTCGCAGATGGCCTTGACGTAGTTGCTGGCCACGCGCAAAGCTGTCGTTTTCTTCAGGTTGAGAGCCCCCGGCCACCCCCCGCGGCATAAAATGTAGGCTATATCCTCAAGCGATGTGTCTGGCGCAATGCAAGACTTCACCTGCCCTGCAAAGAGGTCCAGAAGACTTATTTTGCCGTTCGAATCGCCCGACTCCCACAGGCTCATCGGCCGCATTGTAAGCCAGGCAAAACGGCCCGTGCCAGTATGCGTTATCCTGCTTTTGTCGGCAGGGACGGCGGAGCCCGTGAAGATAAACTGACCCACGTCGCCTCGTCTGTCGATTGTATATCGGGCTGTGTCCCAAAGCTGTGGCGCCAGTTGCCATTCGTCCACCAGTCTTGGCGTCTCTCCGGCAAGCAGCAATTCGGGGTCGTTCTCCGCAAGTGCAAGATATTCTTTCGACATCTTGGGATTATCCATACGCAGCAAACTTTTGGCCTGCTGTTCTGCCGTGGTCGTTTTGCCGCACCATTTGGGGCCCTGAATCAATACGGCACCCGCAGCTTCAAGCTGGTCGCTGAGCATACCGTCTGCAATCCTATTTCTATACATTCTATTTTCGTCCATAATTACCACATTTTACGCTGCAAAATTACACACAATTTTTCGAATAAAAAAATATTATTTTCAAAATAATATTATATAATTGATTATTAACTATATAATATATTTTCACCGTGACGTTTGTAGCATTTTTACCGTGACGTTTGGAGCATTTTCACCGTGGCATTTGGAGATTTTTATTCGACGAGCAAGACATCGCAAAATCGGGACTTTTCTCCTCGTTCCGCACCATCGGCCTGCCCTTGACCAAGCTGTCGGCCAAAGGAAATTAATTAGACTTAAACATCAGTATAATAGAGTATTGAAGACTTTATTTACCGATAAGAGCAAAAAAAATTTGTCCACTCGGCGAAAAAGTAGTACTTTTGCAGCCGATTTTACGCATACAAGTGGATTGTCCTATGGTGTAATGGTAGCACATCAGATTTTGGTTCTGCTTGTCTAGGTTCGAATCCTGGTAGGACAACAAAAGCATCGACTGGAGCCGATGCTTTTTTTTTGTGCACCACGGGACAGGCTTTCGCTTTTTTTCGTATCTTTGCATTTTATATCTTCATCATCAAACAACGGCAAAACATTGAGAAACAGAGTCTACATAGAAACCTACGGTTGCCAGATGAATCTGGCCGACAGCGAAATAGTGGCTTCGCTTCTGTCGAAGGACAATTATGCCATCGAGAAGGATATAAACCAGGCTGATTTCATCCTGATCAACACCTGCGCCATACGCGACAACGCCGAGCAGCGCATCCGCAAGCGTCTGCGCGAGCTCAGGGCGCTGCAGCGCGCACACCAGGGACTGAAAATAGGCATCTTGGGCTGTATGGCCGAGCGGCTACAGAAGCAGCTGATGGAAGAGGAGGACAACGTGTCGTTCATTGTCGGGCCCGACGCCTACCGCAACCTGCCTCAGATGCTGGACAACATCAAGGACGGCGAGAAGCTGGCGCAAACCCTGCTGAGCGAGACGGAGACATACGACGACATCGAGCCCGTGCGCTACGACACCAACGGCATAACGGCCTATATCAGCATTATGCGCGGATGCCAGAACTACTGCGCCTACTGCGTGGTGCCCTACACCCGCGGCCGCGAGCGCAGCCGCGACCCGAGGACCATCGTCGACGAGGCTCGCAGCCTGTTTGAGAAGGGCTATCGCGAAGTGACCCTGCTGGGCCAGAATGTGAACAGCTACCGATGGGAAGCGGAAAGCGGAAAGCGGAAAGCGGATAACAAGGCTGACGCGGAAGCCGGTTCTCACATCTCACATTCCACATCAAACACCTCTGTGGGTTTCCCGCAGCTGATGGCAATGGTGGCCGAGGTGAGTCCGCTGCTACGTGTGCGCTTCGCCACTTCGCATCCCAAGGACTTGAGCGACGAGCTGCTGCAGGTGATGGCGCGATACGACAACATCTGCAAGTGCATACACCTGCCTGTGCAGTCGGGCAGCGAGAGGATGCTGAAACTGATGAACCGCCGTTACACGCCGGAATGGTATCTGGGCCGCATCGACGCCATACGCCGATACCTGCCAACGTGCAGCATAACGACCGATGTCATTGCCGGCTTCTGCACCGAGACGGAAGAGGACCATCAGGCCACGCTCGAGATGTTCCGCAAGGTGAGGTACGACTACGCCTATATGTTCAAGTTCTCGATGCGCCCCAACACCTATGCCGCCAAGCATCTGCAGGATGATGTGCCCGACGACGTGAAGACGCGCCGGTTGGAGGAAATCATTGCCCTGCAGGGAGAGATAGCGCTGGAAAACAACCAGAAGGAGGTAGGCAAGACATTTGAGGTGCTGATTGAAGGCGTGTCGCACCGCTCGGAAGAACAGCTCTTCGGCCGCAACAGCCAGAACAAGGTGATAGTTTTTGAACGTGGCAACCTGCAGCCCGGCCAATACGCAAATGTCAAAGTGACGCGATGCACATCGGCGACGCTGATTGGTGAGGTTGTGGACAATAAATAACCGACATTCAACGTTATTTTCTGAAAACAGTTTTATTATGAGCAAAAACGACTTTTTCCAGAAACATCCCTGGGTGCTTCACACGCTGATAGCCATCGGCGTGTCGCTGCTTATCGTGGTGATTGTCTTCATCATACTGAAGCACTACGGTCGCGTGGGACAGGAATACAAGACACCCTACGTCGTCGGTTCGTATGTCGACGAGCTGCCTACCAACGACGGGCTTGAGCTGCAGTATGTGATTGTTGACTCGATATACCAGCAAGGCAAACGTGGCGGATACATCCTGCGCCAGGACCCGGATTCGGGTTCGATGATCAAGACCGGCCGCAAGGTGTACCTGACCGTAACGGCATACGTGCCCGACAATGCCATAGTGCCCGACCTGCGCTCGCTCAGCGTAAGGCACGCCATTTCGCAGCTTGAGAACGTAGGCCTGCACGGCGGCAAGCTGGTGTTTGTCGACGACCCGCACCACGTTGTGCTGGAGCAGAAATACAAAGGCCGCACCGTCAACGAAGGCCGCCGTCTTGAGAAAGGAGCGATGGTGGACCTGGTGGTGGGCCGTGGCAGCGGAACAGCGCAGTCCATTGTGCCCTACCTTGTCGGTATGTCGCCCACCAAGGCGCGCCGCAGCATTCTGTCGGCATCGCTCAACGTCGGTGCCGAGCACTACGACGGCATAACGGATATGAGCCACGCAATAGTCTACAAGCAGTCGCCGGAATACAGCGGCCGCACGGGTGCGGAATATGGCAGCCGCGTGGAGCTATGGTACTGCGACAAGTCGGTGGTGGCGATGGAAGAGCTGGAGCGTATGAAACAACGCCAGATAGAGGATTCGATCCGCGCCCTGTACGAGCAGAGCGGCGAAGGCATTCCGTCGTCGGACCCATACGGCCTTACTGGACTGGATGAATTTTAACCTTTAAAAAGCCACACATTGAAAGTCAAGAGTTGCGTCATATTGTTACTGCTGGGCTTCAGCGCAGTCGCCAACTGCCAAGAGGTGCTTGCACCGCTGTCGACGGCAGCAAGGCCACCTGCAGCCAAGAGTGCCGACACCGTGGTGCTGGAGCTGCCGTTCTTCGACGACTTTGCCGAATACGAAGGACTGCCCGACACCCGCAGATGGCTTTCGTCGCAGGCCTACATCAACAAGGACTATGCGCCCGAAGCTCCAACAATAGGCGTTGCCACCCTCGATGCACTGGACGCTGACGGCAACCTATACCCTCAAGCCTCGTCGAACCTCTTTGCCGCCGACACGCTGACTTCGCAGATCGTGCGGCTCGACTCGCTGACAGGCACCTACAAGCGGCGACTGCTGCCATCGGACTCGATATACCTCAGCTTTTTCTGTCTGCCTGGCGGCTGGTATGGCAACACCTGGGAACTGGTGGGCGACGCGCCGGCGATGCAGGATTCGCTGTTTCTGGAATTCTACGACGCCGCAGAAGGATGCTGGAACATAGTATGGGCATCGGCAGGCCACGATGCCGACACGGCAGGAAGGGCTTCGCGCTGGCCCTGGCGTTTTGTGAATATCCGCATCGACGACCAGCGATATTTCACAAACAAATTCCAGTTCCGCTTCCGCAACTACGCCAGCCTGGACCCCAACCCCAAAAGCGGCATCGCCGGCAACTGCGACCAGTGGAACATCGACTATGTCTACATCAACTACAACCGCACCGTTGCCGATTCGATGTTCCGCGACGTTGCCTTTGTGGACAAGGCGCCATCGATGCTTAAAAACTGCCAGGCTATGCCGGCACGACAGTATAGCGCCGCCGATATGGCTAAAAATCTGGACATAAGGATTGTAAACCGATACAACCAGACTCTTGCCTCTAACTATTCGTATAAAGCCTACGACGCTTCGGGCCAACAGATTGGACAATATGACGGCGGATTTGAGAACATCGTCCCGTTTTTTCCTAATGGACGCTATCAGGAGATGACCGTCCACAGCAAACCGCCCGTGAATTTCGCCTTTCCCGCCTCGTCAACGCCAACCACCTACGAAATCGTTCACATAGTGCGCGAAGGCGTTGGCGGCGACAATCATAACGGCAACGACACGATGCGATTCAGTCAGGTCTTTGACAACTACTATGCTTACGACGATGGCTTTGCCGAAAACGGTTACGGCCTTACTTCGACGGGCAGCCGTATGTGGCTGGCCTGCCGCTACGACCTTCGCGTTGCGGACACGCTTACAGCCATCGACCTCTGTTTCAACCGCACACGCAAAGGCGAGAACGAAGAGGTGCGTTTCCAGCTGTGCGTGTGGACCTGCGAGGATGGCAAGCCTTCGACATTATTATACAAGGACCCGGAAAAGCAGACACCACAATTCGACGGGTACAATGGCTTCCACCGCTACCGCCTTTCGCAGCCGCTAACAGTAAACGACACCGTCTTTGTAGGCTTTGAGCAGCTTTCGAACGACTACATCAACCTCGGTTTCGACCGCAGTACCGATTCTCGCCAATACACCTACTATCGCACTGGCAACGAATGGATGATGAGCATACTGAGAGGCTCTGTGATGATGCGTCCCGTCTTTGGAATGGCGGCATTGGTGTCAATCAACGAACCCGACAGAAGGCACAGCCTGACGCTTTATCCCAATCCCGCCAGCGAAACAGTTAACATCCTGACGGACGACCCTGTAAGCGACAACGCCGTCGTCACCGTCTTCGACATACAGGGACGCACCGTCCTTGAACGCCCATACAAATGCGCTATAGACATCAGCGACATACCGAGCGGAATCTATATTCTGCGGCTGACCGACAAGCAGACAGGCGTCCTGACAAACAACAAGCTAATCATCAAAAGATAACCCCTATGAGCATCCCAAGCGAGGAGCAGGTCGCCATTACCAATAGCGACAGCGAAGAACAGGAACTCTACGAAAACTACCGATTCACAGTAGACCGCGGGCAGGAAACGATGCGGATGGACAAATACTTGCAGATGCGCATCGAAGGCGTGTCGCGCACAAAAATACAAACCGCCGCCAAAGCTTCCTGTATTCTCGTCAACGACAAACCAGCCAAATCGAACTACAAAATCAAGCCCAAGGATGTTATCAGCATACTGCTGCCCACACCGCCACGCGAGCTTGAAATCGTTCCGCAGGACATACCTTTCCACATTGTTTACGAGGACGATGATGTGCTGGTTGTCGATAAGCAGGCAGGAATGGTGGTCCATCCCGGCTACGGCAACTTCGACGGCACGCTGCTCAACGCGCTGGCCTACTACTATGATGGCAAAAAAGGCAAGGACGGCAACCCTGTCACCCCCTATCTGGTACACCGCATCGACAAGGACACATCCGGCCTGCTGCTTATTGCCAAAAACGAGGATGCCCAGGTGGCCTTAGCCAAACAATTCTTCGACCATACCATCGAACGGAAGTACAATGCCTTGGTGTGGGGCGACTTTGCCGACGACAGCGGCACCGTCGACGGCAACCTGGCCCGTTCGCAGAAAGACCGCCGAGTGATGGCAGTATACGATGATCCTGAAGTCGGAAAACACGCTGTCACCCACTGGAATGTTCTGGAACGATTCGGATATGTGACCCTGATTGAATGCATTCTCGAAACAGGTCGCACCCACCAGATCCGTGCCCATATGAAACACATCGGACATCCCCTTTTCAACGATGCTATGTACGGCGGCGACCAGATACTGAAAGGAACAACGTTCTCAAAATACAAGCAGTTTGTAACCAACTGCTTCCAATTACTTCCACGCCAGGCCCTGCACGCCCTTATACTCGGATTTGAACATCCTACGACACACCAACATCTGCATTTTGAGTCTCCCCTACCCGACGACATTGCCTCAGTATTAGACAAATGGCGCCGCTATGCCGTTTCGGCTCAAAGCAAGACTGAGTAAATGTTTACACTAAATCACAGGGGCCGACCCCGCAAACCACAATGTCAGTACTCCCACATATCCTGGCTGATGTCGAGGAGTTCGGACTCTATGCGTTCCGATTCCCAAATAGCCTCAGTGCCGGTAAGATAGTCAAGAATACTGCGGTTGAAACGATTTGAGAATCGCGTTATATAGCTGTTGAACATCCTGTTGATGAAGATGTCCTCCCACGACGGCTGATGTGCAATGTTCTGCTCCCAGGTAGCCTCGTTGCGCACCATCAGACGGCGCACCTGCGGCGACTGCATCGGAATCCAGAACATCTCGGCAGTACCGATATAATCCAAGTCGCCATCGTGTTCCTTATACAGCTCTTTGGTAAGACAAAGCGAAAGGATACGGATATTCTGTTCGGTGACCTGCTTATCAATATACCAAGACTCCTTCAGTCTGATCTGCAGCATCTCGTCCGACAAGAACTCTTTAGGAACCAGCACGGTCTTATATTCATAATTCTCGTCATCGTCGACTATCTCAAGTATGATGGTATCGGCACGCGTAAACCGTTCGACAAAAGCCTCGTTGTCGAGCGGTATCTTCAGTTCATCATCCTCATAGATAGGTATTTCGCCAGCCACCACGGCATCCCATACCACATAGGCAAAGTTGCGTCGCCCTTCAACGCCCCTGCGCTCCGTGGGATAATAAAAGAAGTGGTTGAATTTCTCACGGATATCTATCGTGCGCCAGATCATCTGCTCCCACACCACATCGTTTTCCCTCAAGAAAGGGAAAACAAAAGCCTCGCGTTCCTTGGCAATATGGCGCTGGTAGAAATGCCGAGGCGTTGTATCCTCAACCGTCTGGGCTGCAAGCGGCACTACTGCCAAAAGAAAGAAAGCACACAGGGCACAGCGTCTCATATCGTGAAAAAAAAGGAAAGAGTCAAGAGTCGCACAGACCCTTGACTCTCTCTATCCTGTAAAACAATCGTTTTTTTAGTATTCCCACATATCCGACTCAATGTCAAAAATTTCCTCCTCGATGGACTGCGATTCAAGAATTGCATCCGTACCAGTGAGGTAGGCCGAGATAGGACGGTTCATAACATTGGTCTCGCGATAGCAGAAACTGTCGAAATAACGGTCAATGAAGATGTCGTCATACGAACGCTCGGCGTGCGAGTTGTGTTCATCATAGGCCAGAACCTTGACAAGGGCATTGCGGACACGCATATCATCCATCGGCACCCAGAACATCTCGACATTGTCGCATACACGCTCGCCGTCACGGTCCTTGCAGTAGTTGTATACCAGCGTAAGGCCAGTGATGCGGACTTTCTGGCGCGTATCCTGTTTGTCGATGTACCAGTATTCCTTAATGCGAGCCGAATAGACCTCCTCGGGTTTGAACTCCTCGGTGATAAGGGTATCGCGACCTTCGGTCTCGTCGCCCCACTCGTCATACTCGGCAATATGGAAAGTGTAGCTGCGGGTCAGCTGACTCATCATCTCCTCATAGGTGAAAGGCGTCGTCAAATCATCCTCTTTGAAAACCTCGATATCACCGTTCTTCAGAGCGTCCATAATAGCCGTTGTCAGGCTTATGCGACCTTGGGTGTTCTTCGTGGCATCGATGGGAAAGTAGAAGAACTGGTTGAACTTCTCGCGGAAGTCAATTGTTCTCCACACCGTGTGTTCCCACACAACATCCGACTCGCGGAGAAATGCATACGGCATTGCCTCGCGACCTTTGACCTGGTCCTTCTTGTAGAAGTCGTTGAAATTATGGTCTTCTTCGGCATCGATGATGCTCTGTGCGTTGGCCGTGAAAGCTCCAAGCAAAAAGAAGAACAGACCTAAGCAAAACACTGATTTCTTCATTGTATTTATGGTTTTATGTTATTTCAAACGTAGAGTGCAGTCGAGCGAGTGTGTAGCTCCGTCGGGAGTTTTCACAGTCACATCGGTAATGTAAATTTTCTGTCCTCGCTTAGCATTGTTGATGCGGCTGATCATTTCAGGAGTCAGGCGGTTGCCCGATCCGTTAAGGTCAAGAGCACCAGAACCTTGCACATTGAAGACAAACGAGTTGATCTTGAGCGCAGGAATCTGGAAGTCGAAATCCTCCATCGATGCACGCAGCACCGGGTTGGCGGTGATTTCAGCCTTCGATACCTGGTCGCCGCTCTTGAAGCTACCAATACGCAGCGACGGTTTCGGGATACGTTTGATACGGATTTCCTTCGTACCCATATCCTTCGTCTGGCCGTCGATCTTGGCCATAACCTTAAGGCTCATCTTGCCGATCTTGGTAGGCTTGATGATATAGTTACCATCGCCGGCATCCTTCACGATAGTGGCATTTCCAGTGGTGATCGTCGGAGTGATATCCTTCGAAGCAACGCCAGGAACACCGATCGAAGCAGGATTGTCGATACCGGCATATACGACGTTCATCTTGACAAGCTCGGTGACAGCCACAGGAGCTGCAACGAAATAGCTCTCATCGAACGGATATTCCTCTTCGACACCGTCTTTCATCATATAGACCACACCGTGAACCTTACGCTCGCCTGGAGCACCGGCACCGGCGGTATACGTAATCGAGCCGTCTGGGCCGCTCTTGTACTCGGCACCGTTGATGACAGCACGGAATTCACGCTTCGAGTCGTATGCACCTACATTGACCTTCATTTCATATTTGCCACCCTGAATGACATAGCTCGACGTAGGACGGCAAATAGCAGCAATCTGGTCAAACTTGAAGTCCTCCTTGCCGATCATACCGAAAAGCTTCTTGATAGCATCATATTCGGCATTCATCAATTCCGACTTCATACGCGAAAGGCAAACGATATCAGCGACAGCGATAGCACCGTCGAAGTTGTACTCCTCCCAGCTGACAAGGCGGCCAGCGTGAGAGCTCCAGAATTCACCTTCCACATTCATACCGAAATTCACATCAACAGTGTCGTGCGTCAAGTTGGTGTCGCGAAACACGGCAGCCACCTTTTCTTTGTATTCAATGATAGCATTCTTGATGTCGATGGCCTTTCCGGTACCTTCATTGTAGAAGAAATGAGTACCCATATCGGTATTGTCCTTTTTATCGATGATGTCGAGACCACCCAAATCAAGGGCAACCTTAGCGCTGTCGAGCAGGAAATTGCCACTTCCGTCGACGAGCGGGATCTTACGTTTAGTAGTAGTTTGGTCGGCATTGTGGCGTACAACATCTGCCGATTTCTGAATATAGCACAGGAAGCCATAGCGGCCTTCGTCGATAAGGCTCTTCACCGAATCCGAATAGGCACGAATAGTCTGGGCCGCCTCGTAATACTTGACAGCCTTCGTGGAATCGAGAATCATAGCCTGATCGAACATATTGTAAGCCTCTACAATCTGCGTGTCAATATTTTTGTTTGACTCGTTCATAGCATCGCCTACCGTGACGAATCCGTTGAGAATCTCGACAGATACGTTCAGTGCCAGCAGGGCGGTGTACACGAGGTACATCATTGCAATCATTTTTTGCCTCGGGGTCTCCGGGCAATTTGTAGCACCCATATTCTATCTTTTTATTTGTTCTACCATACTGTTGAATTACATTTACATATGCGTCTCTTGTGGCGCATACGTTCAGATGCGGGTCTGCATTGCCGCGAGCATATTGCCGTACACATTGTTGAGTTCGGCGACCTTGCGGGTAAGTGCATCCACCTGCTCTTTGTATTTCAACACGCCCTCAGCAGACTCGGCAAAGTTGGCAACCATACTCTGCATACGCTCCTGGACATCCTTGGTGGCCTCCAGCTGGGCGGTAGAGTTCTGCATCTGGATCTCATACATTGCATTGATCGAAGAGAGGCTCGAAGCCATCTTCTTGAGTTCGTCGACATACGAGGAGTCGCCGGTGCGCAGAGTCTGGGCAGTCTCCTGATAGATAGTGGAGAGGCTGGTGACAGCGGCGGTGGCATCCTTGAGGCTTTCAGAATAGGAAGAAGACAATTCAAAGTCGTGGTTGATAGACTCCGTCGTGCGTTTGTAAGCCTGCGACAAGTCGTTGGCAGCCTCGGCGGCGACATCCATATTGGTGACAAATTTGTCCGTAGCGGCCACAGCAGTGGTCATATTGTTCAGCGAGTTGGCCGATTCGGCAAGGTTCTCCATTCCGCGACCCAGACGATCAACCAGTTCAGGTCCAATCTTAGCCTCGGCGAGCATCTTGTCCAGTTCGCCAGTGATGCTGCCATCCGACTTGCTCTGCTGCTCGGGGTTGACGATATCGTCGCCCTTCATACCAGCCAGTGCCGGGTAGACAAGGCTCCAGTCCCACTCGATGTGGAGAGGTTCAAAAGCAGAAAGGAAGAAAATCACAGCTTCGGTACCCATACCCACAATCAGCATAGGCACAGCACCGGGCCAGTGGTTGATTTTGAACAGAGCACCGATAATAACTGCAGATGCGCCCCATCCATACAATTTGCTCATAAAGTTTTTGTAACCTTTACTACGAACAAGGTTGTCAATTTTACTCATAACTTTAACTTTTTAAATTATGTTTACTTATTTTTTAATGTATTTTTTCTATTTAAGACCACACATTCCCGCTCACATTACTTGGCGACATTCGAAGCCGACTTCAGGTTGTCGCCCTTCACGCGGCCCAGGTAAGGCTGCACGCAGCGGAAGCCGATGTACGACTTGGCGGTATCCTGATACTCGAACGAGCGTGTCTGAACCTGGATGAAGTACTTCTGATCCTTCCACGAACCGCCGCGGATAACCTTGCGCTTCATAGCAGGCGAAGCATTGTCGCCAGCATTGTAGTTGTAGAACGGCGACAGAGCGTTGGCAACGACATAGGTAGGATTGTCGTATGCGTCAAGGCACCACTCCGACACGTTGCCCGACATATCGTACAGGCCATAGTCGTTCGGGGCATAGTGGCCCACCATCAGCGTGCGCACACCGCCGTCATCGTCATAGGCACCCTTCAGAGGCTCATAGTTGGCCAGGAAGCAGCCGTTCGGGTTGCGCACATACGGGCCACCCCAAGGATAGCTCTCGCCAGCGATGCCGCCGCGGGCAGCATACTCCCATTCAGCCTCGGTAGGCAGACGGAAATCGTTCATCTGCGTATAGTCGATCGACTCCAGATACTGGTTCAGGTAGTTCGAGCGCCACACACAGAAAGCCTTGGCCTGCACCCAGCTGATGCCGACAACGGGATAGTTGTCATAGGCCGGCGAGGTAAAATACTGGCGTGTGAAATCCTCGTTCATACTATATGTATAGTCGTGCACCCAGCACAGCGTGTCGGGATACACATTGACCACTTCGCGTTTGATGAGCGACGAGCGGTTGTTCAAACCCTTCGGACGCGGAGCGAACATCGTACCCTTGTATTCATCCTTCACGGCCGTGGCATTCTCCTTCTTGGCAGCCTCGGCATAGTCGATCCAGTAATACTCATAGTTCAGTTTGGCCGGGTCGATGGTGCGGCGGCGATAGAAGCGGTCCTTCTCAGGCAGATAGAGATCCTCCAGGGCCTCGCGGGTTTCCTGCTCGGTCCAGCGGATTTTCTCCTTCTTGTTGAGGATGGCCGGTTCGAGGGGCTCGCCATACTCGTCCTCCTCGATCAGGAAGCCGTCGATTCCAGCCTCGCCAAGCATACGGCGGGCAACCGAATCGATAACCCAGTTCACGAACTGGCGGTACTCGTTGTTCGTGATTTCAGTCTCGTCCATAAAGTACGAACTGACCTGCATCGTGCGGGGCTGGGGCGGCGTGCCGTAGGTCACGTTCTGCGTGCCGGCACCCATACTGAAGTTGCCTTGGTTGATGAAAACCATACCCTTGAGGTCGATATCCTCAAAGACGGGACGGTTCTGAACGCCTACCAGTTCGCCCTTGTCCGACGAACCGCAGCTCCACAAAAGTATCACTCCGGAGAGTAAAAGAAACAACTTTTTCATATAAATAAATGTTATTTGATTTCTATATATTATTAAAAAACGTTCTATTCTTTTTCTGTTCTTTTACGTATGACGATTCAAAAAGTTTCGTTTTGCCAAAAAGATTGCTACAGCAGGTAGCGCGTATTCAGGTAGACCGACGGCAGCTTCGGCGGGATGATGATCTTGAAGCAGTACCTGATGTAAGCCTCAAGCGAGCCAAAGCTGAAGCCCGTCTTGTAGACACCCAGCTTGCTGGTAGTCAAGTCGTAGGCCAGGCCAATCTTCATCTTGTCCCAGTTCACGCCAGCCAGGAAAGTCACAGCATCCTGCAGACGATAGCTGACACCGCCCCAGAACAGGTTCTGATACTCCAGCAGGCAGGAAAGGTCCACCTGGAAAACCGAGAAGTTGGCCGTGCGCAACAGGGCCGACGGCTTCAGTCTGAACGAAGGGTTGGAAGGGATGACATATTCGTATCCGCCAAGCAGATAGAGTATCCTGCTTGTCTGGAAATTAAGCTCGTCGCTGTGAGCGCCCAGCAGGTTCTTCAGCGAGAAGCCAAGGTAGTACGAGCCAGGCACCTGATAGTAGACACCCATCGAGGCATCGATAAGGAAGTCGCTCACCTCGTCGTTGTTCAGCGCCGGGTCCGACGTCGACGAAGGGATCTCGTTGGGGTTGCCGTTGAGGTCGTTGAATCCGAACAGGCCGCCGCCACGGGTGATGTTGTAGAAATTGCCCTCAATACCTGCCGACAGGTTGCCCGGGCCCCAATAGATGCGGAAAGCATAGTCCAGCGAGCCGCTGACGGTCGAGTTGAAGCCAATCTTGTCGGCAAACAGCGTCAGACCGAGGCCACCGTGCAGAATCTTGACAGGCGAGTCGAAAGAAAACAGATAGTCGGTCGGCAAAGAACCCGTTTCTCCTCCCGGAACCGAGGGGTCCAAGCGGAGTCCAAGCCATTGCGTACGGTACATAATCGAGGCACACATCGAACCAGAGCTACCGGCATAGGCAGGGTTCACCGCCAGCCGGTTGAACATATATTGCGAGAACTGTACCTCCTGTTGAGAGTGACCAACGTATGAAAATCCCAATATCAAAAGCAAAATTGATATGTTTTTTTTGATTCCGATTTTCATATTGTTTAATTAGTTTATATTACAAATATTTTATTTTCAGCACAATATAGCCAAAACCACTTTGTTTGGAATCACCAAAGCAAAGTATTTTTTGACTTGCAAAGATAACAAGAATAATCTATTTAAACGCTATTTTTCTAAAAAAAATATAAAAAAAGAGACTATATCACTGATTTACAGGCGATAAATTTTTATCATTTGGATTCTATAATTTTAACATCCGGAAACAGAGCCAGAAGTTCCTTTTTCACCAATTCGGCCTTGACATACGACACCGACAGTTCGAGCACCGCCGCGACGCGTCCCGCCGACGCGCTGTGGCGGTATTCCACCTTGTCCTGATAGAAAATCGGCAGCCGTTCGACGCGCCTGCGGGCCTCCTCGCGGCTGCGGCAGCCGAAGAGCTCCAGGTCGTAGAGCTTGCCGACATCCATACGCTGCTCCTTGTCCAAGGCCGCCAGGTATTCGCGGAACTCGCCCCGCTCCAGCACCTCAAGTATCTGGTCCTGATGCTCCCACAGCGTCTGGCACCGTGGCGGCAGCACCTCGACGGTCACCTGATGCGACGTGATGCCGATCTGGCGAGCCGCACGCCTGGTCAGGTCGAGGATATTGCTTTTGGGGCAGCGGTCGTTGACCCTGACAATCACCTGCTTGCCGTTTTGGGGATTGGTCACGAGCAGCAGGGTGCCGAACCGCAGCGTGCGGTGTGCGGCGGTGAAGCGGTCCTGGGTGAACACCTCGCCGTTGCTGGTCTTGCGGCCCACGAACTTGTCGCTATAGTAGGTGCCGCGCATAGTGTAGCTGGCCGTCGTGTCGGTCGACGACACGGCCTGTGCCGCCCCTCGGGGCAGCACCGACGCCATCATCAAGGCCAGCAGCAATATGTGGGTCAGCCTACATTTCACTGTCTACCAATCAAGTGCATCCCTATCAAACCATTTGCCCTGCAGGCGCAGCGTCTGCTCGATGATGTCGCGCACGCAACCGTGTCCGCCGCCAAGATGCGAGATATAGTGCGAAATCGACTTGATTTCCTCGGCGGCGTCGGCCGGGCAGGCCGCCACGGCGCAGTGGCTCATCATCTCATAGTCAGGTATATCGTCGCCCATACACATCACCTGCGACTCCGTCAGCCCGTTCTCTTCCAGAAAGCGGCGATAGGTCACCATCTTGTTGGCGCAGCCCGTGTAGATGTGCGTCACGCCGAGCGACTCCATACGGTTGTTGATGCTCAGCGACGTGGCACCCGAAATGATGGCAATAACGTACCCCTTCTTGACGGCATATTGTATTGCATATCCGTCCTTTATGTTGCCGCAGCGCACCGTTTCGCGGTCGGCGTACATCCACACGCTCCCGTCGGTCATCACGCCGTCGAAGTCGAATACAAAGGCCTTGATATCGTGCAGTTTGCTTTTATAGTTCATCGTATTGTCAATCTTGTTGTTATCGTTTCATTTGTTGTCCGCCGCCGGGTCACACCTCCACCCTGCTCTTGTTGGCATCGTCGGCGCGGGCCAGCACACGCTCGTACACGCCGCGCCAGCCCTGCCAGCCGAAGTCCTCGCACAGGTTCTGGTTGTGCCACAGCAGCGACAGCGTGCCACCCACCGCGCGCACCTCGTCGACCAGCCGGCAGTAGACCTCCTCGGCGGCCTCGGGCGACATTTTTTTGTAGCGGTTGAAGGTCGAGTCCATCGCCACGAAGGGGTGAATCGTGAGCGGCGTCTCGCAGTCGCTTTCGAGGTCGAAAAAGGGATAGGGGCTGCCCGTGCCCGCGCGGAAGCCGGGCTCTTCGGCATAGCCCATCGTGTAGTCGTGCAGTATGCCGTTGTCAATCAGCGCATCATACGAGCGCGGCAGCGTCAGCCGCAGGAAGTGGTAGCGGTTCCTCACCGTGCGACGGTGCAGCAGCGAGGCCAGGCGTTCGCTTTCGATGCCAACCAGCTTCGGGTCGTCGGACGAGGCATACGACGCGTGCAGCCCCATCTTGGCGTAGTCGCACAGATGCTGCAGCAGCTGGCGGAACTCCTCGTTCTGGTACGAAATCGGCTTGTCGTAGACGTTATAGTCGGCCATCAGCGGGAAAAACTTCAGCTTGACGCCGGGCATACGGCTGTGGACGTCAAGGATATAGTCGAAACTGTCGAACGGGTCGGCCTCCTTGCCGAAAATGACGCGCAGGCGGCGCCCCGTCTCGCCGCGGTTTTCGCGCGACAGGAAGTCGCGCCCCAGGCCCGTCAGGGTGCGCACGATGCCCTTGCGCTTGTAGCAATAGGCGGCATCGATGTCGAACGTATCCTCGGCCACCACAAAGCGCGGAGCCACAACCATTTGCGGAAAGCGCTGCTTCAGCTTCGAAGCCAGCATCAGGGCCCAGCGGTCGACGACGGCCGTGGCCAGGAAGCCCTCCTTCAAAGCCAGGCTCTCCGAGGCCGGAAAGCGGCCGTGCTGGTCGGTGATGTGGGGCAGATACTCCTCATAGCGCGACAGGCAGAAAAAGGCCGCCGCCAGCAGGTCGAACGGGAAATCGCTTTCGGCGCTGTGGACCGGGAAGAGGGCCGCACAGCCCTCGTATTCGAAACAGCGCGGCGACTGCTCCTCGATGGTGGTCTGGAACAGCAGGTCGCACGAGCGCACAAAGACGCTCTCGCCCACGCGGTGGCGCCCGTAGCACAGCTTCGGGCCCTCATAGCGCACAAACGTGTCGGCATCGACCGTGATTTCGAAATCGACCTTCAGAATGTGGCGGAACAGCACATTGAGCGTATAGCCAAGCCGGTTGGTCATTCTTGGTATGTGGACAAGCAGCATAGTCTCTTTTTTTCGCTTCGTTTGAAAATGCAAAAGTACGAACTATTTTTGAAACGGCAAAACGCAGCCGCATTTTTTTCGCCGCGCGCCATCCCCCGCCCGGCCGCCGCCGACCGCGAAAAGCCCCTTCGGCGACACACGGTGACACCTTGCGGCACGCAGTTGCACACCCTGAACCGACGCGATACAACCACCCTCACAACACACTCAAAACCAGACACTAAAGCCACCTTCTCCGCCCGTTGTACAGTATATGTACAGTATATGTACAGTATTTGTACGCTTCGGAAGCGTCCAAATACTGTACATATACTGTACATATACTGTACAACGGGCAGTGCAGGTGCTGGTAATCAGGCCCTGAAAAAGGCGGAAACGGGGGGTCAGAAACCGAGAGTTGCCTTCGCGCCGTCGACTTCCAATTCCACCTCCACGCCCAGGGGCAGGGCGCAATTGGCGGTGCCGATGTGGCCCAACGGGCAGCCGAAAGCCACGGGATAGCCATATTCGGCCACGGCATCGGCGACGATGCGCTCGGCGCTGCGCCCGAAGGGGACGGCATTGTCGTGCATCGACGTCATTGCGCCGACAACGAGGCCCTTCAGGTGCGACAGCTTTCCGGCGCGCTTCAGGGCCATCATCATACGGTCGATGTGGTAAAGATACTCGTCAAGGTCCTCGATTACAAGTATTTTGCCGTCGGTATCGACGTCCGATGCCGACCCCAGCAGGCTGTAGAGTATCGACAGGTTGCCGCCCACGGCCACGCCGCGGCAGCGCCCCGCGCGGTTGGCGATGCCGGCAAGGGGGTTCGTAAACTCGTAGCGGCCGGTGCCGTCGAAGAGGGCCCGGCGCAGGCTCTGCACCGCAGGGCAGTCCCACTGCGAGGCGTCGGCCGGCAGGTCGATGGCCATAGCGGCGTGCATCGTCGGCACTGCGCAATGGCGAGCTATGTGGCTGTGCAGCACGGTGATATCGCTGTATCCGACAATCCATTTGGGATGCTCGGCAAAGCGGCCGAAATCCAGCCTGTCGATGATGCGCACCGTGCCGTAGCCGCCGCGCACGCAGAGGATGGCTTTCAGCTCCGCATCGTCGAGCAGCGCCTGCATCAGGGCCGCGCGGTGGCTATCGCTGCCAGCCATCTGGTTGTCAGCGGCATAGAGACCTTCGGGCACCACCACCTGCAGCCCCCACGACTGCAGCAGCCGCAGGGCGCCATCGACCTCGGCGGGTGTAACTTTGCGCGCCGGGGCCGCCAAGGCCACACGGTCGCCTCTTTTCAGTTTCTCCATAGCGTATGTTTTTCGACCTTTAACGCCATTCGGGCAAAAATATTGCCATACCGTCAAAATGCTGTACTTCAAAATATTGAACCCTTGCAAAAAGTTAAAATCGCAAAAAAGGGGCCGTTTTTTTCTTCAATTCCGAAAAAAAGCGTAAATTTGCACTTTCTTTTTTCCACAGACAAAAACAATCAATTCCAAAACCAAAACACAAGGAAATGACACTACGTGAAATAGTTAAGCTGCTCGATGCCAAAGTGTGCATCGGCGACAACCGGCTGGACGAAGAGGTGGAATACGCCTTCGCCTCGGACCTTATGAGCGACGTGCTGACCCTCAAGGACACCCCGATGCTCATCACCGGCCTGTGCAACGTGCAGACCATCCGCACCTGCGATATGGCCACGCTCGACATCATCGTTGTGGTGCGCAACAAGAAGGTGACCGACGATATGATCGAGGAGGCCGAGGACAACGGTATGGTCATCCTCAGCTGCCCCTACTCGATGTTCAAGGCCTGCGGCCTGCTCTACGATGCCGGCATCAAGCCGCTGTATTAATCACAATTCACCAATCTCAATCCACAATCCACTATGCATCAGGAATACACAGTAATTGAAGGCGATTTCGTCAACGCCGGCAAAGCCTCGAGCTCGGTCAAGAAAACGCTGAAGCAGCTCAACGTCGAGCCCGGCATCGTCAAACGCGTCGTGGTGGCCCTCTACGAGGCCGAAGTCAACGCCATAGCCCACGCCTACGGCGGCAAGGTGCTGGTCGACATCGACAGCGACAAGATTCGTATGGTCGTGGCCGACAAGGGCCCCGGCATCCCCGACATAGCGCTGGCAATGCAGGAGGGCTACTCCACCGCCCGCCCCGAGGTGCGCGATATGGGCTTCGGCGCCGGTATGGGCCTGCCCAATATGCAGAAGAATGTCGACAAGCTCAACGTCACCAGCGAAGTGGGCGTCGGCACCACCGTAGAAATGGAAGTGAACTTTTAGCCTCTAATTATTTTTAACTGCGAATTTTTTATCTGCGAATTTTTTATCTGCGAATTTTTTATCTGCGAATTAAACGAATTTAACGAATTAAACTATTCAAAGTTAAAATTTTGTTTTGCAAGCAAAACACGAATTAAACGAATTTTTAGAGGCCACCTAATCACTATTCACAATTCACCATTCACTATTCACCATTCACTATTCACCATTCACTATTCACCATTCACTATTCACCATTCACTATTCACTATTCACTATTCACAATTCACCACTCTCAATTCACAATTCACTAATCACAATTCACAACAACTATGTTCGTACACGCGCTTAAAATAGACGACAAGAAATGCATCGGATGTATGCGATGCCTCAAGGCCTGCCCCACCGAGGCCATACGCATCAGCGAGGGCACCGCACACATACAGGAGCACCGCTGCATCGACTGCGGCAAGTGCTATGAGACCTGCCCCGTCAAGGCCATCTATATCAACGAGGACGACTTCCAGATGGTCCACGATTTTCCCCATTCGGTGGCGCTCATCCCGGCCGTCTTTCTGGGCCAGTTTCCCGAGGAGATACGCGTGTCGCGAATCTACAACGCCCTCGAGGACCTCGGGTTCCGCCACGTCTTCGAGGTCGAGTCGGCAGCCAACATATTTGCCGAAGCCAAAGAGCATTACGCTCGCGAGAACCCCGACATACGGCCGCTGATTTCGAGCTTCTGCCCCGCCATCGTAAGGCTGATACAGATCAAGTATCCCTCGCTGACCGAGAACATTATGCCCATCAAGGCACCCCTCGACCTTTCGGCCATCTACTGCCTGCAGGAGCTGCAGAACCGCGGCATTCCGCGCGAGGAGATAGGCCTCTTCTACGTTACCCCCTGCGCCGCCAAGATTGCCGCCGTCAAGGCCCCCATCGGCGAGAAGCGGTCCATCATCGACGGCGTGATCAATATGGACTCGCTCTTCAACCGCACCTACCGCAAAATCAAGGAGCAAGGCAAGAACTACATCCCCAAACCCAGCCGCACCATCAACCTGTCGAGCGACGCCATACTGAGCACCCTCACCAACGGCGAGCGGCGCATCTGCCTGGCCAAGAAGAGCTATTCAATCGACGGCATACAGAACGTGATGGACTTCCTCGACAAGCTGGAGAACGACGAGGTGGAGGATGTCGAATTCCTCGAGCTGCGCGCCTGCGACCAGAGCTGCGCCGGTGCCCTGCTGAGCTACGAGAACCGTTTCCTGTGCGGAGCACGTATGTATTCGCGTGCCCGCAAGGCCGCCGAACGCGAGCGCAACGGCGAGGTGCCGCGCGACCGAGCAATGGACACGATGAAGGACTACCTGCTCGAGAACAGCCGCGTCGAGGCTCCGCAGCCCCGCTCGATGTTCGTGCTCGACAAGGACCGCGCCAAGGCCTTCGAAAAGATGGAGCGCATCAACCGGCTCAAGGCCCGCCTGCCGCAGATCGACTGCGGACTGTGCGGCGCACCGACGTGCGAAAGCTTTGCCGGCGACGTGGTCATCAACCGCATCGGCCTGTCGCGCTGCATCTTCTACCAGCGCCACCTGGAGCGCAACAACGACATCACGCGCCAAGAGTGCATCGCCGCAATGAACGCCGTGTGGGGCAACGACCGGATGAAGGAATAAAGAACATCCCTACAGGCCAGAACCGCTTTCCCAAAGACACTAATTATTAACTAATACCTCTAATAATATGAAACGGATTGTCATTCTTTTTATGTTTGCAGCCCTTTGCGCATCGGCACAAACACCGTCCGACAGTGCCCGCTTCTCAAAACATTTCCTTGAGGCAAGGATGCAGTTGGGGCCTGGCGAGCACGAATCAGGCGAAGTTCAGTTTAACATAACCGCTGCCTTTGGTCTGCAGTACGCATACGTGCCCGAGCGTTGGGGATGGTATAGTTCACTGTCTTATGCCAACTTCCAGAAAAGCGACTTTATCGGAGCCACAGGAGGCGCGGTTTACAGGCTTTGCGGCAAGGACTCAAAAATCGATTTCCAATTCTATTACGGACTGGCCTTGGCAGTGCCGCTGCATAGCGGATTCAACACGAAACTGGGACTCGATGCCGGCATACGTATCGCAAATGGCGCAAAGGCCGACCGAAACAAGTTCTCTTGGATGAGCGCGACGCTTGGACTGACAAACTTTTGGGACAAGCCATTCGTCACTATGGGACTAAGCATAGATGTGGCGGCCGTCGTTGCCGGACTCACAATGCTTCGGATATATTTGTAGGCTATCCCTGTCATCCCGAATCAACGCTGATCTATGAAGCCCATCCATCTGTATAAATTCCAGAACATCTATGGTGGCGGAAATATGGGTACCATTGGCGGCGACACCAAAGTCGTGGTCGACGGCGATGCCGACTAAACCTGGTTTTGTTCTGGTGCCGACGTTTCGTCCACTGCCCTCTGCTCTTGAGGCCAAGCCTCAATGAATTGCCCTCTTTCCTTGAAGTGTTCAAGCATTGCACGGAAGAAGCGATGGCGCGACAGCGTCTCACTATTGCCTATAATTATAAGTTTCATTCGGGCACGCGTGATGGCGACATTCATCCGGCGCAGGTCGCCAAGGAAGCCGATTTGCCCCTCCTCGTTGTCGCGCACCAAACTTATCAGTATCACGTCGCGCTCCTGCCCCTGAAAGCCGTCGACCGTGCGCACCGTCACCTGACCGCGCAGACGGCGATAGAAACGCTGCATCTTCAGCAGGCGGCGTATCATCCGCACCTGGGCACGGTAGGGCGAGATGATGCCAAAGTCGACCCCGTCGGCCACAACGCGCTCCAAGCCAAGCATATCGACATAGTCGCGCAGCGTGTGCACCACCAGTCGCGCCTCGTCGGCATTGGTCAGGCTGCCGCTCCGCGAACGGCGTTCGCCGCTCTCCGCTTTCCGTTCTCCGCTCTCCGTTTTCCGCTCTCCTCCACAGGTGTCGATGAAGGTCAGCGGCGTGTCCATCAGGTGCACCTGACGGTCGGCCACCTCGGGCGCAGCCTTCAGCGCACCGTGATAGAACCAGCGCGAAGGGAAATCCATTATGTCGCGGTGCATACGGTACTGCGTCGTCAGCAGTGTGACGCACTCGGGCTTGGTTCTTACGACATACTGCATCAGCGTGTCCGACAGCCCTTTGCGTGCCGCCTCGATGCACTTGACCGTCGGCGGCAGCTGCTGGTGGTCACCACTCAGCACCACGCGGTCGGCCTTCAGTATGGCCGTCCAGCAGGCCGGTTCCAGTGCCTGCGCCGCCTCGTCGATGAAAAGGGTGCTGAAACGGCGGCGTTCCAGTATGTGGTAGGCGCTGCCTATCAGCGTGCAGCTGACCACGCGCGCCTGACGGAACAGGTCTTCGTTTATCCTGATTTCCAGCTCGTCGGCACGCTTGCGCATCTGGCGCGCCTTCTCCTTCGACGGCGGCCGGTCGGCGTTGCGCAGCAGTTGGCGTATCTGCCACAGCTCGGGATAGTCGGGATGGTCGCCATAACGCCGCTCGTAACTGCATTCAAGCATCTCGTCGCTCATCTTCAGCGGATTGCCGATGCGCAGCACATTGACGCTGCGCTTCGAAAGCTGCTCGCTGATCCAGTCGACGGCGGCGTTCGACGGCGCGCAGACCAGCACCTGCTCCTCGCGTTGCAGCGTCTCGATGATGGCCTCGACCAGCGTGGTCGTCTTGCCCGTTCCCGGAGGGCCGTGCACTATGGCCACGTCCATTGCCGCAACCACCTGCCGCACAGCACGGTTCTGCGTATCGTTAAGCCACGGGAACACCACCGGCGGCAGCTGGCGGAAACGCGGCCGCAGATTGCCCACCAAGGTTTCGCGCAGGCGCACAAACTTCTCGCTGTCAGAACGCATAGCCGACCGCAGCGACTCGTGCATCACGCGGTACGACGTACTGTCTATCGACACGCGGATGCCCAGCAGCGCACGCTCGGCCGTCTCCTGCAGCACCTTCAGCGCGTCGCGACCGGGCAGCTGCACCTGAATCACACCCTCTTTGTAGCTGTCGACGAAACAGCTGTACTTCAACTCATTGACAGCGCCTTCACCCTGCCCGCTCGTCAGACAGAAAAACGCCACCGCGCTGCCGGGCTCGAAATCGTTCTCCAATTCATCGCCTTCGGTATCGTAAGTCACAGTGACAATCAGATGGTTCAGAGCATCATAGCCCCATCCGCTGATGGCAATGGGATACTTGCAGTCCGGCTCGTTGGCGCGGCCCGAAATGCAGCCCTCGCCCAACGAACGGGCATAGGCCGCCGTCTCGTAGTCCTGCTCCATCTGCAGCAGCTCGTCCAGCGCCGCCAACCGTGCTATACTTGTCCTGTTTTCCATCATTTCGCGTTCGTCATCTTTCAACGGCAAGCACCTGTGCAACAACTCTTTTCAAGCCAAACTCACAACACCCGCACCCGCCGTTTCGGCCTGCAAAATTACACAAAATAATCGTATCATCGACTTCTATCATCGATGACTTGCCCCACGAAGCGAAATGACAGTAATTGAAGTCAGGATTGACTATAAATTCAAAACTGCCATTCCGCCGAAAAATTATATTAAAAAACGCAATTATTTTCTTTTAGCAAGAATGTACACCGCAAACCAGTCGACAACCAACATCAGGACAAGGATGACAATATAAACCTCGTGGTTATATGGTGTAAAGGCGAAGATTAAATTTAAAACGACTATAATTATTGCAAAAATCCAGGCTAACCCTTTTGTATTGGCAGAACGTTGGCTGCTGACATTGGAATAATCTGCAAAGGCGGCAATAAGTCCTCCAATGGTTGTTAACGCACCTACAGCAAACGAACACCACTGGTTCACGTCCGTTGCTATTATTTTGCAAATATAACCGACCAGGGCACCAATGACAATTGCGAAAAGGGATTTGATGATGTTTATCTTCATATCGTTATACGTTTTTCAGCATTATTAGTTTGTTTACTTCCGGCACCTCAGAGGCCTTTCTCCACTGTGGCAATCCTTGTCGCCAGACGAGGGTTTCACTTTCAACCAAACCGCCCTGTACCATACGTTGCAACTCATTGTCAGTGAATGGGCCAGCCTGCTTGCCGTCCACAGCAATATACGTCCCTGTCGGGGGCGGAGTCGTGATTGCGCCGGTCGTGCCCGACGGTACACTGGCTGCAAATACACCGTTCATCATTGCCGGCATCTGCTGCACCATCGAGAGTCCGATGCCCAGCTCCATCATTTTTTGAATAAAATCGCCACTGTTTTCCATCACTGTTCCTCCTTCCGCCGCTGTTCGTTCTCCATCTGCTTTTGGATAATGGGCGGTACCACGTGCCCAGGAAGGAACGGTTCGGGCACTGCGGTCTGCATCTGCTGAATTGCCTGTTGTGCTTGTTCCGCCAAACGATTAAGGTTACCGTTGGCGGTCTGATTGTCGAGAGTGTTGAAATCTAACTGTTGCATAATTTTACATATTTGGTATTGGGGGTGGAACATTCGGTCCGGCTGTCTGCTGGAATAGTGGAGCCAACGCAGGAATCGTCTTGACAGGTTGCCAAGCGGCAAGTCCGTCGTGCCAACCAAGTGTGTCTCCGTTGATTTGCCCACTTCTCAGCATATTGCCTATGGTGTTGGTGTCGCAAGGACCGTATTGCTGACCATTCAGGGCGAGGTAAAAAGCCACAGGTTTTTGTTGTCCCGGGATTGGCGGTGGTGTTGTGCCACCTTGCATTCCAGCAGCCATACCTTGCTGCATTGTCTGTCCCATTGCGTTCATCATCTGTGCGGCTTGTTGTCCCACGGCACCGCCCATCATCATACCGGCCATCATACCTGCAGGATTCATTCCGCCGCCTTGACCTCCGCCAAGGTTCATACTGCCCATCTGCCCCAAACTCTGCATACCTGCTGCCAGCACATCTGCCTGACGATTGATAGCGTGTGCCCCGAGGTAAGCCGACTGGCTGGCCAATTCGGCCTGTTTGGCCGCTTGCTCGCTTTGCATATGCTGGGCAAATTGTGCTTCCTCGCGCATACGTGCTGCCATATCTCCTGTGTGCTCCATCTGTATATCAGCCATACGGCGCACATTTTCGTTGCGCACATCAGCATCGGTTTGCATTGTCTGGCGTTTGATTTCGTAGCTCAGAAGGGCGTTCTTCTCGTTCTCGATGTTGAATATTTGTGCTTGCTCTTCGGTGATGCGTTTCAGTCGCTGATAACTCTCGCTTTCCTCGTCGTAACGAATGTCTTCTATATAGATTCCGCTGAGAAAGACGCCGAAACGATGAGCCACCATATCTTGCATATTGGCCAGGATGTATTTGCCCATTTCTCCAATCAAACTGTTGAAATGCATTACAAATACGCCTGTGTCCTTTGGGGCGTTGGTCACAATGCGCTTCACCTCCTGTGTGAGCATCGTCTTCATCTTGGCGTTCAACTCTGACAGCGGTGTATCCTTTGTACCCCAGACTTCCAACAAGTATTTCACCACTTGTGAGTCTTTGGGCACTTCAAAGGTGGCAGCACCTTTTACGGCCACTTGTATATCGTATACCTTATATTCCGGTTCGGCTGGTATCACACGGAAGAATGGAACCACGAATGGCAGTTCCATCCCCTTTTCCAGATCAACGAAGTATACCTCGGCTTGAAAAGGCGTTCCGCCTTTGTATGCCAATCCGACAATCGAAGCCAACACAGGCAAATTCTCTGCCTTGATTATATCGTCAAAAGGTCCAAAGATGACATCGAAATCTCCCTTGTTTTGATAGAGAAACACTGCAGCCTGACCGGGTTTCACCCTCAGACTACTACCATACCGAATGGCATTCTCTTTTTTCGATGTTCCCGCTTCCATCTCGCGGTTTGGACGCCATTTCCATATCAGGAAATCACTTTCGTCACAGCGAACCATATCCATCAGTCCGCCTTCTTTTTTGGAATTAAATAGTCCCATTTGGCTAATTATTATAGTATTGTTTACAGATTTTCAATGAGAACCGATTTTGTCGCGTAGCATTGATAGTTTTAATCCAGTTATACACAACCATATAAGATGCTAAATATATGTCTTTGTTGTACTTCTTCATTACATTTTATTAGTTAAACTCCCCTGTTATAGCCGCTATAATAATACAAATAATACTCAATGCCATCGATATAATAATATACCAAAGACAGCCTTTTGTGGCAAATCGGGTTGCGCCCGAATACTTTCCTTCTGAAGAGAATTTTGCCTTCTTTTGGACTTTTTTGTATTCCAATAATAGTGGTGTTAAATCAGTGTCATCAGGGAACAGCAATTTTGCCTTGTTAATACACTCTTCATATTTAACGAAGTATGACTTGGCAAGCCTGTCGCTTGTATTTAAGGCTTTAGGTTGCAATGCCACAATAAAGTCGACAATGTCAGTTTTTGTATTTGGTATAGGGAAGTTTTGAATAATTGATTTTTTCTTTCGAAACACAGTGTCATCAAAAAAACTAGTATCATTAGTTGTATTGTCAACCTCCTGTAACAAGTTCAATAGTTTCTCCATTGAATTATTTGCAGACACGTTTTCAAACACATACTTACATTCAGGACAGGATGCCATATAGCCTTGCACTATTGCTCCGCAAACTGGACATTTCCGTACACTTCCCTGCTTGTTTGAAGATATAAAAGATTTATTATATAATTCTTGTCTGTTTAACGGAATATCATCCAGCAAGAATTCGACCTCCGTCATATCTTCACCTAGCTGTTCTGATTTGGCAAGAATTAGTTCACGCTGTTTCTCCGTAATGGAGCCTTTCTCCTTTGCTGCGTTAAGCAGTTTTTCAATGTCTTGATGCATAATATATGGTATTATTATTTATGTTCTCGTTTCGAAATGATTTCAAGTAACCAAAGCGCAGATTTAGTAATCTCTATGGCTGCGTCATAATCTTTGTCTTCAAGTAATCGACAAGCATTCTCTAGCCGGCAGCCAGCAAGATTCGTCATCTTCTCTTTCACGTCTGGCGAAATGTAATAACTGGGATTCTCAACATCCCCGAATTCCTTTAAGTCGAAATCTTTAATGTCTTCGAAGGCTCCTACTGGGTAATTAATGTCAATGTTATTGTTCATATTGTTATGTTTTTCACTTGAATTTGGGCAATAAAAAAGCCGTGAACCTTTTTTTCTGTTCCGTACCTGAGGTTCGCCAAAACCCTAACCACATCACAGAAAGTTCACGGTGCCGTGAACGTTTCTCCCTCCTTGCGTGGTTAGTTTGAAATTTGGCGATTTCAGGTACGCACGAAAAGCGAATACGCTTTAATATGTCTTTATTTTTCTACTTTTCTCTTTGTTTTATATCATAATTTGTTGTTTTAATTTCACGATGCAAAATACATAATTATTATGAATTGGATGAGTTCACTTTCTATTATTCAATCTTTTTACTTCTTCTACCACTTGTATGGGGCATAAAACAGAATGTACAATATTGAATTTATATTTTGCCGAATTTCAGTTTGTTGCGTGAATGGACGGAAAAACGGAATGTACATTTTGCTTTAATTTGGTTTAATTTTGGTTTAATTTTTGGCGGGTTTTGGGGCCCGCCATTTTAGTTTTGCTTTAATAATGGTTTAAGAGGGGTTTAATCGGGCTTTAATCGGGGATAGGAAAGGGCGCAGGAGCGTGGTTTTTACGCGTTTCTGCGCCCTTTCTTTGTTGGATGGGATTGGTGGCTTGTTGGGTTTGACGAGCGCCCCTGATGGGGCTTTTGAGGCAGCTTTGGCAGGCTACCGGCGTGGAGGAGTGCGCACTGATGATTTAAAACCAAATGTACAAGATTTTGTTAAGAATCTTGACAATGTTTAACGTTTTTTTTTGTGGGTTGGCTGGGTGTTATCGGCAAAAAAAGGGTTGAAAATTGGGTTTTTTGGCGAGTTCAAGACCCTTTATTTGCACAGTCGGCGGGGGTTGAAAATGTTTAAATATATTGAAAATCAGCAGAATATTTAAAATTTGAGCTTAAAAATGTGTGTGGCGCTCCGTCAGAAGGCCGTCCCGGTGGGCCATAACGGTATGATTTTGGGTTGTTTTTAGCCTGCAGCAGCCACGACAGAGGCAGTCGGATCCGAGCCGAGCCGTGCAAGTTCTTTTTTGAGTTCGGCGTTCTCTGCCTGGAGCTGGCCATTCTCGCGAGCGAGCTCTTCGTTCCGTTTTAATAGAGTTATCACTATGGGGTCTGTGATATTCTCGTCGGTTTTAATAGAGTTTTCTGTATTTTGTAGAAATATTTCACCCTCTCCTCTGGTAATCCATTCGGCCGAAACATCTGTAAAATACGAGAGAAATCTCACTAAATTTTCCTCACTCAACCCATTTTTTTGAGACAAAACACCATTAGATACACCTGTTTTTTGATAAAATTCGTATTTGCTAATGTGTTTTATGTCAATAACTTGCAAAATTCTTTTCTTAAAAATTGAATTTTCTCTCATATTTTTTGTTGTTAATTGAGATATTTCTCGTATCTTTGCATTCGATTTAACACTGTAAAGAGCGGTGCAAAAATACGAAGAAAAA
>R20__coassemble_371_pt1 | contig 34406 bp, 26 predicted proteins | sample R20__metabat2_low_PE_005 | metagenome-assembled genome bin R20 | reverse complement strand
GCACCTATATCGGCAGCGGCATACTGTCGGTGAACGAGGCGATGCAAGAGGCTGACGGCGAGGAAATTGATGCTGTTGGCGTTAGTGATGGCGATGTTTCGTTGCCGCAAACAGATGCCGTTGCGTCGACAGCATCGGTGCGGGGCGGCGAAGCGGCCGGCAGTAGCACGGGCCTGCCGCCGGGCGACGCTGGCTGACGGCGGTTTTGCCGTTCGGGCGTTTAGGGATTGCGGTAGTTTGAGGGTGCGTCGCGCCGTGGGATGTTTTTTCGCTGAACCGTTCCGTTCGGCCTTGGCAGTTTTTTTTATATTATATACAATATTTATATACAATTTGCGTTAAAAATAAACATTTTTAGAGCAATGGACATTATCGTCACTACAACCGATCGTATTGAAAACTGCCGTATCTCGCGCTATATCGGCATTTTGCGCTCGTCGGCCGTTGTCGGGGCCGAGGTTGCGCTGGCCGACTTTTTTGCCGATGCCAGCCGCAACTACCGCCGCAAGCTGGACGGCATCTACAACAGTGCCCTGCAGGACATCCGCCTCAAGGCCGCTGCTGCCGGCGCCGATGCCATCATAGGCCTGCACAGCGAGTTTCAGGATGTTTTTGCCAAGGGCAAGACGCGTTTTGTGGTCTCGCTGATCGGTACCGCCGTGAGGCTTGAGCAATGCTGTGCCGACGGCCAGCAGCGGCAGGGTGGGGGAGTGACGCAGTTCGACTTGCGTCGCAACCTGCTGTCGGTCAACCTTCTGCGTCAGCTGGAGAAACCGGGTTTCAATCCGGATGCCGACGACTGGGACAACATAGTGCGCTATGCGCTCTACGACGTTGCGCCGCAGCTGTATCGCCGCTACCTTGTGCTTGCTTCCGAAACCATCGGCAGTTCGCACCCTTCCGAAAAGAGGCTGCTGCTCGACAATTTCATTCCTTTCCTGCAAAGTATGGATTATGAGCAGGCTGCCGAGATTGTGTATAGCGACACGACCACTTCGCCCTACGTGTTCCGCAATGTCGTCAAGGCCTGCAATCTGTTTCATCCCCAAAAGGTTACGCAGATGATGACGCCCAAAAACAAGCATACCGTCATTTCGCTGCTCGACTGCGACAAGCCGGTCTACGACCGCAAAGACCTGGAATATATGTCTGCCATCGTCGAATATCTTGACAATCTGCCCGATACGGGCCATTATGAGGAGGGGCGCGACGGACTGTTTTCGAAGACGGGAACGATGCTGGTGTGCGAGCGCGGCCATATGACGCCGGTGCAGCTGGGCGGGCATTGCACCGCCCTCGTCGAAGGCAGCGGCGCCATCTGCAACCTCAACGTCAAGGGTATCACCGAGCAGGAAGTGCTGGCAATCAACGCTTTCAAAGATAAGGTGGACATCCTTAAAAGCCTTTTGAACAACGACTCTTTATAATCACAGTTTATGAGCAGAATAGTTCCGACCAGAAAAACCGTTATACTTTCGCTGTTGCTTCTTCTTGCTGTTCAGCCAGTTGCAGCCCAAAAGAACATCACCGTCCGCGGCCACGCCAACGGCGCAACAGGCAGGAAGGTTGAAATCCTGAAATGCGCCGACCAGATTTCGCGACTTGAAGTTGTGGCCGATTCGGCAACCATCGACAGCAATGGACGGTTCCTGCTGCGTCTCTATGCCAACTATCCGATGCTTGTCTCGATGCGTATCGAGAACTATTCGCAGGCTTTCTATGTCGAACCGGCGAAAGAGTATGAGATTGAAATTCCGACGTTTGACTGGAATATGGACGAGAAACGCAACATCTTTCTTGACCCCGAGCCGCTGCCGCTGCTTTTCCAGAACCTTGGCAGCGACGACATCAACTTGCAGATTGACAGCATCGACCGTGTGATAGCCCGCTTTTTGGACGAAAACAGGACCTACATCGACCAGCGGTTCCGCCCGTCGCCGGTTTTCTTCGACAGCCTGGCGCTGGTGCTCAATCGCCAATGCCCTGACGGAAGCAGCGATTTCGTCAACCGCTACAAGCATTATCAGCTGGCCGAACTGAAGTACAACCTGAAGTTCGATTCGCGCAAGAGTCTCGTTGACAAGTATATAAAGAATCAGCCTATTCTTTATAACGACGAGAACTATATGTCGCTCTTCGCTTCGATTTATGCCTACAGCATTTCGAAGGGGACCAAGAAGATTTCGGTCTACAGGCTTGCGCACTGGGTGTACAACCTTGATCTTGAAACATATATCGACTCGATAGGTACCGATCCGCTGCTGCGGCACGAGCAGGTGCGCGAATTGGCTGCCCTGCAGGCTTTGCAGGAGTCGTACTACAATTTCCACTATTATGACCCGGAGATGGTTGTCAAAATGATTGAAAGACTGGCTCAAAGGACAAAATTCCCGGACCATAAGGCCATTGCTCGCAACATTCTTGAGGGCCTGAACAAAAGCCGGACCGAGGAGAACAGCGAGCTGCTCGACAATATGGTTCTGCCTGACGTCAACAAGCAGCCTTTCGACCTGAAGCAATTGAAAGGCAAATGGATATACGTTTCCTTTGTGCGTGCCGGCGACCCGGGTTCGCTGGCCGAGCTGGAGACTATGGCGCATCTGTACAATCAAGTGAAGGCTGAAAACAAGGATGTTGAGTTTGTTTCGATCGACTGTAACCGCGAATTTCAGAAGATGTTCCATTTCCTGAAAAACTCGAAGCACGGCAACCGATACAACTGGACCTGGCTGCATTTTGATGGCAACTATGACCTGCTGCGACGGTTCCAGATTACGACGCAACCGTGGTTTGTCCTCATTAATCCCGAAGGAAAACTGCAGTACGACATCACCCCGGCTCCAAGTACGGGTTTTCTCCTCAACGCGCCTTGGAAGCAGCAGCGCCAGGAGGAAGAGTCGTCAAATAACCCATTGTTTAGAAGATAAATAGAACAAAAAACAAGATAAAAATATAAAATGATTACAAATAAGATTCAATCGGCCGTATCGGAAGCCCTGAAAAACCTTTATGGTATTGATATACAACCCGAAGAGATAGTGCTTCAAAAGACGAAAAAGGAGTTTGAAGGCGATTTCACTGTTGTTGTTTTTCCGTTTGTGAAGCAGGCGCGCAAGTCGCCCGAAAATGTGGCTAACGAGATTGGCGCCGATGTATGTGGCAAACTGTCAGACCTTTCCGGGTTCAACGTTATCAAGGGATTCCTCAACTTTTCGGTGTCCGACAGTTACTGGATTTCGTTTGCGGGCGGCATTGCCGGCAACAGTAGCTACGGCCTCAAGGAGGTGAACCCGGCGGATGCCCCTGTCGTCATTGAATACTCTTCGCCAAATACCAACAAGCCGCTCCACCTTGGCCATATCCGCAACAATCTGCTTGGATGGTCGGTTTCTCAGCTGCTTGCAGCCAACGGCCGCAACGTAAAGAAAGTCAACCTTGTCAACGACCGTGGCATTCATATCTGCAAGTCGATGCTGGCTTGGCTGCGTTATGGCAACGGTGAGACGCCTGAATCTACGGGAATGAAGGGCGACCATTTGGTTGGGAAATACTATGTGGAGTTTGATAAGCATTACAAGGCTGAGATTAAGGCCCTTATGGAGAAAGGGGTAGAGGAGGAGCAAGCCAAGAAAGAGGCTCCTCTGATGGTTGAGGCTCAGCAGATGCTGAAACGTTGGGAAGAAGGCGACAAGGAAATTCGCGACCTTTGGCAGAAGATGAACAGATGGGTTTATGATGGTTTTGACGAGACGTACAAGAAAATGGGTGTCTCGTTCGACAAGATTTACTATGAATCCAATACCTATCTTCTTGGTAAAGAGCTTGTGCAGAAAGGTTTGGACCTTGGTGTGCTGTTCCGCAAAGAGGATGGTTCTGTGTGGTGCGACCTCACTGATGCCGGACTGGACCAAAAGCTGCTGCTGCGCAAGGATGGCACGTCGGTATATATGACTCAGGATCTGGGTACTGCGTTGCTGCGTCACAACGATTTTGGTGCCGACCAGCTTATTTATGTCGTCGGAAATGAGCAGGACTATCATTTCCAGGTTCTCAAGATTATCCTTGGTCGTTTGGGCTTTGATTGGGCCGACAAGGTCTACCATCTTTCGTACGGTATGGTTGAGCTTCCAAACGGCAAGATGAAGTCGCGCGAAGGTACGGTGGTCGATGCCGATGACCTGATTGAGGAGATGGAGAAAACGGCCGAGGAAATGTGCCGCGACCGTGGCAAGAACGACGATATGACGCCCGAAGAGCTTCAGGAACTCTACCATATCCTGGCGCTGGGAGCTTTGAAGTACTTTATCCTCAAAGTCGACCCGACAAAGACTATGCTTTTCAATCCTGCCGAAAGTATTGACTTCAACGGCAATACAGGTCCGTTCATTCAATACACCCACGCCCGTATCCGTTCCATTGTTCGTAAGGCAGTAAGCGAAAAAGGCTTGGATTTGAATGCCAAATGCAATTCGGTCAAGCTCGACGACAAGGAACGCGACGTAATAAAGATGCTGCACGATATGCCTTCGGTTGTCGAACAGGCGGCAGAAGCCTACAGTCCGGCAATGGTTGCCAACTTCACGTTCGAACTTGCCAAGGCATTCAACAGTTTCTATCAAGATACGCCGATACTGCGCGAACCCGATGCAAACCGAATGGTTTTCCTTGTTCAGCTGTGCGATATCGTTTCTGTTGCCATCAAGAATATGATGCATATTCTTGGTATTGATGTTCCTGAAAGGATGTAATATGATTTATACTGAGGATTTTACACTCTCCACGCTCATCTGCGACGAGGATGACAGGTTGACACTATGGGGACTTGCCCGGCTATTTCAGGATGTGGCTGGCGACCATTCCGACAGCCTTGGCGTTGGATTCAACGGACTTAAACCATTCAATAAAGCGTGGGTGCTTACTCACGTGTATTACAGTATATTAAGGTTTCCGTCGGCAGGAGAGAGGCTGACTCTTAAAACCTGGGCAAAACCTGACAATGGACTGATTGCTCCAAGAGACTATCAGCTTATTGATGCAGATGGAAACGTGTGTGCCTCAAGCACCTCAAATTGGGTTATAATCGACCTTGTGTCGCGCCGCGTGTGCCGTTTGGGTGATATCATTACAAAGTACAGCAAGGAAACTATCCATTCGACAAAATATCAGAAACTTGACAAGATTATTATGCCGTCGGATATGGATTATCTGAAAAAGATTGATATTCCGTATTCAGCGCTTGATCATACGCGTCACGTCAATAATGCTGAATATTTGAAATGGATTTGCGACTCGATACCGGAAATCTGCAAGCCTCGCAGCGCAGGTCGTCCTGAGATTCGCGAACTTGAAATCAACTATCTGAAAGAAACAAAATATGGCGACCCGGAAACGATGATGTTCCGCAAAATTGATTCTACAGGATTGTATTTCCAAATCAAGAACAGCACCGCCATTTCGGTTAATGCAAAAACTGTTATTGGTTAGCAAAATCTGATACGATTGCCAAATAATTATATTCACAAAGAAATCCTGTCAAGATTTCAAAGGCACCAGTCCAAATTACAAAGGCATCCCGTCCAGGATGCCTTTAATGTTTCAGTTTATGTCACATATTCCCATAATGTCCTTTTTGAAATCAATTTCCATTATGTTAAGTAGGATATTTTGAGAATAAAATAAAGGGATGCTTTAAAGCACCCCTTTTAAATTTGTTTAAAATATGACGGTTTAGTTGTTGGCACCAGATTCGATCTTGTCGAGGCGAGCCTTGATAAGCTTCGAGTCGTCGTACATTTCAAGCGTGATGTAGCAAGTGTTCAGCGTGCGCAGGCAGCTGTACAGTTGCGGACGATTTTGGGCTTGCTCGTCATCCGACAGACCGTCGATGTAGCTGATGGCAGCCTTGAAATACGGGATGGCCTGTTTAAGAAATTCATTGCGCTCTTCCGAAAGCTTCTTTGCGATAACCTCGTCTTCTTCCGAATAGCCAAGTTTTTCGATAGCCTGGTCCTTTTCATAGGCGCGTTTGAAAAGCATCGAACCCATACCCGAGTTGGCTTCCAGCTGGTTAGGCTGGATTTGCGACGACTCTTTATATTTGGCTTCAGCCGTGGCAAAATCGCCAGTCTGCTCGTAGATACCGGCGGCAGCGCAGAGCCATTTGTAGTAGTTAGGCGTGTTGCTTGTCTCCTGGATAGCCTTGTTGGCCAGCTCGATTGCCTTGGTGTTGTTGCCAGTCCAGATGTAAGCGTTGGCCAGCAGCAGGTTGGCGGCGGGGTCTTCGGGCATCACCTTGGTGTAGCGCTCAGCGGTCTTGATGACGTTGGCTGTATCTTTAAGCTCCTTATAGAGCTCATACATAGTTCTGTATACGAACTGCATTCTGGGTTTGAACTCGTCTTTAACCTTGTTTTTGCGGACAAGCGGACCATAGTATTTCTTCACGCCGTCGTTGTCCTTCAGCATATGGCAGCAGTAGCCGGCAATATAGATCGATTCATTCGACAGATCCGGGTCGCCCGAGTTGTTCAGCACTTTGGCGGCCTTGTCGCTGAGTTCGAGAGCATCCTTGTAGTTGCGTTCATTGAAAAGGTCGATGCTCTTGCTGTAGTAGGTCGAGCCCACTTTGCTGAAGATATATTTCAGGTCATAGTCGCCGGCCTTGTCCAGTTCCTTGCAACGCATAGCTGCGTCGTAAGCCTTCTGGCACCAGTCGGGATCCAGGTCCTTGTACTTCTTGTATTTCGACTGCGGGTCGGTGGCAGCGTCGCCTATCATACTGTATATCAGGCCAGCATAGTACCACGTTTTGGAGTCGTCTTTGGTGTCCTCGTGTACGCAGGCTTTGTCGATTGCGGCCTTGGCTTTGTTTAAGTAGCCTCTTTTCAGGTCCGACATTGCACTCTGAACGTTGAGGGTCTGCGCGTTAACGGCTAAGCCGAGAGAGAGAAGCGCTGTAAACAATGCAATTTTTTTCATTTTCGATATTTTGTTTAAATGTTATTTTTCTATTTTGTCTTTGCAGGTTTGAATTTATTTATCTGTTTAAGATTATTTAAGACTGTTCTGGATTGTCATTCTGCTGGGTCTCCCCTTCCGTCTCCGTCGTCGTTGGGGTCTCCCCTTCCGTTATGACGCCTTCTGCTGTTGCATCAGCTTCATTTTCAACCTCGTCAGGTTCAGCATCAACTTTGGTTATCGAGGCAATGCTGTCTTTGCCGCGCAGATTGATGAGCTTGACACCCTGCGTGTTGCGACCCAGCACGCGCAGGTCGGCGATGTGCATACGGATTGTAACGCCCGAGCGGTTGATGATCATCAGGTCGTTGTCGTCGGTGACATTCTCGATGGCCACAATGCCGCCGGTCTTGTCGGTAACCTTCATCGTCATTACGCCCTTGCCGCCGCGGTGAGTGGGACGGTAGCCTTGGTTCTTTTCGGGGTCGTATTTGAGTTGCGAACGCTTGCCGAAGCCGTTTTCGCTCACCACAAGGATGTCGTCCTCCTCGTTGTTGGTGCAGAGCATACTGATGACAGCGTCGTCCTGCGGCTCAAGGGTGATGCCCTTGACGCCCGAAGCGCCACGGCCCATTTCGCGGAATTCCTCTTCCGAGCAGCGCACCACCTTGCCTTGGCGCGACGCGATAAGCAGCTCGCTTTTGCCGTCGGTCAGGCGTGCGGTGAGCAGTTCGTCGCCCTCGCGGATACCCACGGCGATGATGCCGTTGGTGCGCGGGCGCGAATAGGCCTCGAGGCTGGTCTTCTTGATGATGCCGTTCTTGGTGCAAAGAACGATGTAATGGTTGTTCAGATACTCTTCGTCCTTCAGGTTCAGGACGTTGACGTAGGCTTTCACCTTGTCGTCCGACTCGATGCTGATAAGGTTCAGTATGGCGCGGCCCTTCGAGTCCTTGCCGCCTTCGGGGATTTCGAAGGCGCGTTTCCAGTAGCAGCGGCCCTTCTCGGTGAAGAAAAGAATGTAGTTGTGGTTGGTAGCCGTAAAGATATGCTCCACAAAATCCTCGTTGCGTACCGAGCTGCCTCGCGAGCCGACGCCTCCCCTGCTCTGCGTGCGGTATTCGGCCAGCAGGGTGCGCTTGATGTAGCCCATATGCGAGATGGTGATGACCACCTTGTCGTCGGCAATCATATCCTCGATGCTGAAGTTCGACGCGTCGAACTCGATGCGGGTGCGGCGGTCGTCGCCGTACTTGTCGCGTATCTCGGCCAGCTCGTCCTTGATGACACCCATCAGGACATCGTGGTTGGCCAGGATTTCCTTGCATTGCTCGATGAAGGCCATCTTCTCGTCGTATTCAGCCTGCAGCTCGATGCGGTTCTGGCGCGTCAGCTGTCCAAGGCGCATAGCTATGATGGCGCGGGCCTGCAGGTCGCTGAAGCCCCAAGTGTCCATCATTGCGACGCGGGCCTCGTCCTGGGTCTCCGACCGGCGGATGAGGGCGATGACCTCGTCCAGGATGTCCAGCATCTTGATCAAGCCTTGCAGGATGTGGGCGCGCTTTTCGGCCTCGGCCATCTCGAAGCGCGTGCGGCGGGTGACGACGTCCTCGCGGTGCTCCACGAAGCATTTGATAAGGTATTTGAGGTTAAGCAGTTGCGGACGCCCTTTGACCAGCGCGATGTTGTTGACGGCAAACGAAGTCTGCAGGTCGGAAAGCTGGAAGAGCTTGTTCAGTATGATGTTGGGCACCACGTCGTGGCGCAGATAGTACACCACGCGGATGCCGTCCTTGTCCGATTCGTCGCGTATGTCGGTGATGCCCACAATCTTGCCGTCCTTGACCAGCTGGGCCTGCTTCTTGATCATTTCCGACTTGTTGACGTTGTACGGAATCGAGTGGGCCACAATCATTTCGCGGCCCTTGCTGTCGGTTTCGAACGACGTTTCGGCACGCAGCACCACCGAGCCGCGTCCCGTCGTAAAAGCCTCGCGCACACCGTTGTAGCCATAGATGATGCCGCCGCCCGGGAAGTCGGGGGCCACGATGTGCTTCATCAGCTCATCGATGGTGATGTCAGGATTGTCGATATAGGCGATGCATCCGTTCAGCACCTCGCGCAGGTTGTGGGTAGGCATATTGGTGGCCATACCCACGGCGATGCCGTTCGAGCCGTTGATGAGCAGGTTCGGTATCTTGGCCGGCAGCACGGTGGGCTCCTCGCGGTCGTTGTCGTAGGTAGGCATCATATCGACGGTTTCCTTGTCGATATCGGCAAGCATCTCGTTCGTAATCTGCTTCATACGGGCCTCGGTGTAACGCATTGCTGCGGCACCGTCGCCGTCGATCGAACCGAAGTTGCCCTGTCCATCGACCAGCATATAGCGCATTGCCCAGGGCTGGGCCAGGCGCACCATAGCGCCGTAGACCGACGAGTCGCCGTGGGGATGGTACTTGCCCAGCACCTCGCCGACCACGGTGGCCGATTTCTTGTAGGCTGTGTTGTAATAAAGTCCCATATCGTTCATCGCGTACAGTATGCGGCGGTGGACAGGCTTCAGGCCGTCGCGCACATCGGGCAGCGCTCGCGACACGATAACCGACATAGCATAGTCGATATAGGCCGATTTCATCTCGGTTTCAATGTCGACTTGTGTTATTTTTTCGTTTTCTGATACCATTCAGTTATATTTTAATCAGTGGTTTTCAAGTTAATAAATAAAATGGTTACATTATTATTTAGGACGCAAAGTTACGATTTTTCCGCCGAACGCGGGCGGCTTTTATGTTTATTTAAGGAAAAACTTTTCCACACCCGACAGTTGAAATTTTTTGCCCTCGCCGGGCGGCGAAAAAAAACTGACATTTTGTCAGGTCCCGTCCTCCGCGGCACCCCGCCCCTGCCCCGTTCATACGAAAGCCTTACAATCTTCTACTGGCGTAGAACGTGGGTAGAAGGGGGTAAGAAGTTGAGTAGAACTTGATAAGAAGATGGTCCTGACTTTGTGGCTTTTACGGAAGCGGATTTTTGGCCTTTTTTTGCCGTTTCCGAACTGTTTTTTCCGGCTTCGCAGGGGCGGTTTCCGCCCGGGGCGCGAACTGACATTTTGTCAGTCGCTATTCACACGCCACTGTTGAAAACAATGTTTGGCATCATTCTTGCAGGTGCTTTATTTGTAGTAATTTTGAAACCTGAAAGCGTAATATCGCTTTTTACTCCCAACATACTGACATATAATACATTAAATGGAAGCTAAGCTAAGCAAAAACAGCAAAAAGGTCATCGCAAACAGCCGCGACGAGGCCATAAGACTCAAAAACGGACACATCGGCGTCGAGCATCTGTTCCTCGGCATCGTCCGCGAACCCGACTGCTCGGCCTACAAAATGCTGGGCCAGATGGGGGTCGAGATGCAGGAAATGAAAACGCGCATCGAGTCGGCCATCGGACGCCAGCAGACCAACATAACCTACAGCGAGGAAAGCGAAATCCCGATGCTCAAGCAGACCGAGAAGGTGCTGCGTCTGGCTTTTCTTGAGTCGACCAAGCTCAAAGAGCCCGAAATCAAGACCGAACACCTGGTGCTGGCCATCCTGATGGAGGGCGAAAATGTGGCCGCCCGCCTGTTGGACCGCGAGGGGGTGAACTACAACAAGTTCTTCAACCTGCTGAAATCCAGTCGCGCCGACAACGAGAGCGGCGACCGCGACGCTGCCGACGCCTTCAATCCGCGCTTCGACATCGGCGACGACGATGACGACGACTACCCGTATGCCAACCCCGACGAGCCGCAGCGCACCGAGACCGGCAAGAACAGCAAAACCCCTGCCCTCGAGAACTTTGGCCGCGACCTGACAAAAGCCGCCGAGGAGGGCCGCCTGGACCCCATCGTGGGACGCGCCAAGGAGCTGGAGCGCGTGGCGCAGATCCTGAGCCGCCGCAAGAAGAACAACCCCGTGCTCATCGGCGAGCCGGGCGTGGGCAAGTCGGCGCTGGCCGAGGGTCTGGCTCAACGGATAGTTGAAGGCAAGGTGCCCCGCACGCTGTACCACAAGCGTGTAGTATCGCTCGATTTGGCTTCGCTCGTGGCCGGCACGAAGTATCGCGGCCAGTTCGAGGAGCGTATGAAGGCCATCCTCAACGAGCTTGAGCACAATCCGAACATCATCCTCTTTATCGACGAGATTCACACCATCGTCGGCGCCGGCAGCGCCAGCGGCTCGCTCGACGCGTCGAATATGTTCAAGCCCGCCCTGGCCCGTGGCGAAATCCAGTGCATCGGCGCCACAACGCTCGACGAATACCGCCAGTATATCGAGAAGGACGGCGCCCTCGAACGCCGCTTCCAGAAGGTGCTGGTCGAAGCCACCACGGCCGAGGAAACCCTTGAAATCCTGAACAATATACGCGACAAATACGAGGACCACCACCTGGTGCGCTACACCGACGACGCGCTGAAGGCCTGCATCAGCCTGACCGAGCGCTACGTCAGCGACCGCCTGCTGCCCGACAAGGCCATCGACGCTATGGACGAGGCCGGCGCGCGTGTGCGCATCGCCAATGTGCGTGTGCCGCAGCCCATTCTCGATATGGAGCAGCAGATTGCCGAGGTGGTGAAGCAGAAGAAGGCTGTTCTGGCCCAGAAGAGCTACAACGAGGCGGCGGCACTGCGCGACCAGGAGCGCGAACTGACGGCACAGCTCGACGATATGCGCCGCGCCTTTGAGGAGGAGGAACGCGACAACCGCGTGCCCGTCACCGATAACGACGTGGCTGAAGTGGTGGCTATGATGACCGGCGTGCCCGTTCAGCGCATTGCGCAGAACGAGGGTACGCGCCTGCTGCGTATGGAGGACGAGCTGCAGGGCTCGGTGGTGGGTCAGGATGAGGCCATTCGCAAGATTGCCAAGGCCATACGCCGCAACCGTGCCGGCCTCAAGGATCCCAACAAGCCCATCGGAACCTTCATCTTCCTCGGTCCTACGGGTGTCGGCAAAACTTATCTGACTAAGGTTCTGGCCAAGTATCTGTTCGACAGCGAGCAGTCGATGATCCGCATCGATATGAGCGAATATATGGAGAAGTTTGCCGTGTCGCGCCTTATCGGTGCGCCTCCGGGATATGTGGGCTACGAGGAGGGCGGCCAGCTGACCGAGAAGGTGCGCCGCAAACCCTACTCTATCATCCTGTTAGATGAAATCGAGAAGGCGCATCCCGACGTGTTCAACGTGCTTCTGCAGGTGCTCGACGACGGCCAGCTGACCGACGGTCTGGGCCGCAAGGTGGACTTCAAGAATACCATCATCATTATGACCAGCAATATCGGCAGCCGCCAGCTGAAGGATTTCGGCACTGGCGTGGGCTTCAACACCGCCGCCCGCGAGGCCGAAAAGTCGGAAATGGAGCGCGATGTCATCGAGAAGGCTCTCAAGAAATCTTTTGCTCCCGAGTTCTTGAACCGCATTGACGATATCATCTATTTCAATAGTCTCAAACGTGATGATATCCATAAGATTATCGATATTGAATTGAAGGGTCTCTTTAAGCGCATCCGCACTATGGGCTACGAGATTGAAATCGACGAGAAGGCCAAGGATTTCCTCGTCAAGAAAGGCTGGGATGCCCAGTTCGGCGCCCGTCCGCTGAAGCGCGCCATCCAGCGCTACATCGAGGACGACCTGGCTGAAGAAATTATCAAGGCCGATATCCTGGCCGGCGACACCATCCGCGTCACCACGGCCAAGAGCGACACCGACTCCTCTGCCCTCGACGACGAGAAGATTGTTTTCGAGATCGAGAAAGGCGAAGCCTCGAAGCAGTTGAGCGACGCCATCAACGAAAGCATAGAGGAAGAGACGGTGGCGGTTTGATATGATTAAATGCCAATTAAGACAGGTGACTCTATGGGCTGCCTGTCTTTTTTTTCATATTTTTTTGGCTAATCCAATAATTTAGTTTATCTTTGCAAAGTCAATTCTGCAAAGCATATACAATCATTTAATCTGATTCACAGCCTTATAGCAATTGACGGAACATAAATATAAGACGTTGAACGGCGTTTTATCTGCGGCGTGTGTAATCTGGAAAATTCGCAATTATCCGCAACGGTAAAGCAAAGTCAACGTCCACTTTAGCATACAATTTTATTGTACGCGTAATGCGTGGGCGTTTGGCGATGCTTATCTTCGGATAATAGGCATTCCAGAGCCTCACACGCGGGATAAGCAAAGTTGGATTCCCGCGCTTCTTCTATTTGTGTTTTTCTTGATTGAACGTTAATACTTTACACTTCGGGAATCGTGTCTGTAAAAGTTGCGCCCGACACGAATCAAGGGTATAAGCCAATGAAAACAAAACGTATGCTATTTCTTGCATTTGTTGCTGTTTCAATTATGACATTGTCTGGTTGCTCCGCTACAATCAACTATGCCTCTATCTTTGTCCCCGAAGAGGGCGGAATGAACTTTGTGAAAATCACTGAAGAAACATCCGAGCAATTGATTATCCCCAACATCAAGTTTGACAAAAGCACGGGGCATTTGAGTTGGTGGGCCAACCCCTATTTCGCTATATCGAAAGACGGTGGAAGCATTGCATACATCAGCAGCCGTAATGACCAAAGCAACATCTTTGTGAAAGGCTTGGCGACGCGTACCGGGTCGCAGCAACGCACTTTCCAGGGTGGCATTCAGGATGTGGCCTTCTCGCCCGACGGCAAGACTATCTGCTTCACAAAGAGGAATTTCAAGGGCTACGAATATGTAACAGGATTGGGTAATGTGGCGAGATATGACAATTTGATATTCACCACAAGCGCCACCGCAGGTTCCATTGTCAGACAGGTCTCGGCACAGAACTCCAAAGACTATGGCGCAAAGTTCTCGCTCGACGGGAATGTCATTTTCTTCTCGCGGGCTGATGGCAATAACTACAGCATTTGGAGCCACGATCTCAATACCGGCGCCCTTACGAACTATTGTATGGGACTGGCGCCGGTGCCAGTCAACAACGAGGAATTCCTGTGTATGCGTATGAACTCGCGCAAGAACTATGAAATATGGCTTGTCAACTATGTAAAGGGCAGCGAAAGTATGATTCTTGCACAAGACGGCATCAGTTTCAGCACTGCATCTATGTCGCCAGATGGCAAGTGGATACTCTGTGTTTCCAACACTCCTACAAGCCAGAACGCAAAAGAGAACCTTGACATCTATGTGGTCCGTTCTGACGGCAGCCAGCTTACGCGTCTCACCTACCACCCGGGCAACGACCTGTCGCCTGTGTGGGCTCCCGACGGCAAGGCCATCTATTTCCTCTCGCAGCGCGGCTCTGAGAAGGGCGAATACAACGTTTGGAAAATGAACTTCAATCTCTAAGGCTATGAAGAAAAGTGTTTTATTAATGATTTGCCTATTGGCAATCACTGGTTTCGCCTCTGCACAGATTGTTGGAGGCGGCTATGGCAACGGCGGCTACACACCGGCCAGAACAGGAGGTGGCTTGAGCAATATTACTAATGGTGTCCGATAAGACTTTTCGGACACTCTCCTAAAACATCAGGGTTGACATTATGTGGTGTCAGCCCTGTTGTTTATCTTTGCAGTCGCTAAACAAAAAAGTAAACCTATTACTCACCGAATCGGGCTGCCTCAGGTTTCACGCGCTTCATCTCCCACGTGTCCTTGCGGCCGTCGGGATAGGTATAGGACCAGATGAACCACTCGTCGTCGAGGCGCTCGATGTCGAAAGTGAACCAGCGGGCGCTGTTGGGCGTGGAATGAGCCACAATCTTTGCTTCGTATTCAGGACACCAATTGCTCCAAATAACGCTTTGCATAGACCCCATCGAGAAGCCTTCCGACATCTCGTTGAAGAGGAACTTGCCCTCTTCGACACGCCAGCGGCCTTCACAATGGTACACGAAATAGAATGTCCAGCCACCTATTGTTATCCACTCGCCTTTCGTCGTCTTGACGCTAATGGAGTCGTTCATTGTAAGTTCGTGATACTGCACAGCGTCGTCTACGTATGTGCCGTCGGCCTTGAAGCGCAGCGTCCCTTCCTCGTCGCAGTGGATAGTGCCGTTGCCGTCGGGAGCCTTGTAGTCCCACGAGTGCTCATAGTTGTAGGTGCCGGGGATGAGGTCGGCATTCTGGGCAACACTGCAACACATTGCAGCGGCAAGCATAATAATGAAAGCGAACAGTCTTTTCATATCGTTTGGCTTTTGAAAAGGGGAAAGCCGCCCGCAGCTCTCCCCTATCCTTTTCTTGGTCTGTTTTGGGGGCGTACACGGGGGTACGCCCTTACGAATATAAGACGGGTTTATTCAGCGGGCCAGACGGGCTGCAGATTGCGGTCGCCGTAGGCATCGTCGATCTTGCTGATGGTCGGCCAGTACTTGTCGCCGTGTTCCATCGGGAAGGCAGCCACCTTGCGGCTGTAGGGATAGTTCCACTCGTCGGCGCAGACCACCTGCATCGTGTGCGGTGCATTGGCGATGGGGTTGTTCTTCTCGTCGTACTTGCCGGTCATAATGTCGTCGATTTCCTGACGGATGCTGATCATTGCATCGCAGAAGCGGTCCAGTTCGCTGAGGGGCTCGCTCTCGGTGGGTTCGACCATCAGGGTGTTGTGCACCGGGAAGGCCACCGTGGGAGCGTGGAAACCGTAGTCGTCGAGACGGCGGGCGATGTCGCCGACGCTGACCTTGAGGCTGAATTCGTTGAAGTCGACAATCATCTCGTGGCCGCACATACCGTTCTTGTTGGTATAGAGAATCTTGTAGTATTTCTGCAGGCGGGCGCGCAGATAGTTGGCATTGAGGATGGCGTGGCGTGTAGCCTCGGTCAGACCGTTGCCGCCAAGCATCAGCAGATAGCCGTAGGTGATGGGGAACAGCAGCGCATTGCCGAACGGAGCGGCAGCCATTGCGTTGCCCTTGCTGCCACCGACCTTGTAGAGGCAATGGTTGGGCAGGAAGTCAAGCAGCTTCTGGCTGACAGCGATGGGGCCTACACCGGCGCCGCCACCACCGTGAGGACCTGCGAAGGTCTTGTGCAGGTTGAGGTGGCACACATCGGCACCCATACGGCCGGGGCTGGTCAGACCCACCTGGGCGTTCATATTGGCACCGTCCATATAGACGAGGCCGCCGTTCTGGTGGATGATGTCGACGATTTCGAGGATGCCCTCTTCGAAGGCACCGTGGGTCGACGGATAGGTAATCATCACGCAGCTGAGCGTGTCCTTGTACTGCTCGGCCTTGGCGCGCAGGTCGTCGACATCGACATCACCGAGTTCGTTGCACTTGACAACGACGACGGTCATACCGGCTTTGGCGGCCGAAGCGGGGTTGGTGCCGTGGGCCGAAGCGGGAATGAGGCAGACATTGCGCTGCGGGTTGCCGTTGGCAATGTGGTAGTTGCGGATGACGGTCAGACCGCTGTATTCGCCTGCCGAACCCGAGTTGGGCTGCAGCGAAACGCCGGCAAAGCCAGTGACGATGGCCAGCATATCCTCCATCTCCTTGATCATCTGCAGCGAACCCTCGGCCTGGTCGGCGGGAGCGAAAGGATGCATACCTGCAAAGCGGCTCCAGCTCAGCGGCAGCATTTCGGCGGCGGCGTTGAGCTTCATCGTGCAGCTGCCCAGCGGAATCATAGCGCGGTTCAGGCTCAGGTCCTTGACCTCGAGCTTCTTCATATAGCGCATCATCTCGGTCTCGCTGTGATATTTGTTGAATACGCTGTGGGTCAAATATTTGCTGGTGCGGCGCAGGCTCTCGGGAATATTGTCCATAGCCTTGTGGCAGAGACCTTTGCACTCGAGGGCTTCGGCCTTCTTGCCGGCGGCTTCGGCCAGGACGGCAACGATGGCTTCGATGTCCTCGCGGCTGGTGGTCTCGTCGATGCTGATGCCGATGCACTCGTCGCAGATGTAGCGGAAGTTGATGCAGTGGGCTTCAGCCACTTCGCGCACCTTGGCGGTCGGCACGGGGCACTGGATGGCCAGCGTGTCGAAATAGACGCGGTTGTGCTGCTTGTAGCCGTAGCGCTCCAGTTCCATATCGAGGCGCGTGGCCTTGGCGTGGATGTCGTTGGCGATGGCGCGGATGCCTTCAGGACCGTGCCAAGCGGCATAGAAACCGCTCATAATGGCCTGCAGGGCCGAAGCGGTGCAGATGTTCGAGGTGGCCTTCTCGCGTTTGATGTGCTGTTCGCGCATACCCAGGGCCATACGCAGGGCGGGATTGCCCTTCACGTCGACGCTCCAGCCGATGATGCGGCCGGGGAAGCTGCGCTTGAAGGCCTCGGTGACGGCAAAGAAGCCGGCGTGAGGACCGCCGAAGCCCATCGGCAGACCGAAACGCTGGTTGCAGCCAAAGGCGCAGTCGGCACCCATCTCGCCGGGAGTCTTGAGCAGGGCCAGAGCCATCAGGTCGGTGGCCATACCTACGAAGATGCCCAGTTCGTGGGCCTTGGCGATGAACTCGGTGTAGTCGCACACCTCACCAAACTGGTTAGGATACTGCACGATGGCGCCGAAGAACGAGTTGTCGAGCTTCACCTCGCTGGCCTTGCCGACAACGATTTCGATGTTGCGCGGAGCGGCGTTGGTACGCATCACGTCGAGCGTCTGCGGGAAGATGCAGTCGTCGACAAAAATCTTGTTGACGCCTTCCTTCTGCTGGGCGCGGCTACGGCTGTTGTAGAACATAATCATACACTCGCCGCCAGCGGTGGCCTCGTCGAGCAGCGACGCGTTGGCCAGAGGCATTCCGGTCATATCGCTGACCATCGTCTGATAGGTCATCAGGGCTTCGAGACGACCCTGGCTGATTTCGGTCTGATAGGGCGTGTAGGCTGTGTACCAGCCAGCGTTTTCAAAGACATTGCGCTGGATGACGGCCGGCGTGATGGTGTTGTAGTAACCCATACCGATGTAGCTCTTGAACATCTTGTTCTTCTGAGCCAGAGTGCGGCAGCGGTTCAGGAATTCGTATTCGTTGATGCCGTCGGCGATGGGCATAGGCTCCTTGAGGCGGATGCTGGCGGGGACGGCCTTGTCAATAAGTTCTTCCATCGAGGAAACACCGATGGCTTTAAGCATTTTTTCTTCGTCTGCGGCTTTCGAAACGCCGTTGTGACGAGCGGTGAAATTATTGGTAATCATCGTATTGTATTTATTTATTTACTTTTTGTTCCTTGTTTTTGAAACTACAAAGATACATAAAAAAAGAGAATCCTCAACCGAAAATTTCGCTTTTGCGACACAAAGATTTGCAAAGCGCTTTGAATCAAATGAGTATAACTTCATTCTCACTAACCGAATCATTTGTCGTTTGCACAAAACAGGCTATTCCCAGCATAAAATATTTTGCACTGCCATACCTCATCCCATTCAAAGTCCACTGGACGGAATTTTAACAAAAATTTGATCAAACTTTGGTAGGAGTTTGGGTGAACTTTGGTATCGCGCTTATCCTTGAAAATCAAGCAAATGTGTTTTTCTAAAAATTGGGTGAAATTTAACTGTTTTTAACATAAAATGTTAAAATTTAACATTGTTTATCTAATTCCAATATATAAAACTGAGATTTAGTAATTTGTAGTGTTAAATTTTGACCATTACTTTAAACGAATGATTGGGGATGTTTTTTGCCAAAAGAGTTCCATATGGCGAATGCAAAACACCCCGCCCTTTTCTGAAAAGGGCGGGGTGTGTAGACCGTGCAAAAACTAAGATTTGCTATTCTCGGTAAAAAAGTTGTCGGTTTTAGTGGGTTTGGTTGAATCGATTGATTTGAAGATATGTACGGAACAGCGAGGCTATGCTGACGGCGATGGAGATGTATTTCGGTGTGTCGGGGTCGCGGTCGGAGATGCGCTTGTGGCGCTCGGTGGGTTCAACGTAGACTATGTCGTTGTTGTGGAGATAATAGTAGGGTGAATCGAGTAGTTCTTTGGTTGTGAGGTTTATTTCGCCCATCTGCCGATTGCCGCTGTCGCTGCGTATGACGACAAGTTTGTCGCGGACGGCGTTGTCGGTCAGGTCGCCGCAGATGGCTATGGCTTCGAGGATGGTGAGGCGTGTGCCCTGCACGTGGATTTGCTGCGGGCTGCGCACTTCGCCGACCACGGTGACGCGGAAGTTCATTATCTTGGCGGTGACGGTGGGGTCGTTGACGAGGCCTTCGTTTTTGAGGCGCTGTGCTATATGCGACATAAGGCTGTCGAGAGTAAGGCCGGCTGCGCTGATTTGCCCGAGAATGGGGAATGATATTTGGCCTTGCTCGTTGACGGTATAGCCTGTCACTTCGGTGGTTATGTACTGTGTCTGATTTTGCGTGGCGGTGTTTTGCTGCTGGATCAGACCGCGTTGCGAGGTGTCGAGGTTGATTGCCCTGCTGAGTTCGATTTGAGCCTTGTGCGTTTCCTGATTGAAGGGTATGACGCTTTCGGGCGTCTGGCTTTCGACGTAGATATATAGCTGGTCGCCAGGCAGTATGGTGGCAGTGTATGTGTCGAGTATGGTTTGCGCGCTGTCGCGTGTGGCGTCGCTGATGTAGGCCACTTGGGTTGTGCGGCACGAGGCGAACAGTAGAAGCACCGCTGCGAGGATTGGAAGTCTGTGTTTCATTGGTTGAAGAATTTGTTGATTCGTTAATGTATTGATTTGTTAATATGTTAGTGGCTGGCGCGTTCGTATCACTGGTCACTGGTCACTGGTCACTTGTTAGTGCAGATTAACGCCGATGATGTGCATAAACTCTTCGCGTGTTTTGGGACTGTTGAGGAAGGCGCCGGTGAAGTCGCTGGTGGTGGTGACGCTGTTCTGCTTCTGCACGCCGCGCATCGACATACACATATGCTGCGCTTCGATGACGACGGCGACGCCAAGGGGCTGGAGCGTGTTCTGGATGCAGTCTTTGATCTGCTTGGTGAGGCGTTCCTGAACCTGCAGGCGTCGGGCGTATGCGTCGACGATGCGCGGTATCTTGCTGAGCCCGACGATAGTACCGTTGGGGATATAGGCTACGTGGGCTTTGCCGACGAAGGGAACCAGGTGATGCTCGCAGAGCGAATAGAGTTCGATGTCTTTGACAACGACCATCTGCTTGTAGTCTTCGTGGAACATTGCGGAGCGGAGTATCTCTTCGGGGTCGAGGTCGTAGCCGTTGGTGAAGAAAAGCATCGCCTTGGCTATGCGCTCGGGTGATTTTAGAAGGCCTTCGCGCGAGGGGTCTTCGCCGAGTAGACGGATGATCTCTTTGTAGTGACTGGCCATTTCGGCAACGCACTGTTCGTCGTATTTGTCTATTTTGAGGTAGCCTTTTTCCATTGGTTTGAATGTGTTAATTTGTTAATTCGTTAATGTGTTAGTGGCTGGCGCGTTCGTTTCACTTGTCACATATTAGTTTTCTATTTGCAGGAGCATTCCTTTGAGGTATTCGCCTTCGGGATGGTAGATGCTGACGGGATGGTCGGCGGCGTGAGGCAGCTGGCGGACAATGCGCACTTTGCGCCGGGCGTTGGCGGCGGCGGTGAAGAGCATTGTCTGGAAGTCGTCCTTGGATACGGCCTGGCTGCAGCTGAAGGTCATCAGCAGTCCGCCGTCGGCAATGGTCTCCATAGCGCGCTGGTTGATTGTGCGATAGCCTTTCAGGCCTTGCTGCAGCGAGCGGTGGTTTTTGGCGAAGGCGGGCGGATCGAGGATGATGAGGTCGAATTTTGAATTTTGGAATTCGGATTCCGCGAAGAATTTCAGAACATCGGCGATGGTGCCTTTGTGCGGCGCGTCGGGGCCGAAATTGAGTTCGACATTGCGGTTGCACAGTTCTATGGCTTTCTTTGAAATGTCGACGGTCTCGACAAACTGGGCTCCGCCCCGTAGCGCCGCCAGCGAGAAGCCGCCGGTGTAGCCGAAGCAGTTGAGGACGCGGCGCCCTTGTGCCAGCTGCGAAACGAGCAGGCGGTTTTCGCGCTGGTCGATGAAGAAGCCCGTCTTTTGCCCTTCGAAGAAGTTGATTAGGAGTTTGTTGCCGCTTTCACACACTTCCCATTCGTCGGGCTGGATGCCCCATATATAGCCGTCTTGCAGCGGCGTGCCGTAATTGGGGCAGGTGGTGCTGCTTTTGTCGAAGACCGACTTGAGGCCAAACTGCGACAGATGTTGCACCATCAGGTCTTTGAGCAACGGCAGCTGCCGGTGGATGCCGGCGCTGTGGGCCTGCATAACAAGGACACCGTTGTACCAGTCGCACACAAGGCCGGGCAGGATGTCGCCTTCGCCATAGACCAGGCGGAAGACGTTGGTGGCGGGATTGTTGAAGAAGCCAAGCTGTTGGCGGTAGCGTATTGCCGACAGAAGCCGCTGGCTGAAAAAGCCGGCATCGATTTGCCGGGTTTCGAACGAAAGGACTTTGCAGATGATGGAATCGTCCTGGTAATGTCCCGTGGCAAGCCATTGGCCGTCAGTCGAAAGGACATCGACCAGGTCGCCAGGTTGCATATCCCCCACCCTTCGGCGGACGGCGCCGGAGAAAATCCACGGATGGCGCCGCTGCAGCGCTTTTTCCTTGCCGGGGGCCAGTATGAGCTGGGGACGGTTCATCGCTTGAGGTCTATTATGGTCTGCTGGGGATTGTCGGACTTGAAGACGGCATTGCCGGCCACAAGCACGTCGGCTCCGGCTTCGAAAAGAAGCGGTGCATTGGTCGTGTTGACACCTCCGTCTACTTCAATGAGGCAGCCGGGATTCTTGCGATTGCAGAGCTCACGCAGCTGACGCACTTTGGAATAGGTATTTTCGATGAATTTTTGTCCGCCGAAACCGGGATTGACGCTCATCAGCAGGACGACATCGCACAGTTGGACAGTGTCTTCGAGCAGCGCCACGGGACTGTGGGGGTTGAGCACGGTGCCGCATTTCATTCCGGCATCGCGGATGGCGTTGAGGGTGCGGTCCAGGTGGGTGCAGGCTTCGTAGTGGACCGTGAGGATATCGGCACCGGCATCCTTGAAGTCAGCGATGTAGTGACCCGGGTCCATAATCATCAGGTGCACGTCGAGCGGCTTGAGCGCGTGCTTTTTGATGTGTTTCACTATGGGCTGGCCAAAGGAGATGTTGGGGACAAAGATGCCGTCCATAACGTCGACGTGCAGCCAGTCGCACTGGCTCTGGTTGAGCATCTCTATGTCGCGCTGCAGGTTGCCAAAGTCGGCCGAAAGCAGCGATGGGGAAACCATTTTCATTTATTGAGTTATTTTGATGTTTACTTATTAGTGATCTGTGACACGAACGCGCTCGTATCACAGGTCACAGATTACAGGTCACATTTTTAGTTTCTCGAAGTTGCGGCCAAAGACACCCTGTGTCTTCGAGACGGAAATGAAGGCGTTTTCATCGAAACGATGAATGATCTGCATCACGTTGGGCTTGTCGGTCTTGTGGGCCATAACGACAAGCACCTTGGTGGCCTGGTGCGTATAGCCGCCTTCGCCGTCGAGCAGCGTCACTCCGCGGCCTATTTCGTTGGTGATGGCTTGACCTATTTCCTTGTTCTTGGTCGAGAAGACCATAATCTGATATGTCTGTTTGTTACCATCGAGCACCATATCAAGCACATAGGTCATCGTAACCATAACGATGTAGCCATAGACGACATTGGTGATCTGATGCGACACGAAATAGGAGCTGCCGATGATGAAAATGTCGAGGTACATAATCACCTTGCCTGGCGAAATGTTGTAGAACTTGCTGATGATAAGGGCAATGATGTCGGTTCCGCCACTGTTGCCACCCATCGAGAATGTCAGGCCGATGCCGCCGCCGCACAGGGCTCCGCCAATGATGGCACACATAAACGGCTCGAAGCCCATCTTGCCGTCGACAAGAAAGAGGTTTTCGACGTGCAGCACCTGCTGCCAGAGGATGAAGCAAAGCGAGCTCATCACTATGCCATAGATGGTGTTGGCTCCGAACTTGGAACCCAGCACCTTGAAGCCGATGGCAAGCAGTATGCCGTTGATAATGAAATTGAGCACACCGATGGGCAGCGGAATGCCTGCCGCGATGTTGAGCACGGACGAGATACCGCTGACGCCGCCACCGACTATTTTGGCTGGCAGCATAAACGCCGACCACGCAAAGGTGTAGAGCAGAATGCCGAACGTGATGACCACATACGACAGTATCAGTTTCGATTTATTCTTGAAAATATGCATATTATGTGAATTGTGATTAGTGAATTGTGAATCGTGATTAGTGACACGGACGCGTCAGTGACTTACGAATTAACGAATTAACGCATTTACGCATTAACATAGTTTCTTGCTCCGAAGATCGACGACCCGACACGGACCAGGGTTGCGCCCTCTTCGACGGCTATCGGATAGTCGTGGCTCATACCCATCGACAGTTCGCAGAAAGCGTCGCTGTCAGCAAAATAGTCCTTCTTGATGGTCTCAAAGATACCTCGAAGGGTGGCAAACTCGCTGCGCACCAGGCCCATATCGCTGGTATTGGTGGCCATTCCCATAACGCCGCACAGCCTCACGTGGCTCATCGACTTGTACTCTTCCGAGTCCAGCAGGGCGCGGGCCTCGTCCAGGTTCAGGCCGAACTTGGTTTCCTCGGTGGCGATGTGGAACTGCAGCAGGCAGTCGATAGTGCGGTCGTGCTTCTTGCCCTCTTTTTCAACGGTTTGCAGCAGCGTCAGCGAATCGATACTGTGTATCATCCTCACAAACGAGGCAATGTATTTCACCTTGTTGGTCTGCAGGTGGCCTATCAGGTGCCATTCAATGTCCTTCGGCAGCACCTCGTATTTGTCGCGCATTTCCTGCGCCTTGTTTTCGCCAAACAGGCGCTGGCCGGCATCGTAGGCTTCCTGCAGCATCTCGACAGGCTTGGTCTTCGACACGGCGATAAGTCTTGTCCGCTCGGGCAGCGACGCCTTGATTTTGCACAGATTGGCGGTTATTTCGGTTTCGTTCATTATTATATCAATGTTTTGTAAAATTAATAAACGCAACAAAACATATATTATTATATATGGCACAATATTTTTTTTAATGGCACGTTTTGAATGGAAATAAACAGTACAAACACTCAATCTGTATGATAGTCTGCATCGCCGAAAAGCCCAGTGTGGCACGCGAAATAGCACACGTGCTGGGAGCCAACGCCAGCCACGACGGATATATGGAGGGCAACGGCTACCAGGTGACTTGGACCTTCGGCCACCTCTGCACCCTCAAGGAGCCCAACGATTACAGCGATATGTGGAAAGCCTGGTCGCTGAGCCGCCTGCCGATGATACCCGAACGCTTCGGTATCAAACTGATAGACAACAAGACCTACGAAAAACAGTTCCACGTCATCGAGTCGCTGATGCAAAAGGCCGACGGCATCATCAACTGCGGCGATGCCGGCCAGGAAGGCGAGCTGATACAGCGCTGGGTGATGCAGAAAGCCCGCGCCAAATGCCCCGTCCAGCGCCTCTGGGTCTCGTCGCTCACCGAAGAGGCCATCCGCGAGGGCTTCAACAGCCTGAAGCCGCAAAGCGAATACCAGTCGCTCTACGAAGCCGGACTGTGCCGAGCCATCGGCGACTGGCTGCTCGGGATGAACGCCACACGCCTCTACACGCTGAAATACAGAACCGAACGGGGCCAGGTGCTCTCCATCGGACGTGTGCAGACACCCACCCTGGCGCTCATCGTAAAACGGCAGCTCGAAATACAGAACTTTAAGCCCGAGCAATACTGGGTGCTCTCGACCCTGTACCGCGACACGCTTTTCACCCTTCAGGGCAACGACGACACGGAAGACGGCGACGCCGAAAGCACGCCCAAAAACAGCCTGAAGGGCCGCATAACCGACGAAGAGCAGGGACGGCAGGCACTCGAAGCCATCAAGGACCGCGATTTCGAAGTGACGTCGATAGCCAAAAAGGCTGGCAACGAAGCACCTCCGCGACTGTTCGACCTCACCAGCCTGCAGGTGGAATGCAACAAGAAGTACAGCTTCTCGGCCGACGAGACGCTGAAATACATCCAAAGCCTCTACGAAAAGAAACTGACCACCTACCCGCGCGTCGACACCACCTTCCTCAGCGACGACATCTACCCCAAGTGCCCCACCATCCTCAGGGGGCTGCTGCCATACGCGCAGCTGACAGCGCCGCTGCTCGAAAAGAAACTGCCAAAAAGCAAAAAAGTATTCGACAACAGCAAGGTGACCGACCACCACGCCATCATTCCCACAGGCGAAAACCCGTCGAACGGCGATCTGACAATCAACGAGAAACGAGTCTTCGACCTCGTGGCACGCCATTTCATCGCCGTCTTCTACAACGACTGCAAAGTGTCGACCACCACCGTCACCGGCAGGGTGGAATGCAAGCCTGCCGCCGATGCCAAAAAGGGCGAGAAGCTGACCTTCAAGGCCTCGGGCAAGCAGGTGCTGGACCCGGGCTGGCGCGTATGCTTCGGCAAATGGGTTGAGGCAAACGGCAGTTGGCACCAGGAGAAAAAGGCCGTGCGCGACGACGACACCGAAAAGGGCGAGAAAAAGGACGACGACAAGATGCTGCCAGCCTTCGTCAAGGGCGAAACGGGGCCGCACTCCCCCACCCTCACCGAAAAGTGGACCACGCCGCCAAAGCCCTACACCGAGGCCACCCTGCTGCGCGCAATGGAGACGGCAGGCCGCTTTGTGGACAACGACGAGCTGCGCGACGCGCTGAAAGAGAACGGCATAGGCCGCCCGTCGACACGCGCCGCCATCATCGAGACGCTCTTCAAGCGCGGCTACATCACCAAGGTGCGCAAGTCGCTCAACGCCACCCCGACAGGCATCAACCTCATCAACCTCATACACGAGGAACTGCTGAAAAGCGCCGAACTGACGGGACAATGGGAGAAAAAGCTGCGCGACATCGAGGCTCACCGCTACAGCGCCACGCAGTTCATCGACGAGCTCAAGCAGATGGTCACGCAAATCGTCACCGACGTGATGAACAGCCGCGACTGACCCTCCGGCCATCGCATTGTGCCGTTGTCCCGACAGTTCGGACAGCGGTGCAAAACACCCCGTAAAAAACACACAGAGTTTTCTAAAAAACGGCAAAAAATGTCGTTTTGTAATCGCTTGATTACCAATATCAAATTCCTACCAAAGTTCACCCAAATTCTTACCATATTTTTACCACGTTCGAGGCCAGTGGGCTTTGATGAGTTTTCTGTCGGCATTTCCTTCGGCTGCGGTGCGGCAGGGGTGCAAAAAAGAACGGAGAACGGGGCTCACGGTCCCTGTTCTCCGTTTCGGGTGGCCTGGTTCCTTTTGGAACGCGGCCTAAGGCTTGTGGTTTGTCACACCATCATCAGGTAGTTGACCTCCTGCTGGGTCAGTTCGCGCACTTTGCCGCGCGGCAGGTCCTTCTTCGTCAGGCCGGCGAAAACGCAGCGGTCCAGCTTGCGCACCTCGTAGCCGAAATGCTCGAAGATGCGGCGCACGATGCGGTTTTTGCCCGAATGCAGCGCCACGCCGACAATACGGTGGTCCTTGCCGTCGCCCTGATACTGGACGTCGTCGACGGCAATCGGCCCGTCCTCGAGTTCAATGCCGTTGAGCATCTGCTGCATATCGTCGCGGCTCACGGCGCGGTCGCATTCCACCTGGTAGATCTTGTACACGTTCGACGACGGATGCGTCAGGCGCTTGGCCATCTCGCCGTCGTTGGTGAAGAGCAGCAGGCCGGTGGTGTTCTTGTCCAGTCGTCCGACGGGATAGATGCGCTCCTTGCAGCAGCCCTGCACCAGCAGCATCACTGTGTCGCGCTCCTGCGGGTCGTCGAGGGTCGTGATGTAGCCTTTGGGCTTGTTGAGAAGGAAGTAGCGCTTGGGCTCGCTGTGCAGCACCTCGCCGCCATACGACACGACGTCGCCCTCCTTGACCTTGTAGCCCAGCGTCGTGATCACTTCGCCGTTCACCATTACGGCACCGGCTTCAATCAGCTTGTCGGCATCGCGGCGCGAACAGATGCCGGCATTGGATATGTACTTGTTGAGTCGCGTGGTGCCGTCGTATTTTGGCTCGGGCGGAGCCTGACGGTTCTTGCGGCGTCTGATTTTGTTGTTGATAATGTTTTCCGAGCCTTTCAGCATTCTCGGCTTGGCGCTTTTGCGCTGTTTCTTGCTTTTCTTGCGGAACTCGCCTTGTTCTTGGTTGGAGAAGTTGCGTTCTCTGCGTCCCTGGCGTTCCTCGCCGTCCTGCGGACGGGCTTTGTAGACGCGGTTGTTTTCGTTTTGTTCACGGCCGGCGTTGTTCATTCTGCCGATTCGCGGACGCCGTGGGCGGGCGCCGTTGTTTTGTTCATTCATTTTTTTTTCCATACTTTTTTGATTAGTCTGTTTTAGTCTTTTTTGTTTAAGTTTTAGTTTTTGTTTTTAGTTTCAAAAGTGTAGTGGTAGTTTAAAAGTGCAGAACATAGGGTCCTGTGTTTTCAAGTGCTTGTGTTTCGAGAACTTGCGCCACTTCCTTGGCCATCAGCAGGAAGATGTTCAGGTCGTGGGCGTCAAGCCACTTGATGGCGTTGATGTCTTCGCGACAGGCCATAGCGAACATCAGGTTGCAGATGTGGGTGGCTTTGCCTATCCACACGCGTGCTTTGTCCTCGCCGTCGATGGCGTTCGACAGGATGGCAAGCCAGGCGTAGTTGTTGGCAAAGAGCCATTTCATCGCTTCGATGTCGCCACGGATTGCATTGGAGAAAGCGGCAAGTTCGGGATAGCCGTTGTCCAGCAGCCAGCGGAAGAAGTCTTTCCGTCCGGCGATGCTCTTGGTCAACGCGAGCAGTATCTTTACGTCGTATTTCTCCAATCCGGCCTGTTTCATTGTCTTATCTTTGCTCCAAGCTGGTTTTCAAGGTTCTTTTGCAGTTTTGCCATTACAGCTTCTATCTGCTTGTCGTTGAGCGTCTTGTCGGGGTCTTGCAGTATAAAGCTGACGGCATATGACTTGAAGCCCTCGGCAATGCCCTTGCCCTGATAGACGTCGAACAGCGACACGCGGCGCAGCAGTTTCTTCTCGGTGGCGTAGGCAACCGCTTCAATCTGGCCGAAGGTGATGTCGTTGCCCAGCACCAGGGCCAGGTCGCGACGCACTTCGGGGAACTTGGGTATCTCGCTGAAGGTTACGTCCTTGGCGGGGAATGTCTTGAGCAGCAGGTCCCAGTTTATGTCGACATAGAAGACGTCCTGTCGGCAATCCATCTTTTGGAGCGTCTCGCGTGCTATGCGGCCCACGACGGCAAGCTGTTTCTTGTTATCTTTGAACTGGAAAGCCAGTCCCTCGGACAGGAAATGCTCGGTGGCGGGCACAGCATTGAGGCGGCCCATTGGCATACGCAGGCGGTGCAGGATGTTCATCAGGTGCAACTTGGCATCGAAGAAGTCGACGGCCTTGCGCTCGCCTCTCCAGCTTTCGCCGCAGGTGGCGCCGGTCATAAAGAGCGTCAGGTGCTGGGTCTCGGTATAGCGTTTGGTGACCGATATGTCGGCCGTTGCGTCGCCTTCGACGGCATTTTTGACATAGCTGCGGCCAAATTCGTAGATTTTCTGGTCGAAAATCTTGTGGTTCATATTGTAAACGATGCACTCCAGACCGCTGTAGAGCAATGTCTGGCGCATAACGTTCAGTTCCTTCGACAGCGGGTTGAGGATGCACACGCACTGCTCGGCCGGGAAGTCGGCATTGCCGTCATAGTAGATGCTCTTGGTCAGCGAGTTGTTCATTATCTCGTTGAAACCGTTGTAGGTCAGGTAGTCGGAGGCGATGTTTTTCAGCTTGTTCGGGTTGGGTTTCACGCCAAACGACAGGCAGCTGTTCAACCGCTCGTCAACGTCGATGTTGTTGTAGCCGTAGATACGCATAATCTCTTCAACGGCATCGCATTCGCGATACACGTCGACCTTGCAGGTGGGTATGCGCAGCAGCATTCCGTCGCTGTTTTCCTCGGCAATCTCGATGTCGAGCGACAGGAGCGCTGTGCGGATGATGTCGACGGGTATCTCCTTGCCTATCAGGTTGGCAACGCGTTTGAAATCGATACGCACTTCGGCCTTGGCGATGGGTTCGGGATAGATGTCGACAATGTCGCCGCATATCTCGCCGCCGGCAAGCTGCTGTATCAGGCTGGCGGCACGGCGCAGCGCCCAAAGCGTGATGTTGGGGTCGCAGCCGCGCTCGTAGCGGAACGAGGCGTCGGTCTTCAGCGTATGGCGCTTCGAGGTCTTGCGTATGCTCACTGGATTGAAGTAGGCACTTTCGATGAAAAGATTGGTCGTTTCCATCGTCACACCCGATTTTTGGCCACCGAAGACGCCGGCGATGCACATACCTTCCTTCTCGTTGCAAATCATCAGGTCGCGACGGTCCAGCTTGCGCTCAACGCCGTCGAGGGTAACAAAGGGGGTATCCTGCTCCAGGCATTTCACCACAACGTGGCCGCCGTCGATTTTGTCGGCGTCGAAAGCGTGCAGCGGCTGCCCCACTTCCATCAGGATAAAGTTGGTGATGTCGACGATGTTGTTGATTGGGCGCAGGCCAACGGTGCGGAGCTTGTCCTTGAGCCAGTCGGGCGACTCTTGCACCTTCACGTTGCGGATGGTAAGGCCGCTGTATCGCGGACAGAGCTTGGGCTCCTCGACGGTGACGCGGATGGCGTTGGCGGCGGCGTTCTGGTTGACAGTCAGCGAGGTGTTTACTTCGGGCCAGAGTATTTTCTTGTTCTCGCCGTTGCGCGTATTCAGCACGGCCACCACGTCACGCGCCACACCGATGTGCGATGTCGCGTCGGAACGGTTGGCGGTTATGGCCACCTCGAGCGTATAGTCGTCTTTCACATTGAAATACTCTCTGGCGGGCATTCCCACGGGGGCATCGTCGGGCAGCACCATTATGCCGTCGTGGCTGCTGCCAAGCTGCAGCTCGTCCTCGGCGCACAGCATTCCCTCGCTTACGGCACCCCTAAGCTTTCCTTTCTTGATTTCATAGAACTCAGTGTCCGAAGTCCAAATCTTGGTGCCTATCTGGGCACATACAACCTTCTGTCCTGCAGCTACATTCGGCGCTCCGCACACAATATGCAGCGGCTCGGCGGCTCCCACATCGACGGTGGTAAGATGCAGGTGGTCCGAGTCGGGATGCGGCTCGCAGGTCAGCACCTGGGCGATGACCACGTGCTCCAAGCCTCCTTTGATTGTCTCGACTTTCTCGACACCCTCGATCTCAAGTCCCGAAAAAGTCAGCAAATCATCGAGCTGTTCGGGACTCAAATCGGTTTTAACATAATCTTTCAGCCAGTTATACGAAATCTTCATTTATCGTAGTGTTTTAAAGTATTATTTTATAATCAATATTTCTTGATGGTCTTAAACCTGTCGGATACTATTTTTCCGTAACATTTTCCACGCTTCTAACGCCTCGTGCGCGGTAGAACGGCGAGGCGTTGGTGCTGAAGTAGCACCTTATCCCGTCGGGGCCGCAGGCGTAGGTGTGCGATTTTGAGCACGGTGTTGCCGTCCAGTAGAACGTATGGCCGCTCAACACAGCGGGCAGTTTCTTGTATTCGAGCGTCTTGTTTATCAGCGCCCGGTATTTTCTCACCTTGCCCATTTCGTCCTTTGTCGGCAGCCGCCACGAGCCGTCGCCGAGTTGGGCAGCCCATTTCGACGCCGAGTCGGCATCGATGTCCTGCACCTCTTCGAGCGACATCAGCAGCTTCGCGTTGCCGTCGGCGTCGACATCAACCACAATGCCGCTTATGCCACCGCTCTTGTAGTAGTCGCCGGGCTCGTAGCCTTGGCGGCAGCCAACAGCAGTCAGTAGCAATAGCAAAAGGCAAATATTACAGATTTTCTTCATTTTCGATGGTATTATACATTATTGTATCACTGCTGGCAGCGGTGTCGGGTTCGGGCAGCACGGTGCCCTTCTCATAGAGGATGTACGTCCGCGTAGGCAGGTCGGTCTTCACAAACCTTACGCTGTCGCCGCAGCCGTCGGCCAGGCTGTACATCGTCAGCAGATGCCTGTGGCTGCAGGTCGAGTCGAAAGTAATCTTCTTGTAGCGATAGAAATACTCAGCCACCTCCGACGACTGCAGCACCTCGTTGCTGGCCGAAAGCACCTCGCCCTCGTTCAGGCAAGGCAGAATCAGCTTCATATCTTCCAGCAATTCATCGTTCGAGTTGACCTTGTGGATGCTGTTGAGGTTCAGCAGCAGTCCCGAGCCGAAAATCAAAACGGCCAGTCCCGCAAGCACGCGCTCGGCGGTCTTGTTCATCCGTTCAAGCCAGTCTTCCAGCAGGTCGTAGAGCAGGCAAGCCAAAGCGATGGCAAAGAACGGCAGTGTGGGGACGATATAGAACTCCTGCTGTTTCAGGCCCAGCATAATGGGGATGACGCCCGAAAGGCCCAAGGCCAGGAAAAACCAGCCCGTCTTCGAGCGTTCCACCTGCGTTGCCGTGAGCTTGTCGCGATGGCGCCAATAGAACATATAGCGATAGAACGGACGGCTCTTGATGCGGATAAGGCACAGCACCGCCGCAACGGCTATCGGTATGATGCACTGGACAATAAGCACATACAGAATGTAGAAGCGCGATGCCACCGTCTGCACGTGCAGCACGCCGCCAATCATCTGGTGGTGCAGGTAGTTGTACAGGTGGTGGTACACTTCGGGCGATATCAGGATGGCCGCAAACAGCGTCACCATCCAGACAACCAGTATCACGCCGGTAGTGTAGATGGGGAACAGCACACGCTCGCGGCGCACCATCAGCCAGTACAGAATCGGGAAAAAGACAGGGAACAGCCCTGCGAAGCCCTTCACCATAAAGGCCAGCTCCATAGCCAGCGCCGCCAGGACAATCCACGCCGTGCGGCTCAGCCTGTAAGGTCCCGTCTTCTTGCCCAACGCCAGTCGCGACTGCGCTATGAACGACGCGCGGCCGCCCTTGAGCAGAAACGCCACCGAAAGCAGGATGAACATCGTCATCGTGCTCTCCAGCAGGTTGTTCGTCGCCGACCACGTCACTATCGGAATCGTGATCCAGCACATCAGCGGCAGCCAGCCCGTGCGCTTGTTGTTGCCTATCAGGCCCCAAATCCATATCATCAGCGCCGCCAGGATGAAATAGGTCATCACCGAATATACCTTCTCGGCCATAAACGAATCGTTGCCGAACAGGTGATACCACTGGCTCTCAATCCAGTAGCCCAGCGGCAGATAGTTCATACGGTCCGGATTGCCGGGCGACGTCATCGAGGGCAGCCAGAAATCCTCAAAGCCTTCGGCCATACGCTGCGACACGACGGCATTGTCCATACCCACACGCGACAGACCCTCCGACAGGAAACTGCCCGAAATGAAGAGCAGGAATGCCCCAATGACGATGAAATATAGCGAAGTCTGGCGTTTCATATTATGCTTTCTTCCACGAATCCTTCAGCGTGCACGAGCGGTTGAAGACCAGATGGCCATCCTTGCAGTCGGGGTCGGTGCAGAAATAGCCCATACGCTCAAACTGGAAGCGGTGCGGAGCGGCAACGCCGTTTTCGGTCACGGGCTCCTTGACGTCGTCGACGATGCAAGGCTCAATCTTGCAGCCCTGCAGCACGTGCAGCGAGTCGGGATTCAGATTGTCGAGGAATGTCTTGCCTTCAGGCACGTCGTCGGGCGACTCGGCGGCAAACAGGCGGTCCAGCAGGCGCACCTCGGCGTCCACGGCGTGGCGTGCGCTGACCCAGTGGATGGTGCCCTTCACCTTGCGCCCGTCGGGAGCGTCGCCGCCGCGCGTGGCGGGGTCGTAGGTGCAGTGGATGCAGGTGATGTTGCCGTCGGCATCCTTCTCCACGCTCTGGCAGGTGACGAAATAGGCATAGCGCAGACGCACCTCCGTGCCCGGCGAAAGGCGGAAATACTTCTTCGGAGGATTCTCCATAAAATCCTCACGCTCAATATACAGCTCCTTGCAGAAAGGCACCTGGCGCGTGCCGTCGGCCTCGTTTTCGGGATTGTTGATGGCCGTAAGCATCTCCTCCTGCCCGTCGGGATAGTTGTCAATCACCAGCTTCACGGGGTCCAACACGGCCATACGTCTCTGCGCCACCTTGTTGAGGTGCTCGCGAAGCGAGAACTCGAGCAGCGAGTAGCTGATGATGTTGTCGCGCTTGGCCACGCCGATGCGCTCGCAGAACGAGCGGATGCTCTCGGGCGTGTAGCCGCGACGGCGGAAGCCGCAGATGGTCGGCATCCGCGGGTCGTCCCAGCCGCTGACGTAGCCTTCCTTGACCAGCTGCAGCAGCTTGCGCTTCGACATCACGGTATAGTCGATGTTCAGGCGCGCAAACTCATACTGGTGGCTGGGGAAAATGCCCAGCTGCTCGATGAACCAGTCGTACAGCGGACGGTGGATGTCGAACTCAAGCGTGCAGATGCTGTGCGTGATGTTCTCGATCGAGTCGCTCTGGCCGTGGGCATAGTCGTACATCGGGTAGATGCACCACTTGTCGCCCGTGCGGTGATGGTGCGCGTGCAGGATGCGGTACATTATAGGGTCGCGGAACATCATATTCGGATGGGCCATATCGATTTTGGCGCGCAGCACCTTGCTGCCGTCCTCAAACTCGCCGGCCCTCATACGGCGAAACAGGTCGAGGTTCTCCTCCACTGTGCGGTCGCGGTAGGGGCTGTTGGTGCCAGGCGTGGTCACCGTGCCGCGGTTCTGGCGTATCTCCTCCAGCGTCTGGTCGTCGACGTATGCCAAACCCTTCTTGATCAGCACCTCGGCCCACTCGTACAGCTGCTCGAAATAGTCGCTTGCATAGTGCACACCGGCCCATTCGAAGCCGAGCCAGCGGATGTCGTTCTGTATCGAGTCCACATACTCGGTGTCCTCCTTCACGGGGTTGGTGTCGTCAAAGCGCAGGTTGGTCTTGCCGCCGTACTTCTTGGCCAGGCCGAAGTTCAGGCATATCGACTTGGCGTGGCCTATGTGCAGGTAGCCGTTCGGCTCGGGGGGGAAACGTGTCAAGATTGATTTGTAAGTGCCCTCGCTGAGGCCTTTTTCAATGATTTCCTCAAGGAAATTCAGCTGTTTTTCGTTGGTTTCTTCCATTTATAAAAATACATAATGACAGATGCGTTTTGTTTAGCATCCTGATTTATAAAACAATAATCTCGCCCCGTATTACTATACGGGAATACAAAAATACAAAATTTTCGCTATTCCGCAAAACCGAGCAAAAAATATTTCCTTTTCGGCCCCGATTTCTTTAGCCCGCAACTGCCCCAATCGGCCTCGCCCCGCCTGCAATTCCCCTCACAAAATTCGAAGCCGTCAGCTCCCTGTGGATGGCAATCACCCCCACCC
>R20__coassemble_364_pt1 | contig 34725 bp, 27 predicted proteins | sample R20__metabat2_low_PE_005 | metagenome-assembled genome bin R20 | reverse complement strand
TTCCAGATTGTGCGCTGCTTCCGCGACGAGGACCTGCGTGCCGACCGCCAGCCGGAGTTTACGCAGATCGACTGCGAGATGTCGTTCGTGGAGCAGGAGGATGTGCTGCAGACCTTTGAGGGGCTGGCCAAGCACCTCTTCAAGGAGATGAAGGGACTGACGTTCGACAAGTTCCCGCGCATCACCTGGCACGACGCTATGCGCCGCTATGGCAGTGACAAGCCCGACATCCGTTTCGGTATGGAGTTTGTGGAGCTGAACGATGTGGCCAAGGGCAAGGGCTTCGGCCTGTTCGACAACGCCGAGCTGGTTGTCGGCATCTGTGCCGAAGGCTGCGCCGAATATACTCGCAAACAACTCGATGCGCTGACCGACTTCGTCAAGCGTCCGCAGGTGGGTGCGGGCGGAATGGTCTACATCAAATACAACGCTGACGGCACGTTCAAGAGCTCGGTCGACAAGTTCTATACGCAGGACGACCAGAAGGCTATCGCCGACAAGTTCGGCGCCAAGCCTGGCGACCTGATGCTTATACTCTGCGGCCCGGCAATGAAGACGCGCGTGCAGCTCTGCGCCCTGCGTCTCGAGATGGGTCAGCAGCTGGGCCTGCGCAATCCCGAGGTCTTCGCTCCGCTGTGGGTTATCGACTTCCCGCTGCTGGAATGGGACGACGAGACGCAGCGCTACTACGCTATGCACCACCCCTTTACGGCTCCGAAGCCTGAGGACGAGGCACTGCTCGACGACCCGTCGCGTTGGGGCGACATCCGCGCCAATGCCTACGACATCGTGATGAACGGCGTCGAGGTGGGCGGCGGCTCGATCCGTATCCACGACCGCACGCTGCAGAACAAGATGTTCCATACGCTGGGCTTCACCGACGAGCAGGCCGCTGCCCAGTTCGGCTTCCTGATGGATGCCTTCACATATGGCGCTCCGCCTCACGCCGGTCTGGCCTTTGGCTTCGACCGTCTCTGCTCGCTCTTCGGTGGTGCCGACAGCATCCGCGACTTCATCGCTTTCCCCAAGAACAACTCGGGTCGCGATGTTATGTCGGGCTCGCCGTCGCCAATCTCCGATGCACAGCTTGACGAATTGCAGATTAAAGTGGATTTGAAGGGATGAGCACTGTTAAGGCTCTGATCAACTCTATGCGTCTCCGCACGCTGCCCCTGTCGCTGGCAGGGATAGTGTGCGGAGGCTTTATGGCTATAGGCAATGGCGGCAGTGTATGGTCGCTTCTGCTGGTTATGGTTACTGGCTGCGCTCTGCAGGTGCTTTCCAATCTCAGCAACGAGATGGGCGATCATCTGAGCGGCGTGGACGGCGAGGGTAGGGAAGGACCCAACTACAGTATGACCGACGGGGGACTGACCGAGAAGCAGATGTGGCGCGCCATCAATGGGATGGTGGTGTTTTGCTGCTTGAGTGGTCTGGCTATGGTTCTGGTGTCAGGCTCTCCGTGGTGGCTGCTTCTTTTGGGTGCTGCCGCTATCTGGGCCGCCACACACTACACTCTTGGCAAGTCGCCTTACGGCTATCGTGGCTGGGGCGATTTGTCCGTATTTATCTTTTTCGGTATTGTCTCCGTGATGGGCAGTTATTTTGTCGTTGCACATCGCATCGATTTCGAATGGTTGCTGATTTTGCCCGCCATTGGCGTGGGTCTTTTGAGCGTGGCTGTTCTCAATGTCAACAATATACGTGATATGGAGAGCGACCGTGGCAAGCGCGTTACGATACCGTTGAGGATTGGTGCGCGTCGTGCCAAGTGGTATCAGACTTTCCTTGTAATCGTCGGTGCCCTCTGTATGCTCCCATTACCTGTACTTCCCTTTTTCTGGATCTTTTTTTTGCTCCCTGTTGCAGGGCTGGTACTCCATCTTATGCTTGTATGGCAAGCGGAGGGGAGAAAACTTGACCAGGCATTGCCCATTCTCGTCATTTCGACTTTCTTGTTGGCCTATGTTTATGGTCTTATTTTTAAGTGATTAACTATGGCTTACGATTTTGACAAGATAGCGACGAACTACGACCGCCTGAACCATATTATGACCGCGGGGATGGACCGTCTGTGGCGTCGGCGTGCCGCCAAAGAGGCAATCAAGACAGCCCGAAGGAAGACCGTGTCAGCCACTAACGCATCAACCTTGGATGTAGCTTGTGGCACAGGCGATATGGCTATTGAATTGCTAAAACGAGGAAGTTCAGTAACCGGCATCGACCTCAGCGAAGAGATGCTTGCCATTGCCCGCAGAAAGACCGCGTCAGCCAACTTTCAACTTGCCAACGCCGAGGCACTGCCTTTCGACGACAATATGTTCGATGCTGTCACTTCGGCTTTTGGCATTCGCAACTTCGTACATCTGGATAAGGGACTGGCCGAAATGGCACGTGTATTGAAGTCGGGCGGGCGAATGGTGATTCTTGAGATGTCCACGCCTGACAGCGCTCTGGTCCGGCCATTCTACAATCTCTACACCCGCCGCATCATCCCGTGGCTTGGTTCGCGCCTTGCCGGCAACCGCGAGGCATACACCTACCTGCCCAATTCGATTGAGCGATTCCCCAAAGGCAAAGCGATGCTGCAGATGCTTGAAGCCGTCGGCCTCAGAGCAGCGCAGCACAAGTTCTTCTTCGGCGTATGCCGGATGTATGTGTGTGAAAAAATGAGTTAATGTGTTAATGCGTTAATGTGTTAATGCGTTAGTGGCTGACGCGTTCGTGTCACAGGTCACTATTCACTAATCACTAATCACAATTCACTAAAAAAATGGCAGACAATTATTTGGAAAAACGATACGACGAAGTCTTCGGAACGAAGAAAGTCACCAAGAGGGTAGGGCATACCCTCGACGAACTGCTTATGAAAAACCGCTCGACGCGCGGCTACAACAAGGCCTACGTCGTAAGGCGGCAAGAACTGGAGCAGATTGTGTCGGTCAATACCAAACTAGGCTCTGGCTGCAACCGTCAGGTGCTGCGGTTCCGACTGGTGACGCAGGGCGAAGAGTCGCAGAAAGTGCTCGAAAACATCAAGATGGGTGCTGCCCTGCCCGAACTGCACCTGCCGTTCCCAGGTACCGAACCCGAAGCTTTCATCATTGCCTGCTCGCTGAATGGCGACGACAAGCTGGCGCTTATCGACCTCGGTATGTCGCTCGAAGCGATGTCGCTCCGCGCCGTTGAAATGGGACTCAACACCTTGATTGTCGGTGCCTTCAATAAGGCGAAACTGAAAGAGGCCTTCTCGCTACCCTGCGACCCCGTTGCGGTGCTTTGTGTCGGCAAGGGTGCCGAGCGCTTCGAACTGGTCCCCATCAATGAGTCCGCCCCCCACGCCTACTACCGCCGCGACGGCATCCACTACGTTCCCAAAGTGAAGCTTGAGGATTTGATTATCAGTTAAAAAAAACAATCTGCCAATACCGGAAGATATGTTGTTTGATGTAATTTCTTTCGCTGGTAGCAAAAGATATCTTTCACTGCCAGCAAAAGAAATCTTTTGCCAGTATCAAAAGAAGTTGTATATTTGCAAAACTAAAAGAAAGGTGTTGTTATGGTATTAAGGTCTCAAATTGAACAAGTTGTAGCAAATCAAAGCAGGTTGTATAATGCAAAGAAGTCTGAAGTACAACGCGAATGTGTTAGCCTGATTAACCCTTTAGATGGTTTTGCAAACATCATTACGGGCCTGCGCAGATGTGGTAAAAGCACGCTAATGCAGCAGGTGGCTAAACGTTACCATAAGAAGGATGTTTTGTTTCTTAATTTTGAGGACATCAATCTTACAGGTTTCGAGGCTGACGATTTCAAACGATTATATGCCTATATTATAGATTCGAAAGCTGAAGTGCTTTTTTTTGATGAAATTCAAATCGTCAGCGGATGGGAGATTTTTGTCCATCAGTTGCTTCGCGAGGGCTTTTGTGTATATGTAACTGGCTCTAATGCTTCGATGCTTAGTGTGGAGCTGGGAACACACCTCACAGGACGTCATATTTCTACAGAGCTTTTTCCTTTCTCTTATGTGGAATATCTTACATTCCTCAAAAAAAACCAAAACGAAGATTCATTTATGCAGTACCTTGTTGAAGGAGGTATGCCGGAGTATCTTGCAACCAAAGATAAACGGGTGTTGCTTACGATGCTTGACGATATACTGATACGCGACGTTGCCATCCGACACAACATCCGCAATATTGAGCCATTGAGAAAATTGGCATCCTATATGTTGACCAATATTGCAAAACCATACACTGCCAGCCGGCTTGTCTCGGTTGCCGACAACATTGCAACGTCGTCTGCACTGGACTACATTTCGTATATGCGTGATGCATATCTGATTGACTCCATCGGACAATATGCTACCAGTGTCCGCACCACACAGCGTAACCCCAAAAAGGTGTATGCCATCGATATTGGCATCTCTAATGCCGTAAGCCTGTCACAAACAGACGACTATGGACGAATGCTTGAAAACTACGTTTACCTTAACCTGCGCAAACAGCATAAAGACCATATTTACTACTATCAAGGTAATGGCGAATGCGATTTTGTGGTGACCGACAACCACAACAAACCGCAAGCCCTCTATCAGGTCTGTCTAAAACTGACCGATGAGAATATTCCTCGAGAAGTGGGCGGCCTGCGCGAAGCGATGGGTCAACTTGCCCTGCAGTCAGGTACCATTGTGACCCTTTCGGACGAGGAACGGCTGGAAGTGCCCGAAGGCGTAATCGATATTGTCAAGGCGTACAGCATTAAAAACATAACGAAATAAAAATGAGTATATCTTATTGTACAAAAGATATATTCTTTTCTTCCCCACGAACTACCATCCAGCGGATGGGATACCATATCCTTAATGCTATTTGTTCAAGGTGTGGTTTCCTCGTTGTTCCGAAACTCAAATATGAGTTGGCTTAGAACGTCTTTCCGGTTTGCAAAATTACAAATAAATAACGGATTGGCAAAAAAACTTTTGCCAATCCGAAAAAAAACTCTTACTCCTCGACTTTCACGATGCGCGTGTAGCCGTACTCTTCGAGCTTCTCAATCTGGGCCTTGACGTTCTTGGCTTTGGGGCTGATAAGCACGCGGTTGCCCTCGTCGCGCAGGCGGTTCACCTCTACGATGACCTCGCGGATGCGGTCGGCCGCCAAGCCGGGGCGCAGCAGGTAGGCCACCGACTCGCCCTTGCGTTCGGGACGGAACCCCTTGTCCTTCAAAATTGCCACAATTCGCTCGAAACCAATCGAGAAGCCGCAGGCCGGAGCCTGAAGCTTGCCGTCGCTGAACTTGCCAATCATCTCGTCGTAGCGGCCGCCGCCGGCAATCGAGAACGAGTAGTTCTTCTTGTCGATCAGCTCGATTTCGAAGATGGGACCTGTGTAGTAGCCCATTCCGCGAACCAGCGAGGGGTCGAAAACAATCGTGCCGCGACCCTCGACGATGGCGCGCACGCAGCTGATGATGGTGTCCATATTGTCGGCAATGGCCTGGTCGAGGCTGCTGCCTATGTGCTTGTCGGCGAAGCCTTTGCAGAGGTCGTAGTCGGTTCCGTCGGCCAGCATTGCGCTGTATTTTGCAATGCCTTCTTCGGGCAGCTCCATCTTGCGCAGCAGGTCTGCAACACCTTGAACACCAATCTTGTCCAGCTTGTCGAGCACAATGCAGGTCTCGTCGAACTTGTCGGCAGCGAAGCCGCAGGCGGCCGACATCGCCTTGAGGATGCGGCGGTCGTTGACGCGGATCTTGAAATTGCCCATCCCGAGGCGGTGCAGCATCTCGGCGGTGGCCGAAATAAGCTCTATTTCAGCCAGATTCGAAGCGTCGCCGATGATGTCGATGTCGCACTGCGTGAACTGGCGGAAGCGTCCCTTCTGCGGCTTGTCGGCGCGGAACGAGCTGCCAAGCTGCATAGCCTTGAAGGGGTAGGGCAGCAGGTTTATGTTGTTGACAAAGAAACGGCTCAGCGGCACCGTCAGGTCGTAGCGCAGACCGCTGTCGCACAGCTCGTCGCCCGTTTCGGCCTCTTTCAGCTTGTCGCCACGCTTCAAAATCTTGAAAATGAGCGACTCGTTCTCGCCGCCCTGCTTGTTGGTCAGGTTCTCTATATGTTCGATGACGGGGGTCTCGATGAGGTTGAAACCGAAGCGTCCGTAAGTCTCCTTGATGAGGCCGAGCGCGTACTCGCGGATTTCCATATCGGCGGGCAGCTGTTCGGGCATTCCCTTGACGGGAGTTTTAATCATTGCCATAATTGTTTGGTATATTGATGATTAATACTGAAATCTGATTGTTTTCCGAATTGCAAAGTTACGCAAAAAAATCAGAACGAGGAAACTAATATTGAATTTAAATTACGAGTTGCCAATTTGTCGTTACGGCGATTGCGGTCTTGGTTTCGGGATTAGTGTCGGGCGTACGCGGGAATACGTCCCTATGCAAGCGCAAGCAATAAGTGGAAAATACCTATTCCCAAATAGTTGCCGAGCATATAGCCCAATAGGCCGATGGTGATGCCGAGGATGACGATGTCCTTGTTGTCGAGCAGGGCGGCGGCGAGTGGCACGAAGGGCGGCGAGTTGATGAGCGCCACGCTGCAGACCATCACCGAGTCGCCGTCGATCTTCAGCATTTTGGCGAAGAGGATTTGTAGCACGAGTGACCCCAAGATGATGAATCCCAGATAGTAAAGGATGGGGAGGCTGCCGGCGATGTCCATTTGGCGGATGTCGCACGCCGTGGCGATGGCCAGGCAGAAGACGTAGACGCAATAGAGGCCGATGTCGAACGAGTGCTGCTGGCGACGCATCGGCGGCAGGAACGAGGCCGCGATGGCCAGCGTGGTGAGCAGCAGGATGAGGACGGTCATATTGGGGCTTCCATCCTTTGAAACCCAGATGGATACGGCATAAGAGATGGCTGCTATGGCGACCGTTATGCCGATGGCAAGGAACGACAGGCCACGATGCTCGCGGTCGAATGGGTTGATGTGCTTTTGTTCTTGGTTTTCTGTTTTTTGCTCTCCGCTTTCTGCTCTCCGCTTTCCGTTTTCCGTTTTCCGCTCTCCCGGCAGCAGTCTGCGGAACACCGTTTTGCCGAAGAAGATGACGAAGATGAGGTATAAGCCAGTGACTATCAGGTCGTAGCTGGTGATGTAGAGGTATGTCTGGCTGGGCATTGCCACGGCCTGCTTGATAGCTCCCATATTGGGTATGCCGCCGGTGTAGATGCCTGTGGCTACGGCACATACCTGCGCAAAGCCGCGGTTGTCGCTGTAAGAGCTGCGGAACAGGAAATATCCTGCTATGGTTGCGATAAGGACCGACACGAGTCCCGAAAGGAACACCTTGAATGCTTTGCCGACTTTCCATCCGCCTGTGTTGCAGCCCATCAGCATCAGCGGTATGGCCAGCGGCACGGCGATGTTGCTGAAGAGCGTGTTGGTGGAGCTGTCGATGTTGAAGATGCCGTTGTCGGCGGGAATGAGGTTGGCTGCGGCGAGTCCGACGATGTAGAGCACCGTCATCGGGCTTACCTTGTCAATCCAGGTCCAACGCTTGGCCAGTTGCATCACAAGCAGCGGAACGCCAAGCAGATAGATGATTGTGATTGCTGTATTCATTCAATTAATGTGTTAATGTGTTAATGCGTTAATGCGTTAGTGGCTGACGCGTTCGTGTCACAGGTCACAGGTCACAGGTCACTATTCACCATTCACCATTCACTATTCACCATTCACTATTCACCATTCACTATTCACAATTCACTATTCACAATTCACTATTCACCATTCACTAATTTTTTTTGCTTGCCTCCAGTTCTTCTTTCAGGTAGATGCCGGTGAAGTTGTCGGCCTGTTTGGCCAGCTGCTCGGGCGTGCCGCTGAAGACCACTTCGCCGCCCTTGATGCCGCCGTCGGGTCCGATGTCGACAATCCAGTCGGCCACCTTGATGACATCCATATTGTGTTCGATGACGAGGACGGTATTGCCCTTGTCGACAAGCTTTTGCAGTACTTGCAGCAGGACGCGGATGTCCTCGAAGTGCAGGCCCGTGGTGGGCTCGTCGAGGATGTAGAGCGTGTTGCCGGTGTCGGACTTGGAGAGCTCGGTGGCGAGTTTGATGCGCTGTGCCTCGCCGCCACTGAGGGTGGTCGACGACTGGCCGAGGGTGATGTAGCCGAGTCCTACGTCCTTGACAGCCTGCAGTTTGCGGGCAATCTTGGGGTAGGGCTCGAAGAATTCCACGGCCTCGTTGATGGTCATATCCAGTATGTCGGCGATGCTCTTGCCTTTGTAGCGTATTTCGAGCGTCTCGCGGTTGTAGCGTTTGCCGTTGCACACCTCGCAGTTGATATAAACATCTGGCAGGAAGTTCATTTCGATGGTTCGCACGCCGGCACCCTTGCAGGTGTCGCAGCGCCCGCCGGCCACGTTGAACGAGAAGCGCCCGGGCTTGTAGCCGCGTATCTTGGCGCTGGGTAGCTGGGCGAAAAGCTGGCGTATGTCGTCGAAGATGCCTACGTATGTGGCTGGGTTGGAGCGCGGTGTGCGTCCGATGGGGGCCTGGTCGATTTCGATGACCTTGTCGATGTTTTCTATTCCGCTGATTTTCTTGTATGGCAGCGGACGCTTCTGCGAGCGGTAGAAATGCTGGTTCAGTATGGGGTGTAGCGTCTCGTTGATGAGGCTGGATTTGCCGCTGCCGCTCACGCCTGTGACGCAGACGAACAGTCCCAGGGGCAGGTCGAAGGTTACATCCTTCAGGTTGTTGCCTGTGGCACCTTCGAGGACTATATGCTTGCGCCCTTTGACGCTGCGCCGCTTGGGTATCTCGATGTCGCGGCGGCGCGCCAGGTAGTCGCAGGTCAAAGTTTTGTGTTTCAGGAAGTCCTTCTGTGGACCCGCAGCGACGACCTTGCCTCCGCGGACGCCGGCACCGGGTCCGATGTCGACGACATAGTCGGCGCTGAGAATCATATCGCGGTCGTGCTCGACGACGATGACCGAGTTGCCGAGGTCGCGCAGCTCCTTCAGGGCATCGATCAGGCGGCGGTTGTCGCGCTGGTGCAGGCCTATCGAGGGCTCGTCGAGGATGTAGAGCACGTTGACCAGCTTGGCACCGATCTGCGTTGCCAGTCGGATGCGCTGGCTTTCGCCGCCGCTGAGCGACTTGGAGCTGCGGTTGAGCGACAGGTAGCCCACGCCCACGTCGATGAGGAAACGGGTGCGCGTGGTGATTTCGCGCAGTATCTCGCGCGCCACTTCGCGACGGTTTTTGTCGAGTTTCTCTTCCAGTCCGCTGACCCAGTCGAAGAATTCCGTCAGGTTCATCTCGGCCACCTGGCCGATGTTCTTGCCGTCGATGAGGAAGCAGAGCGACTCCTCCTTCAGGCGGTGCCCGTGGCAGCTGGGGCAGGGCACGGTGTTCATAAAGCTCGAGGCCCATTTCTGGATGGCTGCCGACTGCTCGTCGGTGGCCATCTCGTTGATATAGTTGGCGATGCCGGGAAATCCGCCGCGGTAGGTGCTTTCGGTGTCCATCTGGATGCCCATATAGTCGCTGGTGCCGTAGAGGATGACGTTCATCGCCTCGTCGCTGAGGCTTTCGAGCGGGTCGTCGAGCGTGAAATGGTAGCGCGCCGCCAGATTCTCCAGCTGGCGGTACATATAGTTCGTCGGCGAGTATTTGCCCAGCACGTCGAGGCCGCCGTCGCGGATGCTCTTCTTGGGGTCGGGGATGATTTTCTTGAGGTCGATTTCCGAAATCTCGCCCAGGCCGTTGCATCTGGGGCAGGCGCCGTAGGGCGAGTTGAACGAGAATGTGTTGGGTTCCGGCTCGGGATAGGAGATGCCCGTGTCGGGGTCCATCAGCATACGGCTGAAGTAGCGCGGCTGCGTATTGCTGCTGTTTTCCAGTATCATCAGCATTCCTTTGCCCTGCTTGAAGGCGGTCTTGACGGCCTCTTCCAGCCGGCGGTGGCTTTTCTCGTTGACGCGCACGCGGTCCACCACAAGCTCGATGTCGTGCGTCTTGTAGCGGTCCACCTGCATATTGTAGGTCAGCTCGCGGATTTCGCCGTCCACGCGCACGCGCAGGTATCCTTTCTTTGCCACCTGCTGAAACAGTTCGCGGTAGTGGCCTTTGCGGCTGCGCACCAGCGGCGCGAGGACGAGGATGTCCTTGTCGGCAAATTCCGACGTGATGATGTCGATAATCTGGCTTTCGCTGTATTTTATCATCTTCTTGCCGCTGACGTTCGAATAGGCGTCGGCGACGCGCGCAAAGAGCAGACGGACAAAGTCATAGATTTCGGTGACGGTGCCCACCGTCGAGCGCGGGTTCTTGTTGGTGGTCTTCTGTTCGATGGAGATGACGGGGCTCAGGCCGTTGATGCTGTCGACGTCGGGCCGTTCCATATTGCCGATAAAGTGGCGTGCGTAGGCCGAGAAGGTCTCCATATAGCGGCGTTGGCCTTCGGCATAGATGGTGTCGAACGCCAGCGACGACTTGCCGCTTCCGCTCAGGCCGGTGAAGACAACCAGCTGGTTGCGTGGCAGGTCGACGTCGACGTTTTGAAGGTTGTGCTCTCGTGCTCCAAGTATTTCGAGTTTGTTCATTTCAGGATTCGCTAATCACAGTTCACATTTTAGTAATAAAATCCGTCCCCTTGTCGCGGTCGGTACGGATTGTGCTGAGCTTTGTGCCGCCTTCGACAGGCAGCTTGACGGTATAGCTTTTGCCGCCCTTGTTGGTCAGCTTGTCGGTTGTCAGCCAGGGGTTCAGCTCGCGCAGCATCTTGTAGGTGGTGCCGTTCTTTTTGGCAAAATCATACAGGTCGACGTTCTGTCCGCTCAGCGTTGCCGTGCGTGTCGGCAGGGTGGGGTAGAGGTCCGACGGGCGCAGGTAGAAGCCGTACTGCTGCGGATGCTGCATTATCTGCTTGACGGCCAGGATGCGATAGACGTAGCGCGTGGTCTCGTTGTTAAGGCGCGTGTCGTAGTAGACGTCGATGCTCTGGCGCTCCATATTGCGCTGCAGGCCGTTCTCGCCGCAGTTGTAGGCTGCTGCGGCCGCCGTCCAGCTGCCGAATCTGTTGTACAGCGACTTCAGATATTTGCAGGCCGCCTCGGTCGAGGCCTCAAGGTCGTTGCGCATATCGATTTCGTCGCTGACTTCGAGGCCGTATTTCTGTCCCGTTGCTTTCATAAACTGCCAGAAACCCTGTGCCTTGGCCGGCGACGTGGCGTTGGTCAGGCCGCTTTCGATGACGCACAGGTATTTGAAGTCGGCCGGTATGCCGTTGCGTTTCAGAATGGGTTCTATGACAGGGAAATAGCGGTGGGCGCGTTTGAAATAGAGCATCGTGCTGGTGTGGCCGAACGTGTTGACAATCATTTCGCGGTCCAGTCCTTCGCGGACGTAGTAGACATCCAGCGGCACCGCCTCGCCGGCAAACGTCATCGAGTCGGGCAGCGTGGGCGAATAGATGCGTGGGTTGGCGTTAATGCGCTGTGTTTCGGCAATGTTGGTTTCGGCGCGGTCCTTGTCGACGGCACAGACGAAAACCAGCAGCGATATTGAAACCACTGAAAGAATCAGTGCCAGTGTGCTCTTATTTCTCATTTTTGTGTCGGTTTAAAATATGTTCTTTTGCCTCTTTTAATATTGAATGACAATATATTAATAGAGACAAAGCCATAATATATACGCATACAAAAATAAGATTTATTTTTGTATCACGCAAGGCTGGAACAATATTTTGCCGAACAAAAACTATTTTGCCCTGACCGTGCGGTCCTCTTCTTTCCGTATCCTGCTGTCGTACATACCGATATGGCTGTCGCCTTCGTGACGGTTCACGCCAGTGTATTCCAGCGAACTCTCCTCATATCGGCGGAATTTCAGAATGGCATCATTCATCTGGTCGCTGTTGAACACACCCAGCGAGACAAGCAGCTCGAAATCAGCTATGGTTAGTCCTGTAACACGCTGGAACAGTTCGGGTTCCAGCTTGCGTATGATGTCGGTCAACGACTGCTCGCGATAGTCGGTGAGGTACATAAAAATGGGGATGCGCGTGGCGAACTTCATCAGCTTCTCCTGCACCTGTTTGCGCTTGCTTTTGTATTCTTTTTCCGCCTCCGTCAGTTCTTTCTTCTCTTTGGGCGTTATGTCGTCACCCTTGCGCTTCATCTTCTTGATTTTCTCTGCTTTGTTGACGATTGTCTCGATGATGTCACCGCCTAGGGCACGGAAGCCTTCGATCTTCATAATGGCAACCATAGCATCCTTGTTGTTCAGAATCCTCGATAGCGTGAGGTTGTCCACGTTCACCAGTGTGGCGCTGTTCCATCGTTTTGCCAGCAGCGTTGCCGTGGTTCCATTGTCGACGAAGTCGAGTATCTCTGTGGCGTTGACAATCTGCATACTACTGCCGTCGAACTGTAGTATTGGCAGGAAACCTATAAATTCGTCTACCTTCTGTGTGGCGTTCTTGTGGATGTCGGTGTTTAGGCGGTTGGCATAGCTGACCACCTGCCTCAGAGCGCGGTTGGGTGCGAAGTCGAACACATAGCAGGTCTTTTTCTGTATTTTTTTCTTCTTGTCGTCGCCTTCAATCACCCAAGGCGACTGCACCCGGAAAGCCGACTGGAAATAAGTTTCGGGCGACGAGCAGTTGCGCAGCATAAATATGGCCGACAGGGGCTTGATGGTCACTCCTGTGGTTAGTTTTCCGCAGGTCAGTGTGATGGTCTTGGTCTTCACGGGGTTGTCGCCCATTGCACGTTTGACGGGTTCCAAGGCTTCGAGTCCGATGCCGGCGCTGGCACCGCTGCAGTTGACGATGTCGTAAGCTTGATAGAAATTGTTCGCCGGACGGTGCAGCAGGTTCTCCATCGCATCGCACGAGGCCACGCTGTACATAAACCACATCGAGTGGTTGCAGAGGTCCAGCAACCGGCTGTCATCATAGGGCAGGGCTGGTTTCTGGTTGAGTGGCGAGTCGCTGTTGGTGAATATGGATGCCTTGCCGCAGATTATGTCGAGCCACTTCTGTACGGCGTTTTCGTGGACGAACCGAGCCTCGCGTCCCTGCCCTTCGGCGCGGAAAAACTCGTTCAGGTCGAACTCGTCCATATCGTACTGCTCTATCAGCTGACCGAGGTCGCCCGGCATCTGGTAGGTCATCATTACCATCGTTGGCAGCTCGAGGTAGGGGTTGCTCGATTTTGGATTATTGTATTTTGAAGTTTCATCATTCGTGATTCGGCTTTCATAATTGGCTTTCATCCGCTGCTCGTCCTGGTAGGTCCAGTTGAATATCTGGTTTTCCAGAAACTCGCCATTGGCGATGGCGCGGAAGGGCGTGCCGCTCAGGTAGAGGTAGCATTTGCCGGTGATGGGCATCTGCTCTTCGTCGAAGAGGCGGCCGCTTAGGGTGTCGTAGCCGTCTTCCTGCAGTATGTCGTTCATCTCCTGCAGGGTCTCTTTCGACGTGCCCTCGCCGATGTCGAGCAGCGTCTTGGCGTTCTCGTTCCACGCACCAAAGTGGTATTCGTCTAGCACTATTAGGTCCCAGTTCATGCTGTGCACCCACTCGTTCTTTGCCTTTATGCCGCCGGTCTTGCTCTTGCCCAGATAGTCTTGGAACGAGCCGAAACAGACGATGGGCTTCCGTTTGTCCAGCTCGTCCGGCAACATATTGTCGCGACTGCTGAAAAACTGCCAGTCCTTGAAGTCCACGTGCTGCAGCAAGTCGTCGCGCCAGGCTCCTTCTACAGCGGGCTTGAAGGTCAGCACCAGTACGCGCTGTGCCTGCATCCGCTTGGCCAGCTGGTAGGTGGTGAAGGTCTTGCCAAAGCGCATTTTGGCGTTCCAAAGAAAATGCAGCGGCTCGTCCTTGCCGTGGGGTGTCTGGGTGAAATAGTCGTAGGTCATCTCCACGGCACGGGCTTGCTCGTCGCGCATCGCAAAGTCGAGGGTGCGCCGAGCCTCCATCTGATGACGGTGCTTGACGGCTATGTAGGCGGCTTTCACGTCGTCCAGCGTGCAGCGGAACCATTCGCCAGCGGTGTTCTCAAAGCCGTTGCGCCTCAGGCACTCGTGCAGCGCGTGGTCGCGGAAGTGGTCGCCGCTGCCGTCGGCATAGAAGGCCGTGTCGTACCACTCCAGCCTATAGGTTTTGCCGGGCGTCACGATGGGGTGCTGCTCCTCGAGGCGTATGTTCACATCCTCGCGCGTGGTGTCGCCTATTTTCAGCTGCCCTGGGAAGTGGCTGTCGCTATAGGCATAAACCTGCGGCATAAAGCGCCGCATTTCGGGTAGTATTTCTTTCTCTGTTTTCATATTAATTACCTTGATTGACATTCAGTAGATATTTTATGAATACTGAAGACGGGTATGGTTTGATGTATATTCTTGGTGGATTAAATGGCTCTTTTATGATAGTGACCTTTCTGCGGAGTCGGCTCATTCCATCGGCTTAATCATCGATTCGATAAAGCTTATCTCGTTCTCATCTAACCCGTATTTCTTGTACAACATTTCGTCTGTCCACGGATGACTGAAGTCCTGAAGGGGCACGAATTGGTAAACTCTGGCAGGGGCATGCTGGGTATTCTTCTTAAGCATTACAAGGAATCTAAAAAAACGTGTTTTGTAGTATGAAATCAGATTCTCGCATTCTTGCCGATCCTTTACAGGACCTATAACCATATATGTTTCAGTGCAACAAGTGTTAGGTTCTCCCAAAATGGGAACATTCAAAATCTGGTGAGGATAGTCTTCACCAGCACCATATGCCATTGTGGTAAAAACTTTATACTTGTCAATCCATTCCTTATGGGTCTCTATTTCAATCTTGGAATAGTATCCAATATGTTTGTTCGCATATAGTTTTACAGCCCCTTTGAACTCTTTTTCTTCTCCCTCAACATAAGTTCTTAATCCGAAAGGCTTTTGGGAACTGACTATTGTATCAATGGTTTTCTCATTCTTTGCTTGTACCTTATGGAGTATAGATATCGACTCGTTATGCCGGATAAAAATATTGCATCCTTTTTCCAACAAAGGTCTTGTTGATGTAGAAACGATGTCCCCTCGGATTGTAGTCACTTCGCAATTGCCGTGATGATTCTCATTCCATTTGAAATAACATACTCCGCCTTTGATTTCTACTCCAGGGAAACACTCGGAAGAAACAGGATAGTCTACAATCTTTTCTATCCTGTCATCGTGCAACATCTCATCTCTAAAATCATCCAACCCTCTTCCGCCAGCAAACCATCGAGAAGGAATAATCATTATCAAGTATTTTGGATTTAGCTTTTTCGATTGTTGGATAAATTTATGGTATAGTGGTATTGCTCCACCTCTCTGTCTCTCGTCGGTATCGCCTCCATCACTCATCTGATAAGGCGGGTTTCCTATAATGACATCGAATTGCATATTCTTGTTAAATATTTCGTTTATGTTTTTGTGAATGAATGGGTAGGCGTAGTTCTCGATGGTCTCTACGCGGTCATATTGGGCGCGGTTGGCGCCGCAACAGCTGCACTTGCCATTATCCCACGTGTGTTCACAGCGGTCGTAGCGCAGGTTGCCCTGCTCGTCGCCGAAGCAGGTGGCCACGCTGTATTCGCTATTGGCTCGCTTGGCGCAATAGAGCGTACGGCGACTCATCTCGGCGGTGAGGCGCGTCAGGGCGATGCCGTACAGCTGATGGCTCGTAATGTGGTCGATGCGCTGCTGCAAGTCGGGGATTTCGCTTTCGAGGCCTTTCAGCAGCCGCTTGGCAATTTCGCGCAAAAAGACACCGCTTTTCGAGCAGGGGTCGAGGAAGCGCGAATTGGGGTTGCTGAACAGTTCCTGCGGCAGCAGGTCGAGCATACGGTTGGCCAGCTCAGGCGAGGTGAAGACCTCGTCGCTTGAGAGGTTGGCCAGGCAGTTGAGTATATCGGACGATGGTGCGTTACTCTTCTTCATAGCTGTAGATTTTAGTGTAATGCACCAAGGGGAATTCGCGTACAGGCTCGTCGAACTGCTGCGCCTCGCCTTGCTCGTCGAAGAGAGAATACTGGTGCTCCTTCTTGACAAGGAAGTCGAACTGGAAGTCGCGCCGCTGCACTTTGTCGCCAACAAACGACCAATCGCTGAAGACGATAGGGCATCCGTCGGCAGCGGTATAGGTGAGGGCGTCGCCCTGCACGATGTTGCGCCGCAGCAGGTATCGCACATTCTTTTGCAACTCGTCGTCGGCTTTGCCGGCTTGCGCCAGCGCATAGTCTAACAGCCGCTGGCGGCATTGCTCGGCGTTGTCGGCCAGCAACTCGATGCCATAGAGGCTGCTGACGGCTTGAAGTAGGTGTTTATGGAATTCGGCGGTGCCACGCGCATAGCGCGACGTAACGGTGGCGAGCTTGCGGTGCAAAATCTCGATGAGGAAATTGCCATCGCCGCAGGCTGGTTCGAGGAAACGGCTGTCGATGCGGACCGACTCGTCCTTCACCAGGTCGAGCATAGCGTTCACCTCGCGCGGATTGGTGAACACCTCGCCGTGGTCCGCCACCCGCCGCTTGGATTTCACTTGGGTGTTTTCGGGCATAGTGGCTTGCTGTTTCTTTGGCTTTGCCGTCCGCCCTTACCAAACAAGCATCCGCGACCACACAAAAAAAAGAAGGAGAGCATTTTTTTGCGTCTCCAACGTGAGGTCTTAGGATACCTGGTAAGAAAGACAAAAATGCTCACCTATCGGCGAGCATTTGCAAATTTGTCGTCCTTACCTTTCTTGAAAGTTCCTAAGTTTCACGTTGGTCGGAACAAACAGCAAACGCTATTGATTTATATATTTTTCTTTATTCTTTGTTCGGGTTCTTTTTTGAGTTTATTTGTTTTGCAAATGGTTTTGCAGTATGTTTATTTTCAATGGTTTTCAGTCGAACGGACAAGCGTTGCCAGCTTGTCGGCGATGTCGCTGGCTACGGCCTGTTTGCTTTTCAGCGTGCTGGCGTCGACGCCGCCGTTGCGGTCGATGATGGTCACCTTGTTGGTGTCGTGGCCAAAACCGGCGCCCTTGTCCTGCAGCGAGTTGAGGACGATGAAGTCGAGGTTCTTCTTTTCCAGCTTCTTGTGCGCGTTTTCCAGCTCGTTGTCGGTCTCGAGGGCGAAGCCGACCAGCAGCTGCCCGTCGCGCTTCATCTGTCCCAGCGTGGCCAGGATGTCGGGGTTCTGCACCAGGTGCAGCGTCATATCGTCCTGGTCGCTCTGTTTCTTGATCTTGTGGTCGGCCTGATGTTCGGGGCGGAAATCGGCCACGGCGGCGCTGAGTATGGCGGCCTGGCACGACGGAAACAGCTTGGTTGCAGCGTCGTACATCTCGCGGGCCGACTCGATATCGATGCGCTCGATGCCGGGATGCTGGACCTTGAGGTGTGTGGGGCCGGCAACGAGGTGCACCCTCCATCCGCGCGAGGCAAGTTCTTCGGCCAAGGCGAAGCCCATCTTGCCGGACGAATAGTTGCCTATAAAACGCACGGCGTCAATCTTTTCGTATGTAGGTCCGGCGGTGATGAGCACCTGCTTGCCAGCACCTTCCTGGGTCGTTGCAAGATGCTGGCACATAAACTCCACTATGCGTTCAGGCTCTTCCATACGGCCGTTGCCCGTGGCGCCGCAGGCCAGCTCGCCGCTGGCGCTTTCGATGATTTCGACACCGTTGGAGCGCAGATAGTCGATGTTGCGGCGAACGGCATAGTTCTCAAGCATTTCGGTGTTCATCGCCGGCGCGACGAAGAGCGGCTTGCGGAAGGCCAGCAGCAGCGTCGACAGCGCATCGTCGGCGATGCCCGAAGCCATCTTGCCGATGATGTTGGCCGTGGCGGGAGCTACAATCATCGCATCGCCCCAGTCTTTCAGTGAGATATGCTCGGTCGAGTGGGGGTTGCTGCGGTCGAAAAGCTCCTTATATACGCGGTGGCCCGACACCGTTTCGAGCGTCAGCTCGGTGACGAACTGCAGCGCGTGGTCGGTCACGGCGCAGGTCACCTCGGCGCCGGCCTTGACCAGCAGGCGCACCAGCAGCGGAGCCTTATAGGCCGCTATGCCGCCGGTGACGCCTACAATTATGCGCTTGCCTTGCAATGCGTTAGGCATAGTAGGGTAGTTTTTTGCTGTTAGGTTACGACCTTCGTCGCGTCAGTCCTGCTTCTTCTCGGCAGCACCCTCGGCGATGGCCTCATTCTCCATAGCCTCAAGGCGTTGCATATTCTTGTCCTCTTTGGCAGGGTTGCGGAAATAGAGCTCGCCGTCCAGGTATTCCTGCGTGGCCTTCAGCGTGGGCTTGGGCATCATCTCGTAGTGGCGCACCACCTCGATCTGCTCGCGGTTCTCGTAAATCTCGTCCATCGTGTCGATGCCCGACGAAAACTCCTCGATTTTCTTGTGCAGCTCGCGTTTCATATCGCTGGCAATCTGGTTCGAGCGTTTGGACAGCACGGCTACGGTTTCATAGATGTTGTCGGTTCCCTCGCTGAACATCGAGGTGTCGCGTGTGATGGTCGTGTTTACGGGGCGTTTCTTCTTTTCTTCCATTGTATATATTTGATTTTAATTGTTTTACTTGTTTTTTGGTTGTCTTTTGTTGCTTGCTGTTTGCCGAGTGGCGCCTATTTGGCCTCTCCGCTTTCGATGCGTGCCAGTTCGGCTTTGCATTTGTTGTAGATGTCCTGGCATTCAGACATATACTTCGATCCTGCAAACGTGGCGGCAAACTTGTCGAAATTGCCCACCACCTGCTGCAGGCGTTCCTTCATCTTGTCCTCGCGGCTGTTGATGGCGTAGATGTAGCCGCTTTTGACGATGTAGTACATCGCCTGCTCGCGGTGCGGCGAGTCGGGATAGTCGTTCAGAAAACGTTCCAGCGACACCACGGCGGCGCGGTACGACTCGGTGTTGTAATAGCCCACGGCAATCTCGTAGTCTTTCTGCATCAGCTTGTTACGCAGCTCGTCGAGGTAGTTGTTCACCTCGGGGATGTGAGTGCTTTGCGGATAGCGGTTGGCGAACTGCTCCAGCTCGGTGATGGCCTCCTTGGTGGTCTTCTGGTCCAGCGTGTAGGCTGGCGATTCCATATATTGGCAGTAAGCGGCCAGGAAAGCGGCCTCTTCGGCGTTGCGGCTGTAGGGGTAGCGCTTCGAGAAAATCTTGAACTGGTAGGCGGCGTTGTAGTAATACTCTGTTTTCAAGAGACTTTGGCCGTAATACCAGGCAATGTCTTCGGCGTGCTCGTTGCCGCGATAGTATAGGGCCAGATTTTCGAACAGCTGGCGTGCGCGGGTATAGCTTCCTTCGTTGTAGTAGCGCAGCGCGGCGTCGTATTTGCCGTCGTAATCTGTGCTTTTCAGCAGCTTTTCATACCCTTTGCAACCGCACAGCGTGCTGATTGCCAGCAATATTGATGCAATTATGTATAGTCTTTTCATAGGGGGCAAAGTTACGAAATATTTTTTGATTATTTGTGTAAATTATTAAAAATAGTTTACAACAAACGCGGGACGCGCTTTTTTATTGTGTCGCGACCGACAAATTCCGGCCCGTCGGCGGCCTACGTTTAGCGTCCTCGGAAGGCACCTGTTTGGCACTTCCGAAGCTGGTTTCCGTGTTCTGTTTTTATGGCTCGGAAATGTTAAAAAAGTGTAAAATTTCAAGAAAAATTTTAACAAATATATTCTATTGCTTATCAGTTGTTTATGAAACTGCCTTTTGCTGCATTGCCAGCCGGATGCTCTGGAAGTGGCCTTTGCAAAATATTGACAAAAAACCTATTAAAGCCCACTGGCGAAGGCTTTGGTAAAGCTTTGGTTAGGCTTTGAGTAAACTTTGGTAGGAATTTGATATTGTCAATCAGTATGTTATGAAGGCCGATTTTTGAGGCTGAAATGTTAAAATTTAAGTTAATGAAAGTTAAAATTCGGAAGGCGTGATTTTTGATTTTGAGCCAATTTTTGAGGGGATTTTCACGATGTAAGTTTGGATTTTTTTTGTTCGTTGGAGGTGAAAAAATGTTATGGTTTTGCGACGAGGAATGTTTGTCCGGTGCGCCCCGATTTTCGGTTCGACATTTTGGATTTTTCTGTCCGAAAGGGTCGGGGCTTCATTTGTCGCTGAGCGTTTGGGACCTGTTTTGTCGGCGGTTGAAAAATAAATTTTCTCGTTTCGGAAAAAAGATGTAATTTTGTACATTAATTAAAAACAAATATATGGATACTATAATTGTCTTAGACTTTGGTTCTCAATACACTCAGCTCATTGCGCGCAAGGTTCGCGAGTTGAATATTTACTGCGAAATCCATCCTTACAACAAGATTCCAGCCCTCGGCAGCGACGTCAAGGGTGTTATTTTTTCGGGCAGTCCCTATTCGTGCAACGCCGCCGACGCGCCAGTGCCGGATATGAGCAACATCAAAGGCCGCCTGCCGCTGCTGGCGGTGTGCTATGGCGCTCAGTATCTGGCCAAATGGGGTGGCGGCAGCGTGCAGCAGTCGAAGATTCGCGAGTACGGCCGCGCCAACCTGCAGTGGATCGACACCGAGTCGCCGCTGATGAAGGGCATCCCGCTGGGTTCGCAGGTGTGGATGAGCCACGGCGACACCATCGAGCGCGTGCCCGACGGCTATCGCTGCATCTGCTCGACGGACAATGTGAAATATGCTGGCTATCAGATTGAAGGCGAGCAGACCTACGCCATCCAGTTCCATCCCGAGGTGCACCATTCGGTCGACGGCCTGACGCTGCTTCGCAACTTTGTGGTCGACATCTGCGGATGCGACCAGAGCTGGACGCCCGAGTCGTTCATCGATATGACTGTGAAGCAGATACGTGAGCAGGTGGGCGACGACAAGGTCATCCTGGGTCTTTCGGGCGGCGTCGACTCGTCGGTGGCCGCTGTGCTGCTGAACAAGGCCATCGGTCACAACCTGCATTGCATTTTTGTCGACAACGGCCTGCTGCGCAAGAACGAGTTCGAAAGTGTGCTGGAGTCGTATAAGGATATGGGCCTCAACGTGAAAGGCGTCGACGCCAAGGAGCGTTTCTATTCGGTGCTGGCCGGCGTGACCGACCCTGAGAAGAAGCGCAAGGCGATAGGCAAGACCTTCATCGATGTGTTCGACGATGCGTCGAAGGAGGTCGTTGATGCCAAGTGGCTGGCACAGGGCACGATATATCCCGATGTCATCGAGTCGAGCTCGGTCAAGGGCCCGTCGCAGACCATCAAGAGCCACCACAACGTGGGCGGATTGCCCGACTATATGAAGCTGAAGCTGGTCGAGCCGCTGCGCAGCCTGTTCAAGGACGAGGTGCGCCGCGTGGGTCGCCAGTTGGGTATAAAACAGGAGCTTATAGGTCGCCATCCTTTCCCGGGCCCGGGTCTGGCCATCCGCATTCTGAGCGACGTCACGCCCGAGAAGGTGCGCATCCTGCAGGAAGTGGACGACATTTTCATCCGCGGCCTGCGCGACAACGACCTGTACGACAAGGTTTGGCAGGCCGGCGCGATGCTGCTGCCGGTGCAGTCGGTCGGCGTGATGGGCGATGAGCGCACGTACGAGAGCGTCGTGGCGCTGCGCGCCGTGGAGAGCGTCGACGGTATGACGGCCGACTGGTCGCATCTGCCCTACGATTTCCTGGCCAAGGTGTCGAACGAAATTATCAACCGTGTGAAGGGCGTGAACCGCGTGGTCTACGACATCAGCTCGAAGCCGCCGGCAACGATCGAGTGGGAATAGTCAACGGATTGTAAACCAAACTGCAAATCAATGAAACGACTGTATAATACCTTCTGCCGCCTGCTGCGCAACACTGTCGGCCTGACGATGCTGCTGATGACGTTCTTCGTCGGCATCGCATCGGCGCAGGGCACAAAAACAGTGGCGGTGAAGGTGTCGAAACAGACCCAGACAATCAACAACAAAGAATATTATGTCCACATCGTGGAGCAGGGGCAGACGGTGTTCTCGATCGCCCGTGCCTATGGGCTGAAATACTACGACGCTGTCCTCAAGACGGATATCCATCTGATGCAGGTCGGCGACACGGTATGGCTGCCCAAGAACGACCAGAGCGTTGCCGCCGTTTCGGCCAACGCCGAGGCGGTTGTGGCTCCTGCCAACCGCGTGCATTACATCAAGATAGAACCCGGCCAGACTCTCTACAGCCTGGCGCGTGAGTACGGCGTGACGGTCGAGGCCATCGTCGAGGCCAATCCCGAGCTGCGCACCGAGCAGCTGAAAGCCGGCCAGATGCTGAAGATTCCGCCGAAGGGAACGGAGGAGCGGAAAGCGGAAAGCGGAGAGCGGAAAGCGGAAAGCGTTGAGCGGAAAGCGGAGAACGGAAAGCGGAAAGCGGAAAGCGGAAATGTGAAAGCGGAAAGCGTTGAACCTAAAGCCGAGGAGCCGAAAAGCAATAGCGTGGATGCAATCGTGGCACCTGTAACGGGCGTCGGCAATCAGGATGCTGCCACCACCGCAAGTCCTGTGGCGCGGCCGGTGGTCAATCCCTACCCGTTCGCCGAGGTGCCGTCGGATTTCCCGAAGGCGCAGGCCCCGTACTACAACTTCTCGACGGTGTCGTCGTTCAACTATCAGGTGCGCGACCGCCAGGACCGTAACAGGGTCTTTGTGTCGGTCGTTATGCCTCTCAACCTGAACAAGATAAATGAGATTTCGACGACCAAGTTCGACATCGAACAGCGTGGCAAGAAGGAATACAAGGTTTTTGAATTCATCCAGTTCTACGAAGGCATCCTGATGGCTCTTGAAGAGCTTCAGAATCAGGGTGTCGATGTCGTCCTGAACGTGGTCGACTTGACGTCGGACAAGGACGAGGATGTCGTTGCAGCCTTCAATTCGCACAATGTGGCCAATTCGGATTTCATCATCGCCCTGCTGGTCAAGAAGCCGTTTGCCAAACTGGCCGAGCTGGCCAAGCAGCATCAGGTGTTTGTCGTCAATCCGTTCTCGTCGCGTGCCGAGGTGGTGACGGACAATCCATACGTCGTGAAATGTATGCCTTCGGTGGAAGGCACCGTGAAAGGTCTGCTGGACATTGTGGCCAAGCAGCACAAGGGTGGCAACCTTTATGTGCTGCATTCGAACAGCAAGAGTGTGGCCACCGACGAGAAGCTGTATCGCGACGAACTGCAGCGCCAGCTTGAGGCCCGCAAGGACATCAAGTACACGTTTTTTGACTGGAGCGCCAACGGCAAGCTGGTGTCGACGCTGAAAACGACCAAGGACAACGTGATAATCAGCGTCTATGACCAGGACAAGAACAAGAATACGGTCTATGCCACCACGCTGCTGAACCGCCTGTCGTCGATGGGCAAGGGCGCGCCGGTGCTGATGACGACGGGCAACTACCTGGCCGACTTCCCCAATGTGGACTTTGAGCAGCTGCAACAGCTGAACTATACGGCTGTGACGATGGGCTATCTTGACTACAACAACCAGAAACACAAGGATTTTATAGATACATACAAGGACAAGTTCCGCACCGAGCCCAATACGCTATATGCCGGTGTGGCTCACGACATTATGCTTTATTTCTGCACGGCGTTGTGGAACCAGGGTGCCGAATTCTGGCGCAACCCTCAGAAATTCAAGGCTCCGTCGGGAATGCTCTTCCCCTTCGGCTTCCGGCAGTCGTCGCCCAGCGGCGGCTACGAGAACCAGATGCCTGACATTTACAAGATGAGCAACTACAGGCTTGTCCCCGTTAAATAAAGACACTATTAAGAATTTGACATTTTGACAGAATGAAATTTATGGAATTACAAACAACAATAAACGTTCCATTTACACTATCGGGTCGGGGCCTGCACACGGGCCGTTTCACCCACACTACCGTAAAACCTGCACCTGCCGACAGCGGCATCGTTTTTGTGCGCACCGACCTCGACGGCGGCAAGAGTGTTGCTGCCCTGGCCGAGAACGTTGCCGACACCAACCACGGCACCACCGTGGCCCAGGACGGTGCGTCGGTATCGACAATCGAACACCTGATGTCGGCACTGCACGGAATGCGCATCGACAATGCCGTCGTCGAAGTGGACGGCCCTGAGGTGCCCATACTGGACGGCAGCGCGCGCCTGTGGATGGAACAGATAGAGCAGGCGGGTGTCGCCGAACTGGAGAAGGAGCGCAGGTACCTGTGCCTTGAGGAGCCTGTGGAATGGCGCGACGACAAGGCCGGCATCGTTATGAGGGCCGAACCAGCCGACGCTTTTATGGTTGACAGCACCATAGAGTTTGAAAGTGAACTGATTGGCAACCAGTCGGCGCAGCTGACCTCTTATGGCCAATATCGTGACGAGTTTGCCAAATGCCGCACGTTTGTCTTCCTGCGCGAAGTGGAGATGCTGCTGTCGCTGAACCTGATAAAGGGCGGCGACCTGGACAACGCACTGGTGTTTGTCGACAAGCCGCTGAACGACGAAGAGAAGGGCCGCCTTGCGGCACTGTATAACCGCGACAAGGAAAGCATCAACGTCACCAACGGTGTGCTCAACACGATTGTGCCGTTCTTCCCCAACGAGCCGGCGCGCCACAAGCTGCTGGATTTTATGGGCGACATATACCTGGTGGGTATGCCCGTAAAGGCTCGCTTCACCATCAAGTGCCCCGGCCATCGCGCCAACGTGGCACTGGCCCAAATGATTAGGAAATCAATAAAACGCTAAATATAAAACAATTCAGAACTATGATCTTATACGATTTGCATCCAGAAGCAAAAATCGGAAACAACGTAAAGATATCGAATTTTACCACTATTTATGAGGATGTCGTCATAGGCGACAATACTTGGATTGGTCCGAATGTCACTATTTTCCCGGGTGCCCGTATCGGCAAAAACTGCAAGATTTTTCCCGGTTCGGTGATATCGGCTATACCGCAGGACCTGAAATTCAACGGCGAGTATACGACTTGCGAGATCGGCGACAACAATGTAATCCGCGAGTGCTGCACCATCAACCGTGGCACTTCGGCATCGGGCAAGACCGTCATAGGCGACAACAACCTGCTTATGGCCTACGTGCACGTGGCTCACGACTGCGTGGTGGGCAATAACTGTGTGTTTGCCAACAATACGACGCTGGCAGGCCATATCATTGTCGGCGACTGGGTTGTGCTGGGTGGCAAGACGGCAATTCTGCAGTTTGTCCACATCGGCTCGCACGTCATCACTATGGGTGGCTCGCTGGTAAACAAGGATATACCGCCTTTTGTGAAGGCTGCGCGCTATCCTATTTCGTTCGCCGGCGTCAATGCCCTTGGTTTGCATCGTCGCGGCTTTTCGCCACAATCGATTGATAATATACAGGATATCTACCGTATTATATACCAGAAGGGCTTGAATGTGTCGCACGCCGTGGAGCAAATCAAGGAGCAATACGGCAATACGGACGAAGGCAAGATTGTCCTTAGCTTTATAGGCAATGCCAACACCGGCCTGATGAAGGGCTATACTTATATGAGTAAGGGCCACGACCCTGAGGCTTAGTGGAAACGGAAAAGTGAGATGTGAGAAAGGAAAACGATACTGAAGCGTCAGCCAGTTCTCCGTTCTCACATCTCCGTTTTCACATTGTTAATTCGCAGACTGTGCCTTTGGCTGCACGAATAAGGTCTGACGGGGCGATGCAGAACTGCAGTCCACGTTGGCCGGCGCTGCAATAGATTTTGTCGTAGAGGGTTATGCTTTCGTGAAAGAATGTGGGCAGGGGCTTTTTCATACCTATCGGCGAGCACCCGCCTCGAATGTAGCCCGTGGTTGGCAGCAGTTCTTTCATCGGAATAAGGTCGCATTTTTTGTTGCCTGTGGCTTTGGCTGCTTTTTTGAGGTCCACTTCTTCGGCGCCAGGGATGACACAGACAAAGAGGCCGTTACGGTCGCCACGCAGGACGAGGGTTTTGAAGAGTTGCTCAACGGGTTGACCCAGCTGCTCGGCGATATGGGCAGCACCGAGGTCGTTTTCGTCGACGGTGTATTCTATCAGTTCGTAGCTGATTTTCATCTGGTCGAGGATGCGTGCAGCGTTGGTTTTCTTGATGTTAGACATTGGCTTCGAGTTTCAGCTTTTCTATCAGGTCTCGTTCGGTTTCGTGTACCAGTCCGTCGCTGTTGGCGATTTCTTGCATCCGAGCCAGGGTCTCGTCGCAGTTTTCCTTGCTGTGGAAATGGAAGTCGTCGTCGGTCAGGAACGAGGTGTCGTCTGCACTAAGCAGTTCTGATAGCTCCTCACGCTCTTTTCCCGTCAGGATTTCGATGTTGCGTATGGCGAGGGTGAGCGACTGTTTTTCCTCTTCGCTGACGATGCCGTCGGCCACGACGGTGGCAATGAGCAGACGGATGGTCCGTTTCAGGTCATCTTTGTCGCGCTGGGCGCTGCCGGTGATGCCGCCGAAGAAACGGCTTACTATTTTGGCGCTGTCTTTCATCCGGTTAATGATTTTTGTGCTATCGTTGCCGATCAGTACAATTTCGGGTGATTGTGTCGGGTTGACAATGACGCCTTTTTTCAGCTCGCTGGTCATTATATTGCGGTAGGTGAATGTGTAGCAGGGGACGATGCGGTAGTAATAGTCCTCGATGGCATTGCCTTCGCCGGTTTTGTCGTGGACGATGTCGAGATAGGGCAGCAGAGCCTGGTCAAATGCTTCGTTGTCAACGCCGTTGACGTGTGTGAGCATTCGTTTGGCGACGGGCTTTTCATTGATGTGCGTTTTTACGGCAGAGATCGGGAAATCCTCAATCTCGTCTTCGAGGCAGAGTGTCAGGCTAATGTTTTTTTCAATGACTTTGGGGATGAAATAGGACAGGGTGCCTATTTTTTTGTTGCCTTTGCATTCGGGGCACAACTGCTGGGTTGGGTTGCCCTGAGCGTCGGTGCCTTCTACTAGTCCTGTGCCTTTGCAGTTGGGGCAGTCCGTAATGCTGCATTCGGCCTTAATGGCGAATGGCGGCTGGATTTTGGACAGGCTGTTGCCTTCGGTGTCGAGGCTTATATGGTGATGGTCGACGTTGCGTCCGCCATTCATCAATTCGTTCATTTTCTTTTTGGTAGAGGCAAAGAAACCTTCGGTGCTGAATTTAGGGGCAGAGTTGAAACCGTCGATCAGGTCTTTGTCAATTCTTACATAGGTGTCGCTGCTGTTGTCGATAATTGCGCGCAAATCGTTCTGCAGTGGTTCGTCTATGGCAGCCGACCGCCGTTCGGTCTTGAACTCGACGCGCTGCGTGTGCGCCTCGATGTAGCAATAGTTGTGCTTTCTGGGTGCCACGGCGGTGTCGATGGTGATGCTGTTGTAGATTTTGGGTGCCGATTGGCGGATTATTTCGCACAGGGCGCCGATTGTAAGCTGTTCCATATTGTTGTGTTTTATTCAGTTGATTATTTCGTCGAGCTCGAGCCACCGCATCTCTTTTTCGTCGAGAATGGCTATCAGTTCGCCGATGCGTTCTGACGCTGCAGTGAGTTTCGCGGGGTCGGTTTCTGTACCAGCAGACAGCAGGGCTTCGATTTCTGCCTTTTCGGCTGTCAGTGTTGCAATGTCTGCAGTAAGTTGCTCGTATTCTTTTTGTTGTTTGTATGTGGCACGTGGTTTGTCGCTCTTGGGCCGCTCATAGCGTGGCTTTTCCTCTTTGCGCTGTCGCTGTGCCTTGCGCTCCATCAGTTGTTTGGTTTCGCGGTATTCGGTGTAGTTGCTGTGGTAGTCGCGGATGCGGCCATCGCCTTCAAACACAAAGATATGGTCGACGAGACTGTCCATAAACGAGCGGTCGTGGCTGACGATGACCACACAGCCTTTGTAGCTTTTCAAAAAGCGTTCAAGGATACCTATTGTGTAGACATCCAGGTCGTTGGTGGGTTCGTCGAGGATAAGGAAGTTGGGGTTGGCCATCAGCACGGTGAGCAGATAGAGCCTGCGGCGCTCGCCACCGCTGAGGTTGCCGAAATAGTTGTATTGCGTAGCGTCGTCGAAGCCGAAATAAGAGAGGAACTGATGGGCTGACATCTCTTTGCCATTCTCAAGTTCGATGACATCGGCCACATCGCGGATAATGTCGATGACGCGACTGTCGTCCTTGGCTGTCATACCCGTTTGGGTGTAGAATCCAAAGCGAATGGTCTGTCCGACAACAATATGGCCGCTGTCGGGACGCATCTGCTCTGTGATGATGGAAAGGAACGTGCTCTTGCCGATGCCGTTAGGGCCGACAATGCCGACCTTTTCGCCTTTTTTGAAGGTGTACGAGAAATCGTCGAGCATTTTGCGTCCGTCGAAGGATTTGCTGACGTTGTACATTTCCAGTATTTTGCCGCCCAGGCGTTCGGTTTTGACAGACAGTTCGGCGCGCTCCTGTTCGAAGCGTGTATGGGCTTTTTCTTCCAGTTCGTAGAAGGCATCGATGCGGGCGCGGGCTTTGGTGCCACGAGCTTGCGGCATACGTCGCATCCAGTCCAATTCGGTGCGGTAGAGGCTTTTGGCTTTCTCGACCTCGGCTCGTTCGTTGTATTCCCGTTCGGCTTTTTTCTCGAGGTAATAGGCGTAGTTGCCACGGTAGTTGTATATGCGGCTGTTGTCAAGCTCGATGATGTCTTGGCATACATTGTCGAGAAAGTACCGGTCGTGGGTGACCATAAGGATGGCTAACCGCTGCTTGCATAGGAAGTCTTCAAGCCATTCAATCATACTGATGTCCAGATGGTTGGTAGGCTCGTCGAGCAGCAGCAGGTTGGTGTCGTCGATAAGTATTCGGCTCAGCGCCACCTTCTTTTGCTCGCCACCGCTCAGGGTATCCATTGCACGATCCATCAGCTGGTCGACTTCCAGCCGTGAAAGCACCTCATTGACTTTCTGCTCAAAGTCCCACGGCTCAATGGTCTCGGGACGTTCTGCGGCTTCGACAAAGCTGCGCACGGTCTGGTGCTTGTGGAAATCGGGGCTTTGGGGCAGGTAAGCCATTTTGACATCCCCACGGAAAGTGACTTTGCCACTGTCTGGCAGTTCCTTGCCTGTCAGGATGTTGAGCAGGGTGCTTTTGCCATAGCCGTTACGGGCAATAAGCGCTGTCTTCTGGCCTGCGTTGATTCCGAAGCTGATGTCTTCGAACAGCAGCTTGTCGCCAAACGATTTGGTCAGGTTTTCTATTGTAAGGAGAGCATCAGCCATTTATGAAGATGTTAGTGTTGGAATGAATTGGTAACGGTGGCGGTCACTGACGAAGGGAACACACCTTGCGTCAGGCTGTCGTTGTGACTGACGATGCGGGCGGGGACACCAGCCAGAGTGACATCGTCGCCAAACGATTTGTTGACCACGGCGTTGGCTCCGATGGCCACGCGGTTTCCGATGGTGATATTGCCGTAGAGCTTGGCACCGGGACCGATGTAGATGTAGTCGCCCAAAGTGGGAACCCCGTCGTATTCGCCCAGGCAGGTGCCAGGGTGGATGCGGCAGTATTTCCCCACTTTGGCCTTGGGGTTGACGACGATGGTGCCGGGATGCACTATGCAGAGTCCCGGACCGAAAACGTTTTTGGGAATGGAAAACCCCAGCCGGGTGGCAAGGCGATGGTTGACCACTTCAAGCAGAAACCAGCGCAGCCGGCGCAGGGGCTTGCCCTGCATTGTGTTGTGAAGGTATTCTATCTTGCGCAGACGCAGCTGGAATCGCAGACAGTCCATCCATCGCCAGCGATAAAGGGTCAGTCGTTCAACCTGGTAAGCCCGTAGGTCGGCTTCGCGGTAAAGTCTGTATGTTTCCCGATCGGTAATCACGGAGTGGGCTTGACAGGTTTAATATCCGTATTTCTCTTTCCAGCGCCATTGCAGCAGCTTGCGGGTCTCGTTCTCGCGGGCGTTGTCGCCGGGCTCGTAGAACTTGGTGCCACGCAGTACATCGGGCAGGAATTCCTGGTCGACGAAGTTGCCGGCATAGTCGTGTGCGTATTTGTATCCGTCGCTGTATCCCAGCTCTTTCATCAGTTTGGTGGGCGCGTTGCGCAGGTGTAGCGGTACAGCCAGGTCGCCGGTGCGGCGTATGGCCTGCTGGGCACTGGCCAAGGCCATATAGGTGCTGTTGCTCTTGACCGAATTGGCAAGGTATACGGCGCACTGCGACAGCGTAATGCGGCACTCGGGATAGCCTATCTTGGTTACGGCTTCGAAGCAGGCATTGGCCAACAACAGGGCGTTGGGATTGGCGTTGCTGATGTCCTCGCTGGCGAAAATGAGCATACGTCGGGCTATGAAAACAGGGTCTTCGCCACCCTCTATCATACGTGCCAGCCAATAGACGGCACCGTTGGGGTCGCTGCCGCGCATCGACTTGATAAAGGCACTGATGATGTCGTAGTGCATCTCGCCCTGACGGTCGTAGAAAGCCAGATTCTGCTGTATGACGTTGACAACCTTTTCGTTGTCGATAATAACATCATTGCCTTTGTCGCGGTTGACGACAAGTTCGAGCGCGTTGAGAAGCTTGCGGGCATCGCCGCCGCTGATGCGCATAAGGGCTTCGGTTTCCCTGACCTCTATCTTGCGTCCCTGCGATGCATAGTGGGCTACGGCACTTTCAATCAGCTGTTCCATTTCGGCCTTGCCGAATTCCTTGAGGATGTAGACCTGGCAGCGCGACAGCAGTGCCGAGATGACCTCGAACGAGGGATTCTCGGTGGTGGCGCCGATCAGGGTGATAGTGCCACGCTCTACGGCACCCAGCAGCGAATCCTGTTGCGACTTGTTGAAACGGTGGATTTCATCTATGAAAAGTATCGCACCATCCTCTTTCTTAGCCTGTTCTATGACCTCGCGCACCTCTTTCACGCCGCTGCTGATGGCGCTGAGGGTGTGGAATGGACGCTGCAGCGTGTTGCTGATTATCATCGCCAGCGTCGTTTTGCCGATGCCTGGAGGACCCCAGAAAATCATCGACGGTATTTTGCCGCTTTCAATCAGTGTGCGAAGCACGGCACCTGGACCGACAAGGTGCTGCTGGCCGATATAGTTGTCCAACGTAGTAGGTCTGAGAAGTTCAGCTAAGGGGGTCATTGGGAAGCGTTTTTAGTTGAAAGTTGAAACTTTGCGGTGGCATTTCTGTTTTTCGCTTACAGTATGAGCATTGCGTCGCCGTAGGTGCAGAATTTGTACTTTTCCTTTATGGCGGTCTGGTAGCATTGCATCAGGAATTCAGGACCGGCGAAGGCTGATACCATAATGAACATCGACGACATCGACGGGTGGAAGTTGGTGACCATCATATCGGCAATCGTGAAGTCGTAGGGCGGAAAGATGAACTTGTTGCTCCAACCGTCGTAGGGGCTCACTTTGCCGGGGATGGTGACGGCGGTCTCGATGGCTTTCATCGTCGTTGTGCCTATGCAGCACACTTTGTGGCCAGTGCGTTTGGCCTCGTTGATGAGGTTGCAGCACTGCTCGTCGATGTGCATCTCTTCCGAGTCCATACGGTGCTTGCTCAGGTCCTCGACCTCGATGGCTTTGAAATTGCCTATGCCGGCGTGGAGCGTCAGTTCGGCCCATTTCACATCCTTGATTTCGAATCGTTTCATCAGTTCGCGGCTTATGTGCAGACCGGCTGTCGGCGCGGCCACGGCACCCTCAACCTTGGCGTATATGGTCTGATAGCGCTCCTTGTCGTCGGCGGTGATGTCGCGCAGAGCCCTGATTTCGTCAGGCAGCGGGGTCTGACCCATACTCTTTATCAGGCGAATAAACTCCTCGTGCGAGCCGTCGTAGAGGAAACGTATCGTGCGGCCACGCGACGTGGTGTTGTCTATCACCTCGGCCACCAGTGCATCGCTGTCGCCAAAGTATAGTTTGTTGCCGATACGGATTTTGCGGGCGGGGTCGACGACCACGTCCCACAGGCGGGTTTCGGGGTTCAACTCCCTGAGCAGGAACACATTGATCTGAGCGCCGGTCTTCTCCTTTTCGCCTTTCAGCAGGGCAGGAAAGACCTTCGTGTTGTTCGCCACAACTACATCGTCAGTGTCAACATAGTTGATAAGGTCCTTGAAGAGCTTGTGTTCAATCGATTGGGTCTTGCGGTCAATAACCATCAAGCGGCATTCGTCGCGTTGGCGCGAGGGTTTTTCGGCAATCAAGTCCTTCGGCAGGTTGAACTTGAATTGCGACAGTTTCATCGTGGAATATAAAGTATTTATCATATTGTATTATTGTATTTCTTTGGTAATTATTCCTTCTATTTTTGCAAAGATACGAAAATGACAGGCGGAAGTCAAGTTTTTTAACATTTTATTTGCATTCTTGGTGTTAAAAAACTGAAATACAGGGTCGAATTTGAAAGGTCCTGATTTATGATTTTAACATAAATTTATAATTGCAATAGGTCGGAAAACGACGGGCTGTCGGGTGTGATTATGCTCTCAATGCCGTCGATGGCTATTGCGTCGTTCAGGGTGTAGTCGCCTATGCGTTCGCGTCGCAGCGCGCTGAGGAAAGCACCGCTGCCCAAGGCCTCGCCAAGGTCGCGGGCTATGCTGCGGATGTATGTGCCCTTGCTGCAGGTGATGCGGAAGTCGATTTGCGGAAGCCCTTTGGGAACGCTTCCCTGCGGATTGCGGTACAGATGCGGCTGTTTCGATGCGTCGGTGTGCGGATTCGAAGCCGTTGAATGCACCACAGTATCAGCATCTTGTAGCACTTGGCCACTGCCAGGGCGGTAGGCCGTGATGTCAAAATCGTAAACCGTCACCCTTTTGGGGGCAATCTCGGCCGTCTTTCCGTCGCGGGCCGATACGTAAGCTCTTTGTCCGTCGACTTTTATGGCCGAAAACATAGGCGGAACCTGCTCGATATCGCCAACAAACCGGTGTCGGGCCGCCTCAAGGCTTTCCGCGTCGATGCCGTCGGTCGGGTAGTAGGCATCAATGGCCTGCTCCAGGTCGAAACAGGGCGTCGTGGCTCCCAGCACCATCGTACCGCTGTATTCCTTTATGCCCTCCTGCAGCTCCTCGATGCGCTTGGTGGCACTGCCCACGCACACCAGCAGCAGCCCGCTGGCCAGCGGGTCGAGGGTGCCGGCGTGGCCAATCTTGAACTTTTTGAGGCCGAAAGCACGCTTCAGGTGCCATTTCAGCTTGTTGACAACCTGAAACGACGACCACCCTGTGGGTTTGTCTATGGCAATGACAATGCCCGGCTTTTCGCTCATTTAGAACAGGTAAGGAAGAACAATGACCAGAAGGCTGACCACGGCGCAATAGACGGCAAACCAGATAAGTTTGCCCTTCTTCACGATGCTGATCATCCACTTGCAGGCCAGGCATCCCACGACGAAGGCGGCCAAAAATCCGACGATGAGGGGGAATGTGCCGATGGCTGTCGAGGCTCCTTCCGCTGCCGCTTCGCCGCCAATCAGGTCCTTGAAGTCGAGCAGGGCCTCGCCCAGGATGGGCGGAATAACCATCAGGAACGAGAACTGGGCCAGATTCTCCTTCTTGTTGCCCAGTATCAGGCCGGTGGCGATGGTGCTTCCCGAACGGCTCAGGCCCGGCAGCACAGCGCAGGCCTGCGCAATGCCGATGACGAAAGCGTTCCACGGCGTGATTTTCTCCTTCTGGCGCGGCTTGGCAAAGTAGCTGAAGGTCAGCAGCAAAGCCGTCAGCATCAGGCAGCAGCCCACGATGAACAGCGAGTTGCCGAAGATGCTGGCCGACGTCTCGGGGTTGAAGATGGCTTCAACCTTGTCTTTCAGCAGTATGCCGACAATGCCGATGGGTATCATCGAAACAAGGATGTTCAGCGCGTAGCGCGTACCCTCGTTCCATTTGAACTTGAACAAGTCCTTGAAAATCCACACTATATCTTTCCACAGTATGCAGCAGGTGCTGAGCACCGTAGCCACGTGCACGGCGATGTTGAACGTAAGGTTAGCCTCGCCGTCGACGCCAAACAGGGCCGAACCGATGGTGAGGTGGCCGCTGCTACTGACGGGCAGATATTCCGTAAGGCCTTGGACTATGCCAAGTATGAGTGCTTGAAACCAATCCATTGTGAAATTGAGAATTGATAATTGAAAAATGAAATCAGTCGGGTCGTAGGGACGCTATTGTTTCTTGCTTTTTGGGCGGAACATTATTGCGCAGATTTCGACCACCAGGCCGGCAACAATCATCAGCGGAGCCACCACCATACGGCGCGAGTTGAACATCTCGGCATTGAAGACATTGGGGTCGTCGCTGCTGCCGCCGCTGAGCAGTATGTAGCCGAGTCCCAGCAGGACGATGCCGACAGCCAGCAGGATGTAATTCATTGGCCCAAAGGCGAAATCCAGTGCCGACTCCTCGGTTTTGCTGACTTTTGTCTCTGCAGTCACAGGCTTGCTTACAGTATTTTTCTTTTTATTATCCATTTGTGATGAAGGGTTGAAGGGTTGTAAGGTTAAAAGGTTATAAGGTTGAAGGGTTGAAGGGTTGAAGGGTTGAAGGGTTGAAGGGTTGTAAGGTTAAAAGGTTATAAGGTTGAAGGGTTTAAAGGTTGAATTGCTTTCCGCTTTCCGTTTTCCGCTTTCCGTTTTACGATTTCAGTTTTACGCTATCAGGATTACCAAATACGATTAACCGTATAAGAACTACTTTTTAAAAAAACCAAAAAAGAATGGCGAAGCCAGC
>R20__coassemble_363_pt1 | contig 34821 bp, 26 predicted proteins | sample R20__metabat2_low_PE_005 | metagenome-assembled genome bin R20 | reverse complement strand
CAATATCAATTCGTTTAATTCGTACAATTCGCCGTTTAAAATAATTATTAGAAGTATCCTGAAGGGATTGAGGGGTTTGGAGTTGGAACCGTTCTCAGTTTTCAGTTCTCAGTTTTCAGTTCTCAGTTTTCAGTTTTCAGTTCTCCGTTTCCAGTTCTCCGTTTTCAGTTTTCCGTTTTCCGTTCTCCGTTCAAATCAGTCCGCGGTTGCGTTTGAGGGGCTCGACGCTGGGCTGTTTGCCGCGGAAGTCGACGTACATCTTCATCGGGTCGATGGTGTTGCCGTGCGAGAGCAGGAAGCGGAACCTCTTGGCCAGCTCGGGGTTGTAGAGGTCGCCGCTCTCGCGGAAGGCCTCGAAGGCGTCGGCATCGAGGATGGCGGTCCAGGTGTAGCTGTAGTAGCCTGCCGAGTATCCGCCGCTGAAGATGTGCTGGAAGTAGCAGCTCTTGTAGCGGCTGATGATTTCAGGAATGAGGCCGATTTTGGCCATCGCCTGGTCTTCGAAGTCGGGCAGAACTATCTTGGTGGGCTTGGTGATGCTGTGGAAGTCCATATCGAGCAGCGAGGCTGCCAGCAGCTCGGTGTTGATGAAGCCCTGGCCGTAGGTGCCGGTGGCCTCGATCTTGGCAATCAGGCTGTCGGGGATGGCCTCGCCGGTCTGGTAGTGGCGGGCGTACTCCTTCATCACCTGCGGGTGGCGGCACCAGTTCTCCATCACCTGGCTGGGCATCTCGACAAAGTCGCGGGGCACGTTGGTGCCGCTCAGCGAGCGGTAGTGGCACTGGCTCAGCATACCGTGCAGGCAGTGGCCGAACTCGTGGAAGAGGGTCTCGCTTTGGTCGAAGTTGAGCAGCGAGGGTTTGTCCTTGGTGGGCTTGGTGAAGTTGCAGACCATCGAGATGATGGGGATGACGTTCTCGCCGTCTTTGTCAATGTATTGCTCGCGGAAGTTGGTCATCCAGGCACCGCTGCGTTTGCTTTCGCGCGGGAAGAAGTCCATATAGAGGATGGCGATAACCTTGTCGCCGTCAAGCACTTCGTAGCTTATGGCTTCGGGGTGGTACTTGGGCAGCTTGTTGTTCTCGCGGAAGGTGATGCCGTACAGCTTGTTGGCAACGGTGAAGGCACCCTCGCGCACATTGTCGAGCGGGAAGTAGGGGCGTATCTCGTCGTCGTTCAGCGCATAGCGTTCCTTGCGCAGCTTCTCGCAGTAGTAGCGCCAGTCCCAGGGCTGCAGCTTGGCGCCGGGCTGGTCCTTCTCGAGCATCTTCTGGTACTCGTCGCGCTCCTGTTTTGCCTTGTTCAGGGCCGGAGTCCACAGGTCCATCAGGCACTGGTAGACAGCCTCTGGGGTCTTGGCCAGGCAATCGTCGAGCGTATAGGCGGCGTGGCTTTCAAAGCCAAGGATGTTGGCACGTTCCAGACGCAGGTTGACAATGCTGTCGATGATGACGCTGTTGTCATAGTTGTCGCCGGTGCAGCGGTTGGCGTAGGCCTCCCACATCTGTTGGCGCAGCTCGCGGTCGGTGCAGTTCTGCATAAAAGGTTCCCAGCTGGGGATGTCGAGTGTGAAACGGGCGTGGTCGTCTATGCCGGCACTGGCGCTGGCCTCGAAGGCTGCTGCCAGCTGGTCGTCGCCGAGGCCGATGTTGCGGGCCTTGTCGGCATCGAGGCTGAGCCAGTATTGGTTGGTGGCTGCCAGCACGTTGTTGCCGAAGCGCAGCGTCAGCGATGCCAGCAGGCTGTTGATCTCGCGGAAGCGGTCCTGCTTGTCGGCCGGGATGTTGGCACCGTTGCGGACAAAGTTCTTGTAGGTCTCTTCGACCAGGCGCATCTGCTCGCCGTCCAGACCGAGGGATTCGCGCTGCTCGTAGACGGCCTTGACGCGCTCGAAGAGCTTGGCGTTGAGCATAATGTCGTCACCGTGGGCGGAGACGAGCGGTGTGGCCTCTTCGGCAATCTTCTCCATTTCGGGGCTGTTGATGCACTCGGCCAGGTTGAAGAATACGGCGCTGACCTCGTTGAGCAGGTCGCCGCTCTGTTCCAGCGCCTCGATGGTGTTGGCGAACGTCGGGGCCTCGCTATTGGTGGTGATGGCGTCGATTTCAGCTTTCTGGCGTTTGATGCCCTCCTCGAAAGCGGGCATATAATGCTCGGGCTTGATTTTCTCAAAATCGGGGATGCCGTAGGGCGTGTTCCATTCCCCGAAGAAAGGATTGTCCATATTTTCCTTGCTTTTGCAGGCTGCCATCAGCGTCAGAGCCGCACAGCCGATGATTAGAAAACGTTTATTCATTGTTATATTGTCTAAAACTTTAACTTTAACTTTAACCTTAACCTTAACCTTAACCTTAACCTTAACCTCAGATACAAATACTATTGTCCCTTAACTTCCCACTAACTTCCCACTAACTTCCCACTAACTTCCCTCTAACTTCTATTCAATCTTCTCCAGGTACTTGATTATCTCCTCGAACGATTTGGCGTCCAGCTTTTTGGCCAGAATCTTCTTGTCCTTGTCGAGCAGGAAGATCTGCGGTGTCGTCTCGATGTCGTACACCTCGTGCCAGTCGATGTTGGCTTCGGCACCGTCGATGTTCAGCCAGTCGAGCTGGTTGTTCTTGATGAATTCCTTCCATTTGGGGCGCGTCTCGTCGTCGGGCTCGCTGAGGATGGCGAAGGTGCCGATGTCGCAGCGCTCCTTGTATTTGGCATAGGCCTTGTAGAGCTCGGGGATGATGATCTTGCAGTGGCCGCAGGTCGGCGACCAGAAGACGAGCAGCGTGTACTTGTTCTTGTTGGCATAGAGGTTCTGCCACTGGCCCTTGTCGTCCTTCATTATCAGCATCGGCGCGGGCTTGCCGAGCAGCAGCTTCTCCCACTTGTCGGCGCGCTTCACGTTCATATCCACCGTCGAGGGCGACATCCAGTCGCACAGGCCGGGCTCGATGTAGCGCTTCACCAGGTGGACGTAGATGGCGTCGTAGCTCATCACGTTGCTTTGCAGATACTTCTCGCTGATGGTGTGCACCAGGTAGCGGAAGTTCTCCTTGGCGGGCTTGGCCTTGTCGATCACCTTGTCGACATATTCGATGATGGTCTCGGGCGGTGCGTTTTTCAGGTACACGTCAAGGTAGCGGTCCAGTCGGCGCTTGAACACCAGCTCGGGCGTGCGCACCAGGGCGTCGTCGTCCAGGCGCGTGTGGTCGAAATAGTGGTCCATAAAATATTCCCATTTCTGGCGGTCGCTCAGCTTGGTGCCGTCGTCGGCCGTGTCGGGCACTTCGGGCTCGCGGGTGGCGTTCATCAGCAGGGCCAGCAGCGAGTTGGGGTTCTTGTCGATGAAGGCGTACTTGAGGCTGTCCATCCTGAGGGCCATCCGGCGGCGCAGGTCGACCATCGCGGCGCTGTCGGTGCCGGCAATCTGGGCCGAGTCGATGGCGCGGTACGAGTCGCGGTTGGCCTTGTGGTAGGCAAACAGGAGACGGTTCTGCTCCGACCCGCGGACGTTCATATTGTACTGCCAGCCAGGCTCTTCGGTGTCGAAGTGGAAATCCAGCTTCTCGTTGCCGTAGACGGCAAATTCGACGTAGGTGCCTGCCGGATTGACGAAGAAGTAGAGGCCGGGCTTCAGCTCGCGCTCCTTGTCCTCGAAGACGAACAGCCCCTTGGGCGTCAGGCGCGCCGTGTCGAAGGCGTAGGTGCCGCCGGCATAGTAGTTGCCGAGGTACATCACCGTGTCGGTGTTGCTGTGGATGAAGAGCGAGAAGCGGTAGCCCTTCTGGGGCTGCTTCTTGCCGCGTCCTGCCTGCGCCTGCTGCGGCGCCAGGAGGAAGAGAGTCAGCAGCAGTGCCGCTGCGGTCAGTATGGTTCTTTTCGTTTTCATCGTTTTGTTTTTTTGTTCTGCCCGTATAGTAGCATTTGGGGGCAAAAAAGTTCAGAAAAAAATCTTAAAAAATCCTAATCGCACTTTCGCTTGATGTAATGTAACGCGCAAAAGTGCAAAATCGTGTGCCGAACGAAATATTTTTTAATAATTGTTCACGAGCACGGCTAATTATATTTTAAAACTGCGAATTAATCGAATTGAACGAATTTAAAAAAAACTGCGAATTAATCGAATTAAACGAATTTTTCTTTTCAATTTTGATTCCGCAAGCGGAATCGCGAATTGTGCGAATTGGCTGCCGCACGATAGCGCTTTGCAATTTTGACATTTATGGTAATTCACGGACATTTACGGCCATTCACGTTCTAAAAAAAAAATTGCTGATAATTGCTGTTCAATTGCTGGTAATTGCTGTTTGAAAAAAATAATTGCTGATAATTGCTGTTCAATTGCTGATAATTGCTGTTAAAAAAACATTTCTGGTTAATTCCTGTCCAATTCCTGGTAATTCCTTTTAAAAAAAAATAAGATGCCCGATTTGGCACCACTTTCTCTGCCCGTTGTACAGTATATGTACAGTATATGTACAGTATTTGGACGCTTCCGAAGCGTCTAAATACTGTACATATACTGTACATATACTGTACAACGGACGGAGAGGGTTTGGTTTTCAGTGTGTTGCAAAGGCACTTTTCCGTGGTTATCCGGCGGGGTGCTCTTTTTTTTGGCGCCGGCGGTGCGCAATGAAAAAAAATGCGTATCTTTGCATTTTCAAAAGCAACACAGTTATGAAGCCGAGAACACTGATACTTACCGCCTTGCTGCTTGCCGCCGCTTTTGGCGCACGCGCCCAGCATTTTGGCGTCGACATCGAAGAAGAGCACCTGAAAGGCAACGTCAAGTCGGTGCTTACCACCGTGCGCACGCCCCAGGGACACGTTGTGGGCCAGCCCGTTCGCAACAATTTCAGCCGCGAGGGCTATTTCACCCAGAACACCTACTACGACACGCTGGGCAACCCGGTCATCATCGTCAGCTACACCTACGACAAGAAAAACCGCCTGGTCAAGGACATACGCACCCACGAACCCTACAGCGAGCTGCTGTCGCAGACCACCTACAAGTACGACAAGAAGGCCCGGACCATCACCGCCGAAATGTTCGGCATCGCCGACTCGCTCGAGGCCAGCACGGTCTATCGCTTCGACAAGGACAATGTGCTGCGGAGCGTCACCACCCTCGACGAGAACGGCAAAGAGGTGAGCTCGGCCAAATATGACTACAACGCAGCTGGAATGCGCTCGCTGGCCACCTTCACCGAGGGCGAGAACGGCATCTATCGCGGCACCGACAAGATGCGCTTCGACACCGACGGCTTCCTGGCCGAGCGCTGCTCGTACTACCTCACCACGCTGCGCCAGGCATTCCTCTATACATACTATTACGACGAGCAGGGCAACTGGACGCAGGCCTACGTCTACCACGTCACGCCCACCGAAGGCTACCTCTACGAGGTAATCACGCGCCAGATTTCGTACTACGAATAGGCCGTCGTCGAGGAGGCCGATTTTGGCCAAAAGCGGCTCCCCCGAGGCCCGCGCAGGGCAGGGCAGAGGCCGACGGACGAAAAATAATGCGATGTGCATCGCGCTGCTGACCAGCTTGTTAGGCTGCACCTGCGACGAAGAGGCGAAAAATATTTTGCCAGTTTGAAAAATGTTTGTACTTTTGCAAACTCAAATAGAAAGAAAAAATCAATTTTTTAACCAATCGTTTATAAAACCACTGTTTAAAACGGCAAAAAATTCAATAAGATGAAAAAAGGAATCCACCCCTCCAACTACAGACTGGTTGTGTTCAAAGATATGTCGAACGACACGATGATCCTCACCAAGAGCTGCGCCAACACCAAAGAGAAGGTCGTCTATACCGACGGCAACGAGTATGACGTTGTGAAGCTTGAAATCTCCAACACTTCGCATCCCTACTTCACCGGCAAGCTGAAACTGGTTGACACCGCCGGACGCGTCGACAAGTTTATGAGCAAGTACAAAAGATACAACAAAAATAGTAAATAAGTAGTTTGTTTTAGGTTAAATGTTAGGAAAAAGCTCTTCTCGTAAGGGCTTTTTTTGTACCAGTCCCTCTGCCGCCGGAAGCGGCACGCGGCCGTGAACGCTTTTTTGGACGCCAAACGAAACTTTTGCCGCAAGGCTGCGTAAAAAGTGACTGTCGCGGCTCGCTCCGTGCGGCCCGGCGCAAACATCATCCGACAAAAAACTCTTATGAAGAACAATTATATTGACGAACTTTTCAACGATGTGGCTGCGGGAACGCGCCTGAGCTCGGCGATGATCGAGGTGCTGCCGATGGACGACGGCTCCAATGTGGAGGATTTCCTGTTCGAGTCAAGCCCCGACTGCCCCGATATTGTGCCTATCCTGCCGATGACCGGCAATGTGCTCTTCCCTGGCACCATCACACCTATCAACATAGCACGCGATATGTCGCTGCGGCTGCTGCGCAAAGTGGCCGAAAGCGGCGAATATATCGGCGTGGTCACGCAGCGCAACGACTATTCCGACATCCCTGCCCGCAGCGACCTCTACGACATCGGCTGCCTGGCCCAGGTGGTGAAGGTCATCGATATGCCCAACAGCGACGTGATTGCCATATTGCGTGGCAGTTGCAGCTTCCGGCTGGGCGAAATCGTCAGCGTCAAGCCTTTCCTGATGGGCGAGAAGCTGCCCGCCGTCACGGCCGATATGACTGAAAGCTTCAACAAGGAGGACCACGAGTCGGCCAAGATTCTGGCCCGCAAGTACTCGGCCTACCTCAAGTCGGCCAACCCCGGCGACATCACCGTCAAGACGCTCAAGGAAATCCGCGGCCCGCGTATGCTGGTCAACTTCATAGCCTCGCATATCGACATCGATGTGGCTTCGAAGCAGAAGCTGCTCGAAATGACGCTGTTCGGCGACCGCATCGTGGCGCTGATACGCCACATTCAGGGCCTGATGTCGATGGAGGACCTTCGGCACGAGATTCAGGAAAAGACGCGCGTGACGATGGACAAGCAGCAGCGCGAATACTTCCTCAACCAGCAGATGCACATCATCCAGGAGGAACTGGGCGGCGCATCGAACGAGGCTGAGGTGGCGCGGCTGCGCGAGCGGGCTTCGAAAATGGTGTGGAGCGACGAGGTGGCGACGCATTTCAGCCACGAGATGGACAAGCTGCTGCGCACCAACTCGGCATCGCCCGACTACAGCGTGCAGCTCAACTATTTGAACCTTATGCTCGACCTGCCGTGGGGACGGCAGGGCAATTTCAATACCGACCTTCAGAAGGCTCGCAAGCGGCTGGACAGCAACCATTTCGGCCTTGAGAAGGTCAAGGAGCGCATCCTTGAGATGATGGCTGTGCTGAACCTTACCGAGCAGCGCAAGTCGCCGGTGCTGTGCCTTGTGGGCGCCCCCGGCACGGGCAAGACGTCGCTGGGCAAGTCGATAGCCTCGGCCCTGGGTCGCGAATATGTGCGTGTGGCCCTGGGCGGCGTGCACGACGAGGCCGAAATCCGCGGACACCGCCGCACGTATGTGGGCGCTATGCCGGGCCGCATCATCAACGGTATGATCAAGGCGGGGGTGAACAACCCGGTTTTCGTGCTCGACGAAATCGACAAGGTGCAGACCAACAACTTCAGCGGCGACCCGATGGCGGCGCTGCTCGAGGTGCTTGACCCTGAGCAGAATGTGGCTTTCCACGACAACTATCTCGATGTGGACTACGACCTTTCGAACGTGCTTTTCATCGCTACGGCCAACAGCACGGCTTCGATCCATCCGGCCTTGCTTGACCGTATGGAGATAATCGAGGTGCCGGGCTACATAATGGAGGAGAAATTGCAGATTGCCAAGCAGTACCTTGTGCCGCGCCAGCTGAAGGACAACGGCTTCAAGCGGGGCGATTTCACCTTCACGGCCGATGTGCTGCGGCGCATCATCGAGGACTATACCCGCGAGTCGGGCGTGCGCCAGCTCGAGAAGACCATCGCCAAGATGGTGCGCAACCGCGCCGTCAAGGTGGCATCGGGCGAAGAGGCTCCGAAGCGCATAGGCGTCAACGAGTTGCGCCCCGTGCTGGGACTGCCGCTGCATCAGGACGAGCGTCGTGGCGCACAGCCGCGCATCGCCGTGGTCACGGGTCTGGCCTGGACGCAGGTGGGTGGCACCATCCTCTTCATCGAGGCCTGCACGTCGAAGGGCAAGGGCAACCTGTCGATGACCGGCAATCTGGGCGACGTGATGAAGGAGTCGGCCACGCTGGCCTACGAGTATATCAAGGCTAATGCCGTCTCGCTCAATATCAGCGACGAAAAGCTGGAAAACAGCAATATACACATCCACGTACCTGAGGGGGCAACGCCTAAGGACGGTCCGTCGGCTGGCATAACGATGTTCACGGCTATGGTCAGTGCCTTCACGGGCCGCAAGGTGCGTGCCGACATCGCTATGACTGGCGAGATTACGCTGCGCGGGGCAGTGACGCCTGTGGGCGGCATCCGCGAGAAGATTCTTGCCGCCAAACGGGCCGGCATCACCGACATCGTCCTTTGCGACGACAACCGCCGCGACGTCGAGGACATCACGCAGGAGTACCTTTCGGGCCTCACGTTCCACTATATCAGCGAGATGTCGCAGGTGCTGCCGCTGGCTTTGGTCGATTGATAGAATGGCAACCGCAAATAATAATTGGCAATATGGAATGTCGGAAGTTAAAGGAAGTTAGGGGAAGTTAAGGGACAATTGTACCTGCTGGTCGCTATTGTCCCTTAACTTCCCCTTTAACTTCCCTTAACTCCCTTTAACTCCCCATACGTGTAAATCTAAAATAAAGCAAGGTGAAAAAAACAATCCTCATATTGATGGCGGCACTGGCTGTGCTGCCTGCCTCGGCCCAGACGGCCTGGCCCCGTGGCGAGAACAACTCGCTGCAGACCAGCCGCGTCGCACTGTCGAGCCTGCCGGCGCAGGTCGAGGACATCTGTTTCCTCGACGGCAAGCTGCACCTGCTGTCGGACGGTATGCTTTTTGGCGTCGACATCAACAACGGCCGTCTCGGCTCGCCCGAGATCGACACGGCCCTGCTGGCAATCGACGAGCAGATGACTTACGCTGTGCGCCATCCCGAAACCGGCGTGCTCTACTATACCAAACGCGACAAGAAGGGCATTTCGCTGCTCTATGAATACTATGAGAAAAAGCCCGGCAAGTACGACACGCGGCGTGTGAAGCCCTACGGCTTCTCCTTCTCGGTCGAGCATCCTGTCTTCTCGCCCGACGGACGGGCTATGGTGTTTGCTTCCGACTGTCCCGTGGGCTTCGGCGGCAAAGACTTGTGGTATAGCGAATGGCGCGGCGGCGAGTGGCAGTATCCACAGAATCTGGGCCACCGCATCAACGGCGAAGGCGACGAGACGATGCCGGCGCTGTATGGCGACTTCCTGGTCTTCGCCTCCAGCGGCCGCCGGGATAGCTATGGCGGCAGCGACCTCTATGCCTCGCGCCTCGTGGCCCTCGAGCAGAGCGGTGACACGGTGGCGATGTATCCCATCGGTCGCAGTGCCGTGCAAAGCCTTGAGGCTCCGTTCTGTACGGCTGGCGACGACTGCGGTTTCACCTGCGACGGCAACGGCAACGGCTGGTGGCTGTCGCGCGACGATGCCGGAAACGAGGTCTTCCACTCCTTCAGCGGCCGTATGGACTGCATCAGGCTGACGGGCACGGTAAGCAATGTCAAAGGCGCGCCGCTGGCTGGCGCCGAAGTGATGATCACTTCCCCCAAAAACAAAGAGTCGAAGGCGCTTACCGACGGCGAGGGCCGCTACACGCTCTTTCTCCAACCTGGTCAGGAATACGAACTCGTCTGCGCTGCCAGCGAGCATTTCGAATGGAGCCGAACCGTCAGTTACCTGCCCACCAAGAGCGACCGCCTTTATATCGACTTCAGCGAAAACATTGTCCTTGACGCCTTCGAAATCGACAGCATCTACAGCTTCGCCGACCTCTATCTGTCGCCCGTCGCCACCGAGCTGTCGCCACTCGGACACAAGCACCTGGACCGCGTAGTCCTCTTTATGCAGCAGAATCCTACGCTGCACCTCAACCTGTCTTCGGCCTACAATCTTAACGACGATGCCTCTTTCTGCCAACTGCTGAACAAAGCACGTCTGCGGACCATCACGTCTTATCTGGACAGCAAAGGCATACCGGCCTCAGCCATAAGCACATCGACGTCGGCACCTGCCGTATCTGCGCCAGATAGCGCTGCCGACAGCGAGGAGCAGAACGACGAAACAAGCCTGTCCGAAGCGGCACAGTCGTCGCTGACGGTCTGTTTTTCTTTGTCAAGATAAATGGGTCGCCAATACGTGCTGCCGGCCGGTGTCGCAGCCCTTTTTTTTCAAAAAATATTGAAAACAAGGTAAAATAATAAAAATTATTTGTATCTTTGCACCGTCAAAAACTGTGCAATTATGTATACAAATACAAGTCCAAAAAGCATTAAATCAATTATATTTCTGCTTGTTGCAGCCTTTTTGCCTATGTGTGTTTCGGCACAGCTGCAAACAACTGCGGGCTCAACCCTCACCACCCAGAACGGGTGGAATGCAGACTCGCTGGTGCGCAACGTGTTGCTGGGACAGGGTGTTGAAGTCTTCAATGTCCGCTTCAACGGAGGCACGGGCATCAACTGTACCGGCGTGGGCACATTCACCACGGGCAACAGTACGACAAGCCTCGGAATGACCTCCGGCCTCATCCTTTCGGCCAGTTCGGTTGGATATGTGGCTTCGTCCTCCCAAGGCGGCAGTACACACAACTGTTCAAGTTACCAAGACGCCGACTTGGTAAACACTGTCCATTCGTGGGGCAATAACTTTAGTGTCAACAACCAAAGCGTTCTCGAGTTCGACTTCCAGCCCAAGTCCGACACTATCGAGTTCCGCTACGTTTTCGCATCAGAAGAATACAATGGATACGAATGCTCTGATTTCAATGATATATTTGCCTTCTTCCTCAGTGGCCCAAACCCCGACGGAGGCAACTACAACCACAAGAACATTGCCTTGGTTCCTGGCACCGATACTGCCATCACCATCAGCACCATCAATGGCGGCACCCCGCACGGAAACGTGGCCCCCTGCTGCTTAAACTTCACACAGTACTACAATTCCAACACCTCGTTTATGAATTCCTCGTTCGATGGAATGACAGTGGTCCTTACGGCCAAGGCCGTTGTGATGCCGTGCAACACCTACCATCTGAAGATGTGTGTTGCCAACGTCAGCGACCAGTCACTCCCTTCCTGTGTGTTCCTTGAGGCCAACAGTCTCTCGTCCAATGGTATATCATTCGATTTCACCAACCCGTCGAATCTTGCCACCCCATCGGATCTTTATGAGGGCTGTTCGGCCATAATCAACCTGACGCGTCCGCACGCAATGCCGTCGCCGACGCCCATCGACGTGCTGATTTCGGGCACTGCCGTCAACGGTGTCGATTTCGAAATCAAGAACCCCGTCTACTATTTCCCCGCCGACACCACGCGTGCCACCTACACCATCCTGCCTTACGTGGACGGCGAGGACGAGGGCATCGAAACCGCAATGTTCCTCTTCAGAACCTACGAAACCTGTCCCGCCGACACGGTGCAGTTCAACATACTGGACGTCTCCCCGCTGTCGTGCCGCATAACGCGCGACACGCTGACCAGTTCGACCTACAGCACAACACTGACTGCCACAATCCAAGGCGGAATGCCCAACCGGTTGGCCGAGTGGCGCAACCTCGAGAACGGCCAGGTGCGCTATGGCGAAGCCATAACCGTGCCGACCACCACCGACACGCGCTGGGCACTGTATGTGCACGACTCGTGCGGCAGCAACGGCGTGGACACTATGCTCATCGGCATACGGCGCCAGTTTGCATTCCCCTACAGGGACACGGTCATCTGCGCCGACGAGCCGCTTGACCTCTATATGCGTTTCCTCCACGACACGCTGCCCGACAGCTGCGTGTGGTACCGTGGCACGGACCCAACCCCCTTCGAGCTGCAGGCCGACACGGTGCATCTGCGTCCGCAGGAGTCGGCGATGTACTACATCCATTCCTATGTCACCTGGAACGGGCAGATATGGGAAGATGTTGACTCCATAAGGGTCATCGTCGTCCCGCTGCCCGAAGTGCACGTGTCGGCTTCGACCGAACGCCTGTGTCTGGGCGCATCGACAAATCTGACTGGCACGGGAGCATACCAGTATTCGTGGAACAACACGGACGCCTTTGCCGAAGCGTCCACCTACACCTTCTTGCCCGACACGACGACGATGTTCTACCTCTACGGCAAGACGGCCGGCGCCGACTGCTACGGCAAGGATTCGGTGCTGATAGTGGTCGACACGATGCCCGTAATCAAGCTTGGCGACGGCGGCGGCGTGTGTGGCGGCGAGGAAGCCGAGCTCAGCGCTGAAGTCACCGCCGAAAGTTTCCGCTGGAGCGCCAGCCCTGCCGACCCCTCGCTGGGCGGCCAGGAAACGCGAAGCACTATTCTGGTCAATCCGGCCAGCACTACGGTCTATACCCTCACGGCCGTCAATGGCGTCTGCACCGGCTCCGAGTCGGTGACCGTGGCCGTCGAGCCGATGCCCGTGGCCATAGGCGAGGTGTCGCCGCGCACGGTGTCGCTGGGCCAGATGGAGGCCGTGTTCAAAGACCTGAGCCAGAACAGCACCACGCGCCGCTGGGAGTTTCCCGACGGTGAGGTGAGCACCGAGCGCGAGGCCCCCTTCCTCGTGCCCGACGATGTCGACTCGGTCAGCGTCAAGCTGTGGGCCTTCAATCCCTACGAATGCTTCGACACGACGACCGTGACGGTCTATGTGGACCACACCACGCTGTGGGTCCCCAATGCCTTCACGCCCGACGAAAGCACCAACAACACCTTCCTGGTGAAGATGAACGATATCCAACGCTATCATATATTCATCTATGACCGCAGCGGCGTGCTCGTATTCGAGTCGCTCGACCCCGAAAAACCGTGGGACGGAACGGGTCAAAATGGGCAAAAATGCCCGCAGGGAGTGTACACTTATCTCATCTCCTGCCACAAAATCACCTATCCTTACGACCAAATTGTGAAGAAGGGTACGGTGTTGTTGCTCAGGTAGTTTGGGGTTGTTTGCGGTAAGGCGCGAAAAAATAGTTGAAAAAAAATTTTGTGGGTATTGCAAAAAGTAGTACTTTTGCACCCGCATTTGAGGAAAGAAAACGGTTTTTTCGCCGCAGATGCAAAACCAGTTCGGGGCGTGGCGCAGTTGGCTAGCGCACTTGCATGGGGTGCAAGGGGTCGGAAGTTCGAGTCTTCTCGCCCCGACAAAAGAAGGGTTCTTCATTCGAAGAACCCTTCTTTTTTATGCCTTCCGGCTGAAGAATGCCGTTTTTAGCCCCCTTGCAACTTCTTGATAGCCAGCACCTGCTCTGCCCGTTGTACAGTATATGTACAGTATTTGTACAGTATGTGTACGCTTCCGAAGCGTACAAATACTGTACAAATACTGTACATATACTGTACATATGACGGAGAAGGTGGCTTAAAGGTTTGGTTTTTAGTGTATTGTGGGGTTTGCTGTTGCATAGCGTGTCGTTGTGTGTCACGGTGTGCCGGGGTGATGCGCTGCGGGGCGATAGGAGGGCGGTGCGAAAATAAATTTCGGGTGTGGGCTAATATTTTTCGATTTTGTGCGTTAATCGGTAAAAACAAATATTATGACGATTGAAGAGCTTTATGCTGAATATCTGAAAACGCGCCGCGTGACTACCGATTCGCGCCAGGTGTCGGAGGGGTGCATATTCTTTGCCCTCAGGGGCGCCAATTTCGACGGCAACCGCTTTGCTGCGCAGGCTTTGGAGCAGGGCGCGGCGCTGTGTGTGATCGACAGCAGCGAGTGCCGCGTCGACGACCGCTGCGTTGTGGTCGACGATGCGCTGGCGACGCTGCAGGAGCTGGCGCGCTACCATCGCAGCCAGCTGTCGATTCCCGTGGTGGGCATCACGGGCACCAACGGCAAGACGACGACCAAGGAGCTGGTGAGCGCCGTGCTGGCCAAGAAATATCGCGTCCACTGCACGCAGGGCAACCTGAACAACCACATCGGTGTGCCGCTGACGCTGCTGTCGACGCCTGCGGATGCCGAGATGCTGGTGGTGGAGATGGGTGCAAGCCATCCGGGCGAGATCGACTTCCTGTGCGGCATTGCCAACCCCGAGTTTGGCCTGGTGACGAACGTGGGCAAGGCGCACCTGGAGGGTTTCGGCTCGCTGAAGGGGGTGCTGCACACGAAGACGGAGCTCTACAAGCATCTGGCGGCGATGGCGGGCGTGATATTCGTCAACGCCGACGACGCGATGCTGATGGAGCGCGCCGAGAAGATGTCGCAGCTGCCGGCGTCGCCCTCGGTGCTGCCGGGCGTGGTGCCTGCCTTTCCGGGTGTGGTGCCGGGCGACTATACGGCCGATTTCCGTCCGCGCGGCGTGAACCTGCCGATGGCGTCGGTGGTGACCTACGGCAGCGCCGAGACGGCCGAGTGCAAGGGCTCGTTCGTTTCGGCCGACCCGTGTATGAAGTTCTATTTCGAGGACGGCGACACGGTCTACAGCGTTCAGTCGCAGCTGATTGGGGGCTACAACTACGCCAACGCGATGGCTGCGGTGTGCGTGGGCCGCTATTTCGGCGTCGAGCTGTTCGACATCAAGACGGCCATCGAGGAGTACCAGCCGTCGAACAACCGCTCGCAGTGCCGCCGCACGGAGCGCAATGTGCTGATTCTGGACTGCTACAACGCCAATCCGTCGAGTATGCGGGTGGCGGTGGACAATTTTGCGTCGATGAAGGGCGACCGCAAGGTGGCGATACTGGGCGCGATGAAGGAGCTGGGCAGCGAGTCGCGCAGGGAGCACCGCGAGCTGGCCGAGCGCCTGGCGGGTGCGGGCCTGGAGCTGGCGGTGCTGATAGGCGACGAGTTCCGCTTTGCCGACGGCGGCAAGGGCGTGCGCTGGTTCGGCACGACGGACGAGGCTGCCGAGTGGCTGAAAGCCAATCCGTTGAGCGGATGTACGGTGCTGGTCAAGGGGTCGAATTCGAACCGTATGTGGACGCTCGAAAGCGTGTTGTGAAGTTTTTTTGCCGTCGGGCAAAATATTTTCACCCTTGCGGCGTTATACCTTGTTAAATAACCTTATTCGTTTATTAATAACCGAGAAACAAAAACAAACCGATTTATGAAGAAAATACTTGCTATTGCGGCATTTGCCGTGTTGTCGATGGGCTGCCTGATGGCCCAGAACACCTTCAGGGGCACGATTACCTATTCCGTCACCTCGACCGGCGAGACCGCCTTTCAGGTGCCTGAGCAGATGGCTACGGCCGAAATCAAGGTCTATGACGACAAGGTGCTGACGTCCAGTATGGTTTTCACCAACTCGCCGATGATCAACAGCGTGCTTGTCGATGGCCACAAGCAGTTTATGTGCTGGGACCTGAGTATGATTTTTATGTACCTGTCGCAGAACGACGTGGAGCTGGACTACAGGGGCTCGAGCAAGATTCTGGCCAAGACCGAGATGAGCCAGCAGGACATTGACAGCCTGACGATTCCCTGCACCGAGGGTATGTATATCGAATATGTGGACGGCGAGACGAAGACCATCGCCGGCGTGACGGCCAAAAAGGCTGTGATACACGTTTTTGGCGAGGATGGCGACGACCATCCTGTCGTCATCTGGTACAGCGACGAGATGGGTCCGGACGTGAACCTGCTGTTCAACGGCGTCAAGGGCATCGGCCTGGAGTATTCGACCGACCTTGGCGAAGGCCGCCAGCTGACGCTGACCGCCACCGAGGTGAAGAAGGGCAAGGTGAAAGAGGTGGATATGCTGCTGCCCAGCGGCTACGAGACCATCTCGGACGAGGAGTTCAAGGCCCTCTTCACCCAGATTCAGGAAGAGATGCAGTATCTGCAGGAAGAATAGCAGAGAGCAGAGAACGATATGAGTTTGCGCCGGCAGCCTGTTGCAGCATAGCGGGCTGCCGGCTGCTGGTCTGAAAATCAACGTTATGTCCAAACAAAAGAAGAAAGTGAAACCCACTAAGGGGGGGGGGCTGAAGCAGTTTGTGGCCTCTCCCCAGTTTGCGGTGGCGCGTGGCTCGTTCTACGTGCTGCTGTCGGTCTATGCCTTTGTGGCGATAGCCAGCTATACGATTGCCTATGTCCGCCTGGGCCTTGAGCCTGCACGCACGGTGAACTGGTGCGGCACGTTCGGCGGCTGGCTGGCTTCGGTGCTGGTGAGCGGCTCGTTCGGCATCGCGTCGCTGGGCCTGTGCTTCCTTCTGTTTGTTTACGGCTTGCGCCTTTTTGTGAAAAACCATACTCCCAGGAAGGAGAAGGCCCCGCGCCGCACGCTGTGGCACGACGACCGCCTGTTCCGCAAGACGCTGTGGTCGACGCTGTTCTGGGTGATGTGGGTGTGCACCACGGTGGGCTGGATTGCCAATCCGCAGGACGGCGACCAGTCGACGACGGGGGCTGCCCTGTCGGGCGTGGTGGGCACTGAGCTGGCGCGTATGCTGTACGGACTGCTGCACATTGGCCTGCCGATCCTGCTGCTGTTCCTGGCTTGCCTGTTCCTTGTTATGGTGCACCACGTGCACATCGCCCTGCCCGAACGCAAGGAGCGTCCGCAGGAGAAGAAGGCCGAGCAGCCTGTGGCTGAGGACATCAACGAGGAAACGGAGAAGAAACCAGGCTTTTTTGCCCGCCTGTTTCATCGCGACGACGCGGCTGACGAGGATGAGACCGACGAGGAAGAGAACGAAGGCGAGGACGGGGAAGGCGCTGACTTTGAGTCGGATTCGCAACTCGACACCATCGTCATAGACCGCGTGAGGAAGCGCCGCGGCGAGGATGAGGAAAAGGAGGACGAGACGGATGTGGCTGCCGCACAGGCCGATGGAAGCGACGAAAAGGTGACTTTCAGCATCGACGACGAGTTTGACCGCATCAACCGCCGTGCCGGACGTCCCGGCGAACGCGACGTGAAGGATGGCAGTGGACCGGTTTTTACGGTTCACGAGGCGCCGGAAACGGGTTCTTCGCATACTGAAAACGTTGGCGCTGAGGACGAAACGGAGACTGACCCCGACGACTATCGTGTCCATTATGGCATCGACGAGCCTTACGATCCCAAGCTGGATTTGAAGGATTTTGTTATGCCCAATACCGACATCCTCGAGGACTGGGAACTGAAGAACGTGAAGGTGTCGAAAGAGGAACTTGTCGCCAACAAGGACCGCATCGTCGACACGCTGCGCGACTATGGCATCGAGGTCACCGAAATCTCGGCCCTGCCCGGCCCGACGGTGACGCTTTATAAGATCAAACCTGCCCGAGGCGTGCGTATCAGCAAGATACAGGGACTTGAAAACGATATCGCCCTGTCGTTGGCGGCCCTCGGAATCCGTATTATTGCGCCTATCCCTGGCGAAAGCAACATCGGCATCGAGGTGCCCAATGCCAAGCCGCAGATTGTGGCAATGAAGACGATGCTCGAAAGCGAAGAGTTCCGCAAAGCCAAAATGGAGCTGCCCGTCGCTTTCGGCAAGACTATCAGCAACGAATGCTTTGTCACCGACCTGGCCAAGATGCCCCACCTGCTGATGGCCGGTGCTACGGGTACGGGTAAGTCGGTGGGCCTCAACGCTGTGCTGGCGTCGCTGCTCTACACCAAGCATCCGTCGGAGCTCAAGCTGGTGCTCATCGACCCCAAGAAGGTCGAATTCTCGCTCTATTCCAAGATTGAGCGGCACTATCTTGCCGTGATGCCCGACGAGTTGGGCAAGGACCCGGACAAGCGCGAGCCTGTGATAACCGACGTGAAAAAGGTGGTGCGCACGCTGAACTCGCTTTGTATCGAGATGGATACGCGCTACGACCTGCTCAAGGCTGCTAAGGTGCGCAAGATAACCGAGTACAACGAGAAGTTCTGCAAGCGTATGCTGAACCCGGACAACGGTCATCGCTATCTGCCTTATATCGTTGTTGTTATCGATGAGTTTGGCGACCTTATTATGACCGTTGGCAAGGAGGTGGAGCTTCCGATCTGCCGCCTGGCCCAGCTGGCGCGCGCCGTCGGTATTCATCTTATTATCGCTACCCAGCGCCCCACGACCAACATCATTACCGGCACCATCAAGGCCAACTTCCCCGCCCGTGTGGCTTTCAGGGTCACCAGTGGCATCGACAGCAAGACCATCCTCGACACTGGCGGCGCCCAGCAGCTTATCGGTCGTGGAGATATGCTTATTTCGCTGGCCGGCAAGGATTTGGTGCGACTGCAGTGCGCCCTTATCGACACGCCGGAGATCGAAAGGCTTGTGCAGTTCATCGGCGAACAGCGCGGATATGCCGAGGGTGAAGGCTTTGTATTGCCTGAATATCTCGACGAAAACGACGCCCCCAACAAGGAATTCGATGCCAAAGCGAAGGACGAGTTCTTTAACGATGCGGCACGCCTTGTCGTTGCCTCGCAGTTTGGCAGCACGTCGCTGCTGCAGCGCAAGCTGTCGCTGGGCTACAACCGCGCCGGCCGCATCATCGACCAGCTCGAGGCTGCGGGTATCGTGGGCCCCTACAACGGCTCGAAGGCCCGCGACGTGCTCATCAAGGACGAGGTGACGCTGGAAGAACTGCTCAAAACCCTTTGACGGTGACCCCTAAGGAATATATTGAATCGCACACTTCGCCGGCAGGCGATGTGCTTGATGCTGTCGAGCGCTGGGCGCATCTGCACACGGCGCAGCCGCAAATGCTGTGCGGCCCATACGAGGGCAAGCTGCTCACGATGCTGTGCCGCTCGGTGCAGGCTCGGTGTGCCGTCGAAGTGGGCTCATACATAGGCTATTCCACCATCTGCATCGCTTCGGGCCTTGCCGACGGGGGACTGCTGCACAGCTTTGAGGTCAACGACGAGATGGAGCAGCACATACGCCGCCATTTGGAGCAGGCGTCGCTCGCCGACCGCGTGAGGCTCCATATCGGCGATGCCGACAAGCTTCTGCCAAAGGTGCTGAATGGCGTGGCAGGTCAGGTCGATTTTGCCTTCATAGACGCCGGAAAGCGCCAGAACAGAACCTTCTACGACAGGCTTGTGCCGATGATGCGCAAGGGTGGAATTATCGTCGTCGACAATGTTCTGTGGGGCAGCAAGGTGCTCGATCCCGATGCCAACAAAGATGCCGACACACAGAGTGTCAACGATTTCAACAACTACGTCCAGAACGATTCGCGTGTGGAGAACATTATGCTCGACGTCCGCGACGGGCTTCTGATTTGCAGCATTTTGTAATTTTTTTTCTCCAAATAAAAAAAAAGTGGTATTTTTGCATTTTGAATCAAAGTGTAAAATACAAACCACAATATGAAGAAAGTCGTTATATTTGCAGGCGTTTTGGCATTGCTTGCCTGCCTTTCGTCGTGCGCCAAAGAACGCACCTGCCGCTGTGCCGTCTTCGGCCAGCAGGCCAATCCGCAGAAAATTCGTATCATCAAGATTGACAAGGGCGTATGCGAGGATATGCGCTATGTCCTTTTCGACCAGGACCCCGTGCTCTATCCCAACCGCACCGACTCGGTACTATGCACCGACTTTGATTTTGAACCGTATATGAACGATTGAAACAGAATGTGATATGAAAACAAAGAGAATACTTGTCATACTTTTGCTTGCCGCCGTTGTCGTCACAATGGGTGCCTGCAAGAAAAGCCGCTACTGCCACTGCATCAGTGAAAGCTATCAGAATATCGCACTCGACGGTTCCACAAGCACCGTCGCCGACACCGTCGTCGTCAATGTGGACCGTGGCTTCAAGTGCGAACACCTGATCGAACTGGGTCTGCAGGAACTCAAAAACGGCGAGTATGTTACGTCGACCCGCAAGGTGGACTGCCTTGAACTCGATATGGACACCGTGGCGACCATTCCCGCCGAACATCCAACCGAAGACTGATAACGGATGAAAACGCTGCGCATTTCAGCTTCGGTGCTTAAAATCCTTGCCGGAGTAATGTTCCTTATTTCGGCGGTGTCGAAGTATATCACCATCGACGCCTTCGAGATGTACGTCTACAGTTTCGGCCTTTTCCCGATGGTGCTCAGCTTCTATCTGGCGCGCCTTGTGATAGCCTTCGAGCTGATACTTGCCGCGGCCCTCATCTCGCATCGCAACCATCGCTTCACACTGCTGGCATCGCTGCTGTTTCTGCTTTGCTTTGTGGTGTTCCTTACCTATGCCCACCTCGTAGGCCGCACCGACAACTGCCACTGTTTCGGCGACTTGATACCCTTCTCGCCGGTGCAGTCCATCCTCAAAAACGCGGCCCTTATCCTTGTGCTGCTGTTCGTCTACAAGTATGCGCCGCAGGATTGGCACCCGCGCTGGTGGCTTGTGGCGCTCGTGTACATAGCGACAGGTGTTGTTATGTACCTGTATATGACAAAGATACTTTTCGTCCGCGACCTGCTTTCGATGGTACTGATGCTCGTGATGCTCTGTGTGGGCATTCTGGCATCGCTGCCCTTCTACGGGCGATGGTATGTCACTGCGGCCCTTATACTTACGCCAATCGTCACCGTTTTCATCCTTACGCCGCCCGACAGCTGGTTCTATCGCAACAGCGACGAGCGCTACGATGCCGAGCTGTTCCAGCAGCAACTCCGTCCCTACGAAGCTGTTTCCGAAGGCGATACGGTGGCAGCTCCGGCCCTTGCCGGACGCGGTCTTGACGAGGGCCGCCAGATCGTGACCTTCTTCAGCCCCAAGTGCGGCTACTGCCAGCTTGCGGCCGAAAAGATATGCACGATAGCAGACCGCTACAATCTCGATACCAGTCGTATAACATACGTCTTCCCCATCGTCAAGGACACAGTGGCCTACGCCGGCTTCTACGAGCATTCGCGCTCGCCGCACTACAACGAGGTCCGTATCGACAAGGAGCTCTTCGTGCGCATCACGCGGGCGTCGTTCCCCATAGTGCTGCTGCTCGACGACGGCCAGACCGTGGCCTCGTATGCCTATCGCAACATCGACGAAGGGATGATAAAAGATTTTTTGACCGTTGAAAATGAAAATTAGGATATTAGCCTTGGGCCTGACGGCGATGCTGCTGGCCAGCTCGTGCGGCAAGACGTGCCGCTGCTACGCCTATGACGGCTCCATCGACGAGTTCGACATCAGCGAGCTCGAAGCCAACGACGAAGTCTGCGAAGACAAGGAAAACATCAATTTCGGCCTTAAGTATTCTATTTGCGAACGTGTAGTTTTCTGAGCACTTTCGACAGCAACGTCCTCTCGTTGAATGCCATAACGGCAACAAAGACGAGCAGCAGCAGCACGTTGGGCAGCATCTGCGCGCCCGTGTCGGTGCCTATGGCCGCCATAGCCGCAAACAGGGCCAGCGCCAGCGCGAAATAGCCGCCGATGGCCTTCAGGGGGTAGGGGACAGGATTGTAGTGCTGCCCAATGAAATAGCTCAGCACCATACAGACCCCGTAGCCGCAGAAGCCGCCCCACGCGCAGGCCATATAGCCCACGCGCGGCACAAAAATGATGTTGACAGCCAGCAGCACGACGCAGCCGATGCCCGACAGGATGGCACCCCAAAAGGTCTTGGCAATCAGCTTGTACCAGAACGAAAGGTTGAAATATATGCCCATAAATATTTCGGCCATCATCACTATCGGCACCGCCCGCAGGCCTTCCCAATAGCGCGGCGCGATGATGTGTTTCAGCAGCGGCATAAAGGCCACCACCGCCAGAAAAGCCAGCAGGGTCACCATAACGAAGTACTTCATAACCAGCGCCTGGCTCTCCTTGCTGTCGCGCCCCTGTCCCTGAGCAAAGACAAAGGGCTCGTAGGCATAGCGGAACGCCTGCGTAATCATTGCCATAATCATTGCAATCTTGATGCAGGCGCCATAGATGCCCAGCTGCGCGTCGCCTTCCTCGCCTGGCACCAGGAAGCGGTAGCAGATCTTGTCGGCCACCTGGTTCAGTATGCCCGCCAGTCCCAGCAGCAGCAGGGGCCACGTGTAGCGCAGCATCTGGCGCACCAGGGTCCAGTCGACGCCGGCCCGCATCTGGCGCAGCTCGGGGATGAAGGCCAGCGTGATGGGAGCGGTGCAAATCAGGTTGATGAGGAATATGTAAAGCACCTGGTTGTCAGGGGTGTACCATCCCGCCAGTGCCGGATGCGACACCGCCAGGCGCGGCGCGGCGACGAAGACAAAAAGGTTGATTCCGATGTTGCAAAAGATGAATAGCAGCTTGAGGAAAGCGAACTTCCAGGCGCGCCCCTGATAGCGCAGATAGGCGAACAGGATGGCCTGGAAAGCGTCGAAGGCCACAACGGTAGCCATAATGCGCAGATATTCAGGATGGTCGGCGTATCCCAGCGCACCCGAAACGGGGCCGATGAAGAGGTTGACCGCCAGGACGAACAGCAGCGCCACCGACCCCACCATCCACAGCGCCGTCGAAAACACCGTGCCGCTGCGCTCGCGCTGCCGGTTGGCGAAGTAGAAGAACGTGGTCTCCATACCGAAAGTCAGCAGCACCAGCAGCAACGCCGTGTAGGCGTAGATGTTGGTGACGATGCCGTATTTGCCCGAGCTCACCAGCGTGTAGGTGTAGAGCGGGACAAGCAGATAGTTCAGAAACCGGCCCACGATTGAGCTCAGGCCGTAGACCATCGAGTCCGAAAGAAGTTTTTTCAATGACGTGCTACCCATATTGTTCAACGAATGTCGTCAATAATAACACAAAACCGTCCGAAAAATTATGCCGACTCCGAAAAAAATCGTCGCCGCGCGAGCCCTTTCCGCCCCCGACGCAAGGTGCTCCAGACGAGGACTTTCACTGCCCGTTGTACAGTATATGTACAGTATATGTACAGTATTTGTACGCTTCCGAAGCGTCCAAATACTGTACATATACTGTACATATACTGTACAACGGGCAGAGCGGGTGGTGAAAATCAGCAAGTTGCAAGGGCGGTTTTTGGCCATTTCCGACGGTTGAAAAATAAAAACGGTGTCCGATGGCCTGTATGTCGAAATTTTTTTTTAATTTTGCACTTTTATAATATTGAAACAAATTATGCGAAAAACAATATATTCGGCTTGTTCTGTGATAGTTGTGCTGTTTGCGCTGGTTTCGTGCGGCCGTCCCGTATCGGTCGACAGCTACGCAATCATCCCGCAGCCTGTCGAGATGCAGGTCGACAAAGGTTCCTACGTGCTTTCGGCATCGCCGCGCTGCTACACGGGCGGCGTGGGCCAGAACGACCTGTCGGTCAAGTACATCTTTGCGCGCCTTCGCGGCTGGCATTTCAATCCCGTCCTTGTGGGCACTCCCGATGGCGACTGCCTTCAACTGCTTGTCAACGAGGACTATGACGCCCAGCTTGGCGACGAGGGCTACACCATCGACATCACGGGCAGCGGCATCGTCATCGCCGCCAACAGCGAGCGGGGCCTTTTCTATGGTTTCCAGACCTTTGTGCAGATGCTTCCCGAGGATATCGCCGTGGAGCGCTACAGCCGCATCAGCCTTCCCTACTGCCACGTGCGCGACTGGCCCCAGTTTGCCTGGCGAGGCAGCCACCTCGACGTGTCGCGCCATTTCTTCGGCGTGAGCCAGGTGAAGAAGCACCTCGACCTGATGGCGATGTACAAGATGAACAAGTTCCACTGGCACCTGACCGACGACCACGGCTGGCGCATCGAGATAGCCAAGTATCCGCTGCTCAACGACATAGGGTCGTGGCGCGTGGACCGCGACGACCAGCCCTGGGGCGAGGCCGACCCGGCACGCGAGGGCGAGGAGCGCACCAACGGCGGCTACTACACCAAGGCCGAGATTGAGGAAATTGTGGCCTATGCCGCTGAAAGATACATAGATGTCGTCCCCGAAATCGATTTCCCGGGCCATTGCTGCGCCATCCTCGAGGCCTATCCCGACCTGGCCTGCGCCGGCGACGACACCACCTACACGGTGCAGTTCGGCCCCTACTGGCCGCCGCGCGCCATTCTCTGCGCCGGCAACGACAGCGTGATGATGTTCCTGAAAGACATTATGGATGAGATCATTCCGCTATTCCCCTGCAATTATATCCACATCGGCGGCGACGAGGCTGTGAAGGACAACTGGATGCGCTGCCCGCGCTGCACGGCCCGTATGAAGGAGCTGAACCTGAAGGATTTCGAGCAGCTGCAGGGCTGGATGGTGGTCGAGATGGAGAACTATCTGAAGCGCCAGGGCAAGAGCATAATAGGGTGGGACGAGATTCTGGACGGCGGCGTGTCGGCCGACGCCACGGTGATGTCGTGGCGCGGCAGCGAAGGCGGCATCAAGGCCTCGCGCCACGGCAACGACGTGATTATGACGCCGCTGGACTACTGCTATTTCAACTTTTATCAGGCCAATGCCGACTTCCAGCCTCCAGCGATGCCCAATTCGCTGGTGACGCTGCACAAGGTCTACAGTTTCGACCCCCTGGCGGGCATCCGCACGGCGTCGCAGCGCAAGCATATCCTTGGCGCACAGTGCAATCTGTGGACCGAATACATCAACACGCCCGAGATGGCCGAATATATGCTGCTGCCGCGTCTGTGCGCTATGGCCGAGGTGCTGTGGTCGCCGCGCGAGCGGATGCAGTGGGAGGACTTCCGGGCGCGCATAGCCCGCGGACGCATACGCCTTGAATCCAACGACTATCGCGTGGGCAGCGGCTCGTTCCAGCCTTGGGCCACTTTCGAGAAGGGCACCGGCGGCCGTATGCTGGCCACGCTGCACTGGGAGGTGGAAGGCACGACGGTGTACTACCACACCGGCGACGGGCACTGGACGCGCTACGAGGCTCCGTTCGAGGTCGGCAAAGGGATGAAAATAAACACATTGTCGTTCTATAACGGAATGCTGAAGGAAAAGGAATATGAGATAGAGATAAGTGAATAGTGAATAGTGAATAGTGAATTGTGAATAGTGACACGAGCGTGTTCGTTTCACAGGTCACAGATCACAGGTCACAGATCACAGGTCACAGGTCACAGATCACAGGTCACTAATCACTATTCACTGGTAAAAATCAAACAAGATGGCAGAATTCGATTTTTCAAGCATAGAGCCCTACGGTGCCGACGAGGTGCCAAAAGCCATATCGCGACTGGCGCACAGCCCGGCGTTTGCTCGCCTGGTGAAGACGATGAACCCCAAGACCGACGTGGAGAGCTTTGCGGCGATGATGGAGTGCATCACCACCTGCGACGAGCTGCAGTATATGGTTATGCGGCCGCTGGTCTACCAGATTGTGCAGCGCAGTATGACGTCGTTCACCTTCGACGGATTGGAATATATAGAGAAGGACCAGCCCTACCTCTTCGTCTCGAACCATCGCGACATCACGCTCGACGCCAGTTTGCTGGATGTTGTCTTGCTGTCGAACCAGATCAAGACTCCCGAAATCGGCTTTGGCAACAACTTGATGAAGAATGAGTTCATTACCGACTTGTTCCGCCTCAACAAGATGTTCACCATCATCCGCGACGGGTCGCGGCGCGAATTCTACAACAACTCGGTCTTCCTGTCGAACTATATCCACCACGTGCTTTTCGAAAAGAAGAACTCGGTGTGGATTGCCCAGCGCAACGGGCGCACCAAGAACGGCGACGACCGCACCGACCAGGGACTGCTGAAGATGTTCTCGATGGCCGGCACGGGCGATTTCGAGGCCGACTTCAACCGTCTGCATATCGTGCCCGTGGCCGTAAGCTATGAGTACGAACCTTGCGGCATAATGAAAAGTGTGGCCGAATATACTTCGCAGACAGGTATTTACGAAAAGACGCCACACGAGGATGTTCTGAGTATGTTGTTTGGCATCTCGCAGCAGAAGGGCGATGTGCACCTGCAGTTCTGCAAGCCCCTTGGCGAGGACGAGGTGGCGCAATGCGCCGGGCTTGTCAAGAATGAGCGCTTTACGGCCCTTGCCGAACTGATAGACCGCCGCATCCATAAGGGCTACAAGCTGCACAAAACCAACTATATCGCCGCAGACCTGCTGAAGGGAGAGGCTGAATATGAGGATTTCTACACTACGGGGCAGATGGAGAAATTCATCGAATATGCCGAGCATTCGACCCTCAAAGGCCCTTCGATGGCGGCCCGCGAGAAGGTGATGGATATCCTGCTGACCATTTATGCCAATCCGGTGTTTAATAAGTTGAAAGTTGAAAGTTGAAAGTTGAAAGTTGAAAGTTGAGAGATGAGAGTTGAGAGTTGAAAGTTGAGAGATGAGAGTTGAAAGGTGAAATTGGGGAATTGAAGGGAGTTAATGGGCAATAGTATTCGTATTTGAAGTTAAGGTTAAGGTTAAGGTTAAGGTTAAAGTTAAGGTTAAAGTTAAGGTTAAGGTTAAAGTTAAGGTTAAGGTTAAAGTTAAGGTTAAAGTTAAAACAGAATGATAGACAGAATAAAAGAAATAGCACATAGAATTAATCCTGAAGTGATTGAATGGCGCCGGTGGCTGCACAGGCATCCTGAACTGTCGCAGGAGGAGTTCGGCACGATGGCTTTCGTGGCCGACCGTCTGCGCGAGATGGGGCTGGAGCCCAAGACGGGCATCGGCAAGACGGGCTGTATGGCCCTGCTGCGCGGCGGCATCGAGCCCGACAGCTACTGCGTCGCCTTGCGCAGCGACTATGATGCCCTGCCGCTGCAGGAGGCTACGGGCCTGCCCTTTGCTTCGGAAAACCCTGGCGTGATGCACGCCTGCGGCCACGATATGCACACCAGCTCGCTGCTGGGTGCCGTCAAGATTCTTTGCGAACTGCGCGAGGAGCTGCACGGCACGCTGATGTTCATCTTTGAGCCCTCGGAGGAGAAGTATCCAGGCGGTGCGCGGATGATGATGGACGACGGCCTGTTCGACGAGCTGATGCCCAACGAGATATATTCGTTCCATTGTCTGCCCGAGATGGACTATGGGCGCGTGGGTATGCGCAAGGGCAAATATATGGCCTCGACCGACGAGCTGTACTGGACGGTGAAAGGTCGCGGCGGACACGGTGCCACGCCGCACCTCAGTGTGGACCCGATACTGATTGCCAGCCATATAGTCGTGGCGCTTCAGCAGGTGGTGAGCCGCAATGCGTCGCCGGTGATGCCAACGACGCTCAGCTTCGGCAAGTTCATCGGCAGCGGACGCACCAATATCATTCCCGACGAGGTGAAGATGGAGGGCATCATCCGCACTTTTGATGAGAAATGGCGCCTTGAGGCCCACGAGAAGATACGCCGCATTTCGGAGGGCATAGCCGAGAGTATGGGCGGCGAGTGCGACCTCTTTATCGACTATGGCTATCCGTATGTCTTCAACGACGACGAGTGTACGCAGCAGGTGTACGACAACGCCTGCGCATTCCTCGGCAAGGACAAGGTGGAGTGGCTTGATATGCGTATGACGGCCGAGGATTTCGCCTTCTTCGCGCAGAAGATTCCGGCTTGCTATTTCCGCATCGGCATCCATACGCCTGGCACGCCGTTCAGCAACCTGCACCGCCCCAACCTGATTGTCGACGAGCGCTCGATTGAACTGGCCAACGGCCTGGTGGCCTATAACGCTATGATGGCCCTGAACAACAGAATAAAACAATAGGAATGGCAACAATAGACAAAACCAAGGAACTGGAGACGAAAAAGATAGGCGCATTGCTGTGGGAGTATGCCTTGCCTGCTGTTGTGAGCCAGATTGTTACGTCGGTCTACAACATCGTGGACCGCGTCTTTCTGGGCCACAGTCCCGACGGCAACGGCACGCTCTATCTGGCCGCACTGGCCATAACATTCCCTGTGATGAACATCATCCACGCCTTTGGCTCGCTGGTTGGTGCCGGTGCGTCGTCGCGAATGAGCATCGTGCTGGGCCGCAAGGATGTGCGCTGGGCTGAGAAGATATTGGGCAACACGATGTTGCTGACTTTCTTTTTCGGCTTTCTGTTTGTCACGGCGGGCTATGTCTGGATGCGTCCCATCCTTACCCTCTTCGGTGCATCGCCGCAGACGCTGGATTTTGCCTGCCAATATATGGATATCGTCCTGCCGGGAATGTTCCTGGTGACGATGACTTACAACCTTACGGGCCTTATCCGCGCTTCGGGCTATCCCACAAAGGCGATGTGGATAATGATCAGCGGCGCTTTGCTGAACATACTGCTTGATTTCCTGTTTATCAGGGTGATGGGTCTCGGCGTGTCAGGTGCTGCGTGGGGCACCACCATCTCGATGGCTATGACGGCCCTGGTGTCGGTCGTCCATTTTGTCCAGCCGCACAGTTTCATCCGTTTCCGTGCCCACGCTTGGGCCCCGAAGCTGTACATTTTCCGCAACATACTGGCTATCGGCATCAGCCCGTTCTCGATGAATGTGGCTGCCTTTGCCGTTGTGGCAGTGCTGAACAGGCAGCTGGCCACCTATGGCGGCGACAACGCTGTGGCGGTGTACGGTGTCGTCAATTCGGCCGCAGGCTTGATTTTTATGATGTTCCTTGGTGTGTGCCAGGGTATGCAGCCCATTGCCGGCTACAACTATGGCGCCAACCGCAACGACCGTCTGCGCGAGGTGTATCTGCTGACGATAAAGGTCTGCGTGGCCCTTGGAATACTTGGTACTGCGCTGTCGATGGTCTTTCCGCGCGCCATTATCTCCTGTTTCGACAACGAGCCCGACATCCTCGGGGTCGGTGTGCCGGCGTTGCGCTACCTGATGGTTTTTGCGCCACTGATAGCATTCACCATTGTCAACTCGCAGCTCTTCCAGTCGATTGACCAGCCGTGGATAGCAATCGTTACGAGCCTGTCGCGTCAGGTGATATTCCTGATACCAATCACTTTGATTCTGCCTGGCATCGTTGCCCGCAATGGCGGTGACGGCGTTACGGGCGTGTGGCTGTCGTGTATGATATGCGACTTTCTTGGCGCTGCGCTGTCGGCAGTGCTGCTGCTGACGCACCTTCAGGTGTTCCGTATCGGTTATGTGCCGCCGCAACGCAAGCCCCGCAAGGAACTGGGACCGCAGCCGGAAAGAAAGGAGGGCGCGAAATGAAAAAGGATGTCACCAAGATTGTCCTGACTGGCGGGCCTTGTGCAGGCAAAACCACTGCTTTGGCGCGCATTGTGGAATATTTTTCCGGCCTTGGCTATTTCGTGCTGACTGTGCCTGAGGCGGCAACGCTTTTCTCGCAGTCGGGAGTCGATTTCCTGACTGCCAACAAGTCTCTTTTCGTCGAGAGCGAACGGCAACTGATGGAATTCCAGCTTGAAATGGAGGATCGCCTGGAGCGTATTGCGCAGCAAAGCCAGATGCCGTCGCTGATAGTATGCGACCGTGGCACGATGGATATCCGTGCCTATATGCGTCGCGAGATGTGGGACAGCCTGCTGGAGACGATAGGCCAGACTGTTGTGGAGCTGCGCGATGCCCGCTATGCGGCGGTGATACATCTGTCAACCGCTGCCAAGGGTGCCGAGAAGTTCTACACGCTTGCCAACAATGCGGCACGCAGCGAAACGCCTGAGCAGGCGCGTGCTATCGACGACCGCCTGATGACGGTGTGGACTGGCCATCCGCATCTTCGCGTGGTGGGCAACGACTGCGACTTTGAGGAAAAAATGAACCGTGTGCTAAAGGAAATAGCCCACGTGCTGGGAGTGCCACAGCCCATCGAGATAGAGCGCAAGTACTTGGTCGACAGGGTAGGGGAGATCCCGAACGGAAATGTGAGCGAGATTGTGCAGACCTATCTTACCCCCGTCAACGGACAGGAGCGCCGCATACGTATGCGTGGCGAGAACGGGCACAATGTCTATTTCCTCACAACGAAAATACACCTTTCGGCCGACCGCCGATACGAGCACGAATGCCAGATTGACGAGAAACGCTACCGTGAGCTGATGCTTGAGGCCAACCCGGCAAAGCGGCCGATACATAAGCTTCGCTGCTGCTTCCTGTGGAAGGACCAGTATTTCGAGCTTGACGAGTTCATTGAGCCGAAACTGGACCATCTTCTGCTTGAGATAGAGGATGCCGAGGACGCTTCGGCTGTCGACTTTCCGCCTTTTATCAAGGTGCTGGAAGATGTGACCGGCAATCCCGAATACTATAACTCCAACATAGCCCTAAAATGAATGCAGGATTAGAGATACACAATGTTTTTGCCCTGCGTGAATACAACACGTTTGGTATCGAGTGCACCGCATCGAGGTTTGTCGCGTTGCGGTCGGGCGGGGATTATGCCGACCTGTTGCGTTCCGGCCTTTTGCGCGAAAGTCCTTTTTTCATTCTTGGCGGCGGCAGCAATGTGGTTTTGCCCGACACTTATGACGGCGTGATTGTGCATCCTGCCAACAAGGGCATCCGCCTGCTGGAATGCGTCGACGGCAGCTGCCTTGTCGAGGCGGAGGCTGGCGAGAAATGGGCCGACTTTGTAGACTATTGCATCGCCCAGGGATGGTATGGGCTCGAGAATCTGGCTGCAATCCCCGGCTGTGTCGGTGCCGCTCCTGTCCAGAATGTGGGAGCCTATGGCAAAGAGGCTAAGGATGTTGTATGCCGGGTGCATTGCTTTGATATTGAGAAAGGAACGGAATGCTGGATTGATGCGGCAGACTGTGGTTTCGGCTACCGCTGGTCGCGCTTCAAAGGCGAATGGAAAGACCGCTTTCTGATAGACCGTGTCGTTTTTTCGTTGAGCAGCGAATTCCATCCTGATGTTACATACAAGGCTTTGGCTGTTGCCCTCGACGAACGGGGAATCGCCAATCCTACGGCGCGCCAGCTGGCTGATACTGTAACAGCGCTGCGCGACTCGAAACTGCCCAACCCGTCGACAATTGGCAGTGCCGGAAGCTTCTTCAAGAACCCTATAGTCACCGACAGCGTTTACGAGGACTTGAAGACGGCAAATCCTGATATTGTCGCTTTCCCTGTCGACGACGGCCACTACAAGCTTGCTGCAGGTTGGCTGATAGAGCACTGTGGATGGAAAGGCCGTTCGCTTGGCCGTGCCGGGGTGTACGAAAAGCAGGCCCTTGTCCTTGTCAACCGCGGCGGGTGCAGTGGCGACGATGTGCGCCGGTTGGCCAATGCTGTCGTTGCCGATGTTGAGGCCCGCTTTGGGGTTCACCTTGAATGCGAGGCTATTTTTGTGTGAAGTTAATTTCGATTGTTAAAGAATTAAAACATAAATATATAAATGCACGATTACGAAAAATTTTGGCAGTGGTTTGCCGACAATAACGAGCGTCTGACGATGCTCGGCGATCTGGAAGAGAAGGAGCAGCAGTCGCTATTGGACGAACTGCAGCGCCAGCTCGATGCCTATTGCGAGGGGATGACCTACGAAATCGGCGACCCTACGCCGTCGGGACGGACCCTTACTTTTTCGGCAGAAGGCGATACGGATTTGTTCCGCTATGTGGTTGAATTGGTCGACAATGCCCCCGATTTGGACTGGTGGGAGTTCGTCGCTTTCAAACAGCCCAAAGGTACAGACCTGAAGGTGACTTTCGACAAGTACCATTTCGAAACCAAACAGCTGTATTTTATGCAACTGGAAAGCGAGGAGGAACCTGACATACTGGGCATCCGCGTCGCTTTGCCAAACCCTGTTGCCGACGATGACGACCAGCTGGTGGGCGTATATGTCACCATCGAGGCAATGATCGGCGAGTTCGACTGTGCCACGCTGATAGGTTACCTCGACACTTGCTCCATTCCCAAGGAGCCCTTCAAGGCTGGCTTCCGCCCGCTTGACGATTTGCCGGAATTCATTGAATGGTTCAAGCGGCAGCGCGACAAGTAACAGAACTGCGTGAATAGGGAGCTTTAGAAGCATAAAAAAACTCCATATTGTGGCTGTTTTCAAAAAAATTCGTATCTTCGTGACGTTTTTGAAGCATCGGCAATGAACATTTTGTTGATGTATATCTTTTAAAAAGAAACAAATATAAAAAAATACAGAAATGAGTAAAGTAGATGTTTTGTTAGGATTGCAGTGGGGCGACGAGGGTAAAGGCAAGATTGTCGATGTCCTCACACCGGATTATGATGTCATAGCCCGATTCCAGGGTGGCCCGAATGCTGGCCATACCCTCGAGTTCAACGGCATCAAGCACGTGCTCCATATCATTCCTTCAGGCATATTCCACAAAGAGAAACTGAATGTCATAGGCAACGGTGTCCTTATCGAACCGGCCATATTCAATGAAGAGGTCGAAGCGTTGCGGCAAAAGAATGTCGAACCGACTGAGAATCTTTATATTTCCAAGAAGGCTCACCTTATCCTGCCGTCGCATCGCTTGCTTGATGCCGCCAACGAGCAGGCCAAAGGCAACGCCAAGATAGGATCGACCCTTAAAGGCATCGGACCTGCCTACACCGACAAGATCGCACGCACGGGTATCCGCGTGGGCGACATTATGGAGTTCGATTTCCGTGAGAAATACCAGTTGCTCAAGTTCCAGCACCTGCAGATTGCCAAGATGTTGAAGTACGATGTCGACTCGTTCCGCATCGGTGGGCTGTCGCTCGACGAGTACGAGGTGCGCTGGATGGAATCGCTTGAAACACTGCGCAAATTCAAGCTCATCAATAGCGAGTATTTCATCAACAATTGCCTGAAAGAGGGCAAGCGTGTCCTTGCCGAAGGCGCCCAGGGCTCGATGCTCGACATCGATTTCGGCTCCTATCCGTTCGTGACGTCGTCGTCGACCATTACGGCTGGCGTCTGCTCCGGCCTTGGCGTGGCCCCGTCGTCGATAGGACGCGTAATGGGCATCACCAAAGCCTATTGCACCCGTGTCGGTGCAGGCCCGTTCCCTACCGAACTGTTTGATGCTACGGGACATACTCTCTGCGAACTGGGCCACGAATTCGGTGCTACCACGGGACGCGCCCGCCGCTGCGGATGGATTGACATCCCCGCTCTGCGCTACGCCTGTATGCTCAACGGTGTCACCGACCTTATCGTCACCAAACCCGACGTGATGAACGATTTCGACGAAGTCAAGATGTGTGTCAGCTACGTTATCAACGATAAAGAGACAGAAGAAATCCCGTTCGAGTTCAACGAGGTGGAAATCAGGCCGAAGCTCGTCGCCTTCGAGGGTTGGAAACACAGCCTTGGCAGTGCCAAAAACTACGACAGCCTGCCTCCACAGCTGTTGGCCTATCTCTCTGCAATCGAGCTTCGTACGGGTGTGCGCATTATGGCCGTATCCGTAAGCCCCGACCGCAAAGACGTGCTTTTCAGAAGCTAATAGCCTGAAAAACGAAACAAAAAAGACCGTTCTGCGTATAATAAATTTATCATTACGCCGTTATGGAACGAAAAAACAAACGGCAAATGCAATAAACGCAACGGTTGTTTGACTAAATAAATAAATGACACAAATGAAACGACTCTTTCTTGCAGCATTGATGTGCCTGCCACTGCTGGCAGCTGCGCAGACAAAGGTTAAAGAGACCGAAGTGCCCAAATCAGTCCTTCTGGCTCTTGAAAAGACATACGAATCGTATAAGGTAAAGACTTGGTACCAGGCTCCTGGACAGTACATTGCCGAGTTTGTCACCGACGGGCAGAATGGCCGCTGCTATTTCACCGCCAATGGCGACTGGCAGTACAGTTCGTTCCCCGTGGCTCTCGAAGAGTGCCCCACGATGATGAACACCTATTTCGTCAACAATTACCCCGGCTATCGCATCAAAAGTACCGAGTATGTCGAGGAAATGAGCGGCGATAACTACTATCGTATGGTCATCGTCAAGAAGGGCTTGGGCTCTGCCGACTGCGAGATGATTTTCGACACTCGTGGCAAACTGCAGCGCTCTACGGCTCCCGACCCCGATGTGGTGAAGAAAGACTATTACACCCATTCCAATCCCGAAGATGTGACCAGCGACGAGGAAACGTCGAAGACCAAGAAATCGAACAAGAAACGTTCCAAACCCGTCGAGGATGTTCCCGAGGTTGAAGCCTTCGAGCCTTCGCAGGCCATCGCTGCCAACTTTGCCAAACGCTATCCTGCCACTCGTCTCAGCGCAGGTCCCGACTGGTACGAGCGTTCGGGCGACGAATGTGTGGCCTACTATGCCAACAATCAGAAGAACAAGTTCGAGGCTGTCTATAGTATGAGCGAGGAAAAGCTCATAAAGACGGGCAAGGTACTTGCCAAGGATCGCTACACCAGCGCCATCCTTAAATACCTCAACGAAAAATACAAAGGCGAGAAATACCGTGTCGAAAAGATGGTGGTTTATGAGTTTGATGCCAAGTACCGTGGTGCTGACGGCAAAAAGCCAAAACCCTATACCTATGTGGTAGTCAGCCAGAAAGCCTCGGGCCACAAGTTGAAATACACGCGTATGGAATTCGACAATACGGGCAAGTTCACAGGCCTTCTGGCCCAGCCCCTCGATCCTCGCGACGTGCAATAATGGCCGTATTCAAAAAAAGAAAAGCTGTCACATCCGATGTGGCAGCTTTTTTTTAAGTAATTGGTCAAATTTATTTGACATTTATGGCAATTCAGTAATAAGTGACCTGTGACAAGTGACCTGTGAAACGAGCGCGTTCGTGTCACTTGTCACTTAACACAGGTCACTCACATTCAAAATAATTGCTGATAATTGCTGTTAAAAGAAAAATAAATTTCTGGTTAATTCCTGTTAAAAAACATTTATGGTAATTCACGGACATTTAC